>PVMK01114860.1_pt1 | contig 11989 bp, 9 predicted proteins | sample 1853481 | NCBI WGS metagenome assembly PVMK01 (sample SAMN08533507, study PRJNA380276) | Marine sediment metagenome, whole genome shotgun sequencing project. | reverse complement strand
GCTGCGTGACACTACTGAATTCTCGAGACAATCGAGCGCCCGTTCAGTGTCACCATATTTCACAAACATGCAGGCTGCGTTGTATCTCGTCGCAGGATCATCGGGATTGAGTTCCAGGGCGTGTTCGGTCCATTCCTTCGCCTGATCGTGTTTTTCCAACGTGAACAGACCGATAGCACCCAGGTAGTAGGCGCGTTGATTGTCGGGGTAGTCCTCCAGGATTTTTTTGGCACGCTTGACGCCGATCTCGGCGACACGTCGTGCACCGTCAGTATCACCGGTGGCGCGATACATCGAAGTCGCAAGTAAGGGGCTCTCGAAATCGTCTGGGTCATATTCGGTCGCCTTATCAAAATTTTCAAGTGCGCGCTCAATGTTCCCTTGGTGATGATGGGCGCGTGCCAGGACATAATATGCCCTGCCATATGTAGGATCGAGCTCGAGCGCCTTCTGAAAATCGCGTTCGGCTTCGGCAAATCGCTCGCTCGCTAAATGCGCGTAACCTCGGACCAGGAAACTCTCCGCGTGGTCAGGTGCGAGTTGCATCGCCCTATCCGCAGCCCGGTCTGCAAGACGACGCCACTTTTCATCTTTTGAAAAGAAGTTCGCATTGAGTGCACACTCTTCGGCCAGGTGACTCCATGCTCGAATGAACCCCGGATCGAGATCGACGGCTTTCTGAAACATTTCCACCGCCAGTTCCCTGTCACGTTCGCCACCGGAAATCGCATAACCACGACCGCGCAAAAAGTACTCGTAAGCCTTTGGATTCTTCGTCGTAGGATCAGGCAGTTGCTCCGTACCAAGCCGGCATTGCAGCGCCTCGAGAATACGCGCGGCTATGTCATCTTGAATGGCGAAGATATCGTCTAGCTCTCGATCGTAGGTTTCTGCCCATAGGTGCGAGTCTGTCGCGGCCTCGATCAACTGTGCCGTAATTCGAACCCGATTGCCGGACTTGCGGACACTGCCCTCGAGCATATGAGCGACTTGCAGTTTTTGCGCGGCAGCTTTGAGATCAACATCCTTGTCCTTGAGCGAGAACGATGATGTGCGTGAGGCAACGCGAAGATTCGGGATTCGCGTGAGGACGTTCATAAGCTCTTGAGTGAGGCCATCGCAGAAGTGCTGCTGATCTTTTTCAGCGCTCATGTCGGGAAAGGGCAGCACAGCAATCGACGGACCGCTGGCCGGCGTGACCTTGTTTGTTGCTTCTGCAGCTTCGTGCAGCGCAGCACCTTGGGAGCGCTTAATGCCGCGCGGTGTGATATCGAACATCCAGCTGAGTATTAATGCCAGTGGAAAGCCAGCCGCCAGAATCCCGAGCACCAGCGTGATCCACCAATTTGGCAGTCCCAAAGCCGGGAAGATGACATCGGCCAACTGCATGACCACCCAGCTGCCCACGAGGTAGGCGATGCCGACCCTGATGACCCTTCGTTCACGCAGTTCGCGGAAGAACTCTCGCATCGACGTATTATATGTATATAGGCTGGTTTGGGTATAGGTAGTATAAAAGCCATATTACAATTAATTTGGAGTTACATCGCAAAAAGCGATTGGCTGATTAAACTATAGTTTGTAATTTCAGAATATCTATATGGCTCAACAATATGGCATCAATTGCAGTCATGAAATGCAGCTTGTGACCCGTCAGATATGTCTCTTCAGACAGGTCAGTGTTAAACCTCATCAGAATTGAGTGCGCGGGCTGGGTCCAACATTGCTACACCTCTATTTCAGGCTAATTCCCGCCTGCAGGACGAAAGACACCGTGCCTCCAAGTTTAATGCAACCGATTGAATGACGAGTTCCCTTAGTCAGGCTGTGGCGGAACCCAGCTGTCTGGGACGTGGGCGAATTCTTGAAAAGAGACATTTTGACCTGGGTGGACAAGAATCCACTTTATCACCGCTGGGTCTTCGTTGCTGGCGTGTTCGCCGTCAGCGATAGTCGGACAGGCTGGGTGGTTTGAATAAGAGAGACTTTTGGCTACTTCCACAAGAAATCCCAATGGCCGCTGTGGGTCGATTCCAGCTATAGACAACTGCTTGGGGTAACCGTCCGCTTCCTCCCACAAAGCAGCTATTGATTCTCTGGAATCTGACAAAGTCTGCCAGAACAAGGTAAGTGCCGGTATGGGATAATTACCCCATGCTCCAATTCGACCCCAATGACTCTGAAGAAATGGCCTTAACTCTGAATGCATGGCCACTGGGCTGCTCAGCATGATCCGCCCGTGTTCCAAGGCTGAAGTGGAATGCATCCACCGTGTCATCAACGACGGGGCTGAGGCGTACCGGGGCGTAATTCCAACGGATTGTTGGCACGAGCCCTACATGCCGCTTTCCAAACTGTTACGGGAAATGGACCGGGGAGTATGCTTTCAAGGGTTCTACCAGGACGAAACTCTGGTGGGGGTTATGGGCATCGAGGATGTGAAGGATGTCTCGTTGATCCGTCACGCTTACGTGGGCACGGCGCATCAGCGTCAAGGTGTCGGGGCCGCACTAATGGATCATCTCATATCTTCGACCCAGCGACCGCTTCTCGTAGGGACCTGGGTGGCTGCCACGTGGGCCATTCGGTTTTACGAGCGTCGAGGATTCACATTAGTCAAGCCGGAAGAAAAGGACTGCCTGCTCGACAGATACTGGTCTATTCCGGACAGGCAGAGAGACACGTCGGTCGTCCTAGCGGACGAACGTTGGCAATGGACACGGGCTCATTGAGTATCCAGCCATATGATCTGGTGCGGCACGATCCGGTTTCAGCGGGTGCTGCAGATACTGGCGGTGTGTGGGGTGACGGAGATTGAGATCAAAGGTCGTGGCATATAATGAATATTTCAAAGGTAATACCATGCATAAGTGCAAATCGACCCTCATCCTTACCCTGATCATCCTCACAGCCTGCGAGGCAGATATTCAGAGTAACGACACTGATGCCATGGCAGCTAAACTGCTGCAGGCCGACACGGATTTCGCGGCGCTTTCTCAAAACACCGATCCAAAGCAGGCATTCGCGAACTACCTAGCCCCCAATGCCATCATGATCCCGCGTGCTGGAGATCCGATTGAAGGTTACGACGCTGCCATGGCGAGTTTTGGCGAAGAAGCCGCATTCGAGCTGTATTGGCAACCGCAATTCGCCGAAGTCGCTGAATCGGGCGACATGGGCTGGACTTGGGGTCGTTACCAACTGCTGGTCGAGGGTGAGCAGCTCTACAGTGGAAAATACGTCAATATCTGGACCCGGCGGCCAGACGGCTCGTGGCAGGTCCGGCTGGATATGGGTAACCAGGAACCTGAATAACACTACCTACCCACGATTTAAGTCATCCTGCCCGACTGCTCAATTCTGTCTGAAGGAAATCTCCTCGACTGATCCTTCCGGGGCCGTCAATCGCTGGCGGCCCTGCCCTTACCTCTCTTTAGCCTCATTTGGTACATTCCACGGCAATTGCGGTGCTCTGCCATTCCAGATTACCACCCAGCACGTAAGCGTAGACGTCTGCACGACGCTCATGGGTGCTTCCGTGCTGGCCAACCACTTTGCAGTGCTTGTCACACCAGAGTTCTACGGAATAAGTCTTTTCAATCTTGCTGTTGGGTGCAACGGACACCTCGCCTGACTTCCAGATCAAATCCGGCAAGACATAATCCTCCTTCAGGAACGCCTCGTATGTATTCTCTTCATCGTCGCCGTCAGTTTCTCCACGCACATTGACCGTAGCGATGCTCTTACCGTCGCTACAACATATGGACCGAGGCTCTATATCGAGATGTACAATCAGATTTACCCAACTCATTTTCAAATCTCCATATCATCCCCAATTTTGATTCGAGAAGTCTAAACGATGAAATTGGCTGTGTCTTTATTCGAGTGGTGTCAGACTCTACTGCTTCGCCAAGAGACGATCCGAGATAGGCCTTTTCGCATCACCTGGTGCAGCAAATGAATGGGATGGTGGATTTCCTCAGGCTCAGTCAAACAAGCCCCTCAATCTCCACCTAAGCCAGACTTTGTGACGGAAAGTGTCCAAGTTCCGCTACTCGAAAGGGAGTAAAGACGACATCAGGGGATGGATCTCCGGTTACTGCCAGTAAGCGTGTATTCGATGGGTGTAAATCTTAGCGCCACCTTTCTCTGCAGTCGGCCAGTCGGTCATTCAACCTCGGTATGTCTGATGTCCCACATGAACTTTAAGCTGGAAAAAATACCCAATATCGAAAGCGTGATAACAGCAATCCCCGCCCAGCTCGGGAAATGTACCGGATAATCGGAAGCCACCAGATTCAAGGTATTGGATGTATATACTACTCGGGTTGCCGCGGCAAACATGGCAATGGTAAACAATCCGGCTCCTACAAAATACAGCACCGTAACCACGATACACTGCTGGGAACTAAGTTTAGCCCCGGTGAAGAAAGCAGCGACTAAATAGGCCGTGGTGATCGTCAGATACAAAGAGAAGATTGTAATCATAAGCTCTACTGTAGAGTTGAATGTGTCCACCAGTTCATACTCGGTCATCCCTTATCTCCATTTTCATAATTAGGCATCGAATAGGATAGACCGAAAATGAATAATGGAGGTAGCTCGGCTTATGACTATAGTGGGTCGAAAGGGAATAAAGACAACTTCGTACGTTGATCTCCGGTTATGGCCGGAAAGCGACTATACAACGGGTGTAAATATTAGCGCCGTTTTTCTCTGCAGTCGGCCAGAAGCGGCCACTGAATTAACTTGATTTTACTTTGACCCCCTAATTTACTTGGCTACCCTGAACAACGGCAGCGTGCCCAGGAAGTCTTTCATCTCCACCACTTCACCGTCTTCATCCAGCAATAGTTGTGGTGGATCGAATCGCTGGGTAAGGGGTGTCACCACCAGTATCGTCACCAGGCAGGCGATGAGACCCAGCATATCGCCAGCCAGGTTTGGCATGAAAATCACGGCCAGCAACCAGGTCAGGAAGCCCGCGGCCATGGCCGCCAGCGTGCCGGTACGGTTGGCGCTTTTCCAGTACACACCCGCGATAAACGGTATGACTACACTGACCAAGATTACGGAATTGGCATCCAAGATCAGGTTAAAGATAACTTGCACTTTCAGGGCAACGTAAATGGCAATTGAGCCGAATACCGGTATCGCAACACGTGTGGCCAGCAGCCGTAGTTTGTCGGTGGGCCGCGGCTTGAACAATGGCAACAAATTGGTACTGAAGATGCTGGCCGCCGCCAGCAGCGCGCTGTCACAGGTACTCATAATTGCAGCCAACAGTGCGCCTACGAACAGTGCGATGGCCACCGGGTGTAAATGATTCAGGGCTAATGTGGGAATTACCGTCTCGGGATCTTCCAAACCGGGCAGAGTAACGCTGGCGATGATGCCCAGCATGACCGGGATCAGGCCCAGGGTCAGGTAGCCGAAACCGGCGAGGTAGAACGAGTTTTGCGCCACGCGTTCACTCTTTGCGGAAAATGATCGTTGCAGCAGCGATTGCGAAGTGATGTCAGCCAGTCCGAATATCAGCCAGGCACGGAAATAGTTGAGCCAGATTTCCCCGGTGTTTTCCAGCGGGATCATGCGAAAGGTATGTTCCGGTAAACGCGGTGCAATGGCTCCCCATCCGCCCACATCGATCAGAACGATGACCAGCAAAACGACCAGTCCGATGGCGATGATCAGGATTTGCACAAAATCCGTTATGGCGACGGCCCACATACCACCGACAGACGTGTAGACAAAAATAACGACCGCCCCGCTAAGAATCCCCCAGACCAGTGGTACACCGGTCAGGGTCTCGAATACGTAGCCGAAGGCCACCAGCGTACCTGCTGTCCAACCGATACTGGAAGCAATGGAAGCGATCGCGGCAATGGTTGCCGCGATTATGCCAAAGCGGTTCTCAAAAAACTCAATAAAGGTGACCAGGCGCAACCGGCGAAAAATGCGGGCAAAAAAGAAACCGACAACAAATAGTGCCAGGGCCCCGCCGAAGGGGTCGGCGATGATCCTCAGGAACCCGCCCTCGTAGGCCGCGCCGGAAGACCCCATCATGGCGCTGCCCCCAAACCAGGTGGCCATCAGGGTGGCTGCACATATCCAGACCGGCATACGTCTGCCGGCCACCATAAAGTCCACCGAGGAATGGGCACGCTTCGCGGCATATACCCCAATGGCCAACATAATCACCAGGTAAACGGCAACACCGGTAAAGATTGTGGCTTCAGTACTCATGGATTTCGCTGCCCATTATGAATGGTGTTATAACACGCCCTCTTAAATAGTTTTTGTCGTGGACTCCAAAGACAGCTTTTGGCCGATTTCAGCTATTCGAGCAATGAGTGCCCCATTAGCGGCTTTGGGTCGATCTCGGAAGTGATCACCCTGGAATCCCTTTGTTCCGGTGATGAGCGGAAAGCAGCACTGATCTGCTGCCTAATTTCTGGCGTGTTTAGTTCTCAGTTCGGCCAACAGCGGACATTGAAGAACTCCGTTTCTACATGGATGGCTCCGGGTCCGCTCAGCCCTTCAACTGGGCCACCGCCTCTTCGAGGGCTTTGATCGCCTCGGCCTTGCCTTTCTTCGTCAGCTTGTTCCGGTCGATGACCAGCGCCAAGCCATCCTGGTCGTGGTGGATGATGCGGCCCTGGTCCGCGAGATCGTCGTAGAGGCCTACAACCCTGTACGCCCGTACCCGTTTGGCGAAGCCTTTGACGGTCAGGGTATCGCCCTCTTCGGTCATTACCGTGTCCTTGACCAGCGAATGGGTTTCATGGGCCATGAGGATACCGCCTATCTCGGCATGTGATTCGAGCCGGGAGGCGAGGTTCACTTCGTTGCCGATGATGGTGTAGTCCATGCGGTTCTCGCTGCCGAAATTGCCAACGGTGCAGAAGCCTGTGTTAATGCCGATGCGCTGCTGGAATGGCCTCTCCAATCCCATGTCCAGCCATTCGGACTGGAGTTCCCGCATGCGCCGCTGCATGGCGATCGCCATGTTTACGCAAGCTCTCGCGTCCTCCTTGACACCCCGGGTTTCCGGGTCACCGAAGAACGCGATGATGGCGTCACCGACGTATTTGTCAATCGTCGCTCCATAATCGAGGGCGATCTTCGACATCTCGGTTAGATAGTGGTTCAGGAGATTGGTCAGCTCCTCGGACTCCAAGCTGTCGGTAGTTCCCGTGAAATCGGCGATGTCGGAGAAGAAGACGGTCAGTTTCTTGCGCTTGGACGCGATTTCGACGGTTTGTTCACCGGTGAAAATTGACGAATAGACCTGTGGTGAAAGGTACTTGGAAAGTTTGGCAGAAAGGATTTCCAGCTCTTGGTTCTTTTGCCCTAGCAGCTCCTTCTGCTCGTCAAGTTCTCGTATGACAGATTGAAAAACGGTGTCATATTGATCCTTGGCTTCTTCCATGGTTATGCGATTCGCTTCGCAGCGAGTGAGTTTCTTCTGAAGGATGCGATTTTCCCGCTCGAGCTTGTGAAGACTGGCTTGGATTTCTTCGTCTTGTTGTGGTGCTCGAATCTCTGACACGCTGGCCAACCTACGTACCGAGCAAGAGAATTGTGAAGGTTTCGTGGTGCATGATGGGTTTGGTTCTGTCCGTTTCCTGTGGACCGATTTCGCCGTAGGCGTAAAAACCGCAAAACGGCACTTCGTCGCCGATACTTTCTTTGAGGATCCTAAACTCCTCTTCGGTCTTAGTACCGAGCAAAAGCCTGCGGGCTGCACAAGAAAAGATTACCGCAGCCTCCGGCTTCTTTGTGTCGGGAAACCCTTGCAGCGCCCTTCGGATCGCTTCCGCGCAGCCGTCGAGAATTGCCGCACGGTCGGTGATTGAAACCTGCACTCTCGCACCTTCGGGCAAGTCAGCGAGGTAGGTGATGGCTCCTGTGTGTTCGTCGATATCGCCTGGCGTTTCGCGGAGATATTCGGTCTCGCCGTCGTCGTTAACAATGACAAGCGGAAATTCTGGATTTGGCTTGAACTGATCCCCCAAGAAACGACGATAGAAATCGATGGCAGGTGCGCCATCGATTTCGTAGACGACACAGCCATCCGAGCGCGTGATCACTCCCGGCTCGCCGACCGGCTTCCAACCGTGTCCCACGCCCATCGAGTACACCAGCGGACCGCACAGAAGCAAGATAGGTACGCCATCCGAGACGACCTCTCGGCCAAAGAACTGAAGCGTGCTGACTAATCTGAGTTGGTCCGCCGCCGCGCCTCCAGACAGCGTCACGTTGTCACCAAGCTCCTTTGCAAGCGCTTCCACGATCTGCTGGCCGCTCCTCGTGAGACTCTCGGGCGTGGCGATGCACACACTCGGCTCGAGTGTCGTCTTGGCCCTGGCCTCCGCGACGGCCCGCGAACAGGCCGCCTCAGCACCTTGACTCACCTCCCGTCCGAGACCCGAGGCGAAGTCGATGGTGTCGGACGCAAGTAGCAGGAGGGATATCGAGTCTTCTCGAAAGCCCAGGCACGACGACAGCTCTCCGTCCGTTGTGCAGCCGATCAGTTCGATGCCGGGCCAGGCATCGTTGATTGCGTCGAGCAACTCCTGATGTTCGAAGTCGATTGCAGCGAATAAAATACCTGCCTGAGGGGGCGTCCCCTCCAATGCCGCCTCGCATTGCTCGCGCACCTCGGCAAAGGCTTCCAGCGTATCGATGTCCTCGCTGTGACCCGATGCAGCGATTAGCATAGCCTCTCCTCTCCAACCGGCTTTATCTAGGAAGATTATTTGCGGAAGAGGAAGTTACCACACCGTGGCGAAAAGAACCAATTCGCGCAGGGTTGGCACTTGCTCTCACCGACGTCCAGCATCACCCTCAATGTCCGCTCTGGGTCGATCTCGGAAGTGACCACCCTGGATACCACATGTTCCGGTGGTGAGCGGAAAGCAGAACCAATCTGTTGCCTGATTTCTTGCGTGTTTAGTTCGCAGTTCGGCCAATTGCGGTCCTTCGAGCAAGCTAATAAATGTAGCGAATGTGCCAGTTTCGTCAAGATTATTTTCAGTATCGAAGACTCGGTAGTTATTCAGAAGATACTCGCTCATCTGGATGACAATGCAACCTTTGCGGCAACAGCACGGTTGCCGGATTGCCGAGCTTCGCCGACCGTGGGCTTGTTGGTTTGAAAGAATAATCCCAATCATTGCCCTGACCCGCTGTTCCAAATCAGGTAGCAGCATGGCTTTTTTCGCCCAGTCATTGGAATTGGTGTGAAATAGAGCGGCAAAAGAGCAGAATCCACTCTTCACCATTCAACTGGCGCGACAATTCGCAGCGAATACACCTAAATGTCGACGTAAAGCATAGGTTCAATATATGCAAATTTCTGGCAATATAGCTTTAATGCTGCTTCTCAGTCGCAGAAGCTCAGAGCGGACCTGCAGAACGTAGCCGAGTAGCCTGAACGACAATCACAATCTGTGACTGATGTGATTGCCCAGGTTGCTGCCTGACCGTTCTGCTGTACATGAAACCCCGCCCATTTTGTTGGTGAGGAGGTTCCCTATCGCCATTAATGTGATAATCCTTGAAGATTTGCTTGAATATGAAGACGGTATCTATACTCGATACTCAAAGGCCTTCAAATCCCGCCCGAAATATTATGTCAGGGTCCAGATTGCAGGCTTCCACCATGGAAAACGTTCGAGTAGCCACTTTGGCTTCAGCACAATTTAGTAATCCCGGCCAGGCCGCATCGTCAATCGGGAAACCGTAGTCAGTCCTGAATGCGTCCCTCAGGTCTTCTCCGGTTGATGCACTGGCAATCGCAGTCAGGAACGTGGCCTGGAGCTCTTTGGTGTCGATCGTGCATGGCAATGGCTCCGCGGGCGGCTGGAAAACACTGAGCAAGTCAAACCAGATTTTCGGGCCGTAGCTGTCAAATAGTTCGAAATACATACCATTGAGTTCCCAACCACTGAATTCCTCGTGATTGGCTCCGTTCACACGGTAGTCTTCCAAGTGCCCGAAAAACTCCACTCGCTGAGCTTCCCATTCTTCATTCAGTGACTGGAGCACATGCGCCTGCAGCGTGGTCGGGCACGAACTCAGGGACCAGATCGTCCAATCTGTGGCCAGAGTCGCGTGCACCTCGCCGAAAGCCAACCAGGATGACCCAGTAGCAAACTCCTCAAAGCCTACGGTGAAATTGAAGTTATGCCCCATCTCGTGGAGTATGACTCTCCAGTCAAGTGTATCGGAAGAACTTTTGAAACAGCTGAATTCAGTACTGGAATCGGGCCTCAATTTCCAACCAGTCCGCAGTGGATTGCCGGCCAGTCCGCAGGGAACCGTTGTATCGTTGCCGATATCGACCACGATGTAGTTACGCGCGCCGTCAAACGGCTTAAAGCCGTGAGCGTATTGCTGGGCCATATAGGCATAGTCCGTGGCTTTGATGACTTGGTTCGATACCATAAATCCATCCAAGTTAAAACCCGGCAGCGTGCTAGGCAGATAATACGACACTCGTACCCCCGAATAATAGGTGTGACCGAGATCGAGGTCGGTTTCGGTGATGCGCAGTATCGATGCATTGGCACCCGGTACTCCGTCGGCCAACACTCGAACATGTGGTTGGGGTCCGAATTCTTCCGGGGGGGAGTGGGCGGTCACCAGTCCCGTGACTTTGTCAACTTCGGCAAACTCAGCGGTCGAATCGATGGAAAACAAGAGGTCGATTCCGCTGCTATCCAGTTCGATTCCGTTCTCGTCCCTGATTACGACCTGCAGCTGACCGGTGTTCGGCCCCGCTGGGGATAGCATGAAGTAGGGTGGAATCAGCTCGACGGTCGGTTTTGGTGGCGGATCTGCAAGAATCAGCGCGTTGGTACTGGCTGTGTAGGGGTTCTGAACGTCGAAACCCGCGTCGGATCGTTCAGCCGTCTCGGCAGACCAGTTGAACTGTTGTGGACTAGAAATTTGAACCAGGGGGACGCTGATGGATATCACGTTTTGGTCGATCCAAAGGTGCCCGGTACCGGGCCAACGGTTCGTGCTGCCGCTCGGGAGTGAACCTGTTTTGTCCACCCGGCCGGTACTGAATTCACCATTGAGGTCGATACGAATGGTGAAATCCGCACCCACCTCACCGGCTGGCCTGCCAAATCCGGTGTTCGGGTCATTGTCGGCGTCGATGTGCCACATGAACACACCGAACGTCGTCTCTGAAGGATACGACAATTGGATGTCACCACTCGCCTCTATTGAAAACCGTAGCAAGTCGCCAATCTGTTCGATACGGGCAATGCGAATATCCATTCCCTCAGGAATGGATCCGTGGGCAGGATCGGATACTTCGCTCACCTGCACCCAGGGTAGATCGGCGAAACAGACAGTTGGGCACAGGGTCAGTGTGCCGGCTACGGCAATGAGAACGCGCTGGCAAGTTTCTGTATGCAGAAACATCAACTGTATTACATCACAATAAAGTCACTGCTGTCCCGTTAATTTTCACAGCATACCCAATACTGTCCCAACACTTATTGATTTAAAATGACTGTATCGCATTGAGGCGGCTTCCGCCGCTTCGTCAGATCAGCCTTAGCTGACAAGCATTAAACCCAAACCCTGCGGTGGACTACTACTGCGGGGTTTTTTATTGTATTGGTGTTGTGTCTGATCTCTGCTTTTGGCCGATTCCAGTGATGTAGTGCGACCTTGTGCCTAATTCGCTTTTGGGTCGAGAGCAGCTAAAGTCAATTCTCCGGAGTAACCTTCCGGTATCAGGCGCAAAGCAGTTATTGAGTTAAATATAATCCGGGGTATAGATACCGTCTTCATATTCAAGCAAATTTTCAAGAATAATAAATTACTAGCGATAGGAGACCTCCCCGCCAACAAAATCGGTGGGTTGTCATATGCAGCAGAACGGTCAGGCAGCAACCCGGGCAATCACATCGGTCACAGATTATGAGTGTTGTTCAGGCGACTCGGCCGAGTTCTGCTAAGACTG
>PVMK01115715.1_pt1 | contig 11991 bp, 10 predicted proteins | sample 1853481 | NCBI WGS metagenome assembly PVMK01 (sample SAMN08533507, study PRJNA380276) | Marine sediment metagenome, whole genome shotgun sequencing project. | reverse complement strand
CGTGAAACGCTCGCAACTCCGTGAGCATGAAAGACGAAACCAACACCTCGCTGCCGGCGAATCGTTGCTTCAGCAACCGTGCGACGGGAAGGGCGGTGCCGGGCCCTTCAGCCCGATATTCACGGCACAGTCGGCCAGCCACAGATCGAGCGACTCGGTGAGGGTGGGGATGCGCTCGCCGCGGCGTCGAGTTTGCGTAGCTCGGCAAGAGAGATCGAATCGAGCGGCCCCGAGCCGTTGGTGGTTCGCTCGAGCGTGTCATCGTGGATCACGATCAGCTCGCCGTGTACCCGGTGGACGTCCAGTTCGACGGCGTCCACGCCCAGTTGTATTGCACGGCTGAACGAGCGTAGCGTGTTTTCGGGTTCGAGCCCCGCGGCGCCGCGATGTCCGATGATCAGAAAAGGATTGTCGAGGGACACTACGACTACGGTGACACGCTGCGGGCCGGACACCTACAATACCCCGGTTCACTGGATCTCGCGATGAGTTATCAGGTATTGGCGCGGCGCCTGCGGCCGGCGCGATTCGAGGAGTTGGTTGGCCAGGACCACGTGGTCCGCGCACTCGTGCATGGCTTGGAAAACGGCCGGGTACACCATGCCTATCTGTTTACCGGGACCCGCGGAGTCGGCAAGACCACCATCGCCCGGATTCTCGCCAAATGCCTGAACTGCGAGGTCGGCGTCAGCGCGACGCCTTGTGGTGAATGCACCAGCTGCCTGGAGATCGCCGAGGGTCGTCATGTCGACCTGATCGAGGTCGATGCCGCCTCGCGTACCAAGGTCGATGACACCAGGGACCTGCTCGACAACGTCCCTTATCTGCCGACCCGGGGGCGTTACAAGGTGTATCTCATCGATGAAGTACACATGCTTTCCGCATCGAGTTTCAACGCGCTGCTGAAAACCCTGGAGGAACCGCCGGAACACGTCAAATTTCTGCTCGCAACTACCGATCCGAAGAAGGTCCCTTTGACCGTGCTGTCACGGTGTCTTCAGTTGCAGCTCAAAAACCTCTTGCCGGACAAGATCGCCGACTACCTGCGGGACGTTCTCACCGCGGACGACATCAGCTTCGATGACGCCGCGCTCGCCGAAATTGCCCGCGCCGGGCGCGGCAGCATGCGCGATGCATTGAGTATTACCGACCAGGCCATTGCATACGGCGGTGGTGCCGTGCATGCGGGCGACGTGGCGGCGATGCTTGGCGGCGTCGAACAGGCAGAACTCGAGCGGTTAGTAGACGCATTGCTCGAGGCCAACGGTGCAACCGTGCTGGCCGTATGCGCCGAACTTGCGGCGCGCGCGGTGGACTTCAGCGAAGTGCTGGCGACCCTGGCGGCAACCTTGCACGACGCAGCGGTCACCCAGGCGGTGGCCGAACCTGGCATGGAAGAGTCGCCTCTGGCAGCTCGGGTTGCTGATGTGCTCAGCCCGGAAACGGTTCAGCTGTACTACCAGATCGTGCTGCTGGGACAACGCGATCTGCACCTCGCGCCCGACCCGCAGTGCGGGTTCGAAATGACCATGCTGCGCCTGCTGGCATTCGAACCCTTGCTGCCGGAAGATGCGCAACGCCAGCCCGACAATGAGGTGCAGCGCAGCCGGACCAAGGCATCGAGCCAGGGACGCAAGGAGTCTCGGCCAACCTCGACCTCCACATCAGCATCGGAACGGGCATCAGCAGCGGAAGGCAGCCGTGGCCCGGCGCCGGCGGCGCGCGCCAACGTTGCAACGGGAAGTGCCGAGGCCGAATCATGGTCCGAGTTGGTCGAAGCACTTGCCTTGTCGGGTGTTGCGCGCATGATCGCCGAACACGGCATCGGGACGCGCCTGGAAGACGGGACCTGGCGGCTGGTGCTCGACACCGATCATGACACTCTGCTCAATGACACGCAGGTCGAAAATATCCGCCGGGCGATGAGCGAACATCTGGGTAATTCGATCGAACTCGAGGTGGCGGTAGGCGATCCGGGCGCTGCAACGCCGGCCCAGCGGCGTGAACGAATCGCGCTCGAACGGCAGCAACGCGCCGTGGCGGCGCTCGAGTCGGACGAGAACGTTCAGAGTCTGCTCGAGGAATTTGACGGCCGACTCGATCTCGACTCGGTCAGGCCACGGCAATGAGCTGCAGCGCAGGCCCGGCGAAAGCCCAACGGAGGGAGTGGTTATGAAAGGAATGGGTGACCTGATGAAGCAAGCCCAGCAGATGCAGGAGCGGATGCAGGATCTGCAACGCGAACTCGCCGAGGCCGAAGTCACCGGAGAATCCGGCGCGGGGCTGATCAAGGTGACGCTCAACGGCCGGCACGAAGCACGCAAGGTCGACATCGACCCGTCCCTGCTGGGCGAAGATTCCCTGCTGAGCGACAACAAGGAGATGCTCGAAGACCTGATTGCCGCGGCCATCACCGATGCCGCGCGGCGCGTCGAGAAAGCTCAACAGGAAAAGATGGCGGGTCTGACGGCGGGTCTCGGCCTGCCGCCCGGCATCAAGCTGCCGTTTTAGATCATGCACCTGAGCCCCCTGATCGACCGATTGATCGATGCGCTGCAGATACTCCCGGGGGTGGGGCCGAAGAGCGCGCAACGCATGGCGCTGCACGTTCTGCGAAACAATCGTGATGGTGGCGAGCGTCTCGCGACGGCGCTGACCGAAGCCGTTACGCAGGTTGGCTACTGTCAGCGATGCCGCAGCTTCTCGGAGCATTCGATGTGTGGCATCTGTACGGATGAGCGGCGCGATCACACCACGATCTGCGTGGTGGAGTCGCCTGCCGACATCCTTGCCATTGAACACACCGCAAGTTACCGGGGGCGGTACTTCGTGCTGCACGGACGGCTGTCCCCGATCGACGGCATCGGTCCCGAAGATCTGGCCATCGATCGGTTGCTCGAGCTCGTGGCTGACGGCGTGGAAGAAGTGATACTGGCGACCAACCCGACGGTCGAAGGAGAAGCCACGGCGCATTACATCAGCGAGAGCCTGGTCGCACACCTCGGCGCAGGGTCCGTACAGGTCAGCCGGATCGCCCACGGCGTGCCAATCGGGGGTGAACTCGAGTACGTCGACTCCACCACCATCGTGCACGCCTTCAAGGGGCGGCGGCGCATCTCGGAACTCCAATGAGCGGCGCGTACAAGCAATGAACGAACATTACGTAGACGATCCGCGCGATCTGCACACAGCCGTGCAGAGCTGGCGCGAATGCCGGGTCATCGGGCTGGATACCGAATTCATCCGAACGCGCACGTTCTATCCCATTCCCGCGCTCTATCAAGTGGCGACGCCCGACGCGACCTATCTCGTGGATCCGCTGCCCATCGATCAGTGGGACGGGTTCGCGGACCTGCTGCGTGACCCGAACGCAACGATTGTGATGCACGCCTGTTCGGAAGATCTCGAGGTGTTCGCCCGACATCTGCAGATCCAACCGGCGGGGCTGTTCGATACCCAGGTTGCCGAAGGATTTCTCGGGCCTGATTTTTCGTTGAGCTATGCGGCGCTGGTCGAGCGCTATGCGGGTGCGACGCTTGCGAAACAGGCCACCCGCTCCGATTGGTTGGCGCGGCCATTGAGCGAGGGCCAGCTGCACTATGCCCGCGAGGACGTGGAGCATCTTCTGATGCTGCACGAATCGCTGGTGGCTGGCTTGCGCGAGACCGACCGGCTGGAGTGGTTCGAAGAGGAAAACCAGCGTCGGACCCGCACCAATGGCGTCGCGCCGGATCAGTATTACCGTTCGCTGAAGAAAGCGTGGCGCTTCTCGCCGCGACAGCTGGCGCGGCTACAGGGCATTTGCACCTGGCGCGAACAACGGGCTCGGACGCGTGATCTGCCGCGTCAACGGGTGGTTCGCGATGAGCACCTGTTGGACCTCGCGGTCGAGCAGCGAAGTGACAAAAAGGCGGTGTTCGCGGCGTTGCCGGAACCGGTTGCCAGACGGTTCAGCCGTGACCTGGGGCGCGTGCTGGAGGCGGCCGACGCCCTGCCTGAGGCGGAGCTGCCCCCGCCCCTGGAGCCACCGTTGAGCCAGCGTCAATCGGAACTGGTCAAGCGGTTGCGGGCGATTGCCAGGGAGCGGGCGGAACAGTTGGGCTTTGCGGCGGAACTGCTGTCGCGACGCCGGGACGTCGAAGCGTGTCTGCGTCATTTCATCGAGCACCGGCAGCTTCATGAGGTGTTCCGCGGTTGGCGCTATCCGCTGGTGGGGGCGCGTTTCGAAGAGGTACTCGAAGCTGCGGTCGGTTCCTCGTGAAGCGGTTGGTGGCGGTCTACCGCAGTCCGCGGGTAGAGAACATGTACCTGTTCGTGGATCGCGAGGAAGGCATGGGGCGGGTGCCCGACGAACTTCTGACCAGGTTCGGCGAGCCGCAGGAGGCGCTGAGCCTGACGCTGACGCCACAACGCACTCTGGCTCGCGCGGACGCCCGTACGGTCCTGGAAGCGATCGAGCTGAATGGCTTCTACCTGCAGCTTCCGCCGGCCCCGGACGAGTGGCTGAATCAACATGACTGAGCCGTTCTGGCGTGCCAGAACCCTGGCTGAGATGAATATCGGCGAGTGGGAGTCGCTGTGCGACGGGTGCGCGCAGTGCTGTCAGGTCAAGCTGGAGGATGAGGACAGTGGCCGCATCGGCTGCACCACGGCGGTCTGCCACTTGCTCGACATCGACGCGTGCCGTTGCGGCGACTACCCGAATCGGCATGTGCGGGTGCCGGACTGCATCGAATTCGGGGCATCGATCATTGCCAGCCTTGCCTGGTTACCCGAAACTTGCGCTTATCGACTGCTCGCCGAAGGCAAGGACCTTTATTGGTGGCATCCGCTGGTCTCCGGCGACCCGGAGTCCGTCCACACGGCTGGAATATCGGTGCGGTCCTTTGCGGTGTCCGAAGCAGACATCGCCGGTGACGATCTCGAAGAAATGGTGATGCGTTGGATAACGCCGAGGACTGATGGCTCCGGGTAGCGAAATGTTCGTCGCCTGGATAGTCGTGGGCGCCGCCGGCCTTGCAACGCTCGCGGGCGTGTTCGTGCTGACTCGCTTCATTCCTTTGCTGTGGTTGCGTTCATTGGTTCGCTGCCTGGCCGCGGTCTGGCTGTTGATTCCGGCGAAAATCCAGGTGGTGCCGGGCTACTACGCCCCCGCCTTCATCGTGGCCCTCTTCGAGGGGATGTTCCGCCGCGAGGGGGATCCCGGGCCGGCTATTGTCGCGTTGCTGGCGGGGACGCTCGTCGTGGGCGCCTTGTTTCTGGGCATTGCGGCATGGCACTGGCATCAATCTCGCAACGAGGCCCGGAACGCGGCAGCTGCGCCCATCGATCGGCCCGTTGATCGGCCCGTCGATGGCGACGCCCGGGACGCCACCGCCTGAGACGGTTGCTTGCGCCGGCGTGGAGCGGTCATTAAAATGGCTGATTGCCCTTAATTCGGCCATTTACTCTCAGTCAGAACCCTGCCACGTCAGGTGTTCGACCCGTAAACTTATGCGAGACGTTACTTTATGATTTTCGACAGCACCGAATCTTACATCTCCACCGACGAACTCAGCATGGCGGTGGACGCGGCCGTGAAACTCGAACGGCCTTTGCTCATCAAGGGCGAACCAGGCACCGGCAAGACCATGCTCGCAGTAGAAATCGCCAAGACCCTTGGCATGGAGCTGATCGAATGGCACATCAAGTCGACCACCAAGGCTCAGCAGGGGTTGTACGAATACGATGCCGTCACCCGTTTACGTGATTCCCAGCTCGGGGACGAGCGGGTCAAGGACATCCGCAACTACATCAAGAAGGGCAAGCTCTGGGAGGCGTTCACGTCCGACGAGCGTGTCGTGCTGCTGATCGACGAGGTCGACAAGGCGGACATCGAGTTTCCCAACGACCTGCTGCAGGAACTCGATCGGATGGAGTTCTTCGTCTACGAGTTGGGTGAAACCATCAAGGCCGTGAACCGGCCGATCGTGGTCATCACCAGTAACAACGAAAAAGAACTCCCGGATGCGTTCCTGCGCCGTTGCTTCTTTCACTACATCAATTTCCCGGACAGGGAAACCATGCAGCAGATCATCGATGTGCACCATCCGGAGATCAAAAGCGACCTGGTCAAGGAAGCGATGGAGATCTTCTTCGACGTGCGCAAGGTTCCAGGGCTGAAGAAAAAGCCGTCCACTTCCGAGCTCATCGACTGGTTGAAGCTGTTGATGGCCGACGACATTCCCGACGAGATCCTCACCAATCGTGACACCAGCAAGGCGATTCCGCCTTTGTATGGCGCGCTGGTGAAGAACGAGCAGGATGTACATCTGCTGGAGCGTCTTGCGTTCATGAATCGCCGGGATTCAAGAGGATAGGGAACCTCGGAGACTCCCCAGGCAACAGACAGGTCACCCTATGCTGATCAACTTCTTTCTTACGCTGCGCAAGTACAAACTGCCGGTCACCATCCGGGAGTTGCTGGATCTGCTCAATGCGCTCCATCAGCGAGTCGTCTATGCCAACATCGACGACTTTTACCTGCTCAGCCGTACCTGTCTGGTCAAGGACGAGAAGAACTACGACAAGTTCGATCGGGCCTTCAGTGCGTACTTCAAGGGTCTCGAAGATTTACACGGAATGCTCGAGTCGTTGATTCCGGACGAATGGTTGCGCCGGGAATTCGAGAAGTCGCTGACCCCTGAAGAGTTGGCGCAGATCGAATCGCTGGGCGGGCTCGAGAAGCTGATCGAGGCATTCCAGAAGGCCAAGGAAGAGGAGGAGAAACGCGCCGCGGAAGAGGCCCGCAAGGGTGAAGAAGGCGAGGAGGGTGACGAGGATCGGGACGGCAAGAAGGGGCCCGGAGGCCTCGGTAAAGGCAAAAAGAAAAAAGCCAAGAAGGTCTGGGATCAACGCCAGTACAAGAACCTCGATGACTCGGTTGAGCTGGGCACACGCAACATCAAGATGGCCTTGCGGCGCCTGCGCAAATTCGCGCGCACCGGCCGGGAAGATGAACTCGACATGCCCGACACCATTCGCTCCACGGCGCACAATGGCGGGATGCTCGATATCAAGATGCGCCCCGAGCGCAGAAACACCGTCAAGGTGTTGCTGTTCTTCGACATCGGCGGCTCGATGGATGCGCACGTGAAGATCTGCGAGGAGCTGTTTTCGGCGACGCGTACTGAGTTCAAGCATATGGAAAGCTTCTACTTCCATAACTTCATTTACGAATCGGTTTGGAAGGACAATCGCCGGCGCATGAACGAACGTCTTCCGACCTTCGAAATTCTCAACAAGTACGCCCATGACTACAAGGTGGTGTTCGTCGGCGACGCGACCATGGCGCCGTATGAAATCACTCACGCCGGAGGCAGCGTCGAGCACTGGAACGAGGAGCCGGGCGCCCTGTGGATGAACCGATTTGCCGAAAGCTATCAAAAGCTCGTGTGGATCAACCCGACCCCGCAGGAGACGTGGGAGTACTCGAATTCGGTGGCGATGACTCGGGAACTGGTCGGCGGATCGATGTACCCGCTCACCATTCGCGGGCTTGAAGAGGGCATGAGCGCCCTCACGAAGTAGCACCTCACAGAAAAAGAAAAGGTCAAGGCCGGACTACCTTGGCGGCAGATCCGGCCCTGGATGTCGGTACTTCTCAACCCGACCCTGTCAGTCTAGTGGCCGGCATCCGACCGGATGTGTGAAGTCGTAACCAATGTTCGGTGGCCTTCTGTAAATCCAAGCGTTCATCGCCATGCCTTCGACCAGCCACTTCGATCCTGAGAGCGTAGCGCGGCGTGACGTCGCGCGGTTGCGCCGACTCTTCAGCCAGAATCGGGAGGACGCGCCGGCCCGGTTGCGCGCCGCCCAGGCTGTGCTGGCAGGTCGATTGTCGAAGATTCCCGCGGTTGCGCTGCATGCTCCGCTGCCGATCACCGACTATCTCGAAAAGATCGGCGATCTGTTGAAGTCCAACCAGGTGGTTATCGTGGCGGGTGAAACCGGTTCGGGCAAAACCACGCAGCTCCCCAAACTGTGTCTCGCCGAAGGGTTCGGCCGCCGCGGCATGATCGGCCACACCCAGCCGCGGCGTCTGGCGGCCCGGACCGTGGCACGTCGGGTGGCCGAAGAGTTGGCGGTGCCGCTGGGCGAGCAGGTGGGATATGCCGTGCGTTTCGATGACAGGGTTTCGCCGGATACGCTGATCAAGGTCGTCACCGACGGGTTGCTGCTGGCCGAGATCCGGCGCGATCGTTTTCTGGATGCCTACGATGTGGTGATCGTCGACGAAGCCCACGAGCGTAGCCTGAACGTCGATTTTCTGCTCGGCTACCTCAAAGGGCTGCTGCCTCGGCGGCGGGATCTGAGGCTGCTCATCACCAGTGCGACGATCGACGTCGAGGCGTTCGCGCAACATTTCGATGACGCGCCCGTCGTGGAGGTCGAGGGGCGAGGCTATCCGGTAGAAGTGGTTTATCAGGATGTAGCGGCTGCCATGGAGCCGGAACAGCGAATATCCACGGCGATCGATGCCATTGCAGCGCGACCGGGCGGCCGGGCGCCGGACGTCCTGCTGTTTCAGAGCGGCGAGCGCGAGATCTTCGAGACCAGCCGCATGCTCCGGGAACGCTACGCGGGGCAGTTCGACGTGTTGCCGCTGTATGCGCGATTGTCGAGCGCGGAGCAGAACCGCGTGTTCGCGCCCACGGGGCGGCGGCGGATCGTCGTGGCGACCAACATTGCCGAGACGTCGCTGACCGTGCCGAACATCGGCTTCGTCGTGGATCCGGGGGAGGCGCGCATCAGCCGTTACAGTTTTCGCTCGAAGCTGCAACGTCTACCGGTGGAGCCTGTCTCTAAAGCCAGTGCAGATCAACGCATGGGGCGGTGCGGCCGGGTGGCTCCCGGCGTGTGTTTTCGGCTGTACGCGCAGGCGGACTTCGAGGCGCGGCCTGATTACACCGACCCGGAGATTCGGCGCACCAATCTGGCGTCGGTGATGCTGCAGATGAAGGCATCGGGCCTGGGGGCGATCGAACGCTTCGGGTTTCTCGACCCGCCGGACCCGCGTGCCGTACGTGACGCAATCCGGTTGCTCGAGGAACTCGGCGCGCTGGAATCGGGCAAGCTGACCCGCGTGGGTCGCCAGATGGCCCGGCTACCGGTCGATCCCCGGCTTGCCCGCATGCTGGTGGAGGCGGCGCGCAAGGACGCGTTGCACGAATTGCTGATCGTGGTCAGCGGGTTGGCGATACCCGAACCGCGCGAGCGGCCCCTGGATGCGCAAGCCGCGGCGGATCGGCTGCATGCCGAGTTCAGCGACGAACGGTCCGATTTTCTAGCCTTGCTGAACCTCTGGAACTGGTACGAAGAGGCCCGTCAGGCCAACAGTCGCAGCGGCTTGCGGCGTTTGTGTCAGAAGCGATTCCTCTCGGCGGTGCGAATGCGTGAATGGCGCGAGCTGCATCGCCAACTGCGGATCAGCTGTCGTGAACTCGGTTTCCGGCTGGGCGATCGGCCGGCGGGCTACGCCAAACTGCACCGCTGCGTGCTCACCGGGTCCCTCAGTCTGGTCGGGCAGAAACAGGAGCGCGGCGAATATCTCGGCGCGCGGCAACTGAAATTCAGGATCTTTCCGGGAAGTGGGGTCAGGCGCGAACCGAGCTGGCTCATGGCAGGAGAGATTTCGGAGACCCAGCGCGTGTACGCGCGTTGCGTAGCGCAGATCGAGCCGGCGTGGTTGGAGCACGCGGGCGAGCATCTGCTGAATCGCAGCTACAGCGAGCCGCATTGGAGTGCGCGGCGTGGTGAAACTTTGTGCTTCGAGAAGGTCACGCTGTTCGGTCTGGTGCTGGTCGAAAGGCGACGGGTCAGTTTCAAGGGCGTGGATCGCGCCCAGGCGAGGGACATCTTTCTGAAGGATGGGCTGGTTGCTGGCGCGGTGCCGCGACCGGCACCGTTCCTGGAGCACAATCTTGCGCTGGTCCGCGAAGTGCGAGACCTGGAGGACAAGGGGCGGCGTCGCGATCTGCTCGCCGACGATGCGGTACTGGCATCGTTTTACGATGAGCGTATCGGCCCGGATGTGTGTGATCTTGCGGGGCTGGACGCATGGCGCGTGACGGCGGAACAAGCCGATCCCGACCTGCTGTTCATGGCGCGCCGCGATGTATTGCTGCAGGCATCCGATCTGACCGAGCAGAACTTTCCATCGGTGCTGACGCTCGACGGGGTAGAGCTGCGATTGCGCTATGCGTTTGCCCCGGGTGCCCCCGATGACGGAGTCTCGGTTCAACTCCCCATTGGTCTGCTGCGTGCGGTGCGCCAGGATCAGCTCGACTGGTTGGTGCCGGGTTTGTTCGAGCCCCTGTGCGAGCAACTGGTCCGCGGTTTACCGAAGTCGCAGCGGCGCATGCTTGCGCCGCTGGCCGACAAGCTGGAAACGCTCTGTTCCCGGTTACTCGACCCCGCCCGCTATCGACGTGGGCGCATCGAGTTGGCGATTGCCGAGGCCATCAGCGTGCTTTACGGAGTGGCCGTGCCCGTCAACACCTGGGATTGGGAGCGCGTTGACGCCCATCTGCGGATGAACGTTCAGGTATGCGATGAGCGGGGTCACCAGCTCGAGCAGGGACGCGTGCTGGCGGAGCTGGTTGCAGAGTTCACCAGCGAACCGGACGATCTCGCGGGGCCTGGCGGCGAGGCGGAAACAGGTCTGCTGGAATTCCCCGATCAAGGAGTTGATGCCCATGTGCTGCTTGGCGCGGGGTCGGAGCGGCGCATCGCTTATCCGGCCCTGGAGGACCGCGGCGATTCCGTTGCGCTCGTTCTGTGCGACAAGGCCAGCGCCGCGAAGCGTGTTACCGGTCGGGGATTGACGCGCTTGGTGCTGTTGCGTCACGGCAGTGCCGTGCGCGCGATGCTGCGCGAGCTGAAGTCACGAAGACAGATGGAACTTCACTTCGCCACGCTTGGCGATAAAGCACACCTGCACCAGGGCGTGCTGCATGCGGCGGCGCGCATACGGTTTTTCGACGCGACTACGCTGCCCGCTTCCCGGGCTGAGTTCGATGCGCTGATTGATTCGCGCTATGCGGGCTGGTTCGAGATGTACGTCGGGCTGCTGGATGAACTCGAACTGATACTCGCGCGGCGTTTCGAGCTGATGCGTCAGCTGGCGGAAGACCGTTCGCCCGCGTTTGGCCCGGGCGCCGATGCGCTACGTCGTCATTTGGATCGGCTTCTTCCAGGTGACTTCCTCGACAGCATCCCTGCAACCGTGTTTGCCGACACGGCGCGTTACCTGGACGCGATGTTGTATCGGTGGGCACACTTACAGGGTCGGGTAGAGAAAGATGCGGCCGCAGAGGCCGACCTGCGGGGGCTGGAAGCCCGCGTGGAGGTGTTGGTTGCGCGCGGTTCCGATGCAGATTGGGAATTGCGTCACATGTTGGAGGAACTGCGCGTGGCGAGCTTTGCGCAACCCGTCGGCACACGCTACCGGGTGTCCGTGAAGCGCAGTCTGGGACGCATCGAGGAGTGCGAGCGAAGCGTTGGCATTGGCTGATCCGCGCTGGAACCTTTCCTGAAGTCCTGTGTCATACTTGCTTGAGAACGCTGGCGGTTGTGGCGTTTGAAGATCTAATTACACGTTATGCAATGGGCGGCGAGCCGTCCGACTGAGGAGATAGAACCTATGTCCAAGCACGATCTGAAACCCATCGCTGCGGCTGTGGGAACCGCGTTCGTTGCATCCCTGGCAACGGCGAGTGTTGCTTACGCGGATACCAATCCATTTGAAGCCACTGCGCTGGAAACGGGTTATGGCGTTCAACTTGCCAGCGCCGATGAAGGCGAGGGCAAGTGTGGTGAAGCCAAGTGCGGCGAAGATAAGGCCGGTGGCGAAGGCAAGTGCGGCGAAGGCAAGGCCGACGGCGAAGGTAAATGCGGCGAAGGCAAGGCCGACGGCGAAGGCAAGTGCGGCGAAGGCAAGTGCGGTGAAAA
>PVMK01141279.1_pt1 | contig 11994 bp, 10 predicted proteins | sample 1853481 | NCBI WGS metagenome assembly PVMK01 (sample SAMN08533507, study PRJNA380276) | Marine sediment metagenome, whole genome shotgun sequencing project. | reverse complement strand
AGAGTTTAAACCCGCAATAAATCCCAGGTATTGGTAAAGCGTTTCAGCTTTTATTATTACTAGTTTGCTGTTTCTATCACATAAAAAAAGGCCCTCTCAATTTGTAGAAGAGAGGGCCTTTCATCTCAACTCTAAAATTATTTTTAGACAAGGGCTTCAATTTCTTGCCTGCACTTGTCTAAAGATTCAGGGGTATCTACCTGAAAGGACCTGATGCCGGATGATTTCGGCACAATTTTTTTCAGTAATCCCTTGAGCACGGTGTTGGGACCGACCTCTATAAAAATATTTACGCCCCTGGCCATCAGGTTGTTACTTATCTCAAACCAGCGAACCCTGGAAACTATCTGCTTTGTCATAATAGATCGGATAACATCAGGGTCCTTTTCCTCGTCTGCCGTGACATTGAACAGCACGGGCGTGGTCGGAGAGGAAAACTCCATACTGTTTAAAGTTTCCTCAAATTCCGGCACTGCCCCTGCTATAAGCGGGCTGTGGTTGGCAATGCTGACATTCAGCGTAATTGCCCTGCCGCCTTTTTCCGCCACTATCTCTTCAACTTCAGCTAAAACCTCTTTTTCACCGGAGATAACAATCTGCATTTCCGTGTTATGGTTGGCAACGGTTACAATGCCATCGGAGGATAATCGGAACAGCACTTTTTCAACCTCATCCAGGGTAAGACCCAAAATTGCCTGCATGCCCCCCGGGTTTCTCGTACCTTCCCTGTATGAAAGGCGTCCCCTTTCAGCCACCAGCTTCAGGGTGTCTTCCTTTGACAGAACTCCGGCAGCACACAGTCCACTGTATTCTCCCAGGCTGTGGCCGGCAAAAAAATCCGGCACGATTCCGGCCTTTGCAACTGCCTGCCAGCACATGAGATTCACAGTTGTCAGGACAGGCTGCAGGTTGGCCGCCTGGGTTAATTCCTCCATAGGCCCTTCCAGGCAAAGTCTTTTAATCGGCAGAGAACAGACCTGCTCTGCCAGATCCATAAGCCGGACACTATCGCTGTCCGCTTCAAGAAAAGCCTTCCCCATACCCAGGTACTGTGATCCCTGTCCCGGAAAAAGAACCGCTATTTTATTTTCATCCATTCCTTCACTCCTTAAAAAAAGTGCCTAAAGTTACAAGTGCCTAAAGTGCCTTAAGTTAAATGAAAAAAATCTCTAGTCGCATGGCATTTCTCAAAAGAAAGTGCCCAAAGTATAAAGTTTCAATTAGCATTCAGCAAAAGACTTTTTAAAACTGGAGTTTTTCCTTTTCTATCCCTCAGCCTTACACCCTGCGCCCTGCGCCTTTAACCTTTTCCCCTTCATCTCTGTGCCTTTATCTTTGCTTTTCAACTTTAGGCACTTCAAACTTTAGGCATTTATGCCCCCTTGCGGGGTGCTTAAGGCACTTCATTACCATCTCTCTTCTGCGTAAAATGCTGCAGGATTGTGCCCAGCAGAAATAACCCGACCCCGGTACTGATAGCCGAGTCGGCGACATTGAATGCCGGCCAGTGGTGCGTTCCCACATAAAAATCCAAAAAGTCTATGACCGCCCCGAACCGCAGCCGGTCAATCAGGTTGCCGATGGCGCCGCCGCCAATCAGGCCGATGGCATAGACAAATATGCGCCCCTGTTTTTTCAGGTGTCGATAGGCAATGGCCATAATCACCAGGGCCGTAATCCCTATCCCTACAAAAAAAATCAGGCGCAGGGTGTTCTTATCGCCGGCCAGAAACCCGAAGGCAGCACCGGTATTGGTTACATGCACCAGGTTAAAGAAACCGGGTATGATCTCCTCTTGTCCATGGAGTTCATAAGAGGTCAATATCCACAATTTTGTTAACTGGTCGGCAATAACCACCAGTATGGCCAAAATTATCGGGATACTGTCCGCCCGTTCAAACTTATTATTCAAGGGTCTGCTTCTGTAATGTGATCGTTTGATTTATCAGGCCAATTCCGCCACCACTGAAGTACAACGACTGCAGAGTTGGGGATGATCCTGGTCGTTGCCCACAGTCTCTGAACGCAGCCAGCACCTCTCGCACTTACTGCCTGTTGCCGGCGCCACGGCTACCTTCAGTTCCGGCAGCAGCTCACTGGCAAAAGCTGAACCATCAAGGGAGTCAACATGCTTAAGATCAGAAACGATGGAAATCATCTGCAGCGTTTCCCACTTGTCAGCCAGAAAATCCGCCAGCGGGCCAGTCACTGCAACCTGAACCTGCGCCTCCAGGGGATGGCCGATCACCTTATCTCGGCGGGCGATTTCCAGGGCCCTGGTAATCTCGGACCTGATCTCCAATAACTGTTTCCACTTGTTCTCCAGTTCAGGGTCGATTGCCTCGTCATGGTCAGCGGGAAAAAGCTCCAAGAAAACTGTATCCTGACGGTTCTCCGCCGGATCGGCTTCCGGCAGGTGCTCCCATACCTCGGCAGCAGTAAAACTCATGACCGGGGCCATTATGAACAGCAACCCTTTGAGAATATCATAGAGCACTGTCTGCGCTGCCTTTCTTAAACGGGAATCGGGCAGCGAGGTATAGAGACGGTCTTTGATAATATCCAGGTAAAAGGCGCTCATGGTCACCCCGCAGAACTGATGGAGTCCATGAAAAACCACATGAAAATCAAAATCTGCGTACCCCCGCACCGCCTTTCTCTTGAACAATTCAAATTGGAGCAGGGCCCAACGGTCCAGCTCCTCCATTTGATCGTATGGCACCCTGTCATTGGCTGGTACAAAATCGCCAAGGTTGCCCAGCAGATAGCGAATGGTATTCCTGATTTTCCTGTAGGCGTCGGATAACTGCTTTAATATTTCGTCGGAGACCTTGATGTCATCCCGGTAGTCCTCACTGGAAACCCACAGCCTGAGAATCTCGGCGCCGTATTTCTTAATTACCTCTTCGGGGGCAATAACGTTGCCGACACTTTTGGACATTTTTTTACCCTTGCCATCCACCACAAAGCCATGGGTCAGGACACCACGATAGGGAGGGATCTCCCTGGTGCCCACCGATGCCAGCAGCGCACTCTGGAACCAGCCGCGATGCTGATCACTTCCTTCCAGGTAAAGGTCCGCCGGTGCCGCCAGTTCCTCTCTTTTCTCCAAAACGGCAGCATAACTGACACCTGAATCAAACCAGCCATCAAGGATATCTTTCTCTTTGACAAAGGTATCGCCGTTGCATGCGGAACAGCGGATATCCTCGCCGATAAAATGGGAATTATCGTACTTAAACCAGGCATCGGCACCTTCCTGCTCAAAGAGACCGACAATTTTCTCTACCACGGTCTCGTCTTTGAGCACTTCACCGCATTGCTGACAGGTAAACACAGTAAGCGGTACGCCCCATGTGCGCTGCCGGGATAAACTCCAGTCAGGCCGGGTCTGCACCATGCCGTAAATCCTCTCCATGCCCCAACGCGGTTTCCAGGTAACCTTTTTGATTGCCTCCATGGCCCTGGTGCGCAGATCGTTTTTCTCCATGGAGATAAACCACTGCTCAGTGGCCCTGAAGATCACCGGTTTCTTGCAGCGCCAGCAGTGCGGGTAACTGTGCGAGATATTTGTCTCATTGACCAGCAAGCCCTTGTTCTGCAGATCCTCGTTGATCTGCTTGTTGGCGTCGAAAATGAACATCCCTGCGTAGGGACCGGCTTCATCGGTAAAACACCCTTTACTGTCAACCGGTGAGAGGATCGGCAGATCATAATTAAGGCCGCTTATATAATCTTCCCGTCCATGGCCGGGGGCGGTGTGCACTATGCCGGTACCGGTCTCCAGTGTTACATAGTTGGCCAGGATGATAAGCGATTCCCTGTCCAGGAATGGATGCTTACATTTTTTCCCCTCCAGGCCTTTAGCCGAAAAGGTTGCCATAATCTCATAGCCGTCCTCGGCCACATCGGGCCCAAACCCGGCAAAGGCCTGTTCTACCAGTTCTTCGGCCATTATCCAGACCTCATCGTTAACAGCTACCGCTGCATAGGTGAAGTCCGGATGAAAGGCCACCGCCAGGTTGGCCGGCAGGGTCCAGGGGGTGGTTGTCCAGATCAGGGCATATACCTTCCTGTTGCCCAGTTTGTCGGCTTCAAGTTCAGGAATTATTGAACTTACATCCTCAGTCAACGGGAATTTCACATAAATGGATGGAGAAGCATGGTCATGGTATTCAACCTCTGCTTCTGCCAGGGCGGTTTGGCAGGATGAGCACCAATAAACCGGTTTTTTGCTCCTGATCACACCGCCTGACAATAAGAACCGATTAAATTCCCTGGCAATGGCTGCCTCATAACCATGATTGATAGTTAAATATGGATTTTCCCAGTCTCCCAGCACACCCAGCCGCTTAAACTCAGCTTTCTGGATTTTTATCCATTTTTCAGCATATTTCCGGCAGGCATTGCGGATAGAAAGAACACCCATTTCTTTTTTCTTGGGCCCCAGGTCCTTATCCACATTATGCTCAATGGGCAGGCCGTGACAATCCCATCCCGGCACATAGGGACAATGAAATCCTGCCATGCGTTTTGATTTAAGGATAATATCCTTGAGCACCTTGTTAAAAGCCGTACCCAGGTGAATATGGCCGTTGGCATATGGAGGACCGTCATGCAGAATATACAGGGGCCGGTCCTTGGTCCCTGCCTGGATCTGTCCATAAAGGTCATCTTTCTCCCAGCGCTCCAGAAACTGGGGCTCTTTCTGAGAAAGATTAGCTTTCATTTTAAATCTTGTTTGGGGCAGATTCAGTGTTGCCCGGTAGTCCATTCGTCCTCTCCTTTCTAGTCCTTAAATATAAAATCGACTGTATCTGAAACTGTGCATTACAGGTTCAGCCATAATTTTAAAAGCATATTGTAATGAGAGCTCAACAGTACGATTATTCTTAGGTTCTCTTTCTCTGTGTTAGGTGAAACGTTGCCGCTAAAATACCAGTTAAACAGCAAGTTGCAAGGGTAAAGTTCCTATATTCAGTACCATCTGGACACTTTATAAAACAGCCTTTCAGTTTGACATCCACCCGGCTGATTAATATATTCTTTTTGGTATGTAATTTGATTGAAAAAAATGAAACCTTTCACATAACTGTTAGGTTATGATGAGTAATTACCGATAAAACAGCAAATTTAAAAGAGGGAAACTATGCCCAAAATTATAGCCATGGCCGGCAAAGGTGGTACCGGCAAAACAACCATTTCTGCCTTGTTAATTAAGTATATGCTGCATAAGGGGTCTACCCCAATTCTGGCCGTTGACGCTGATGCGAATGCCAACCTGAATGAACTGCTCGGCATGGACGTCTGCCTGACCCTGGGAGAGATCCGCCGCGACCTGAAAGGTGACATCCCGGCCCATATTACCCGGGATCAATATATGGAGATGAAGGTGCACCAGGCACTCATCGAGGAAACAGGCTTTGACCTGCTGGTCATGGGCCAGCCCGACGGTCCGGGCTGCTACTGTGCGGCCAACCAGCACCTCGCCATGTCCATAGATAAACTGGCCGGTAACTATAAATACATTCTGGTGGACAATGAAGCCGGCATGGAACATTTAAGCCGCATGAACCTGCGTAGCATAGATTTGCTTCTGGTGATTTCCGACCCCTCGGCACGCGGTATTCTCACCGCCAAAAGAATTTCTGAGCTGACCAACCCCCTGGGCATAGAAATAAAACAAAAATATCTCATCGTTAACCGGACTCCCACACCTTTGCCCGATGAACTCAAGGCCAAGATAAAAGAGGCAACTGAGTCCACAGATCTGCCGCTGGGCGGCATTCTGTCCAGCAGTGATGATCTCATCAAGCAGGAATTGACTGGCAAATCCTATCTAAAACTGGCTGAAGACACACCGGTTTTGCAACAGGCTTACGAAATTTTCTCTAAAATCATTCCCTGATTCAAAAAGGTGAATATAAGATTTGTCGGCAGTCTCTAAAGTCTCACTTGTAAACACGGGGCTCAAACAGTTGCAAGCAATTTCCCCTCACAGATTCAGGTTTTTGAATATTTCCATAAACTTGACAGAAAAGCTCAATAGTTATAGATAGTTTCATTCAGGTCCATAGATTAACTGATAAATTACATTACTAATTGAGCTTTTTACTTTCCATGACCAAAAAACCAGACAGCAAATCAATGGTTGAAATTGTCAGGGCCACTAAAATTTACCCGCCCGACGTGGTTGCCCTTGAAGATGTTTCCCTGTCAATTCCCAGCGGTGAAATGCTATTTCTTACCGGCATGAGTGGGGCGGGAAAAACAACCCTCTTGAAACTGATCTGCGGTATGGAGCATCCTGACAAGGGCTTGGTAGAGGTAGCCGGCAAAGACCTGAACCGCCTAAAGTATAAAGATGTGCCCAAACTGCGACAGCAGATAGGTATGGCCTACCAGGATTTCAAACTGCTCCCTGACCGGACTGTTGCCCAGAACATCGCCATGGCCATGGAGGTCGCCTACCTCAACTACAAAACCATCAAAAAAAGGGTAATTGCGCTCCTGCAGCAACTCCGTCTTGAACACAAGCATGATGCGTTTGCCGGTAATCTTTCAAGGGGCGAACAGCAGCGAGTGGCCATGCCCGGGCAGTTGCAAACTCTCCTGCTCTGATCCTGGCAGACGAACCCACCGGCAATCTGGATTCAAAAACAACCACCCTTGTCATGAAATTGTTTGAACAGTTCAATTCGTGGGGAACGACAATCATTATTGCCACGCACGATGAGGCGATCTACAGGAGATCCAATCATCGTGTCATTGAACTGCATAGTGGACGCTTTGTACCATCTGCAGAAAGAACAATGAAAACCCTCAACAATATGCCATGAAATTTCTGAATACCATTGTCGTCCTGACCGGCCGTAATCTTCAAAAAACCTGGCCTTCACAATTCATGACCCTACTGACTGTGAGCCTGTCGGTCCTGATCTTTTCCTTTTTCTTCCTCATATATATCAACATGATCAAGGCGGGAGAATCGTTGGGTGATGACCTGCGCCTGACTATTTACCTGGAAGAAGAGCCAGTGGTGGAGATGCAGGCGGAACTGGTCAGAAAAATAACCAATTTCAGCCCGGTTGAAGAAATCCGCTTCACTTCCCGGCAAGATGCCTTTAACCGGCTTTCCTTGCAACTGGGTGATAATGTCGATGTGCTTGACGATCTGGATCCCTCTTTTCTGCCGCCCTCCATTGAGGTGCTCCCCAAGAAGGACCTCAGCAACTTAACGCAGATCAAACGATTCTCAGAATATCTTTCCACTCTGCCGGGAGCGATTAAGGTGCAATATGGACAGGACTGGGTGGAGCGTTTTAATTATTTCACCAAGCTGCTCAGGATAATTGTGGTGTTGAGCGGTATACTGCTTATTCTAACCACCACCTTCATGGTTGCCTATACTATCAGGTTGGCAGTGGTGGCCAGACAGGCGGAACTGGAGATCCTCCGGCTGCTTGGTGCGACAAACAGCTATATACGCACGCCGTTTCTGATCGAAGGACTTTTACAGGGCATTTTCGGTTCTTCACTGGGCCTTATCGTCCTCTTTTTCCTCTTTCAATGGATCCAGATGCGTTTTACCGGGCCTGGTTTTCTGCAAATAGTTGAATTTACATTTTTCTCTCCCCTCATAATAGGAACCATAATATTAGCCAGTATCTTCCTCTGCACGGCAGGCAGCTATTCTTCCATGCAGAAATTCATGCGCATTTGACATGAAAATTTTTCGTTTATCAGCAAAATTTCTTGTCGGGAAATCACCAGCCGTGTTTGTGATGCCGGGAATTTTATTCTGCCTCCTGTTTTTCATGATTTTCTTCCAGGCAGTCAGTAATACTCCTGTTTTTGCGGCCCAGGAACAGGTATTGCCAAGCAAACTGCGGGAATCCTACCAGGAACGACTCCCCAAGGAAAAGCAGCGGCAAATCATTGAGAAGAGTGCCAAGATCCGTAAACTGCAGGAAGGGATTATTGATCACAAGATAAAAATCTTCGGTTCCAAGAAAAAGGAACGCAGTTTATTGGGCGACCTCGAGAGAATTGAAGGCGAACTTCAAGAACAGAAGATGAAACTTGCTTCCCTGCAAGAGGATACACAAAAACAGGAACTGTTGCTGGCCGACCGGCAGGAATATCTCAAGGGGGTTGTCAAAGAAAAACGGGCTCACCAGAAGCACGTTAAAAACAGGCTGGCCGCCTATTACCGCATGGGGTCCGTCGGCTTGATGAACGTCCTGTTTTCAGCTAAAAACCTGCCGGAATTAATGGATTTCGAGGAATATTTCAATCTCATGCTGGAATATGACCATACGGTCATCAGTAAGTACCTGGTTCAGATACGGGAACTCAACCGTGCCAGGGAGGCCCATGCCCGTGAAAAATTGCGCCTCATGAAACTGGCAGGCGAAGTGAGCGACAAGGAAAAACAGCTTTCCCGGATACACCAGGGAAAAAACCTGCTGCTCAAGCAGGTCAATACTGAAAAACATTTATATGAGCAGGCGGTTGCTGAAATTGAGGCGGCGGCAGCCGACCTGGCGTTAACCCTGAGCAAAATACAGGTGGAAGCTGCGCCATCTCCTCCGCCTGTCAAACAGCACGTTGCCGCCCTCCAACAAAAAAACGGCGCCGCCCAGGAGCCACCGAGGCCCACTGGTTTTCTCGGCCAGAAAGGGCTCCTTGACCCGCCGGTGTCAGGTACTGTTATCACTACATTCGGGCAGCAGGTGGAAGGTAAGTTCGGTTCTGCAACAACCTCAAGCGGAATTGATGTCAAAGCTAAAAACGGTTTGGAGATAAAGGCTGTTTATGATGGCAGGATCATTCATTCAGGATACCTGCGCGGTTACGGCAACCTGATTATTATTGACCACGGCCAACAGTATTTCTCAATGATCTCCCGGATAGCTGATATCTATAGAAAAGAGGGCACCAGGGTAAAAAAGGGGGCGATTCTCGGTATGACCGGCGACAGTGACGAACTGTATGGCGAAGGACTGCATTTTGAAATCCGCAAGGGCTCTAAACCGGAGGACCCCCTGGTTTGGCTCAAGAAAAACTCTCTGCCCATAACCGTATCTACTCCTGCCGGCCCATAAAACACAAATAAATCTTTTCCTTCCTGCTTAGAAGATACAAACTGCTCTCTGCTGTTCTTTACTCTGCATCTTATCACTGCCGATCAAATATTTTTTTTCGCCCCTGCCTTGATATGACAGGTTTCTTGTGATCTCAACCGGCTTAATGAGTTTCAGAAATTTTTTTTAAAAGAAGGTTGTTTTTGCCTGTCCAGTAATTATTGTATCATTATTATTTTATTGTCCGTTTTTCAGTGACATGATAAAATTTAAGATTAGCAATGAAAAATCTAACACTGCGAATGAAGACTTAGTACTCTGAATACGTCAGATATGCCTACACATCAATGCAGATATTTTTACAATTCAAACGGGAATCTTTATGCATCACAAAAGTATAGCCATTATAAATAAATCAATTTTTATTGCCCTCTTCTGCCTGCCATTCTTTATTGTCAATATTCCTCAAGCATACGGCAGTTCCGATGAGATGGAGAAAACCTATAAAAACCTGGAGGTCTTTTCCAATGTTTTAAGCATAGTACAGCAGAATTATGTGGATGACATTGATACCCAGGAGGCGATCGAAGGAGCTATCCGTGGCATGCTGACCAACCTGGACCCCCATTCCTCGTTTATGAAGCCCGATGACTTCAAGGAACTCCAGGTCGAGACCAAGGGAAGCTTCAGCGGTATCGGCATTGAGATTACCCTGAAGGACAACATACTCACTGTCGTTTCACCGATTGAGGGAACTCCTGCCGACAATATGGGCATCAAGGCCGGTGACAAGATTATCAAAATAGAGGATGAACCGACCAAGGACATGTCTTTGATGGAGGCGGTTAAAAAGTTGCGGGGTCCCAAAGGTTCTGAGATCACCATTTCGATTCATCGCGAGGGTTGGACTGACCTGCAGGATTTCACCATTGTCAGGGATGTCATCCCGATTCACAGCGTTAAATCCCGCATGCTGGAACCTGGGTATGGATATGTGCGGATAACCAACTTTCAGAGAAAAACGGACAAGGACCTGAAAAAAGCCCTTATTGAACTAAACGGGGACGGCAATCTCAAAGGCCTGGTAATGGATCTGCGCAACAATCCCGGCGGCCTTCTGGATGCGTCAGCTAAAGTTGCGGATATTTTTTTAGATGAAGGGGTAATTGTTTATACCAAGGGCCGTTTAAAGGACCAGAATATGGAACTGAAGGCACACGCCGGCGGTCCGGATTACGACTTCCCAATGGTTATCCTGGTGAATGAAGGAACTGCTTCAGCATCAGAAATTGTTGCCGGCGCATTGCAGGACTATAAACGGGCGCTGGTACTCGGCACCCAGACCTTTGGCAAGGGTTCGGTGCAGACTATCATCCCCATGGCTAACGGTGCCGGTTTACGGCTTACAACGGCCAGGTATTATACCCCCAAAGGCACCTCGATTCAGGCCACCGGCATCACCCCGGATGTCATTGTCCCTGCTGAAACTCCTCCAGTCGGCAAAAAAACAAAGAAACAGAGATTCTTTCGGGAAAAGGACCTGAAACACCATCTGGAAAATGGCGGCAAATTACCGGATAAGGAATTGCAGGAGCAGCAGCCGACAGTCAAAGACAAAACCACTGACACCCCGGTGACCCCAACGGCAATCGACGCCGAAACCAAGGAAAAACTCCAGAAAGACAACCAGCTCAAAACCGCCCTGCTGATCTTGAAGAGCTTGAACATCCTGTCCCCCCCCCGGCCAGTAATTCTTTTTATTAACGAAAAGAATCCACGCTCATAGAACGTAGTTTTCTGGGCCGAAATAAAAATATATTTTAAAAAAGATTTATCTTTATCCCTCGACCCCTTGGACCCTCGGACCCTTGGCCCCTTGAATTATTGATTAAAACCCAACTCCTTAAGGAAACGCATATCCCTTGACCAGTTTTTCTGAACTTTTACCCAAAGCTTCAACAGGACCTTCTGCGCCAAAAGCTTTTCGATATCAAGACGGGCATTTTTGCCGATCTGCTGAAGCTTTGCACCTCTTTTACCGATAATAATCCCCTTCTGTGAAGACTTTTCCACAACAATGGTCGCATGGATGGTGACCAGTTGCTTTTCAGCATCTTCCTTGAAGCTGTCGATTAAGACCGCCGTTGAATAGGGAACTTCCTGGCCGGTCTTCAGAAAGATCTTTTCCCTGATGATCTCAGCTACGATAAACCGTTCGGTGGCATCGGTAGGAATGTCATCAGGATAATACTTCGGCCCAGTTGGAAGAAGGCTGACAATTTCTTTAATCAGCAGGTCTGTTCCATTGTTATACAGGGCAGAGACAGGGACAATTGCCGCAAATGGGTAGAGTGTCTGGTAGGTTTGTATGATCGGCAGTAATTTTTCCTTATCCAGGAGATCTATCTTGTTGAGTACCAGGATGGCAGGACATTTAGCTCCATCCAGGTATTCGACCTCCCTGGACTGCTTCGCCGCCGGCACAGGAAGCGACACATCAATTAAAAAAAGTATGGCATCCACCTCTGAAAGGCTGGCCAGCGCAATCTTAACCATTTCCAGGTTGAGCGGCTGCCTTGCCTTATGCAGACCAGGTGTATCAAGTAGGACAACCTGGTAGTCGGGACCGTTGAGAATCCCCAGAATACGGTTTCTGGTGGTCTGTGGCTTGGGGGTGACAATGGATATTTTCTGCCCCAAAAGTGTATTCATTAAGGTTGATTTACCGGCATTCGGCGGGCCGACAATGGCAACCATTCCCGATCTTATCTTTTCTTCCTGCATAATTCCTATTCTATATATCCTGTTTTCAAGTTGTTTGTTAATTGCATGAAAAATTCATCCATTCACTATGTTTACCATTTCACCCCTTTACTGGACTATGAATACATGGTAAGCGTTCGGCGTT
>PVMK01122871.1_pt1 | contig 11994 bp, 7 predicted proteins | sample 1853481 | NCBI WGS metagenome assembly PVMK01 (sample SAMN08533507, study PRJNA380276) | Marine sediment metagenome, whole genome shotgun sequencing project. | reverse complement strand
AGTGGTATGCAATGTTGTCCGCCGGGGTTGCGGCCACGGGAGTGACGCTGAACTCCGGCCTCACGGCGCTGCCCGATCTCACCGCCACGACCAATAACCTCGTCAGCATCGTGCTGATGGTTTTGTTCGTCGCCGGCTATGCGACGACCGGCGGCCTGCGCAGTGTGATCCGCACCGACGTCATGCAGCTCGCCCTGATGCTCACCGGCACGGCCTCGTATGCCTGGTTCGCGATCCAGCACGCGGGCGGGCTGAGTCAGTTACCTGATGCGCTCGAGGCCGTGTACGGTGCGGAAACGGCGCAGCGTTTTTTGAGTTTCACGCCGCCCAGGGGTGAGGCGCTGGCGCCGTTCGTCGTAATTCTGGCGTTGCAGTGGTTTTACCAGATGAACTCGGACGGCACCGGCTATCTCGCCCAGCGGACGATGGCTTGTGCCGACGATCGCCAGGCGCGCATCGCCGCCGTCGTGTTTACCATCACGCAGATTGTCGTGCGCAGCTTGTTGTGGCTGTTGATCGGCCTCGCGCTGTTGGTGGTGTTTCCGTTCGATGTGCAGGTTTCCGGGGGTGTGCCGGCCAGCGAGACGTTCATTGCGGGGCGCGAGATGGTTTTCGCGACCGGCATCGATACCTTGCTGCCGGCCGGCGCCCGCGGGTTGATGCTGACCGGCATGCTCGCGGCGTTGGCCTCGACGATCGACACGCACATGAACTGGGGCGCGAGTTACTGGAGCAACGACCTCTACAAGGCGATTTGGGTCGAGCGCATCCGCGGCCGCGAAGCCACGCCGCGTGAACTCGTGCGCGTCGCGCGACTGTCGACGCTCATCCTGCTGGCGATTGCGCTGGCGATCATGGTCAACCTCGGTTCGATCCGGACCGCCTGGCAGATCTCGCTGCTGTTCGGTGCCGGCATGGGCGCGGTGCTCGTGCTGCGCTGGTTGTGGGAGCGCGTGAACCTGTATTGCGAGATCGGCGCCATTCTCGTGTCGCTCATCCTGGCGCCCATATTAATGTGGACGGTGGACGCCGACTGGCTGCGCCTGCTGATCATGGCCGCGGTGTCGACCGTCGTCGTGGTGGGTGCGGCGTTGGTGATGCCCGGCACCGAGCCGGCGCGGCTGTCGGCGTTTTACGATCGCGTGCGCCCGCCCGGCTGGTGGCCCGTCTCAGCCCGCGGCGCGGGCGTCGACACGCGCGCATCGCGCACCGAATTCCGCCGCGATCTGCTGGCCATGATCGCCGCTGCATTAAGCGTATACGGCTGGCTGGTGGGCACCGCGCAGCTGTTATTGCAAACGGCGAGCCCGGTGTTCGCCGGCGGCCTGCTGCTCGCCGGCACCGCCGCGGTGCCGGTGTGGTGGCGGGCGATCAAGACCGCATAAGAATTAATGAAATTAATGGGGTCAGAGTATACGAAGTCAGCCCCCAACCCCCAAACACCGTATAATCGCTACGCCACTATGGGGGAGGCCGCAATGCTCAAAAAAATTCTACTAGCCGTAATCGGTCTGCTGGTCCTCGGCACCGCCTTCTTTTTCTTCCGCTTCACCGTCCTGCTCCCACGCGACATCCCGATCCCGGACATCACCCTGCCCACGGATGCTGCCACCATCGAGCGCGGCCGCTACCTCGCCAATCACGTGGCGGTGTGCATGGACTGCCATTCCACGCGCAACTGGGATTACTACGCCGGGCCCATTGTTGAGGGTACGCTCGGTATGGGCGGCGAGGTGTTCGATCAAAGCACCGGGCTGCCGGGTGTGATCATCTCCAAGAACATCACGCCCCACAGTTTAAGTAACTGGTCCGACGGCGAACTCTACCGCGCCATCACCGGCGGTCTGCAGAATGACGGCGACGCGCTGTTCCCGCTGATGCCTTTTGATGCGTACCGCACCATGGCGCAGGAAGACGTGCTGGCGATTATGAGTTACCTGCGAACGCTGCAGCCGATAGCAAACGACGTGCCCGATCATCAGCTCGACTTCCCGCTGAGTATTATCGTAAATAGTATCCCGCTGGCCGCCGAACCGCGTACGGTGAACCGGGATGATCCAATTGAATACGGCGGCTACCTCGCCCAGATGGCGGGCTGCACCTGGTGCCATACGCCGACCAACGCCACCCAGCAGGTCATTCCGGAACAACTACTCGCCGGCGGGCACGAGTTTGTGTTGCCCAACGGCAGGGTCGTGCGGGCGAGCAATATCTCACCCGACGAAGAGACCGGTATCGGCACCTGGACCGAGGAACAGTTCATCGGCGCGTTCCGTTACTACCAGAGTGAAGATTCCCGCCGGATCGAGATGGATGAAGACGGCTACAACACGCTGATGTCATGGACGCTGTTTGCGGATATGACAGACGAAGACCTCAGCGCGATTTATGCGTACCTGATGGCGAGTGAGCCGCGGAACAATAAGGTGGATGTTTGGGATTTAGGGGTCCCCGCGGGAATTGAACCTTCTTTGGGTTCAAAACTTTCTAACTAATGTAGTTCATCCAATCAATCCTGATGCTGATCTGGCGGGCTTGAATCATCCCTCAGCATGTCAGCGACGATAGAAGCTACAAGGGCATGGCCGCCAGTGCTCCAGTGCGTATCGGTATGGAAGTAAGGGTTCTGATTGGTCCGGGTGTGTTCTATTAAAGGGGGAGTTAAATCGACACAGGTCAGGTCAGCATCCTCGCAGAACTTCCCGAAGATCTCCGGTAGCGGCCACACCGACCATTGCGCCATCTCACTGCCCTCGGGTAGCTGAATAAAATCCCGGTACACACGATACTTCGTCGGCACATAGGCGATGATGAGCTCAATACCCTGGTCGTTACAGTAGCGAGCACCTTCCAGTAGCGCATCTTTTGTTATTGCCCAGCGATCCTGTTCATAGTCCGTCCAGGGTACGGCGGCATAATCATAGAAATAGACAATCTCACGTTCCTGCTGGCCAACCGAGAGATAGGCCCAATGCGGTGGGCGTCGCGGAATTAATGGATGGCTCCAGTAGCGAACGCGCTTGAAGATGGCGTTCGTGAACGATCGCTCCGTCCAGCTTTTTTGTCTCCCGCTTCCAGCGACTATCGGTGTTGGCGCTGTAGGTTCGGCCAATATAGCGTTCTCGAATTCCTGGTCTTCGTATAGATCGTTACCTTCAAACAGGAACCAGACTACTGCCTGCGGATTCCGCTGTGCTGCATCTCCTTTTAGGACACGAAGCCCCTGAAGTGTTCCGTAGCCCGCGATCCCCAGATTGGCGACTGTCTTCCCCAGATGACTCTGCAGGTTTGCAGCAACGGTCTCGTGGTCGGATACGTTATGACCTTCTACGAACGAATCGCCGATTAACACGACATCGGCGTTTTTCATGTCTTCGGCATTTCGATAGCCCCACTGATCGTAAGTAAAGCTAATTTGCTTGTGGGTGTTTGATGGTATCCCGTAGCTCTTCTCAACATCGCCGCGCCATCTCTCGCTCCATTGCAGCTCCGGAATGCGGCGAAATGACAATTCTGAATCGGTCACATAGGTTGCATCATACTTTTGCGTCTCGCCAGCCAGCCGCCGCAGAGTGTATTCCCAGTCGATCACCCTGAATGCTGCGGCTGTCTCGAAGAGGGCTACGACCGCAAAAATCGTCAGGGTGCCTATGATGGAGGCGAACAGAACTTTCCTTCGCTCACGAGCTATTGCCAGCGCAAGTAGCCATGCACCAATATATGTGGCGGCTAATGCAGGCGCGAACAATTTGTCTGCCAGTTCAGCCGCACCCAGCGTTGGCTGGTTTGCAAGGAATACCAGTCCGCCCCAGAGAAGAATCAGCGAGGCACCACACACCACAGCGGGAACGTTCACGCTGGTGCCTCTGTTTTTGGGTCTGTCGAGTTCGCGCTTTTTGTGCGAGGACATGTGGCCGCTCCCCTGTATTAGAGCACGGGCTAGTGTGTGTTATTCAGCATATCAAGCCGCTTCCTTGTTTAGATCGCTATTTTACTTAATGCTTATTGTGGTTTTGATTGCGGAGTAGTCTGGGGTCAGACCCCGAAAATATCTTCATATTTTCGGCATTTTCGACTCTGCGCAGGCTGGCCCATGGTGCTATATTCGAATGATGCCAGAATCCAAACCAAAAACCGCTCAGGACGTATACGAGATTGTTCTTCAGCTCAGCTCGGGCGAGCGGGAGAGGTTGGAGGTTCTAATGGATAAAGACGGTAGTTCGGGTTGGGCCAGTCCCGAGATCAAGCAAGCCTGGATAGATGAAACTGATCGCCGCATGCAATTGATTGACGCAGGCGAGGCCGGTTGGGTCGATGGCGAACAGGTCATGCGAGACCTGCGCAAATCTGTCGCCCGATGAACTATCGGTTCAGTGACTTTGCGATCAATGATTTGCACGAGGCCTCGCGTCACTGTGGGCATATCTCCCTTGGATTAAGGATAGGGTTTATCGAGGAGGTAGCAAACTCCCTGGAATTGCTCATTACCAATCCATATATGGGCGAAGCTATCGGTGATCGATACCGGCATCTGCCCCTGCATCGATATCCATACTTTCTTATCTACGAAGTCGACACCGCTGCAAAGCTGATTTCGATTGTTTCAGTATTTCATCAGCGCCAGGAACCGGGTAAATGGCGCGACCGTGTCCAGGAAAATCCTGCTGTCTATCAACTGGCAGCTTAATTGGTGAATGAAAGCTGACTATCAGGCGAGTGGCATCGGGCGTAGCAACCTGGCCTATGGCTATGTCGCGGAAAACTAGCAACGATCGATTCCGGCAAGCGATAAATAGGGTCAGACACTAATTATCCGCCGGCGGTTGAAGCTTCCACCTTGGGTGGGCAATTAGTGTCTGACCCTATTTAATGCACCCCGGCGATAGTGCTATGGTTCGGCGCATGTCCCGCGTCGGTCGCACTGGTCTCGTTCTGCTGGCTTGTTTGTTGCCGTTCACATTGCATGGCGATCCCGGCGAAGTTTTTCAGCAGCATTGTGCTGCCTGTCATGGCGCGCAAGGGCAGGGCGCGACCGGTATCCCGAACCTGGTTGATAACGTCTGGCAATACGGCGGTACGCTCGAAGACATTGAGCGTTCTGTTACTTACGGGCGTCAATCGATCATGCCCGCGTTCGGTGCGCCGCTCGGTGCCGAGGGTCTGAATCAGGTAGTCGGATACGTCCAAAGTTTGGGCGGCCCCGTCGCTGCGTCTGCCGAAGATCTTGCTGCGGGCGAAACGTTGTTCATGATGTTTTGCGGTTCCTGTCACGGTGAGCAGGGCACGGGTACACCCGCGCTCGGCGCGCCGGATCTGACCGACGATGTCTGGCTGTATGGCGGAGATACCGCGACCCTTCGCGACGTGATCAGCAACGGTCGTTCGAACGAGATGCCGGGGTTTGCGGACGTGCTGTCTGCCGAGCAGATCGCGCAGATGACGACTTATATAACGACTGTCATAAATGAGTTGGGGGTGACTGAATGATGTTGCGATTCTTGTTGTTGATTGCGCTAACCGGCTGGGCAGCAGCGCACGGGAGTGAACAGCGTTACTCCATCCGCTGCGACGGTGCGGCCGGCCTCTGCTGGCAGGATCCGCAACGCGACGCGGCCAACGCGGCCGACCCCGGTCTCGTCGCCGGCGAAGCTGCCCGCTATTGCGACGAACTTGAACTGGGCGGTTACGACGACTGGCGGCTACCGGACAGCGACGAGTTGCGTGGTCTGGTCGCCGGCAACCCGGCCACGCAACCAGGCGGTCAGTGCAAGCTCACTATCGGTGGCGATCGCAATGAAACGTTGTTTCGCGCTTGCGAGGGCGGCGATCCGGGCAACGGTCCGGGTGCGAGCGGTTGCTACCTGAGCCCGCAACTGACTGGCAGCTGTACCAGGGCGGGTCCGGAATATGCTACGCAATTCCTGGAACACTGGGCGTCCAACCGCCCGAGCGATGACGCGGACGGTTGGCAGGCTTACTTGTCCTTTGATCGCGGTGCGCTGGGTTACAACCACATCAACAGCGCCGGCGATGCGCGCTGTGTGCGTGAAGACGACAGCTTGCCTGCGGCAGAAAATTTTGTAACGACGCAGGAGAACCTTTTGCCTGCGAACAATTTCGTGGCCGACGTGTTTGACATGGAAAAGCACGATGCATGTCTGGCCGCCGACAAACTGGTGCTAAACATCAGCCTGCCGAAGCCGTTGAACTCGCAGCCGGCCATGCTCATGGCGTTTCTGTACAACGTAGAGCAGTGGAAGTTTCCGCCGGCGGGGCCGCCGGATGGTGGCACGGACTACAACACGATCAGGGAGCCGCAGTTCCCGGCGGATGGCACGCTAACGACGGTGCTGCCCGGCTGTACTTTCTACAGAGAAGCCGTGCTCTCGGGCGAGTACCGGGTGTTCGTGCAGTTGCTTATGCACAACCGCCGCCCGCCGATGGTTGCCGCGGGCGACTACTACTGGGGAAGCAACACCGATGTGTTCACCATGCCGCTGAATGGCGCCAGCCACCGCGGCGCCAGCCGCAGCATCGATATCGTCCTGTGGCCGGTGGTCAACAATTAATGGGGTCAAATTAATGGGGTCAGAGTAAAAACCCGCTCGTCTCTCAGTTTTACGCCACGTCATTCGGCATATAAATACGCAAGCCCGTCCCTGAAGGATGGCCGGATCACATTCTTGTGATTGGTCTTAACCACAAAGCAGACGTTCGCACGTTGATAATATTTAGGTTTTGACAGGCAGCAACCGGCCAATAGCGGCCAGTCAGCAGCAATAAAAAAACCCCGAACGAGTCGGGGCTTTGTAAATCGTTTCAGTTTGAACTAAGCAGTTTGTCTGCGTCGGAACCAGCCGAGTAAGCCGAGACCGGAACCGAACAGCCAGACAGCGGCGGGAATTGGGACGGTATTGGCAACCAGGTTATCGAAGCCGACCGCATCGGGACTGACTCCTTCTGCAATAACGTACGCAATATTCCCGCCATTGACCGTCATGGTTTCCGAAGCACCCGATACCATCAATGCGGTCAAATAGGTATCGATTACTACGTCGCCGGCCGTGTATGCAGTCAATTGGGCAAGGTCGCTGATGTCATCAGCCAGCGCATCGACAGACACCGTGAACATCGTTGTGTCGAAATCAATACGAAAAACGGAAGTTGAAGCGCCGGTAAAAAGATTCGGATAGGTTGGATCAGCGGTTCCAAATACACGTGTTCCGGTGCTGGCAAGCAGTGCGCCGCTCTCATCTGCCGAATAGATAATGCCGTCGGTTATGCCGAAGGAGGTCGTGCCTTCAAAACTCAACGTCAAACCAGCGAACGCATTGCTGATGTCTGTTCCCGTGGCAAAGGCATCCGCGTCTGCGGTGACAATGGTGGCATTAGCCGACCCGGTAAGCAGAAAAAAGACAACTGTTCTGAATAACGTTCTCATCCCCGTGCCCCAAATTCTTTATTTTCTTTGGAAGCCAACATAACAGCGAATTGGCCCGCCGTAAAGAATTGGCCTGCCGCAAATAAAAGTGGTTAGAGGTTCATCTGCCTTATGTCAAATCCAATCGGCTAACGTCATTTCCTGCCTGCCGCTCCAGTCATCGAAATATATTGCTGATCTTTTTTGAATCAAACACTTGTGCAGCTTATCTGCATGCCTTGCTAGAACTGCGGCCTCCAGTGTATTGCCGGACGCTGCAGTACGTGTATGTGCGTGTATGTGCGTGGCTTGCGCATGGACATATTTGCTGCTACATATGACAGGTGCTTGCACAAGCCTCGGGAGCGGAACTGCCGGGGTTCATCGAAAGGCCAGGGACGGTGTATTGGGGAGTAACGCCATGAAGCCGTCGGTTGTGCCTGCTGTATTTATTTTGGCCGCGTTTGTAGCGACCCCTTCTGCAGCTCAGTTTATTGAAACAGCGGGAGATCCCCCGCCTTCCGCCAAGGACCTCGAACTGCCGGTCGTGGTGGATCTCATTTCGGGTAAGTCGTTCATTGACGAGGCTTCGGTGATGGCGCCAATGGCTTTATCAAGAACAAGAACGCCGCGATTGTGCTCGGCAAAGCGCTGTTCTGGGACATGCAGGCCGGTAGCGACGACGTTGGATGTGCGACCTGCCATTATCACGCGGGGGTCGACAATCGATTCCAGAATCAGCTGAGTCCCGGACTCAATGGCGGCACGCCGTATTCGATCCGACCAATACGGGCGGCGGCGGTCCGAACGAAGTGCTGCAGATCGGCGATTTTCCGTTTCACGAGTTAGCCGATATGGCCGACCGGGACTCGGTCGTGCTGTTCGATAGCGACGACGCGGTTTCTTCCGCGGGTACCTTCGCGGGAGATTTCGTCGACATCGTGCCCGGCCAGTCCAAGGACGTCTGTACGGCCAACCTTTGCCACCCGGAGGATCCGGACGGCTTTTCTGTCAACAACATAAACACCCGGCGCGTGGAGCCACGTAACACGCCGACGGTCATCAACGCGGCCTTCAATCATCGCAACTTCTGGGACGGACGTGCCAACAATATCTTCAATGGTGTCGATGGGTTCGGGCAGCGCAATACGGACGCGCGCGTGCTGGAAGTGCAGGGCGCGGATGTCGAGCCGATCGAGCTCGCGCTGGAGAATGCGAGCCTGGCGTCCCAGTCTGTTGTGCCCCCGATATCTGATTTCGAAATGGCCTGCACGGGCAGGACTTTTCCCAAGATAGGCAAAAAGCTGCTCAGCCTGGCGCCGCTCGCCCTGCAGGAAGTGCACTCCGGCGACAGCGTACTGGGCTTCTTATCCGCGTCGCCGGGCAAAGGCCTCAATTTCGCGACCTATCAGTCGTTGATCGAGCTGGCAATTGCCGACCGGTTCTGGGATTCGAACAAGCTGTTTGATGCGAACAATAACGAGATCGGCACGGGCGTACCGGCTAATACCAATCAATTCACGCTCACGGAAGCGAATTTCTCGCTGATCTGGGGGCTTGCAATCATGGCCTACGAGCGCACGTTGATTTCTGACGATGCGCTCTACGATCAGTGGGCCGAGGCACCGGGCGGGCTGTCATTTGAGGCCGGCAATCATAAGGGCCTTATGACGCAGGCGCAGATGCGCGGTATGAGGTTGTTCTTCACGAACGAGCTGGTGCCGGGAACAGAAAAAAAGGGTTTACGTGGCAACTGCAGCACCTGCCACCAGGGTCCGTTATTTACAACGGCGACCTTCCCGTTCACAGAAGAAGAGGAATCCGGTGAGTTTCCGGAGCAGGAGGTCATCATCGAGCGCATGCTCAGGGGTGACGGCATCCACATTGCCGAGGATCTGATGCGGTTTTTTGTTTCCGGGCAGGGCACCGTCGGCGGCTACACGCTCGACGGCAGAGCTGGCTCGTGGGAAATGCCGAACATCTATCGCGCGACCGTCGGCGGCGATTTCACCGTCAATGGATCGGCCTGCATCGTCGAATCCTATCTGATGAATCAGGATCGCACGCAACCACCACCGGCACCTATGGAGGGTGTTGCGCCCGAACCGCCGGGGCCGTCCGATTTCGCGGACTACAGCACCAAGGATGCCGTGTTCCGGGTTACCGGCTGCGGTGGTGGTGCCGCGGGGCTTGAGATCATCGTCGTCGACAACGGGGTCGGTAACGACACCGCGACCATCAGGGAAGTAATCGATATCGGTTTGCCCGGATCGGCGCAGTGTCCAGAGTGCTATGACATACCACCCATCTACGGGGATACGCTGGCTTCCGGGGGTCTGGACGGCGATTTCACGCTGGAAATCCCGACGCTTTACGACACGGCGTTCTATAACATTGGGGTGCGCCCGACCGCGGAAGACCCGGGCATCGGCGACGAAGATCCGTTCGGCATACCGCTGTCGTTTACGCAGCAGTGGATTCACCAGATTCTCTATGAAGACAACAAAGTGGGGGATATCGAGAACCTCAAGAGCATCAACTTCGGTCGCATCCACAATCCGTTCAACTGGTACGGCGATTCCGTGTGGTTCCCGGCCGGTTTTCAGGGTTACACGTGGATGACACACCGACTCATCGCGAATGGGAATTATCCTGACGAATTTTGCGTGTTGCCGTTCCCGCCCTTCAACCCGGCGCCGCCACCTTTTGATGTGGCGGATCAACCCACATGTGAAGGGGCCGGCTTCCAATGGAACATCGTGCCGGAATTCTCGCTGACACCGGGGATCGCGGAGTACTTCTTCTTGGAGAAACCGGGCCGCGGCGACGATGCGGTGCCGCTGTACGAGCCCGTTCAGAGGCAGGACGGGTTCGCGACCATTCCCATGAACGTCCAAAACTATCAGGCCATTGTCGACATGCCGACGGCCATGGACGGCGCGTTCAAGGTACCGAACCTGCGCAACGTAAGCTTGACGGGGCCGTTTTTTCACAACGGCGGAACCCTGACGCTTGGGCAGGTGGTCGAGTTCTACAATCGTGGCGGCGACTTCGCGATGGAGAATCTCGGTGATACAGCACCGAATATCCATCCGCTGAATCTCGATACAGGGCAAATAGCCGACATCGTGGCATTCCTTGAAGCCTTCACGGACGAACGGGTTCGTTGCGAGCAAGGACCGTTCGACCATCCGGAAATCATCATCTCGCGCGGCCACACCGGCGATACCAATAACGTGGTTGATGACGGCACGGGTCGTAAAGCGGCGGAAGACTTTGAAGAAGTGATACCGGCATCCGGAGCAGCAGGCCTTGCTCCGGCGAACTGCCTGAAGGGGTTCCGGGAATGAGCGCGGCCATGACAGTATTGCCCAAGACAGTATGGCAAAGGAGCTACCATTTTATTGGCCGGCGGTTACTGACTAGCGAGAATGAAGCTAGGGAGAACGAAATGAAGAATCTTCTGGACACATCAGGCGCAGGAAAAGCCAAAATGACGCTTCTCGGAAGCCTGATATTGCTGATGATAAGCGTAGCTCCGTCCACAGTGCTGGCGGACGAGTATGCACCGCCGCCGACGTTTGTATTTAACGAGCGCTGCATGCCCTATGAATTCGATCCGGATTTCATGCGATCCATCGGTGTGGACCCGGACAAGATCATCTCCGCGTTCGTCGCCAATGGCGATGGCGTCGACCCTCTTGATCCACTTGATGTCAGCGGTACCGGCAACAACGGTTCGTTCGCACCGTGGACCGCAGATTTCGAGGCGGATGGCGTAACGCCGAAACCCTGTGACGAGTTCCATACGAACAGGCGTCGTACCCGCTACGAGGGCTGTCACTTCTACGATGGCACGCCGTGCTACTTCGTGACGACCGGCCAGCTGGACCAGGATTCGTTCACCCCCGATGCAGCCGGGCGAGCGGCGTTCGAGATTGGCGAGCACTTCGTGTTCTACGAATTCACCCAGAAGTTTATGCAGACACCACCGGTGCTCCCCGACTTTCCGGATGGCTATACCCCGGCGCCCTTATTTACGGACCCTTACTGTTGCGGGTTCGCTGTCGGGGCGCAGACCAAGATCATGAACGTGGGCGCTGCCTATTGGGTAGACGATCCGCTCGGACTCTGGAAGCAGGGTCTGGTCAATTTCACGCGTAAGGCGGAGAACTGCCTGATGGACTTCGTCGATGAAGACTGCGTCTTCATGCACGACATGAACGTCGCGAACGGGACAAATTCGCAAATGCTCGGTTTTCCGCTGGTATACACGGGGCCCGAACTTTTCGATCTGGCCGATCGCGACCTCGTATCGATTCGCTACCGGCTCGGCGGCGACGGTGCTGCGGGGGTTCAGGAAAGTGCGCGGTACATCATGTGTCCGTTGCACGAATTTCCGGCCAACGGCGATATCTCTGCGGGCAACGATAATATCCAGGGGTATCCGGTACATTTCGAGTGGCAGCCACCGAGCCAGTTCCACGTTGTTAAAGTGGGTGCGCGCGGTAGCGATACGATCCCCATAACGAACCTCTTTGGCCCGACACCGCCGCCCGGCGCCGGCCCGTTTG
>PVMK01116404.1_pt1 | contig 11994 bp, 4 predicted proteins | sample 1853481 | NCBI WGS metagenome assembly PVMK01 (sample SAMN08533507, study PRJNA380276) | Marine sediment metagenome, whole genome shotgun sequencing project. | reverse complement strand
GGGCGAGTGCAAAGTATTGTCCATCAACTGGGGACCCTGGGACGGCGGCGTGGTTACGCCGGCCCTGCGCGGACTGTTCGCGGCGGAGGGGATCCAGGTCATTGCTCTGGCGGCCGGCGCCAAGCACCTGCTGCGGGAGCTCGCGGCGCCCCCCGGGCCGGTGGAGATCGTGATCCTGGGCCAAGGCTCGGTGCTGCCCGAGACCCTGGCCGCGGCAGCGACACCCATCGCGCCGGCGTTGGCGGCGATCAGCGCACCCCCCGAGCTTGCGCGCATATTCGAGCGCGATCTGGACTTCGAAACCAGCCCGTGCCTGCGTTCACACGTGCTGGACGGCAATGCCGTGCTCCCTGTGGCCATGGTGATCGAGTGGTTCGGCCACGGCGCTCTACACAACAACCCCGGCTTGCACTTCTGCGGCTTCGACGAGCTACGCATCTTCAAAGGCGTGATCATCACCCCCGGTGAGTCGCTGACGGTGCGTGTCTGCGCCGACCGCGCCAGCAAGCAAGGGCAGCAGTTCCTGGTACCGGTGGAGCTCTGCTCGGGTCCCGCGGACCACAAGCGCACCATCCACGCCCGCGCGACGGTGGTACTCGGCGCAAAGCTGCCGCCGTCCAAGCCCCCCGGGGACGCCCCCGCAATCGCGCCCTATCGCGGCACTCTGGACGAAGTCTACGCCAAGCATCTGTTCCACGGACCGGCCTTTCAGGGCCTGGAGACCATCGAGGGCTGCTCGGAACAGGGCATCGTCGCAACCGCCCGCCCGGCTCCGTTGCCGCGGGAATGGATCCGAGCGGCGCCGCGCAGCCGCTGGATCGCCGACCCCCTGTCCGTGGATTGCGCCTTCCAGATGATGATCCTGTGGAGCATCGAACGCGACGGCACTCCCTGCCTGCCGACCCAGGCAGCGCGCTACCGGCAATTCCAAGCGGATTTCCCCGGCGATGGCGTACGCATCCAGGTGCGGGTCACCCGGCACGACAGCCACGGGGCCACTGCCGACATCGACTGGATCGCCGCCGACGGCACGCTGGTCGCCCGCATGACCGGCTATGAGTGCGTCATGGACCGCTCGCTGCTGAAAGCCTTCCGTGACAACACGCCGAGCGTGACGACGCGCCGAGCGTAACGACCGCGACAAACAGATGACCCGAAACGCGCCGATCGCCATTGTCGGATTCGGTGGCGTGTTCCCCTCGTCACCGACCCTTTCCGATTTCTGGTCCCACATCGTCTCCGGGCGCGACACGGCCCGCGAAACGCCCGACCACCGTTGGGCCCTGACGCCGGATCGCGCCTTCGATCCCAGCCGTCCTGCCCCCGACCGCGTGTACTCGAAGCGCGCATGCCTGGTGGACGATCCCGGTCTGGTCGTCGACGGCGCCATCGACGGCCTCGCCATCGAAGCGGACTTCGCGCAGACACTGGATGTCATGGTCCAGCTGGTGTTGCGTGCCGGCCGCGACGCGTGGTTCGACGCGCGCATGGAGCGGGTCGACCGGTCGCGGATTGGCGTGATCCTCGGCAACATCGCACTGCCCACCGAGAGCAACTCGCTGATGGCGGACTGGGTGCTGGGACGCCGCTTCGATCGCGAACTGTTCGCCACCAGCCAGTCGGCGCCGGCGCCCATCAACCGCTTCGTCACCGGCCTTCCCGCAGGCATCCTGGCCAGGGCACTGGGTCTGGGCGGCGGCCACTACGCCATCGACGCGGCCTGCGCCTCGTCGCTGTTCGCCTTGGAGCTGGCGATGGAAGGACTGCGCTCGGGTCGCGTGGACGCCATGCTGACGGGCGGTGGCTCACGTCCCGACTGCCTGTACACCCAGATGGGGTTCGCCCAGCTCACCGCCCTGTCCCCCTCGGGGCGCTGCTCGCCCTTCGACAGGAAAGGAGACGGCCTGGTGGTGGGCGAAGGTGCCGGCGTCTTCGTGCTCAAACGCCTGACCGACGCCCTGGCCCAGGGCGACACCATCCACGCTGTCATCCGCGGCACGGGCACCTCCAACGACATAGACGGCAACCTGCTGGCGCCCAGTCAGGAAGGTCAGCTGCGTGCCATGCACGGCGCTTACCGGGAAGCGGGCTGGGATCCGCGCAGCCTGCAGCTCATCGAGTGCCACGCCACCGGCACGCAGGTGGGCGACGGAGTCGAGTTCGCCAGCCTGCGCGCCCTGTGGGGCGACGACGGCTTCGACCCCGGGCAGTGCACCATCGGCTCGGTCAAGTCCAACGTAGGCCACCTGCTCACCGGCGCCGGAGCCGCGGGACTCGCCAAGGTCCTGCTCGCCATGCGCCACCAGGTGCTACCGGCCACGGCCAACTTCGAGACCGCGGGCGAGGCCATCGATCTCGACGGTTCACCCTTCGTGGTGCGAAGCGAGTCCAGCCACTGGCAGAGCGAGGGGCCGCGTCGGGCCGCTGTGAGTGGCTTCGGATTTGGCGGCACGAACGCTCATGTCCTGCTGGAAGAGTGGACGCCGGCGACCAGGACTTCGGTCTCGGTGCTTGCGCTGCCCATCGACGATGAGGTGGTGCTGGTGGGCATGAGCGCCACCGTTGGCGCCTGGAATGGCCTCGAAGCATTCCAGCACCGGGTGCTCGGCGGTGGCCCGGAGATCGCTCCGGCAGTCAAGAACGGTTACTGGGGCCTGCCCGACCCGCCGAAAGGCTATTTTATCGACGAGCTCGAGGTCCCTGTGGGCGAATTCCGGATCCCGCCGAAAGAGATCCAGGAGATGCTGCCCCAGCAGCTCCTCATGTTGCAGGTCAGCGAGCGCGCAATGGCGGATGCCGTGACCGACACCCTCGACCGTCTGCGCACCGGCGTGTTCATCGGCATCGGCCTGGACCTCAACACCACCAACTACCACCTGCGCTGGGTTCTCCACGACAGCGCCCGGGGGCGCAGGCAGGAGCTGGGGGGCGACGACGGGGACTTCGATACCTGGTTGGATGAGCAATCCGACTGCCTGGCCCCGGCACTCACGGCCAATCGCGTGATGGGCAATCTCGGCGGTATGGTGGCCAGCCGGATAGCGCGCGAGTTCGCCATCGGCGGCCCGAGCTACGTGGTCTCCAGTGAAGAGGGCTCCGGCTTCTCGGCCCTGGAGGCAGCGGTGCGCGGCTTGAAGCGAGGCCAGATCGACTGCGCCCTGGTGGGCGCCATCGATCTGTGCGGGGATCCCCGCCAGACCATCGCCAGCGACGCCCAGAAGCCCATGTCGCGCACCGGCATGGTGCGTCCTTTTGACAAGGCGGCCGACGGCGCGCTACCCGGCGAGGGCGCCGTGGCTCTGGTGCTCAAGCGCCGTCGGGACGCCGAGCGCGACGGCGACCGCATCTATGCCACCGTGCGCGGCCTCGGCTCCGCAACCGGGGGCAGCTGTGATTCCATCGTGCCCACCGAGAACGCCTACCGCCGCGCGCTGGCGAACGCCTATGAAGACGCCGGAGTCGACCCTGCCTCGGTGGGTTTCGTCGAGACCCACGGCAGCGGCCATGCGCCTGAGGACCGCGTGGAAGCACGAGCACTCAACGCTTGGTTCCACGGCACCCGCGGCACGGTACTCGGCTCCGCCAAAGCCGACGTGGGCCACACTGGCGCAGCTGGCGCGCTGGTCTCCATCGCCAAGGCGAGCCTCGCGCTGCATCACCGCACACTGCCGCCGCTTCGCGGCATCAACCATCCCCGTGAGGTACTCAAGAATTTCTCACTGCCCCGGGGCGCGCAGTACTGGTTACACGACCGGGACGGCGCACCACGACGTGCCGGCGTGAGCTCCATGTCATCCACGGGCCACATCGGTCACGTGGTTCTCGAAGCCGTGGACAAAGCCGTGGACAGGCACGCCCCGTGCGCCCATCCACTGGGCCCGTTCCCCGAGGCGCTGTTCGTGATCGAAACCGGGGACAGCGGTGGCCTGCTGGCAGGGCTGGAGCAACTGGCAACCTTGAGCGACGAGGCGGTGGTCGACGATGCGGCCATCGACGGCGTGGCACAGCGCTGGTGGCAACTGCACGGTTCCGATCCCAAAGCCGCGCTCGGCCTGGCACTGGTCGCACGCGACCCCGAGGAGCTGCGGCGACTGATCGACGAAGCGAGCGCACATCTGCGCGATGGCACGCGGCTGCACAGTCGCAGGATCTTTTTTTCCCGCGAACCCCTGGGGGCCGAGGCGGAAGTCGCCTTCGTCTACCCGGGGTCGGGTAGCCAATACGCGGGCATGGGCCGCGAGCTGGCGGTTTACTGGCCCGGCGTTCTGCGTGCCCAGGAGCAGGAGTGCGCGCGTTTGCGCAGCCAGTTGCAACCGCAGCTGATCTGGAACGACCAGGAGCTGCGTCCCGACACACAGAGGCTCATCCTCGCCCAGGTCGCCCTGGGCACCGTGGTCTCGGACCTGGTGCGCTCCTTCGGCGTCGAGCCCAAGGCCATCATCGGCTACTCCCTGGGCGAGACGGCCGGCATGTTTTCTCTGCGAGCGTGGCACCAACGCGACGAGATGTTACATCGCGTCTACGACTCCGAACTATTCACCACCGAGTTGTGTGGGCCCTGCAACGCGGCCAAGCGAACCTGGGGCCTGGCACCCGACGACACCGTTCAGTGGACCCTGGGGGTCGTGGACCGACCATCCGCGGTGGTTCGCGACGCCCTCGCCGGCGTCGACCGTGCCTACCTGCTGATCGTCAACACTCCCGACGAGTGTGTGATCGGCGGCGACGCAACGGCAGTGCGCAAGGTGGTAGCCGAGCTCGCCTGTTCCTTCCACGAGCTCCACGGCGTGACCACGGTGCACTGCGAAGTCGCAAAAGCGGTGGAGCAGAATTACTACGACCTGCACCTGCTCGAGACGGTGGCACCGGCAGGCGTTCGTTTTTACAGCGGCGCCCGGGGTGAATCATTTTGCTGTCAGCCAGAAGCGTGCCGCGCAATCCATCCTCGACAATGCGCTGGACGGCGTCGACTGGCCCGAAGACGATCCAGCAGGCCTACTCCGACGGTGCGCGCATTTTTCTCGAGATGGGGACCCGGTGCCTCGTGCACCCGCGCCATCGAGAAGATCCTCCAGGGCCAACGCTTCGTGGCACGCGCCGTCTGTGCACAGGGCCAGGACGGCGTGTCCTCGATCCTGCGCACCCTGGCAACCCTGGTAGCCGAACGCATCCCCGTGGACCTGGGCTCGCTCTACTTCTCGCATGAGCCCGTCAGGAACACCGGCGCCTGCATCACCGTCCCTGTAGGCAGACGACCCTTGGCCCGCGCCACACGCCCCGCGCCAATCCTTGCGCCGCCCGAGCCGGTGCCTCTGCCGGCGGCGGTTGCCGGCGGCGGCGGAGCCGTGACCTCGGCCCCCGGCGCTGGCGCCCGCGCAAGCGCTGATGCACAAAAGCACCGCGGTACGCCTGGTGGCCGCCAGCGAAGCCTCGACCCGCGCCCACGACGCCTATCTGCAACTTTCGACCCGAGGGGCCGCCCTGGTCACCGAGCAACTGCGCGCCCACCCGGATGTGGTGCGCACCCCCGAACCAGACGGCCCCCCCGAACCCGTGGCCCTGGACCGCGACATGTGCCTCGAGTTCGCCAGGGGTTCCATCGCCAAGGTGCTGGGGCCCGAATTCGCGCCCGTGGACGCACACCCCACCCGCGTCCGTCTCCCCGACGAGCCGCTGATGCTGGTGGACCGCATCCTGCGCATCGAAGGCGAGCCGCTCTCAATGACCAGGGGCAAGGTGGTCACCGAACACGACGTGCTCGAGGGCGCCTGGTACCTGGACAACGGCCGCATCCCCACATGCATCGCCGTCGAAGCCGGCCAGGCCGACCTCTTTCTGGCGGGCTACCTGGGCATCGATTTCCAAACCAAGGGTCTCGCCTGCTACCGCCTGCTCGACGCCGTCGTGACGTTCCACCATGGGCTGCCGGGTGCCGGCGATGTGATCCACTACGACATCGATATCCTGAACTTCTTCCGTCAGGGGACACGTGGCTGTTCCGCTTCCAGTTCGAGGCCAGCGTCGACGGCGTAAAGCTCATGACCATGGGCGACGGCTGCGCAGGCTTCTTCTCGAAGTCAGAGCTGGCCGCGGGCAAGGGCATCGTCCACAGCACCTTGCAGAAGAATTGGCAACGGCGAGAGCTGCCCGCCGACTGGCGCCCTCTGGCACCCATTTGCAAGTGCGCATTGGACGCGCAACAGGTGGAGGCGCTGCGCCGGGGCGACCTGGCCGCGGCCTTCGGCCAACTGTTCGCCGATCTCCCTGTGGCCACACCCCTGACGATTCCCGGCGGCAAGATGCAGCTGGTGCACCGGGTCGACGAGATCGACCCCCACGGGGGCCGCTATGGGATCGGCTTCATCCGTGCACAGGCCGACATCCATCCGGACGACTGGTTTCTGACCTGTCACTTTGTCGATGACAAGGTGATGCCCGGAACCCTGATGTACGAGTGCTGTTTGCACACCCTACGGATCTATCTGCTGCGCATGGGCTGGGTCACGGATAGCAGCCAGGTGGTGGCGCAACCGATCACGGGGCTCGCCAGCCACTTGAAGTGCCGCGGGCAGGTGTTGGACACCACCAAGCTCGTCACTTACGAGGTGTCGATCAAGGAGCTGGGCTACGATCCGGAACCGTTCGCCATCGTCGACGCGCTGATGTTCGCCGACGGCAAGCCGGTCGTGGAGATCAGCGACATGTCACTGCGCCTGACTGGCGCGTCCCGTGAGCAGCTCGAAACGCTCTGGGTGGGGCGGAGCGTTGCTCCGAACGCAGAGGTGCCCGCGGGGGAAAACCCGGCGCCGTTCCGTCCTGCGATCTACGACTACCAGCGCATCCTCGCATTCAGTAACGGCAAACCATCCGAAGCCTTCGGCGAGCCCTACCGCGTGTTCGACCAGGAGCGCAAGATCGCCCGTCTACCGCGCCCGCCGTTCCAGTTCCTGGACCGCATCGTCGAAGTCCAAGGCCAGCCCTTCGTGATGGAGGCGGGTGCGAAGTGTGTGGCCCAGGTCCAGGTGACGCCGGACCAATGGTACTTCGCAAGCAACCGCCAGGCGGACATCCCGTTCGCCGTGCTGCTGGAGATGGCACTTCAGCCATGTGGCTGGCTAGCCGCCTACGTGGGCTCTGCACTGCAGGCCGGCGAAGACCTCAAGTTCCGTAACCTCGGCGGCGATGCCGTGCAGCACCGTTGCGTGCTGCCCGAGGCTGATGTGCTCACGACCCGCGTCGAGATGACCGGCGTCTCGAACTCGGCCGGGATGATCATCCAACATTTCTCCTTCGACCTGAGCAGCGAGCGATTCGGGTCGGTTTACACCGGCACCACCTACTTCGGCTTTTTCTCCGACGCCGCCCTCGCGGACCAGTTGGGCGTTCGCGACGCCGAGCCCTACGAACCCGGAGAGGCAGCGCGAGCCTGCGCAAACCGGTTCCCGGTACCCACCCAGGCACCGTTCCCCGACGACGTCCTGCGCATGGTTTCCCACGTGGACTTCTATGCGCCGGATGGTGGCCCCCACGGGCTCGGCTACATCGAAGGGTCCATCGCGGTTCGCCCGGACTTCTGGTTCTTCGATGCGCACTTCCTGGACGATCCGGTCTGGCCAGGTTCCCTGGGACTGGAGGCGTTCTTGCAGCTGATGAAAGTCGCCGCGAAGCAACGCTGGCAGCTGGCGCCCACTGCAGGGTTCGCCACCATGCCCACGGGCGCGCGACACAGATGGGTGTACCGAGGCCAGGTCGTGCCGACAGCCAAGCGCGTCACCGTGAAGGCCGTGATCACGTCTATCGATGACAGCAATCACCGCATGGTGGCCGACGGCTTCCTGTGCGTCGACGGCCGCACGATCTATCAAATGATCGACTTCGCCCTGGAAGCCAGACCTTGAAGTACCGCCAGGTATTCATCGACACCATCGGCTACGAGCTGGCACCGGAGGTCGTCACGTCCAGCGAAATCGAGGAACGCCTGGCCCCGCTCTACGCAAGCCTGCGCATCCAACCCGGCCAGTTGGAATCCATGACGGGCATCATCGAACGCCGATTCTGGGAGCCGGACTTCGCGCTCTCTCGCGGAGCGGCCCTGGCCGCCGAGCAGGCGTTGGCGGCCAGCCACGTGAAGTCCACGGACCTCGGCGCTCTCGTTTACACCGGAGTTTGCCGCGAGCATTTCGAACCGGCCACCGCCTGCCACGTGGCCGGCAGGTTGGTGGAAATGGGTTATCGTTTAAGCCCCAGCGCGCACATTTACGATCTCAGCAACGCCTGCCTGGGCATGCTCAACGGCATGATAGACATCGCCAACCGCATCGAGCTCGGACAGATCCGTGCAGGCCTGGTGGTCAGCTGTGAGAGCGCGCGAGAGATTGTCGACACGATGATCGATCGCATGCTCCAGGAGCGCGACATGGCGCTTTTCAAGACCGCCATCGCCACCATGACCGGCGGCTCGGCGGCCGCGGCCATCATCCTCACCGACGGCAGCTTCGACAATCCGGACAGTCACCGACTCGCCGGGGGGCTGTGCTTGAGCGCACCGCAATGGCACAAGCTCTGTCGCTGGGGCATCGAACCTTTGCACGGTCCGCGGCTGGCATCCGAGAACGCACTCAGCTACCGGCAGTTCATGTGGACGGATTCCGTTCAAGTGCTGGAGCACGGCATCGATCTGGGCCAGCAGACGTGGAAATCCTTCGTCGAAGAACTCGGCTGGGATGAGGGCGTCCATCGCACCATCTGCCACCAGGTCGGGATGAGTCACCGCGACGCGATCCTGAGCGCCCTGGGCCTTGTGGAGGAACACGACTTCGTCGCCTACGACTATCTGGGCAATACGGGCACGGTGGCCCTGCCACTGGCTGCCGCCCTTGCCGCCGAGCGCGAATTCCTGGAAGCCGGCCAGCGTGTGGGCTTCCTCGGTATCGGCTCGGGTCTCAACTGCACCATGCTCGGAATCGAGTGGTGAGCCCGCTTTATCCGTTCGAAGGAAAAATTCTCGACCTTGACGGCCTGCGCTACCACTACCTGGACGAGGGTGACGGCCCACCGGTAGTGATGGTCCACGGCAACCCGACCTGGTCGTTCTACTACCGGGACCTGGTGCTGGCGTTACGGGACCAGTACCGTGCGGTGGCTCCCGACCACATGGGTTGCGGGCGATCGGACAAGCCGGACGACTCGCACTACGAATACACCCTGGAACGCCGCGTGCAGGATCTCGGCGCCCTGATCGATCACCTTGGTTTCGACGAAGTCACCCTCGTGGTCCACGACTGGGGCGGGATGATCGGCTTGACCTGGGCGACACAGAACCCCGAACGCATGGCGCGACTGGTGGTGTTCAACACCGGCACCTTCCCGCTGCCCGCGAACAAACGGCTGCCCTTCCCCATCGCCCTGGCCCGCACCCCGGGCCTCGGCCCGATACTGGTGCGCGGCTTGAACGCATTCGCCCGGGGCGCAGTCAGAACGTGCGTCACGCGCACCCCGATGGCGCCGGAGGTCGCGGCCCAGTACCTGGCGCCCTACGACTCCTGGCGCAACCGCATCGCCGTGCAACGTTTCATCGAAGACATTCCGTTACGGCCCTCGGACAAAGCCTGGTCCCTGATCAACGAGACTGCCGGCAATCTCGACAAGCTGCGTTCGGTACCGATGCTCATCTGCTGGGGCATGCGGGATTTTGTTTTCGACGGTCAGTTCCTGGACGAGTTCGCCCGGCGTTTCCCCGACGCCGAGATCCACCGTTTCGACAACGCCGGGCACTACATACTCGAAGATGCGGGGGATGAGATCATCCCGCTGATTACGACCTTTCTGGCAGAGCACGCGACCCCATGAGCGCCGCCAGCGCCACGCCCGGCAACGTTTCCGCGTGGCTGCCGATAATGGCCGCACAACAGCCCCATGCGCTGGCCATCGCGGTGGCCAACAAGGGCGGCGGCTACGCTCGCCTGACGGCGCGACAGCTCGATGGGTTGTGCGATCGCGCCGCCCACGCCCTGGCCGCGGCCGGGATTACCAAGGGCATGCGCACGGTTCTGATGGTGGCGCCAAGCGTCGAGTTTTTCGCCATCACCTTCGCCCTGTTCAAGATCGGTGCGGTTCCAGTGATGGTGGATCCGGGCATGGGCATCAAGAACCTCGGCCAGTGTCTGCGCGAGGCCGAGCCCGAGGCCTTCATCGGCACGCCCAAGGCACACGCCGCCCGGCTGTGGCTGCGCTGGGCCAAAGCCACCCTGGGCATCAATGTGAGCGTGGGCCCGAAACCGTTCTGGGGTGGTCATCGCTACGCTCGTATTCTTTCCGCGGCTCCGTCCACACCTTTCGAAGTCGACGCAAGCACGCCCGAGCAGCTGGCCGCTATCCTCTTCACCAGCGGCAGCACCGGTGTACCGAAGGGCGTGCTCTATACCCACGCCATGTTCTCGGCCCAGGTGGACGCCCTGCGCGCGACCTTCCACATCGCGCCCGGCGAGGTGGATCTGTCGACCTTCCCGCTGTTCGCACTTTTCGGACCGGCCCTGGGCATGGCCTCGGTGGTGCCCGAGATGGACGCCAGCCGCCCCGGCAAATCGGACCCGCGCAAACTCGTGGCCGCCATCCACGACTTCGCATGCACCAACATGTTCGCCTCGCCGGCGTTGCTGAATCTCATCGGACGCTATGCGGAGCAGCACCGCGTGCAACTGCCAAGCCTGCGGCGGGTTATCTCCGCCGGGGCGCCGGCAAGCGTCTCATCCCTGGAACGACTGGCGCGACATCTGGCCGCGGAGGCGGAGATCTTCACTCCCTACGGCGCCACCGAATCTCTGCCCACCACCTGGATCGGCAGCCGTGAAATCCTGAACGAGACCCGCCAACAGACAGACCAGGGGGCCGGCGTGTGTGTCGGGCGACCGGTGCCGGGCATGGAGGTGGCCGTTATCGCCATCAGCGACGAGGAAATCGCCACCTGGAGTGACGATCTCCTGGTTCCCGAGGGAACCATCGGCGAGATCGTGGTGCGGGGCCCGGTGGTCAGCAGAGCCTACTTCAAGCGCGAAGAATCCACCCGGCGCGCGAAGATCGACTGTGGCGACGGCACTTTTCGCCACCGCATGGGCGACCTGGGCTATCTGGATGCCGGGGGCCGCCTGTGGATGTGCGGGCGCAAGTCCCAGCGGGTCGAGCTCGCGTCGGAGACGCTCTTTACCATCCCCTGCGAGGCGATATTCAACACCCACGAAGCGGTGTTCCGCAGCGCGCTGGTGGCAGTTGTTCGTGACGGCAAGACGCAGCCGCTGCTCTGCGTGGAGCTGGAACAGGGCCATCGACCGTCCGATGGGCTGACGGGCGAGCTCCTCGCCCTGGCACAAGCCCACCCGCACACCCGCCCCATCCAGAAAATCCTCTACCACCCGTCCTTTCCCGTGGACGTGCGCCACAACGCCAAGATCTTCCGGGAGAAGCTCGCGGCCTGGGCGCAGAATCGCCCATGAAAGTCCTGGTCACCGGTGCCGGCGGTTTCCTGGGCGGTGCCATCACCCGCCAGCTGGTTGCCCGCGGCGACACCGTGCACAGCTTCTCCCGGCACGACTACGCCGAGCTCGATGGGCTCGGTGTCATCCAGTTCCGCGGCGACCTGGGTGGGGCCGCGGCCGTGGCACTGGCCGCCCGGGAATGCGATGCCGTGTTTCACGTGGCTGCCAAGGCGGGTTCCTGGGGAGACTACGACGACTACTATCGGATCAACGTGGTCGGCACGGAGCAGGTGCTGGCCGCCTGCCGCCAGCACGGTATCCGCGACCTGGTCTACACCTCGTCGCCCAGTGTCGTTGCCCACACCGGCGACATGCAAGGCGTGAACGAGAGCGCCCCCTACCCCGAGCACTTCGAAGCGCACTATCCCGAGACCAAGAGCCGTGCCGAACGCCTGGTGCTCGCGGCAAGCTGCGACGCGCTTCACACCGCTGCCTTACGCCCGCACTTAATCTGGGGACCCGG
>PVMK01114831.1_pt1 | contig 11996 bp, 10 predicted proteins | sample 1853481 | NCBI WGS metagenome assembly PVMK01 (sample SAMN08533507, study PRJNA380276) | Marine sediment metagenome, whole genome shotgun sequencing project. | reverse complement strand
AGGTACCGGTGTTGGCGAGCCCCGCACCCTGGTAAAGCACCTGATGGCCGCCGAAGGTGCAAATCTAAAAGATCTGGAGCTTATTCAGCTGGTCAGTCTGGCGGATGCAATATCGCTGAAAGCACTCAAAACAAATGCCTATCGCCTCAAAACGTTTTATTCCGGGTATGTCGCCGGCGAGGCCATTACCGCCGGCATGGTGGATCTTATTCCCAGCAGTTTCTCAAAAATTCCTCGTTTGATAGAGTCCGGACGAATCCCGATCGATGTCGCTTTTGTGCAGATTACCCCGCCCAACGAAGCCGGTTATTGCAGCCTCGGCGTAGCGGTGGATGTGGTCCGGCAAGCGATGGAAAAGGCTTCGCTGATAGTCGGTGAGATAAATACGCAAATCCCGCTGACGTTTGGCGATACATTTGTTCCGATTTCCGATTTTGATCTACTGATCCAATCCACCGAACCGCCGATATATTTTCGGCGTTGGCCCCTGGAAGATATTTTCGATCAGGTCGCGGCCAATGTCGCGTCGGTTATCGAAGACGGCAGCTGTCTTGCCTTTACTCTCGGCCCTCTGTTTGAAGCACTCAGCCGGCACCTGATGCACAAGCACAACTTGGGCATTCACACGCCGTTCTTCACGGACCCCCTGATGGATCTGGTAAAAAGCGGCGCGGTTACGAACCGGCACAAGGAAATTTTTCGAGGTAAATCACTCACGTCCTATGCTTTTGGAACACCGGAGCTGATGACCTGGTTAAACCGCAACCCGCTGGTGGAATTTCAGGGAATTGACAAAGTATTCAACCCGGCCCAGATTGGTTTAAACCCTCGTTTTGCGGCGGTGATGCCGGCGCGTAAGGTCGATATTTCAGGCCGCATCGCCTTACATTTCGGTAAAGGTACCGTCACTGCCGGACCCGGGGACGTGGTGGACCTGTTTCATGGGGCCGGCTTATCGACAGGCGGCATTACCATATTTGCGTTGCCCAGCCGTAACCGTAATCAGGAATCCAACGTCCGGATATCCATTGAAGATTTTCCGAATCAGTTCAGTATTCGAGAAGCTGTGGATATGGTGATCACCGAATACGGTATAGCCAGCCTGAATGGCCGTACGGTGCGGAACGTGCCCAGGCAATGATCGAAATTGCCCACCCTGACGACCGCCGCCAGCTTGTAGAGCAGGCCAAAGCCCGCAAGATCCTCTATCCGGATCAAATTTTCATGGAAGCATCTGCCCATCTGTACCCGACGGAACTGAATTCCGACCATACCTTTAAGCGGGAACCAAGGTCGGATTCAGGGCCATAAAACCCTCGGATGAAGAAGAGATGCGTCGTCTTTTTTACCGTTTTTCCGATCAATCAGTGTATTATCGGTACTTTGCGCCGATCAAAGTAATGCCCCATTCCAAAATGCAGGAATACGTAAATGTGGACTTCAGCCAGGTATTGTCAATCGTCGGGGTGGTGGGAGAATCCGGACAGGGGCACGTAATCGCCGAAGCGCGTTTTATCAAGGATCAGCGCCGCCCCGCCGCTGATGTTGCCTTTGTTGTTGATGAGCAATATCAAGGGTTGGGGATTGCATCCTTCTTGTATAAAATGCTGATACGATGCGCCAGGGATCGAGGCATCCAGGGATTTACAGCCGATATCCTGGCATCCAATAAGGCGATGATGAACGTCTTCGAGAAGGGTGGGGAAATGATAAAGGCTAAGCTGGAATACGGCGTTTATCACCTTGAGATCCCATTTTCGGTTGAAGAATCATAAAATTAGGTTTCAGGTGTCAGGTTTCAGGTGTCAGGTTTCGGGTGTCAGGGAACCGAGGTGCTAAATCCTGACACCTCATATGATACTACACATAGTTGGAACAGTTAACAGACTGAACGTTCGATGTTCATTAGTTTCTCTTTCGATTAAACGGGCCTCTTTTTATGCCAGCGCGGGGCTTAATCCTGACACCTGACACCTTCACTATCTTGCTACATGATGTCAAAAAAACCCGAAAGCGCATATAATCATTACTTCAATTATGAAAACAATCAAACAAATTATTAAACAAGTCCAAGTCAACATCCCGTTTACGATGCTGTACGAATCCTATCTGGAAACATTCATTGAATACGGCCTGAATCCGGAAATCGGTCTGGATGCCGCCGCGCTGGACCGGTTTTCCATGGCAGACTTCAGCGGCATCGCCGAAAAAATTCATAAAAACTCGAGGTCTGTGACCCTACACGGACCCTTTATAGATCTCAGTGCAGGGTCTCCGGATCCGGCTGTGCGCAGGGTAACCCGCCGGCGCCTGGAACAGTTGCTGGACCTGGTCCCGCTGTTTAAACCCCTATCGGTGGTCTGCCACGCCGGTTATGATGCAAAACGATATGGCTATTTCAAAGAAACCTGGTCAGAAAACAGTCTCGAGCTATGGTCCTGGATGGCGGATCGGGTTGCTGAGCATGGTGCGCGATTGATGCTGGAGAACGTTTACGAGGATGGTCCGGAAGATATTCAATTCCTATTTGAAAACCTAAAAAATCAAAAGGTCGGATTTTGCCTGGACACCGGGCATTCATCCGCTTTCGGGCAGGCAGATCTTGAAGCATGGTTGAAAACGCTGGGTCCCTATCTTGGGCAACTTCATCTGCATGATAATCTTGGAAATGATGATGAACATCTGGCGATGGGAAGCGGAGTGATTGATTTTAGTAAATTATTCAAATATCTTAAAAAAAATATTAATATTTCTCCGATTGTCACCCTTGAGCCTCACGAGGAAAAAGACCTCTGGCCCAGTTTGGAATACCTCGCCCAAGAGTGGCTCTGGTGATATTAGAGATAAGATCGAAACGCAAAATTTCGAAGAATGGCGTCGCTCCCAGCCTTCGGAGCCACTTCGGCGGAGTAGGCGTGCTCTATCGAATAATAATCGTGCTGAGTGCTGAGGACTGAGCGTGTGGCTGTTTCCATCGCCCGAATTTTCTTTAACTCAGTCCTCAGTCCTCGTCGCTCAGTCCTGGTAAGTGCCTTCCCCATACTCCCACCCATGGTAAAGATGCCGGAATGGAGTTCAGGGGTTGATCCGCTAACAGATCACCAATCTGTCGTTTTCCCCAGATCACCGTTTAGACCCTTCAGTCTGATATCGATTCAGGAAATTTCAAGTAAATACCATAAATAATGACAGACGTTATCCAAAAACAATCATGGACTGCCCAAATGGCAGTCGCCGGATTTTGTAATAGCGGGATTCAGATCAGGGTAGGGGAAAAATATAGGGGTAAATTACCAATTCCGGTTAAAGCCTGAAAGAAAATGGCCGATATAAACTTTGTATCGATCTGTAAACCAATCAATAATCAACTCACTTTCAGGTAAACCATGCCAGTAATTCATCAGGAAGATAAAAAAACCGCGAATACCAGAGCGGAGATACCACTTGAAGATAAAACGATTGTTCTGACCCATACCAAGGAAAAAATCATCGGACCGCGACTGGTTTGTACAACTGCGAGTGGTGAAAGTAAAATCTATCCTCTTAAGAAATCAAAACTTGTCATCGGGCGGTCCGTCGAAGCGGACCTCAGCCTTCTGGATCCATTAGTTTCACGTAAACATTGCGTAATTGAAAAGCGCGACAATAAGTATATCGTTAGAAATGTCAGCACAACCAACCCGTTGCTGCTAAATGATAAAGCAATAGCCGAAAAACGACTTTACACCGGCGATCAGCTTAAGATCGGCTCCGCCACCCTGGCATATATTTCCGATCGTCCGGAGGATTCCAAAAATATTGACACGAAAATGCTCAACCAAAAAAAGCAATCGGGACTGGTTTTTTGGATCGCTGTTTTTCTGTTGCTGATTTTTACGGCTTACTATGGTTACTTTCAGGCATACACACCTTTAAAAATAAAATGGGCCTTAAAATCAGTATCCAAACAGATTAAGGCCGAGAAATACCTATCGGCCCAGAATACGCTCAAACATCTGCTGGACCTAAATCTTCCGCTGGAGCAGACACATCAGGCCCTGGAACTATTCGCTCAAACGGCTCTGGCGATCACAGAGCAAAAATCCCAGCAGGAAGACCTGGAATCTGCCATGAAATATTTGAAATCATACCTGGCCGAGTACGGAGCCGGTAAAGAAGCAGAAATTTTATGGGACCGGCTGGATTATTATCGATTGAGTTTGGCACAACGCCTCGAAAACGCCAAAAAATTTCAACCGGCCTTACGTCAATATGCCGCTATCAAAGAGGAAAGCATCTATTTTGATGAAGCGCACAAAGCCATACGCCGGATATGGCTGGCTCATCAACAGCAGACCCGCGGAGATCAGACACTGGTCCAGATCTTAAAAGAGGCCGATGCCCACTTTAAAGCCCGGCAATATCTCAAACCGGTCAATCAAAATGCCTATGTCCTGTATCGAGCCGTTCTTGCACTGGACCCCAAGCATAAACTGGCACTTGAACGAATTGATCATATGAAGAATTTTTACCGTAAAAATGGTGAAAACTTTTATAATAAAAAGAAATGGTCTAAGGCCATAATCTACTTTGAACGTTATTACCTGATCGATACGGACAACAGAGACATAAACAATAAAATGAAACTCTGCCGGGAAAAATTGGCAATCGCCCGGGCGAAATCCCTCAAAAACAGATATGCCAAGAGTTCCTTAAAGAAAAAAACGAGTGCGAAAAACCGAAGCAATCAAACCCAGGCTCAAAGTAAATCGGAGGTAAAGCGCATGCATGAAGAGTCAGGTACCGAAAGCTCCTGGATTATGCAGTATCTTTTCTAAGACAGACGCTGAGAAGCCCTGGTAAGTTAATTTAACAAAAGATGAAGGGGCAAGAATTGACCCACATGATAAATATTTGTTTTGAAAAACTAATTAAACCGGTTTCTATCCTTGCGTTGGTTCTCATTATGCCGGTTTTGAACACATCCTGCGCGCTTCGGATGTTTCAACCGCGGAAGCGACCATCCGGAAGAATGAACAGCTGCCCTTCAAAGTCGCTATTCTGCCCTTTGTCAACAGCACATCCACTCCCGAAGCCGGAGTCATTGTACGCAGGATGTTTTATAATTTTTTCGGTTCATTGAACTACCGGGATATCGAACCGTTTGTGATTGACGATAACCTCAGGATCAATGATCTGTATACGGAGGTGACGGCCGGCAAGACTGTTTCGCCCCAGAAGCTGGGTCAATTGCTCGGAGTCGATGCCGTTATTTATGGTGATGTTATCAGTCTTGGCAAAATATTTGCGCTGGTATATTCCGATAATCAGGCCGGACTCAAAGCACGAATGGTAAGCTGCGCAACCGGTCAAACCATCTGGGAACTCGAACACACCATCCATATCGAAGAAGGCGAAATACCGATAAGCCCTATCGGGTTGGCCGCGGCGGTTTTTAAAACCGCCCTCAGCCATACCCAGGCCAGCCACATGAAGGCCGCTTCCGAATTGTGTATGGAGATGGTCGCCACCATACCCAATCCGCCCGGTGTGAGCGAACCGCCCCCCAGGATCCAGGCCCTGGTGCACAATGGCGCCAACAACCTACTGGTACCGGGTGATTATTTAAAAATCGCGCTGATCGGTGATAAAAAACAATTCGCCAGTTGGAGCTTACCGCCGCTGATCGACAATCTCCCACTAACCGAAAAAGAACCGGGCGTTTACATTGGCGCATACCGTATCAAACAAAAAGATCGCTTACCCCACGGCCGGATGGTGGGTTATCTCAATGGCAGGACCGGTCGGGGCAGCCAGTGGATGGATGCGCTGGGTCCGATCAAAATCGGCAAGCCCACGGTGCTGCCATCCGTCATAACCAAAGATTATGTTTTGAGCATTGATAAAAGCCCCTACCTGGTAAGGGATGCTCTGGTCGTCCAACCGGGCGCCACGCTCACCATGAAACCGGGAACCGTGATCTGGTTTCGCAGCCTGGGGTTGATTGTCAGAGGGAACTTCAAATTTTGGGTACCGCAAAGGATCCGGTCCGCCTATCGAGTCTGGGAAAACCAGATGGAAAGGCATTTTTTTAGATGGCAGCGGCGGCAAAAATAAAATTCGCTATTGTGCAATATCAGATGCTGAATTCGGCTTCAGAGCCTCTAAATCCAACGTTTCTATTCAAAACAGCCAATTCCAGGACAATGTCTGGGGAATCGTGATGGAAGAAAGCAGTGTAAAAATAACCGGCAGCCTCATCCGGTCATCGAAAAAATCCGGCATTTCTGCCCGTCAGGCCCGTATTCTGGTGAGGGATTCCGTTATTACCGAAAACAATTCCGGAGGATTTTTACTGGAAAACAGCCGGGCCCAAATAGTACAAAATAATATTTTGAACAATGGCGGCTGGGAAATTAAGGTGCTGGACAACAAAGGCCACGTTAAAGCCGTTCAAAACTGGTGGGGCACCGACGATCCGGTCAAAAATGAAATTATCGGCCCGGTTACCGTTAAACCGGTTTTGGCAACACCGATTAAAATCAATATCATCGAGTAAAAAGGAATGACGAATGAATAATGACAAATGAATAATTATGGAGGTCGCTTTGCTCCAGCAGTTTGAATGACTAATGAAGAATGAATAATGACGAATGGTGGAAGTCGCTTCGCTCCGTCTTATTGATACCAATTTAAAATAGATAATATTCCTTAATTTGACATTAGTCATTAGCCATTAGTCATTCCAATTGTTCCTTAATTATTCAATATTCATTCCTCAAATCCTTGCCTCCAGCCAGTCCTCCAGATCTTGGAGCACCTTTTCTCTTTGCACTTCCAATTCGTTGTAAATTTCATGATACAACCCCTCATAAACGTGCAGGGTCTTGTCCGGCGTTTCCAGTTTTTCAAAGAACTGTGCGGCTGTCCGGGCATTGACCAAATGATCATCACCGGCCACCTGCATCAAAATTGGAACTTTAAGTGATGAAATCTGCTGAGCGACCGTTTCCATTGCTGCCAAGAATTCGGTAAAAAAGCGCGTGCTGACCCGGTCATGCACCAGGGGATCGTTCCGATAAGCGCTAACGACATCTTGATCGTGGCTGATTTTGCCGGCATCCAATTCATTGCCCATGGTTAGACTCGGCCACAGGTTAGACATCAATGAGCCTAAAATTTTCTTTGCGGCGGGTACTTCGATGACCATACCCAGCGCAGGTGATGACGCCACGACCCCGTCGATAAGTTCCGGATATCGCTGGGCATAATATATGGAAATTAAGCCGCCCATGCTGTGTCCCAGCAAAAAACAATTGCAATCGCCGATCATACCTTCTCGGGCCAGTTCGAGCATTGATTTCAGATCTGTCAGATACTGCATAAAATTTAGAACATGGCCGCGTCTGCCTTCGCTTTGACCGTGGCCCCGAAGATCCGGCACCCAGACACTGATCCCCCTGGGAAGCAAACGCTCAATAACATTAGCATAGCGACCGGAGTGTTCACCCAGCCCATGGGCGATCACCAACCGCGCCTTCTCGGATTCAGCCGGGTAATGGCGATAGAAGATATTGATACCATCGGATCCGGCAAATGTACCGGTCTTTTCTGGCAATGTACTCATAATATTTCCTCCATCCTGGATTGATATATTTTTGAGGCGCTCAGGGCATTTATCTGACAGGTTGCTGATATGAAATAAAAGGTTTCAGGTGTCGGGTGTCAGGTGTCAGGATAAAGCCGGAATCGCTGCGCTCTGTCTTTTATAATCTATAAATAATAAGAATACCTTACTTCGACATTCATTATTCGCTTTTTTAGAGTTTCTTTTTCAATTTGACTGGCCGCTCCACGGACAACGACTGGGCTGAAACCTGACACCTGACACCTGACACCTGAAACTCCTCCCGCCTATGTCGAAAAACCTGAAGTCATATCTGCATCGCCTTATATTTTTCCAAGAATACCGCGGCCTTCTCTCGATCTCCCAGCGCCTCATAGCAGCGGGCTGCAAAATGCACTGCATCTTTTTCATCCGGGAATTCAAGAAACCGGGCCAGGGCTTGATCGTAATCTGCCAGGTTCATCCGGCCGACTCCCAGGCAAATGTTTAGCCGGACATCATTTGGAAAATGGGAAAGGCCGTGTGACAGAATATCAATGGCATCCCGCTGAGCGCCTCTTTTTTGAATAAGGATACCGAGGCCCAGGTAAGCCTCGGCATTCGGATAATAGTTCAATGCCTGTTGGTACAATTTTTCGACAAACCTGTCTTTGTGCTTAATTACATCAATTGTGGAATAATCGCCATGATCAAAGGTCATGGCAAGCCGGGAGAAAAACCTTGAGTGCTGTGGATAAAGATCTTCGTTATCAATTAGCTGGATCGCCTCAACAAATCCGGGCAGTTTTTCAAAAAAACTCGATCTCAGCTTTTGGCCGAACGCCAGTATCATCTCCCGGGTTAAATCGGGATCGGTCTCAAAATACATGATATCTTCGATGCGGTTTAGCCAGATATCATCGGTAACATTCGATCGCTGTTTGAAATCCTCGTAAAGCGCGGTTCCCGGGAATATGTCTAATATATAGAAAATGGCACTCAACGGTTTTAGGGTGTTGATCAGGTCAATCGTTTCCTGGATGGTTTGCCGACTTTCCTCCGGAGCACCGTAAATAAAATATGCCCGGGCCATGATACCGAACTTTTGGGTTAAAGCGAAAGCAGATTGAATCTTTTCAGATGAAATGTTTTTGAGTAAAAATTTTCTGATCCTCTCCGAACCGCTTTCGACACCATAGCTGATTTGAATACAGCCGGCTTTTCTCATCCAATAAAGCACTTCCTCACTGACATAATCCACCCGTGATATGGCATGCCAGGTAATATCCAGTTTTTTTTCAATGATCTTACGGCAAATTTCGATAACACGCCGTTTATTGGCGGTGAAGGTATCGTCTGAAAAATAAAAAAATTGACGGCCCTTGTGGAACAAGCGCTCGAGTTGATCAACGAAGTAGTCAGCGGAGTGAAATCGGACGTTGCGCCCCCAGAACCGGGGGGAGCCACAAAAATTACAATTCCCGCCGCATCCACGGGTCAACGCCAGGTGCTGGTAGTCGAAGTATTTCGCCGGATCGGGTAGATCATTCAGTCTCCCGATAGGTTCGGCCTCCGGTGTCCGGATCGGTTGGCCGTTTTTTCTGAAAGCAACGCCTTTAATTTTTTCGATAGCCTGGGGACGGTTCGTCTCCAATGATCGGATCAACTTTAAAAAAGTGAGTTCCCCTTCTCCGATCACAACGAAGTCAACTTCTTTAAAATGAGTTAAAAAATGCTCCCACAGGAAAGTGGCCCCGATGCCGCCGAACACGATCTTTACCCGGGGATTGACCTGCTTGGCGATCCGGGCAATTTCGATCCCGCCCCAGCGATTGGCATTCAGGATAGAAAAACCGATAAGATCGGGTTGTTTCTCTTCCAGGGCGTCCTTTATTTTGTGAGGCGTCGTATTGATGTTGTGCCAGTTTAGAATCTCGACATCATATCGATTATCCTTTAAAACAGCGGCAACATAGTACACTCCCAGCGGCACGGCGCGCACATCCCCAGGCGTATAAACCCGGGTATTCAGAAAGTAGGGATATATCAGTAAAATTTTCATCTGGGAAAAATTTGACATTTGAACAGCTTTCTGTCAAGAGTTCCGGTGCCGATAAACAGCAATGATTTTTAAACACGGTTGATCCTGGAACCGAATTCTCTATATATAATATACTATGCCAGACCATTCAATGCACACCAAAGCCGTTCTCTTCCATCTCGAAAGCACGCTGGTTCGACCAACCAGGCTTGATATCAATCGGATTAACGCATCGATTGGATGTCCGGCTGAGACAACCACCATTGATTTTTTAGATAGCTTATCCAAAGCTGCGGACCGAAGCCAGGCCCAGTCCAGCCTGGATCGCCTTGAGCTTGATGCAGCCCTGGATTCAAAATCCCCGCCCGGCACCCTGGAATTGTTACGGCACCTGGAATTAAAAGGCCTGCACCTGGCAGTATTTTCTCACGGCAGTCCGGCCTTCGTTGACCTTTTGCTGAAAAACTTAGCCTTTGGCGAGGTCTTTAATTTTTTTCCGATCATCAGCCGCAAAGAGCTCCTGGCAACAACCCCGGCCATCCATGCAGTTCAACTGGCGGCACAGAAATTGAAATTAGCGCCGGATCAGATTCTGGTAGTAACAGCGGACTCAATAGTTAATCAGCAGGCCCAGAACGCCGGAGCTATATCCGTTTTATTTGACCCCTCGATAAAACCGGATACGGCAAAAGCCGGGGATGCATATCAGGTATCACAATTAATCCAGCTCAAAAAAATTGTAAGACTGGGCCTGCCCCTGCCCGCCGGTAAACTGCCGAATGATCTACTGCACGAGTTCATAAATCAGTTTGATTTTCATGATCCATCGATCCTCGTAAATCCGGGGATTGGTGAGGACACAGCCGCAGTTGACGTCAAGTCCGAGGAAGTTCTGGTGCTCAAATCAGACCCCATCACTTTTGCGACGGATGCCATCGGCCAGTATGCAGTATTGATCAACGCCAACGACATTGCCACTTCAGGGGCTATCCCCCGCTGGCTTCTAACAACCTTATTGTTTCCCTGCGGTGTGACACCGTCTGAAATCCACAAGGTCATCAAAGAGCTTCAGGCTTTTTGCCGGTCCTGGCAAATCACCCTCTGCGGCGGACATACCGAAATTACCGATGCCGTGACACGGCCGGTAATCACCGGCATGATGGCCGGCACCGTCGCCCGGCACAAATTAATCGAAAAGCGTAATATGGCACCCGGTGATCAAGTGTTGTTGACCAAAGGCGTATCGGTTGAAGGAACAGCCATTATTGCCAGGGAGTTTGGAGACCGATTGGCGGAACTTGGCCTGGCAGATTCCGAGATTGAAAGATGCCGCCAGTTTCTAAGCCACATCAGCATCATCCCGGAAGCCCGAATAGCCGCTCAATCCAGTGCGACCAGTGCCATGCATGATGTCACCGAAGGCGGACTGGCCACGGCTCTTGAGGAATTAAGCATTGCCGGGGGGCACCGTATAAAAATTAATTTGGATGCGATACCCCTGTTTGCCGAAACACGGAAAATATGCCGTCTGCTGCAAATTCAACCGCTGGGGCTGATCGGCTCCGGCAGTCTTTTGATATGCTGCCGGGCAAGCGGCTGTAAATCTCTGATTGAAGCAATTCGCACAAGCGGCATTGATATAACCTGTATCGGTGAAGTACAGGATAGCGGTCATGGGATCAGCGCAATTAAAAAAGGCCGGTCAGTCGACTGGCCCCAATTCGAAGTGGATGAAATTACACGGCTATTCTAGGCACTTGGTGGCTTTCTAACCATCAACAAATTGGTAACGGATTTGAAGGACAGGTACCATGAAACACGCCAAGAGGTTTTAGGTTTCAGGAGTCAGTGGGAGCGCTGGACACGAAAGCAGCCAATGTAACTGAAAAAGAAACTCGGATCTTGCACTAAAGGATCGGCCACCGTACCGATCAGTATTGGCGGGCATCCCGCTCAAAGCGGGCTCCTACAAAAGCGGCTGGTTTGATCTATCAATATTTTTCTTCGGATTTATGAGGCCTTATAGGGGGAATATAAGAATCTAAGGAAGAACAAAACAAAGATAGGCCGCCGAGGATGATGCCAATCAGACAGGCAGTCAATACTGACAACAGATTTCAATCTTATTTTACTGACACCTGACACCTGACACCTGAAACCTTTTACTGACACCTGAAACCTGAAACCTATAACTTACTTCATTGGATGGTATAATTCCCTCTATCTTTTTTTTATCCCTCGTCCGAAAATTTCAAAAGCCAATGCCATAGTCTGCTTGAGATAATCTTTTTCCTTGTTGATCAACCTTTTGGAGGTCAACCAGAGCACGACGCCGGAAAACAGGGCCCAGAAAGTATCAGCCATGGCAAC
>PVMK01161113.1_pt1 | contig 11997 bp, 11 predicted proteins | sample 1853481 | NCBI WGS metagenome assembly PVMK01 (sample SAMN08533507, study PRJNA380276) | Marine sediment metagenome, whole genome shotgun sequencing project. | reverse complement strand
TATGGGGGTCCTCAATATTGTCATGAACCAATCCATGGCACGAACCGCAATTGCTGTCAGTGGGATCCTGGATTTTAACATAATCCGGCAGGAGTTCTCCCTGATCGTTAAATGCATCAGCATTCCAGCTGAAATAATTTCCATTTTCAAAGACGATATCTGTTCCAAGCAGGGTAGCAGTGTTTGCCCATCTGAAATCACCACCCTGAAGGGCAGTAGCCCTGGCTTCAGTATTCGGAGCAGGCGTATGACACAGGAAACAATTCATTTCAACTGTGCCTGATTGCTTCCAGTCCCAGCGTTCCAGTTCTCCGGTTTCTGGATTGGTACTGTTAGTTTCTACGCTATTTGCTCGATAAGGCAGATCAACCAGCAGTTCACCATTTCGGGCGTACATGGCTGGGCCGCCACCGACATGTCGCAATCCGTAAAGCCTGATCCAATCAGGGGTTGTCAAATCAACTCGTTCATCCCCTTGAGGACTCAGGTAACGGTATTCAATTGAATTCCAGGAACCAAAATATCCCGGTGAGATATCCCAAGGCCTTTCCGTGACAGTACTGCCTGGGACTGATATATATCATTAAAGCCAGCACTGACATGAAAGCTGTGTTTTGTTATGAAATCAGTGTCGTGGCAGGATCCACAGCTATTTATAGTCGATACGGGATTGCCTGATTCCAGGACACTCTCTCCATTTTCGTCTAAAAAGGGAATGGGTGGATGGAGAGGGGAAGTTTGTTCACTTCCGCTTTCAGGTGCGCTTGCAGATGCGATGTTTTGATTTACGAGCACTGCTACCGTAATGAGGATTAAAGATATTCCGCTAATAAAGAGGAATTTTCTTGTCCTGTTGAGGTGGGGAAGTTTATAAGCCATTTCAATAAATTTCCTTTATTAGGGTTGATAACTGTTGGATTGGAAGCGACCGCCCCAATCGATCGGATCGCCATAATAACCCAAAGACTCCCATTCCATTCTTCCTTCAGGGCCATGGCATTGATTGCAGGATAGGGCTTCTGATGCTGCTCGTACCATGTGAGTGGTTGGCCAATACATCTCAGTTTCCGCAAATCCGTATTGACCGCTGTAATCAAGACCTGTGATTTCTGAACCTAGCTGGAGAGCCAAATCCCAATCAAATTCGGTCCAAAAGCCACCTTCACCATATGTTTTTGGTTGAAGAAGTATATTGTTCACCGTGTCATACGGCTGTTTGGCAAGGTGAACCTTAAATGGAAAGACCTTGGCAGTTTCATCAGCTATGGTCCCGGATGGCAAGTTGATGGATGTGACTCCCAGGGGATCGATCAGGTCACCCAATATGTAACGCTCGGCCACACCGCCGTTGTACCAGCGATATACAGGTGTGAAGTTATCTTCGTAAACAAAACTTCCTTTAATCTTCAAGTAGGTGTGCAGGCTTTCAGTAATTTCGTCGCTTCCCGCTGTGGACCAATCCCAGTACATTTTTGTAGCATCCCGGGTAGCGGCATTGGGTATATGGCAGGATTGGCAGGCAACAGAATCTACATGGGCATTTATCCGATCATCTTCATGAAGATCCTGAGCATGGCAATCAATGCAGTAAATCTGATTGGCATCATCCAGGCTGACGGAAATGGATCGGCCCATAATATTGTGGTTTTCAGTTTGGTGGCAGTCCGTGCACAGGAAATCGTGTTCACCCATATGGATATCAACATTTGAGGGCGGGAAGTATAGGGTTTCGTCGAGATCGCCGTGTTTGACTGCATTACCCCCGCCGCCTTTAAAGTGGCAGCCGCCGCAATTTTCACGGGTGGGAACTGCCACACTTTTGGCTATATCCAGGAGATCAACACCCTCAACCGGATAACCGGCATATCCTTTTACATATGTGCCCGTATTGTCATGGCAGACCAGACAGTCAACCAGTTCTTGTTGGCTGAAGTCAAAATTGGCATCCTCCCAGCCATAACCGACATGACAGGAAGTGCATCCGGGCCAATTTCCCTGGATACCAATGCAAAAATTATTGATTGAATTCTTTTTTCCGACTGTGACTGTGCCTTCCCGACCTTCCAAATCATAAGGTGCGCTTTCCCAGGTCCAGTGAGCTGTACCCATAACTTCCTGGGCAGACTCTTGATGGCATTCCAGGCAGGCCCGTGTACATCTGAACCCGTTTCAAATGGTCCTTGAATAATTGCTGAATGGTCTGTGTGGGGGATTTTCAGGGGAACGTTGTCCCAGGGATCTACGCTGGCAGGTGCCTTACTTTGAGGAAAAAATACCACGATGGGAATGATGATTGCACTAACAACAATAACCGCGCCAATCAACCAATTAAACTTGGATTGTTTCATTGTTTTCCTTTCTCTATAGATTGCGATGCTCTAATTAAATTAGCCTGTTGAGCCAGATTATCCAGCATCATCTCACGAAGCATATTTAACGCTTTGATGATCCTGTCATCCGCCAATTGATATATCACTTGTGTGCCATCCCGATGGGCAGTGATCAAATTTCGATCCTTGAGAACTTTTAAGTGGCGGGAAGATGCTGATTGGCTGATACCCACTACCTCCGCGAGGTTATTGACATTACGGGGTTTTTCATGGATAGCATATAACAAAAGGATGCGGGTGGGCTCTGAAATCGCCGAACAGATGCTGGCATGGAGCTGGTTTATTTCTTGAGATAAAGTCAGTTTGTTATCATTCATATATGTACATACAGGTATATAGATTGTGAATATTATAACATGACAAGGTCTTTTGTACAGGTTTATTTGTGAAAACCGTTGTTTTTGTGTGTTTTGTGGTTCAAAAAGGAAAACACCCTTGGATTCAAGGGTGTTTGGGAGTGTTTTGAGTTAGTACTGCTGGATCAAAAATATCTGGTGAAGGTTGTGGTTTTTATCTTATCCAGTCCCATTGAGTATGATATGTTCGGGGATCGTACCCATAAATTCCCAGAAAGCGTCCCGTGCCCCAGTTGAAAGTTGTGTTCTATCCCGCAGGATGGATAAATCCAGTTTGATATCAATGTCCTTAATAGGTACTGTTGCAACATTTCCAAAAGTGGAAGCGATGATTTTGGAACAGAAACTAACTCCAAGGCCTTTTCCAACAGATATAGTGATTGCTTCGGTATTGCTTAATGTCAAGAAGGAATTCAGCTGCAGCAAGGAGAAATTATTTGCCGCCAGAGCGGAATTTACCATTTCATAGGTAAGTGTATTTTCCCCTGGAAGGATAAATTTACCTTCTAATAATTCTTCCAATTCAATGAACTCTCTGTTTGCCCAGTGATGATCGAGGGGAGTGATCAGCACTAGTTCCTCTGTTAATAGTTGTCTAACATCATAACAGGGTTCAACACTGCGTCCCGGATTAGTGAACAGGAAATGTAAGTTTCCATTTCGTAACAACCCATAAGGAGAATCACACATATTTGTCTGGCAGTTTATGGTCACCTCGGGGTATAGTTCATGAAATTTGGTAAAGAATACCGGGAGAACATAACCTCCTGAGATGGCATTACAACCGATGTTGATGCGACCTTTGATATGGCCTTTCATTGAGGACATGGCTTCATTAATGCGTGTGCTTTGTTTTACAAATTGGCGGGCAAGGGGAATCAGGATCCTACCGGCATCTGACAGGATCAAAGATCTTCCCTGGCGGATGAAGAGAACTTCGTCAAAATGTTTCTCCAGGGACCGGATATGCTGGCTGACACTTGGTTGACTCATATGCAGCCTTTCAGCTGCCTGAGTAAAGTTAAGGGTTTCCGCAGCAACCAGGAATATATTTATTTGATGGGCGTCTAACATGGTCTTATCAAATAGTAAACTGGTTATTTTGTTATTAGTATTCATTATTATAACCTTAAGTTTTACTTATAAGTAAGAGGTCAGTAAATTTTTATTCTTTAACAATAAGCGCTTCAGATGTTTATGAAGCGCTTAAGTGTAACAAGATCAATTTATTTGACCAACTTTAATGGGTAGACTCGCCCTCTTTGGGAAAAATCGGCAGATATTTAATTCCGAAGCTAAATGCCAGCAAGGCATAAGCGATAATTCCCAACGAGACAATTATTTCATTCCAGGTTGGCAGGTAGGAAGCCGATAAGACACCTCCCAATACTCCAGGTGACCAATGTGGGGGAGCGATAAGCCCTGAAAGGGTAACATTCCACCGGTTGACGGTCACGCCAACAACTACTAAAGCCAGGGCAACCATCGTATAACGATCATTTTTCCTCAATTGGGAAAGTAGAATTATGGACGGAACCACACCACCTAAGACGATCTCAATCCACCAGAAGGTCTGGGTATAGGGAGTCGTAGATTGCAGTAAAGCCAACGCCTCAGTTGTTCCGGGTGTTTGACTGTAATAAGATGTAGCAGCCCAGTCCCATAATTTTAGATAGAGGTAAGCCAGCAAAGCATATCCAGCGAAGCGGGAAATATCAAACTGCAATTCCCGGCTGATGATCTGCCTATTGTTCAACTTGCTTACTATTATAGTCAGCAGCAAGGTCATGGCAATCCCTCCGGCAACTGCAGAAAGGATGAACATTACCGGTAAGGATGGTTTGTACCAGATTGCCCGTCCTGAAAGAACCCCATAAGTTGCTCCCAGTGATGATTGATGCAAGAGGGACAAACCCAGACCAATTCCCGCAAATACCGGGGATGCTTTATGGATCAATTTCCCATAATCCCTGAGTTTAGGCCAACGGTCAAAATATTTATTTTCAAAGAGGATTGGAAGGAACTCCAGTACCAGCACTATTGAATACAGGATGACGCACCAGGTGATTTCCCATAAAACAGAGTGTACATTCCAATAAACTAGAGGATGCCAGAAACGATCAGGACGTCCAATATCCATAGCTAGAGCCAGCATAGCTGAGGTATACCCTAAGAACCCGACGAATACCGCAGCGCGGGCAATAGGTTGATATTTTTTAATCCTGAACAAGTAAACAATAGCCGAGAAGGTGAAAGCCCCGGCACCGGTAGCAATTGAACTCAGATCCTGGGTGATCCATAAGCCCCAGGGAACCTGGTCGGACAATCCTGTAACGTATAATCCCTTGGCAAAAACCCGGACCGCACCAAATATACCCACAGCCAGTATTACACTTAACACACCAATCCAGATCCACCAGGCGCGCTGCCGGCCTTCTTTGGGAATAGCAAAATCAAATCTGGCCATGATTAACCTTCCTCTTTCTCTGGACGTATATAATGTACTCTGGGTTTGGTGCCAAAATCTTCCCGCAGGCGGAAAGTTTCATTATCTCGCACAAATGCATAAACAGGACTGTCGGTGTCGTTGTGATCCCCAAATATACGGGCGTTCACAGGACAGATGTTGACGCAGGCAGGAGTTGCCTGGCGATCAATACCCGGCTTCAGTCCTAGCTCTAGTCCACGATCAATTCTATGACTGCAAAAAGTGCATTTTTCAACCACGCCTCGGTCCCGACGTTCAATCTCAGCTGAACCCCAGGTGGGGTGATAAGGATTCTCTTTTGTAATTGTTTTCCAATTAAAACGCCTGACATCGTAGGGGCAGGCAACTTCACAATAGCGGCAGCCAATACAGCGTTTGTAATCCATGGTAACGATGCCATCTGCCCGTGTCCAAGTTGCTCCCACAGGACAAACCTTTTCACAGGGAGCTTCTTCACAATGCAGACATGGACGGGTCATAAAAAAATCTGTCCCGCTTTCAGTGCGGTCAGGAAAACCCACATTCCAGCGCATTTCATCCTCAGGAACATCATTGGTTGCCTGGCAGGCCCACACGCAATATTGACAACCTATGCATTTACTGAGGTCAATTCCCATGCACCAATTATGTTTTGCTAATCCTTCTTCCCCATGAGTCTTTTCACCGATTCCCTGGATTGCATCCGGGGATAGTGGTCCTGAAGTAATTACCTGAGTGATAATGGCCGCTGCTCCCGTTGAGCCAGCAATTGTGAGGAAATCTTTGCGGGAGAGCAGGGGTTTATTCTTTTTCTTGTTTTTCCCTTCAGATTGAGTATTAGAGGTCATATTCCTCATCCTCCTCTGAGCGTTTTTGAAGATTCTGGCCAACAATCCAGGCAGTGCTTCCACCCAGTACCAGCCCAATTACTGCTCCCTGGAAAAGGTTGCTGATCCGGCTGCTTGCCAGGGCAGTTTCCAGGGTTTGGATGCGTTGGGTATCGGTAAGTTCGTTTTCCTGTGAAGTATCAGTCAACGGCTGAGCACCTTCTGAACTTCCTTCTTCAGTTTCCGTGATTGTATGGCCGTTGTTTGCATTTACTGCACCGTTCTCATAACCGGGAAGAGTAAAACCAGCATGCAGGGCATCGGTGTGACAGGCAACGCAAGTCTGAGGTGAAATAGTGAACCCATGGCCGGTGGGAACAATTCCATCTTCCGGAGCGACGTCGGGTTGGATCACCAGTGCATGACAATCCACACAACCAATATCCTGTTTAACATGGAGGTCGTTCAGATAATCACCCATGCTGTCTTTATGGCAATTGATACATAAATCATCTGGATCCGAAAAGAGTGGTTTTTGGCTGTGCGGGTTATGGCAGTCCATGCAGTCCACATTGCTTGAGGCGTGGCCTGTGCTGCGCCATTCACTTAATGTTGTTGTGTGGCAGGACCCGCAGTAGTAAGTATCAACGATAGTCGGTACCGACTCGTCTGGGTGTTTCTCTGTAACTATGCCGTGGCAGGATTGGCAGGAGACACCTTGTGTTTCATATTCACCCGAAGATGAAATGTAATTAGTCGTATGGCAAGCCAGGCATGTTTCCGGAGTTCCCAATCCAACCCACTGTTCCTGGAATACGGGGTCATCATAAGCATGGGCATGGGGGCTGGGTGACCAATCACCAGCGACATTCCGGTGACATTTAACACAATCATTATCTGTATACACATCTCCGGGGGGATCATCTCCCTGAGCATTTGGAGCTGCATAAACCAAGCCTGTGAAAATGAACATGGCCAGCAAACCGACAACCAGACCAGATACAAGGGCGGGGGTGAACTTTCTTTTTTTCATTATTTAAGACCTCACATATAAGGTTTCAGCTTCACTTGTGAATGTTAGCACAAATCCTATCGTAATTAGTAATAAACACCCTGTATTACGATAGCTTCTTCTTATCAAGATTATAAGAAGAACCAATAAACAAATGTAACATTAAGTGCACGTATCTATTGATATTGCTTATGTATATGTTATAATCCCGCTGGTGAAAAATAGTACAAACTATATTCTAATGGCTGAGAATCTGAATGAAACCCGTAATTAATAATCTCAAATCAAAGGTACTTCTGATCGCAGTATTTATCCTGATTATTGGATTGTCTGCTTGCCAGACAAATCGAGTACATCAACAAGAGGAATTATCTCAGTTGTTAGAAGGACTTCCTAAATCAACAGTTTTACCAGAGCCAACTGAAGTTACTCTTTTTGCAGAAGACCTGGAAACTGAGACCATCGATGAATGTTTGATATGCCACTCCAATCAGCAGACTCTGATAGACACTGCAAAACCAGTCGTTTTTGTCGAGAGTGAAAGCTCCGGAGAAGGTTGAGGGGGAGAGGTGGCTCCGTTGGAGCCTTGGGAAAAAGTATTAGTTAATGCAGAAGCGTTTCTCGCCACAATTCACGGTTACATTCCCTGTCAGGAGTGCCATCAGGGTGAGCAATCCCCTGACAAAGAAATTGCCCATACGGATTTGATCGAATACCCCAGTGATGATCCGGATAAATCTTGTGGCGAGTGTCATCCAAAGTTAACAGCAGCTGCCAAGAACAGTCTCCATTCCGATTTGGAAGGTTATTGGACCGTGTTAGAAACACGTGGAGTCCCCAGAGATTATCCTCCGGCACAAGAAATGTTTGGTAACCATTGTGAAGGTTGCCATGCATCTTGTGGTGATTGTCATGTAAGCCGACCAACATCAGCTGCAGGAGGATTTATTGATGGGCATGTATTTAATGCTGAACCGTCAATGACCAATAACTGCACAGCCTGTCATGGGAGCCGGGTGGGCAATGAATATTTAGGCAAACACGAAGATCTGAAAGCAGATGTCCATTTCCGGCAAGGGAGAATGACCTGCGTGGATTGTCATTCTGGTCATGAAATGCATGGAGAGGCATCCGATTGCAATGAATGCCATGAGAATCCAGAAGCCAGTGAAATTGCTCCGCCTGACCATCGGCTAGAAGGATTGCAATCTCCAAGTTGTGAGAGCTGCCATTCCGGTGTAACTGTAGGAAATGATGGAATACTTTTACACGAAGAACATTCAAGCAAGTTGTCTTGCCAGGTTTGTCACTCTGTTTCTTACACCAATTGTGATGGCTGTCATGTATTTCTGAGTGAACAGACAGGATCCCCGATCTTCGCTACAGAAGGTTCTTACCTTGGTTTCTATATCGGTAAGAATCCTATTCAAAGCTATGCCAGACCATATGAGTATGTTCCTGTCCGCCATGTACCTATCTCTCCAACCAGTTTTGACTATTATGAAGCAGGATTGGTATCTAACATATCCGGCAAAGAAACCTGGGTTTATGCCACACCGCATAATATCCAGAGATTTACACCATTAACAGAAATATGTGAAGATTGTTCCCAGACAGATACCTGTGCGAATTGTCATGGAAATCGAGACATATTCTTAACCGTTGATAATATCTCCCCTGGAGAAATCAACGCGAATCGGGAAGTGATTGTTGATGTAATCCCACCCTTAACTCATTAGGGGTGGGTTTTTATTACATTGAAAAAAACTATTATTAAGGAGAGTAATATGAAGAAAGTGAATATCGTGTTGACCCTGGTCATTCTGGCCAGCCTGTTTCTAACCGCTTGCGGCGGTCAACAGCCAGAACCGGTGGTTGAAGAAACCGGACCGGAGACCGTTGTTGAAGAAGTTGCAGAAGAACCCGAACCAACTCAAGCTCCCGCAGAACCAGTTGCTGCCGGACCTGAAGTACTCGATGGTTTGTTCGGGGCAATGTTAGCTGGTATGGCAAAATACAATACAATCCAGGGTGATGGACTTCTGGAAGAAATGGCTGCTGATGTACCTCCATTTATTCTCGACGTTCGCTCATTGGATGAAGTAACCGAAAGTGGTCACATTGAAGGCGCTGCTCATGTCGCGCTGAATGAACTGGCCCAACATGTTGATTTGCTTCCCTCCCTGGACACCCCGATAGTTGCCTATTGTGCCGGTGGCTGGCGAGCAACCATTGCCATGACAGCCCTGTATGGTATGGGATTCGAGAATGTCCGCGCCCTAAAGATGGGATTCGCCGATTGGAAAGACGCTGGCAATCCTGTTGTCGAGGGAGTTCCCGATGCAGTGGCCTTAAATGCAGCAGTCGTCGATGAAGCTCTGCTTTTGACAGCTGATGCTTACCTGGTTGGAATTAAGGAACATGGAACTGCGTTTGGTATTTTGAGCGCTGATAATCTTAATCTGGCTATCGGTGATAACGCCGATCTGGTAGTGATCGATGTTCGTAGGCAAAGTGAATTGGACGAAAAAGGTTACATCTCTGCTCCTAATTGGATTCACATCCCGTTGGAAAGCTTCATTGCTTCCCGTGCCGAATGGCCGGCTGATGTGACCGCTCCTGTGGCAATTTACTGCGGCAGTGGACACCGCTCAACTATGGCCATGACCATTATGTTTGCTTACGGTTACGCTGATGTCACCAGTCTCTCCGGTGGATTTGGGGGTTGGGCTGGCGCAGGATTCCCTGTAACTGGTGGAAATGCAGCTCTGGATACCAATTACGGTGCCATGCTGGAAACCATGGTTGGATATAACGGTATCAAGGAAGCTGATATTCTTCTGGTTGAAATGGCTGCAGATGTACCTCCCTTTGTGCTGGATGTTCGCTCTATAGCCGAACTGGAAGATGGCGGTTATATTGATGGTGCCTCAGCCCACATCCCGCTGGATGTACTAGCGCAGAACACCAATTTACTGCCTTCCTTTGATACACCCATTGTGACCTACTGCAAAGGCGGCTGGCGAGCAATCATCGCTATGACCGCTCTTCATGCCATGGGTTGGGAGGATGTTCGGGCTTTGAAAGTCGGCTTCCCCACTTGGGCAGAAGATGGATTCCCAGTAGCTGAAGGTCTTCCCGAAGCAGTTGTTCTGGATGCTGCTCAACCTGATGCTGGTGTTGTTGCCAAAGTAGATGCAGCTCTAACTTCTGTGAAGGGTTTGGGGTCCAAATGGGGCATTATGGCTGCGGATGTTCTCAATAGCGCCCTGGTAGAAAACCCCGATCTAATTCTCATGGATGTTCGCAAAGCTAGCGAACTGGAAGAGAATGGTGTCATTTCCGTTGTTGATCAGGAATTGATTGCAATTCCGCTGGAAGAAATGGTAGCCAATCGGGATTTCTGGCCTGCAGACAAAGACGTCGAGATTGTAGTCTACTGTGGCAGTGGACATCGCTCCACCATGGCTATGGAAATGCTGCTCAGCTACGGCTACACCAATGTCACCAGCTTGAGTGGTGGATTTGGCGGCTGGGTTGCTGCAGAATACCCTGTGGTCGAGTACGCTGCACACTAGTAGTTCATTTGAGATATATAAAAATAAAAACAGGCTTCATCGAAGCCTGTTTTTATTTAATCTTTCGTAGATGTTATCTATAGGTAAATCTGAGGTGATAAAACCCGGGGGATATCATCTCTTCCTCAGGGCAGACAGAAACTATCAATCCAGGGGTGGTTGGTGATTTCTTATCTGGTATTTTGACCAACACCTTGTTAGAATTTAGAGGGAGTTATCAAAGGAGAAGGATATGAATGAAGATTTTTATCGAGGAAAAACAGCCCTTATAACCGGTTCTGGTAGGGGAATCGGCAGAGCTATCGCTCTGCATTTCGCAAGTCTGGGCGCAGACATTGTGGTGAACTATTTCAGGAATAGAGGACCGGCCGAAGAAACTGCTAACGAAATAGAGAAATTGGGAGTAAGATCGGAAGTAATTAAAGCCAATGTCGGAAATATCGATGACCTCACCCGCCTGATCGAGGAAACAGACCGGTTATTTGGTGGTCTGGATTTCCTGATCAGCAATGCCGGATCCGGTTACAATCGCCCGATTATGGAGCAGCGTCCGAAAGGCTGGGATTGGACCATGGATATTAATGCCAGGGCTTATCTGTTCCTTGCCCAAAAAGCTGTTCCCTTGATGGAAAAAAAGGGAGAAGGTTGGATAGTCAGCATATCCAGTCCGGGATCGTTCAGAGTGCTTCCTGAATATGCGGTTGTGGGTGCCAGCAAAGCTGCTATTGAAGCCTTAACCCGCTATCTGGCAGTAGAATTAGCTGAACGGAATATTATCGTCAATGCTGTATCTCCAGGAATTGTAGCAACTGAGGCGCTGCAGCATTTTAATGCCATGCAAGATGATGATTTATTAAATAATATTGCCCAACAGACACCAGCTGGCAGGATTGTCACCCCTGAAGATGTTGCAGGTATAGTTGCTTTTTTGTGTTCTCCGAATGCCAGCATGATCCGTGGTCAGACGATTATCGCTGACGGAGGGTTCACATTGCCTGCCGGCGGTTTGAACCGCCCCCAGTAATTTCTTTAGAAATTAGGAAAAAAAGGCTTTATTATAGGGCAATTCCGGTTAAATTTCTGATATGGTTCTGGAGCATTCCCCCCAGAGAATCAATCTGATAAGGAAGTCCTATTGATGTTTGGTTTTTACCCAATCAAGTGCTTGTTATAAATCTGGAATATGTTATACTCCACTCTCAAGTGATAAGTTTCCCAAAATCATTTTCTCTGAATATAATTTAATAGTTATCTCATTTGGAAGTAGTTGTTCGTTAACTTCACATCAAGAGTAAATAATACCGGTTACCCGTTTTAAGAAGGGAATTCCCGGGTTTTAGTGCAGTGTTTGTTTTAATGGATGATCT
>PVMK01154493.1_pt1 | contig 11999 bp, 11 predicted proteins | sample 1853481 | NCBI WGS metagenome assembly PVMK01 (sample SAMN08533507, study PRJNA380276) | Marine sediment metagenome, whole genome shotgun sequencing project. | reverse complement strand
AATCGATATCAATTCAATGTGTATCAAGATTAAATTGGTCGCAAGATATGCGGGTTTTGATAGCAAGCTCCGTCATCTCAAAATTTCTTTTGATATCTATAGTCCAGGTACACGGCAGTTATACTTACAGCTGTTGTAGAGCCTTCTGCGTCCTGCTCAGCCAAAAAACCATTCCCATCTCCTTAAACGATCCTTCGGCCTTTTTCAGATTTTCAACTGCTTTTTTGAAAATACCGGTATCGGCGTATAGTTTTCCCAAAAAATAATGCCCCACGGACGACCAGGGTTTTATGCTCCGCTGGTCCAAAATCTCGATCCCCCGGCGAATTGAGTCTATCGCTTTTTCTGCCTGGGTCATATCCGTTTTTACCAGAACGCTTCCTATCAAAATCCGCGCCATGGCCTCGATCCACTTTTCGTTGTACTTTACAGACAATTTCAAGGCCTCCCCTGCAAAACTCCCGGCATTATAAATATCCCCGGTATCGAAAGAGACCAAACTCGATGCGAGATGCTGAAAAGACATGTAGTAGGGTATTGCGGATTTTTGCTGGATTTTAATACCTTTTTCCATATGTTTGTAAGCGAGGTCCAAATCTCCCAGAAAGTAGTACCCTATCCCTAATCCGGACCACCCCAGGCCCAACCACATGACTGTTTCACCCTCTTTGCAATATCTGATGCAATTTTGAAAATGCTCAATTGCTTTCTTGCCATCTCCCCGAAACATAAATAGATATCCGCAAAGAAAATTAATATAGGCCCGGTCATATAAATTCGTGTTATGACACCCAAGACGTAATGCTTTCTCACCGATACGAATCCCGTCGTCAAAATTTCCCAACCACCCCAGGCTATGCCCGTGGAGGGCATAAAGTACCGCGACGCCACCGGATTCCCGGCCGGTAAATTCATGCCGGCTGTTCGTATTTTCAAGAATATCGATGACCTTCGCTGCCAGATTGGCTGATTTTAAGGGTTCTCCGACTACGATGTAAGCGCCGCAAAGACCGCGGGCGACTTTAGCCATTATTTCAAAATCCTGTATTTTTTCAGTCACGTAAAAACATTTTTCTGAAAATTCTATCCCCAGTAAAGGGTTTCCTCCCTTGGCCGTATAATAATTTCCAATAATGTCATAAAATTTTGCAAGGCTCCTCTCATCTTTGAGGTTTTTTGAAAGCCTCTCTCCGTCCTTAAGCATCTGAAGGGAACCTTCAGGATACCCCAAACGTATCATCGGGGCTACCGACAGATAAAGAACTTCAATTTTTCTCTTTTGATTATTCTCATTCTCAACCATCTTGTCGAGTACACCGACGGCGGCCTTATAAAATCGGAAGGCCTCCCGGTTGGCATAGCTTAAGGCCGCTTTGTTGCCGGATAACACCAGATATTGATAAGCCTTCTCTAAATTGTCACTTCCGGAATAATGATGGGCCAATATTTCATAATATTCATCGAGTCGCTCGTGGTAGAGCTCTTCGATGGCCTTTCCTACCTTCGCATGAACCTTCTTTCTCGTCTTGAGAAGCAAGCCGGCATAGGCTACCTCTTGAGTGAGCGAGTGCCTGAAGACATACTTCGATTGCGGATAGAGTGCATTTTTATAAAGAAAGCCCGCGTTTTTTAAAATCGCCATATTAGTCAGCAAGGCTTCTTTTGAGAGTCCTGACACTGTTTCGATCAATGCATGGCTAAATTCCCGGCCTGCTACCGAACTTTTCTGAAGCAGATCCCTGGCGTCACCAGGAAGGGAATCCATTCGGGCCATGATTACATCCTGGATCGCAGAAGGAATATACTCAGCCTGCAATTCTTTTGATAGATAGACTCGGTCATCCCTTATCTCAATGCTTTTCCCCTCTGAAAGTGATTTGAGGAATTCCTCAATAAAAAAGGGATTACCATCTGCTTTTTCCAGGACCAGCTTTTCCAGACGAGGCTCCATTTCCCTTGAGCCCAATAAATTGGATGCCATTGTCCGAATCTCCCGGTCGGTGAGCCGATTCAAATTGATTTGACAGCAAAATGACTGATCGACCCATTGAGGCACAAAATCCGGCCGGTAGGTGAATATTGCCAGGACGTTCGTGTCCGTGATGCTATTTAACATATTCCCGATGCAGTCCTCGGAACTATTGTCCATCCAATGAAGATCTTCAATGGCGATGACGAGAGGCTGTAGTTTCGAGCCTCTGACAGTAATGCGTTTTAACGCCTCAACCATCCGGTCTTTCTTCACCTCCGGACTCACCGAGATCTTGTCGATGCCACCGGCTCTAATCGATAAAAGCTCCAAAAGAAACAGAGAGGTTAGCGCATCATCTATTCCTAGTATTTTCAGCCCCTTTTCGACTTTTCTCTTACGCTCTGTACTCGGGTCACTGTTTTGAATATCGAAGCTTGATTTCAAGATATCTATGATTGGAAAATAGGCGGTATTCTTACGGTAAGACAGACACTTTCCTTCGAAAAATGTAACATTTGCATGGGCCACGGCCTTTTTAAACTCGTATAGAAGCCTGGATTTTCCCATCCCGGCCTCAGACACGATTGAGATGGCCTGAAATCGACCGGCCTTTAAATGTCTGAAACTATCCGACAGAAGCTCAAGCTCCCGTTTCCTTCCTACATAAGGTGTGAGTCCGCGATCTACACTGACATCAAATTTCGTCCTTCCCGTACGGGTGGCAATCACCCGGTGGATTGTAATGGGCTCATGTTGGCCCTTAACCGTTTGGGATGTCAACAGTTTGAAAATGAAATATCCATCGGCGTTGCGGTAAGTATCCTGGCCAATAAGGATTTCACCCGGCATAGCCAGGCTCTTCAAACGAGCGGCGATATTAATCGTTTGACCGGCAAATCCGTCAAGTCCTTTCTTCACATCCGTTTTCCCGGTAACCACGAGACCCGTATTGATACCTGTATGCAACCTTAAAGCCGTTCTTCCCTTCTTTTCAAGTTCAAGGTTCATCGCGTCTATCACAGCGTGAATTTCCCTTGCAGCCTGAATTGCCCGCACCGGATCATCTTCGTGAGTCTTAGGCACACCGAAAAACGCCAACATCTCAGCCCCGAGAACTCTTTCAATGAATCCCTCATATTTGGCAATAACCCCAGCAATTTCACTGAAAATTCGACTTGTGAGTTCTTTTACCTCTTCGGGATCCAGGTGCTCCATCATCTCGGTATACCCCGAGAGAGCCGAAATAAGGACTGTGACATTTTTACGCTCGCTTAAAATTTCCGATCCCGCCCTTTTCTTATTTACATATTCCTGTACTCCTTGACCGCCTTTAGCATGAGAAACGCCGTCCGGTTGAGCGGGCAACCCACAGGACGGTTTCGATAATAGCTCATATATCTGAACAGCTTCTTCGCGACCTTCAAGAACAATAGATTTGAGTCCCCGATAATTGAAGCCATACCGAGTCCTTCTGAAAGTCTCATGGCCGACAAGGACCTGGTCGGGTCGGGCCAGCTTTGCAAGATGGGCCGCAAAATGTATTGCCGGCCCTGAAAAGCCGTCCGTGGCCGTATCCAGAATGGTTTTACCGGTCACAACAAGCCCGGTATCAATACCGGTGTGCATAGTTAGTGCCGTTGGATTTTCATTGCGCTCAGTCCCCAGGGCTTTGACTGCGGCGTGGATTTCCATCGCCGCCCGTACGGCCCTGGCGCAATCGTCCTCACGCGACTTTGGAACGCCGAACAGCACCATAACTTCATCACCGATTACCTGCTCAATGAACCCATGATATTTTGATACAATTAGAGACACTGCACCAAAAATCGTTTGGGTGAGTTCTTTGACTTTTTCCGGTCCCGATGCTCGAACAATTTGCTGTATCCGGTTAAATCGGAGAAAAGAACTGTGACGTACCTTCTCTCCTCCTCGATAATCCATGCAACGTTATCTTTCTGATTTCTTTCTGATAAAGCTTGTCCACATCCTTCGCAAAAATCCCCCGTTTCACGATTTGTGTGGTTACAAATTGGGCATAACATTGTAGTTGTCTCCCGAAGAGGCGGTTTTCACCCAGCAGCAAAAACCTCATTAGCCGATAAAACAGAAAATATGAAACGCAAGCACTGCACTGAATATTCAATTTTTAATAGTCAATTCCGGATCGACTGGGTCAGGGATTTGACGAGAATATGTTGAGCGCAGGAACTTTGGTTTTTTACAATAGTTTGACCGCAGGAATTAAAATGAAATAGGAAGCTTCTTATGAATTATAATCTTTTTTCTATCTATTGAGATATAACCTCCCGTTTGAAGTTGTTTCATTATTCTGCTGACCATTTCTCTGGAGGACCCACCCTATTTGAAATTTCCTGATGGGTTAATTTTTCTTCAATGACCCACTTTGCGTCCTGTGGTTTGGCTAACTGCGAAAGAAGATTGGCAATACGCTTATACACATCCATAAGTGCCAGGATTCAATCTGTTCGGTGGATCGTCTCAGTTTTTTCAGCAATTCTCTTAATAATCTGAACACAATGTCAGGGTTGGAAAAAAGAATTTTCTTAAAATCATTTTTATAAACAATTAAGACCTGAACAGGCTCTCTGGTCACGACTGTCGCGGATCTTGCCTCGCCATCTAAAAAAGATATTTCCCCGAAGTATTCACCCGGCCCGAAAGTCGACAGCACGATTTCCTTTCCGGTTTCGTCATTGATGACTGCTTTAACAGTGCCCTTGTATAAGAGATAGAGGGCGTCACTTTCGTCCCCCCTGCTGAAAAGTATCGTATTTTTAGGGAAACTTCTTTTGACGGCGACATCTTTTAAATAATTCATCCCATCGTCGTCAAGGGTGGCAAACAAGGGAATTTTCCTGAGCATAGCGCCGACTTCCATTTTGAACCTATGCTATTTTTTACTATGTTGTCTATGCTAGATTGGGCTGTTTTTGTATATCGTATGATCCGCTTGAATGCAATCCAATTTTCTACTCCAACACATTTCAAACGCATAGCGCCAAATTAGACCCATGTCCAATTTTCATGCAAGAGATATTTCCGGTTACCTGCTTTTTGGTGAATATTTCACAAAAAAAGTGTGACCCAGATCATTGCCGACAGAGGAAATTCATTATAAATTCAAAACCCAGAACCGGAAAAATCCCAAGATAGTTAGTACGTCTCAGAATTTCTATAATCTGCTGATAATCTAGAGGTTTTTTGGGAATTCCGAATTTGTCCCGAAAATGGAATAATTCCAACATTCCAATTGGGGCGAAGCCCCTAAATTCAATATAGATGTCGTTAATTGGTTGATTGGCAAAGTGGTTGCAATTATGGCTTTATCCAATACAAGGAGTAAATGTCATGAAAGAACCCTCAAGAACGCCTACGCCGTTGTCGGGGCAATACAATCAAATTAAGCCGATCCCTTCCCGTCAAAACGAGTTCTCAGGTGCACCCGGCAAAGCCGGATCCCAAAACGATCTTATTGCGGAGGTTCTCCCGGCACCGACAGCAGCAAATCCTGAACATCAGTCCCGGTTGAATCGTTTTCTGAACCACCTTGATGACTTTTCAGATTGGCTGTTACATAAATTGCTGCCGAAGCACCTCACCCAAAGCCCTCCTCCCAACAGGCAGATCTATTATTGAAATGCACCCCAAAATGAGGCAGGCAATTTTGAGTGGGCGCCCGCCGTCAGCTTTTTTAGGCCGTCACGGGTAAATGATCATGGGTTTGCTAGCTTGGGAGGCCGCATGAAATACGAATTTCAAATTTTCGCTAAGGATAAGGGGTATCATGAAGATATCATCTGTAATAGTATGCTTTACTCTCTGGGCTTTGATTTTTATGGCAGCGTTGTTGATGGTAAAATAATTTAGCGGATTATTTTTATCATCATTCCTGTCGGTAGGCGGGACCATTAATCTCTCCGAGGCGTAGGCGCTACCCTACGAGCCGGAGGCCAGAACCCATTATTTCACTATTCCAGCATTCCAATTGGGGCGAAGCCCCTAAGAGCACCTTTAGGCCGAAGGCCTTTCTATCCAGATGATCCTGTAAATCCTGTCTGATATTTTTTTTTATTGGAATCCATTCCTCAGATTTTACGTTAATGTATTTATGGATCTATGTACCAGGTCGCTCAGGTTCAATTGCCAGCAAACTTTGTAATGCCTTTTTAACAGCCTTCCGGTCACTGTCGGTCAGGGTCCCGATTTTTTTTACAATCAAGCGACAATCAAGTGTAAAAAGTTTCATCCGAACCTTTGACGGCGCCGTCAAACCCGTTTGACGTTTACCTGTAATCCTTGTATCAAGCGGCCAGTCCGGATTTTTTTGGCTGGTTATCATTGCCAGCACTGTATGACCACTCGGCTTGTTAAATTGTATATTGTCAGATAAAACCAATGCCGGTCGGCGTTTATCCGCCTTTCTGTCTGTAAAGGGAAAAGGAACGACGACGACCTCAAATGGGTTATAAGTCACGGTATGCCTCCTCGTCGTTCTCGGAAAGCCACTCAGAGGCAAGCGTCCCCTCTAGTGCTCTGGTGAATTCAAAGTCAATGGGGGTTGCCTTCCTTAGGAATACTTTTTTGTCCGGTGTAACCTCGAAGGCGACTGAATCGCCGGGATGAAGATCGAGAATACCTCTAATCTTTTCCGGAATGGTCATTTGGCATTTCGTTGTCAGCTTGCTGGCTATCAAGGGTTCCATATACGAGTTGCCTTTCTTGGCTTCTAAATTTATCCGAGCTGTACCCTAAAGACAAAAGTCAATCAAAAAATAAGACGTTTTTTCAGCCATTTTTCAAAAAGCACGTCGTAAAGGCTATAATTGCTGTTTTTGCAAATCACGTCTTTTGCAATAAGGCTCTGAAAAGCTCGGCTTGCAATTGAAGAGGTGGATATACCTGCTCGTGCAAGATTTCTGGACGAGAATACGCCCTTTCCCGCCGAGAAAATAATAAGCTTGATAGCTCGCTTCTGGTTAAGAGAAAACGTTTGCCACAAAGATTGGTAATCTAGTTCTTTTCTCTCCAGCATTAACAATTCAATTTCATCGGCAAGCCCGTCCAGAGCATCATCACCAACATAAGACGAATCAACAAGTCGAATCCATAAATGATGGCAAAATTTCTGGATAAACATCGGATGGTTTTTATACCGCATTACAATTTTCCGAAGAAAGAGCTCCGGGAGATTAAACTCTCCAACAGAAAATAAACGGTGCATCCAATCAATAAAGTCGTCAGTATCAATCATAGGAAGCGCAAGCGTGTCCGCCAGTTGATAAAACGCCTTCGCTTTGTCGTTAAACATCTGTGATATCAAATGCTGTTGGCTTCCGGAAAAAATATAGCTGGTACGATCATGTGTCTGGATATACGAACGCAGCAGCTTTTCAAAGTTGCCGGGACTGTACGATGCGATTTCCTGGAATTCGTCGAACGCGATGATCACCCTGCGTTTTTCGGAATAATGCGCGACGATTTTCATCAAATCGTCAAAGACTATTTCCGTATCGGAGGATTCGAGAGTGGGCGTAAAAGGAATACCTCCGGTAAAAAGAGCATCAATCCCTAAAGTCAAACGCAGTTGTTTCGCCCCCTGTTTTAAAAAATTGATCAGTTTTTGCATACCTCCCTCAAGCTGGGCCATAGCCCGGTAAAAGGTGACGCAAAAATCCCTCTCAGACAGGGTACCGAAAAGATCAACACGCATGGTGCGAATATCCGAGTTTTGATTTTTTAGTACATCAAATGCCCTTAAGATTAAGGAGCTTTTCCCATACCTCCTAGGTGAATAAATCAGCAAATTGTGCGATGTGCGGGCATATTGCAAAATCGTGTCAATTTCCGCTTTTCGGTTGCAAAACGCATCGCCAGACGCAATACCGTGATAAACAAAAGGATTTTCCATTTAACCCTCCAATTACACAAAACAGGTGCACCCCTTATGTGTAATTTTATGTCCTAAAAACATAAAAGTCAATCAGTCGGTCAGGGTCCCGATTTTTTTACAATCAATCGGGTCCTTTTTAATTCACTTTTTATAGGAAACAAGGTAGTAAGGGTTCACAGGTTCAGGGTTCACCGTTCAGGGTTACCTTTCTTTCGTCAAATTTGCTCGTACGACGGTTCAGATTTTACTCATTTACAGAAAATACGGTTACGAATATTGAAGACAGGAAAAAAAAACATATTATTTGCGGCCGTAAGCGGCTTGCTGCTGACGGGAGCCTTTCCCAAAATCGGATTGGACTGGCTGGCCTGGTTTGCGCTTGTCCCGCTTTTATATGCCATAAAAGATCAATCTGCCGGAGCTGGTTTTCGCCTGGGGTTTGTCACCGGTCTGGTTCATTTTCTCACGCTGTTGTATTGGCTGGTTCCCGTCATGCGAACCTACGGCTATTTACCGGCATTTTTGAGTGTGTTGGTTTTGTTTCTCCTGGCCGCTTTTCTGGCACTCTTTACGGCATCGTTTGCAGCAGCCTTATCCGCTGTCGGCCGAAAACCTTTCCGATGTCTGATCATGATTCCGCTGTTATGGGTGGCACTGGAATATTCACGTTCCTTTATATTCTCCGGGTTTCCCTGGGAATTATTGGGATACTCCCAGTTTAACCGTTTGCAACTCATTCAGATTTCAGATATATTGGGTGTATACGGTCTGTCGGCTTTAATTGCCCTGGCCAATGGGGCTGTTTTTGTCACCTTGCTTTATTTCACAAAAAGGAGATGGCAGGAAGCAGACATAACCAGACGGTTGGTAACGGGTTCAATCATTGTTTTAATCCTGGGGATCGGTCTGAGTGGGTCATACGGCCATTGGCGCCTGCAAAAGATCGATCATTTAATTGCAGTCGCTCCCAAAACCCGCATTGCCGTTGTTCAGGGCAACATCGACCAGGCCGTAAAGTGGGACCCTGCTTTTCAAATCGATACGATAAAAAAATACAATCGTTTGTCCTCATCGATAAACAAACAGCGTCCGGATCTTATTGTATGGCCGGAGTCGGCCACACCGTTTTACTTTTTACACGATATCAAGCCGACGGAACTGGTATTTGAGGGAATCCAGCAAACGGCAACGGATTACCTGATCGGCAGCCCTTCTTTTGTGCAATCGGATGATGGGGTGCGGTACTTCAACAGTGCCTATTTGATCAGCCCGCTGACAAAAAATTTGAGTAAGTACGATAAAACCCATCTGGTGCCATTCGGTGAATACGTCCCGCTTAAAAAATGGCTCCCTTTTCTAGGAAAAATTGTGGCCCAGGTAGGGGATTTCAAGGCCGGCATGGAGGGGAGTACGTTACGCTGGAAGACCGGGCAGGTAGGCGTTCAAATTTGCTACGAAATCATCTTTCCGGGGACTGTCCCGGGCCATGGTCAAAAACAATGCGTCGTTGCTGATCAATATCACCAATGATGCCTGGTTCGGCAAAACCAGCGGACCCTATCAGCATTTTTCCATGACCATTTTCAGGGCGGTGGAAAACCGGCGCGCTCTGGTCAGGTCTGCCAATACCGGTATCAGTGGATTTATCGATCCGGCCGGCAGGGTTTTAGCGTCAACCCCGTTGCTTCAGGAGGCGGCCCGGGTCCAATCGATCCCTTTAATGAAAACAAAAACGGTCTACACCCGCATCGGAGACCTGTTCGCCCAGGTGTGCTTTGCAGCGGCACTGATCGTTGTGTTGCTTGAAATTACCAAATTCCTTAAATTCAGACATCGTTGATTGGACACTTCATAACAGAAAAAATGTCGTAGATCCGCCTTTAAGGGGCAAAAAATTAACAATTAGGGGCCTAATCAACCAGTAAACTATTCAACGAGGTTTGTAAATTCAGGCGCAGGCTTGAACCTTTGAACCCCTGAACCCCGGAACCTTTGAACCCAGAACCAGGAGGAAAACAAAATGTCTACTGAATTAAAACAAAATCTGGCTGAGCTCAAGATAAAATTGGAACATCTGCGGAGTTATCTTTGACTTGGCTGCTGTGCAAAAACGATTGGATGAAATAGAAAATATTATCGCCAAACATGGGTTTTGGGACAACCCGGAAGACTCCAAATCAATCTTAAAGGAACGAACCTCTATCTCCAATAAGCTCGATCGTTTTAAAAAGCTGTGGAATGATCTGGAAGAAAATCAGATTCTGCTGGATCTGGCAATGGAAGAATCCGACCCGGAGACCTTTGAGGAAGTGGCCCAGCAGGCCGGATCTCTTGACGAAGAAATTGACAAGTTTTCTCTTGATCTCATGCTGGATGGCAAAGATGACGCCAGAAATGCCATCGTTTCCATCAATGCCGGAGCCGGCGGCACCGAAGCCCAGGACTGGGCGGAAATGCTCTTTAGAATGTATTCCCGCTGGGTCGAACGCAGAGGTTTCAAATTTGAGCTGATAGATTTTCAACCCGGTGACGAGGCCGGGATAAAAAGCGTCACCTTTACGGCCGGTGGTGTAAATGCCTTCGGATACCTGAAATCTGAAACAGGTGTCCATCGTCTGGTAAGGATATCCCCCTTTAGTGCCAGCGGCAAGCGGCACACATCCTTTGCATCGGTATTTGTCTACCCCGAACTCGACAGCGAAATTGTTATCGACATAGACGACAAGGATTTGCGGATAGATGTCTACAGAGCCAGTGGTGCGGGGGGGCAACATGTCAACAAAACCAGTAGTGCCGTCCGCATCACCCATCTTCCCAGTGGCATCGTGGCGCAATGCCAGCAGGAAAAATCTCAGCACCGTAACAAAGAGATGGCAATGAAGGTGCTCAGAGCCCGCCTTTACCAGCAGGAAAGACAGAAACAGGACGATAAGCTTCAGGAGTTGCACGACAGCAAGGAAGATATCGCCTGGGGCAGTCAGATCCGGTCATACGTTCTGCATCCCTACCAGATGGTAAAGGACCACCGCATCAAGCTGGATGTAGGCAACGTAAACGATGTGCTGGACGGGGGAATCGATCGTTTTATCGAGGGAGTGCTGCTGGCAAGGAAGTAATTCCCGGGTTCAAGGGTTCAGAGTTCAAAGTTCCGGGGTTCATGGATATAAAAGCAACCCTGAACCTTTGAACGCTTATATGAAACTACATAAAATCTGATGTCCTTCCAAGAAGTATCTCACCGCAGACCGCTGAGTACGCAGAGGTTAATTTAAATATTCTTTCTCAGCGTTCTCTGCGACCTCTGCGGTGAGGTGTTAGTTTTTTTTTCGATATGATCGGCCGTTTTTTGGCCGGCGGCGGCGCTGAACCCTGAACCTTTCGACTCTGAACCTTTGAACCCTGAACGTTGAACCTTGAACCCGTATAAATGAATCCGGTTAGCCATTTATTAACAAGCTGGGTCGTTGCAAATACGGTGGATCTTACTGCCCGGGACAGGGCGCTGGTCACCCTGGCAGGAGTGGTTCCGGATATCGACGGCCTGGGTGTTATTGCTGAAATACTGACGGAGCATACGACTTTCCCGCTTCTCTGGTATAGCAAATATCACCATGTCCTGTGCCATAACCTGGCATTCGGCTTGCTGCTTGCAGTGACGGCCATCTTGTTTGGCGTCAGACGGTGGATGACTGCATTTCTTGTTCTGGTGGTTTTCCACCTCCATCTTCTCGGCGATCTTGTCGGCTCCCGGGGACCGGATGATTATCAGTGGCCGATTTCCTATTTGTTTCCCTTTTCAGACAGATGGCAACTCATCTGGACCGGCCAGTGGGAGTTGAATGCCTGGCCTAATGTTTTGATTACAACACTTCTTTTAGCAGCAACGATATACATCGCCTGGAAAAAAGGCCGCTCTCCTCTCGAAATAGTTTCAAAAAAAGCAGATGCGGCTTTTGTCTCGCGTTTAAGAAAGTTGCAAATTTTTTGCTTGGATTGAGCAATGAAAATCCCCATGTCTCTCTAACGCCGGTCGGCTAATCGAGGATCGAACTTGAATCTTTGGGATTTTCCTATTTTCATGCCGGCAAAGTCGGGATGGTTCGGATTGATCAGGTA
>PVMK01172353.1_pt1 | contig 12000 bp, 19 predicted proteins | sample 1853481 | NCBI WGS metagenome assembly PVMK01 (sample SAMN08533507, study PRJNA380276) | Marine sediment metagenome, whole genome shotgun sequencing project. | reverse complement strand
CTGATACACAAACAGGCATTGATTCTGAGTCAAAAGGATCTTGAACTTGGGAAGCTGCACAATGAAATTGGTCAAGACATTCAGCAAGGAAAATTGTTGGAAGTGGTGCCATGCTTCATCGAGCTACAAAAGAAATGTCGGTTCACCATTGAAGCGGTCCAGGCATTGGAAGCATTGCCAACCAAGAAAACCAAGATGGGTGTTTTAGAACAGCGCGATTTTGTCCGTGAGCAATTGCCCCAATACGATAGCGAATTGGCAACCAGGCACGAGCAAATCAAAAACCTGAAAGATACTCCCACCATGGCCAAGCTTGAAACCCTTAGAGTCACACGGCAGGAAAAGGTATTGGCAAAAGGAACACACGCCAAAGTATTGGAAAACTTAAAAATGCAAATGCAATCAATTTGGGAATCAGCCAAGATGAAGCCCGAGTTGGAAAGTGTATTGAAAGAAGTTGAGAAGCTTTCCGAGGTTGCCAAAACCCAAGAATTGATGCTGCACAAGATCAACAACGACATCACGATTAAGCAATCCAAGGCCATGGAGGAAACCACACTGGCCGATTGGTTGGCAGCTTCCTCTGGCATTGGGAACACGCTGGAAAATAAGAATGATTATCTGAATGGTCAAATCCAAGGCAGCATGGAGAAGCTAGGAAGCCTCCGGCAACTCAAGGAACATTCCGTTACTGCACAAGGGCAATTGAATGAGATGAGGGAACGGTTGACGGATGCCCAAACCAAGCACGATGGGTATACCCGACTGTTCAATTACTACACCACCATTCCAGTGATGATTATGGAAGGAGCCGTACCCACTTTGGAAGCGGCCACGAATTCCATTTTAGAAAAGATAAGTCCATCAGGAATGCGGATTCGATTGGAAACCCAACGGGCCTTGAAGAGTAGTGACAGGCTGGGCGAAACCTTAGACATTTTGGTGCGGGATGTCTTTGGAGAAAAGCCTTACGAAAACTATTCTGGTGGTGAGAAGTTCAGACTGGATTTAGCTTTACGATTTGGGTTGTCTCAACTCTTGATGAATAGAGCTGGATCCAAAATGGAAACGCTTATCATTGATGAAGGCTTGGGAAGCTTGGACCAGGATGGGTTGGCACTGCTCAGAGAATGTTTGAGTAAATTGGAAAGTGCATTCGGATTGATACTGGTCATCAGCCATGTGGAAGGAATTCAGGGCACATTTGAACAACAAATCATGGTGGAAAAAAATGCGATCGGATCTGAAATCAAAGTTTTGTAATATGACATTTTTAGACTTTGCACTGGGATTGTTCTTTATTGGTGCCAGTGTGTTTTGCTTGGCTGTAGCCTGGACCATCCTGTTTGGTGGTGGGTTGGAATATTCAGTCAAGATTGGGAAATGAGGGAAGCGACACACATATAAACGAGGGGGGCAATCATGACAATCAAGACCAGTGCAGCCTGGGACTTGCCGGACGATGAGGAATACTTATTATCCACCATTAAACTTTCCAAGGATTTAAAAATTGCAGCTGTTCAATTGCAGACAAGACAAGTCCGCTACTATGTCGATCTTTATTATCAGCACCAACACAACCGCACTCGCGCAGACAATCAAATCAAAGAAGCACAAGTACCGAATGAGCTGTTGACCTTTACCCGAAGCCATGCCTGGAAATTGGAATGCCTCATCAAGCGCACGATGGGCATCTATGCAGAATCAAAACAGGTTGGGCAATGGTTATTGAGTCTGCATGGTGTTGGGCCTGTTATTGCCGCTGGCCTGTTGGCTCACTGTGATGTGACAAGGGCCAAAAGTGCTGGAAGCTTTTCACGGTTTGCTGGCCTTGATCCCACTGTTGAATGGATGGGGAAAGAGAAAGTGGGAAAACTTGTCACAGAAGAAATCAAAGCCCACAAGAAAATTGAACAGGCTGTAGCTCCGTTGTGCTTGCGCTTGGGAAGGAACTTAGAATCAGTCATGACTCAAGCCACAACAAAAAATGATGGGACCAAAAGAAGCTTGACGAAAGACAATTTGACCAAGGCCCTTTCTCGACAGCCATGGAATGCACGATTGAAAGTGTTGCTGTGGAAGTTTGCCGATTCCATGGTGAAGCATCGGAACCACGAAAATTGTTTCTATGGAAAGCTGTATGCCAAGAGAAAAGCTTTTGAGATTGAGCGCAATCTTGCTGGTGACCATGCTGAAGAATGCAAGAAAATTCTGGCTGACAAAAACTTCAGCAAAGAAACCATTGCGAGAAAAGCCTACTTGTCAGGCATCTTCCCCGATGGGCATGTGGACATGCGGGCACGGCGACAAGTGGAAAAACTTTTCCTTTCCCATCTTTATCAAGTGATGTTTGAAAGCCATTACAACAGGCCCGCTTCATTGCCTTATGTGTTTGCTTTCAAGGATCATGATTTTTTTCATTACCTCCGGCCACCAGGTTGGACAATGTTTCCAGACAATGTTTATAAACCTGAAGCCTGATGGAACAAGGGAACCGAACGAACCAATGCGATCAATGCAATGCAATCTTTGAGTGAGCCAAAAGTGCAGAGTGGACATACCGAATGAGTAAGTCACAACCCGCGATAGTACACGGATAACGAACGAACCAAATCTCTCAATGGAACATCAAGGAAGAGTGAACCAAGCCATTCGATGGGATAAAATCCAAGAATGAGCCAAATTGCCTGATGTGACAAAATCGTGAAGCAGCCATGCTGCATGATGTGATGAAGTAAACGAGCAAGCCCTTCATGTGGATAGAACAAAAGCATTGAGCAAGCCAACTCCCAAAATGTGATGGAGTAAAAGAACGAACCGTGGCACATGGTGAAACGAAGGCACTAAGTGAGCCATAAGAAGCAATAGGACAAACCATGTAAACGAGCCATTAACGCAGATGGGAAACCTCTTAAGATCGAATCATTTAATTGGATGCAATAGGCCACCAAAGTCAATCATAAAAAGCGATAGAAACAACCTCGGGAAGTGAGTCAATTCATTGAATGGAACAGAGCAAAGGAACGACCCAAATTTGAGAATGAGACAATAGTTCGGAGGCAACCATCCTCTTGGTTGAGACAAGCTGACAAAATGAATCATGAAGAATGATGCGACCTAAGGGCAAAATGAATCATGCTATTGGATGCGAAAAAATAAACAAGTGAATTATTAGGAAAGAGTTTTCACAAGTGGTAGCGAGTGAATCATTCCTTCAGATGTGAAACACGACATGAATGAATTATGGAAGATGATGAAACACGACCCGCTGAATGAATCAAGGAAGATAATGAGACATTCCATACGAATGAATCAATGAAGTCGATGGGACAATTTGGACGAGTCAACCAAACCGATGGATGGGAATGAATAAAAGAATGAATCAAGGTGGACGATAATACTTTCCATGGAAGTGAATCAATGAAATGGATGCGATATAGGAATCTAGTGAATCCAACCCGAAGATATGACAGTGACGAGGAATGAATCAAGACACTTGATGAAACCCATATGGCCAATGAATCAGAGAACATGATGCAACAGAAATTGCTAATGAATCACGTCACTGAATGGGACAACCTCGAAGAATGAATCAGGTTATCGGATGGAATATTTGGAAAGAGTGAACCCAATAGAGTGATGGAAGAAAACGGGGAAGTGAACCATGGCAAAATAAATGGAACACATCGGAAGAATGAATCAGCGTCTTGGATGCAAACACTAACAACGAATGAGTCAATCCAGCGAATGGGATAGATTAAGAGAACGAGTCAGACCAGCTTATGCGACAAACGATAAGAGCAAGCCAACCTCTACGATGGGATGTGGTAAGAGAGCGAGTCAATCCGTCTTTTGTGACACAATGTTTGAACGAGACAAATTAAGCGATGTGACAGAGAAGTCAATCTAGTCAATTGATAGGATGGAACAACTATTGAGAGCAAGCCATATTCTGTGATGCAACAAAGAAGTGAACGAGCCAAAATTCAAGATGAAACAAGCCAGGCAAGCGAGCCAATACCCACGATGAAATAGTTCAAGCGAGCGATTGAAAGGAACACCATGGAACACACGGAGAGAAAAGTAATGCGAACACAGCAGGAAATTATCAACCTGGTGAATGGCTTTACTCGGATGGATGACTTCTTTGGAGTCAAGAAAGACGACTTGATTTTTTACCTGGATTACGAATTTGCGAAAGCCTTCTTGAAGCCTGAATGCACAGAGGAAGAGTGGAAGACTCGGCCAGGGCAAGACAAAGAACCGATTGAGGAAATGAAAGATTACATGCCCTTCGCATGGGACAAAGCCAACCACTGTCGGGGGTTAAGTGCATCCCGAAGCCTTGACCATTATGCGGTCTGGTTGTGGTTGATTGGCGAAGAGGAAATCCCCAAGACTTTTCCGAATTACGAATTCTATGGGAAGGAACAGTTGATTGCCATCTGCAATTTCCTTGGGATGGATCATAGCCAGTGGGATGATGGAAGGCGAGTCAATTCGGAAGTAGATGAACCAGAAGAAAACGAGGAATGAAAGGGGGCATCATGAACGTAGCTACTGGAATAGCTATCAATGAAATTATCAAGGAACGGGAACGGCAAAATCAATTGAAAGCCGAAGGGCGGTTTATGTATACCTGCGCCGATCAAGAGATGGACCTGACCAACTGTATGCTGGTGTTGATGGAAGAGGTAGGGGAACTGTGCCGCGCAGTTTTGGAAGAAAAGGAATTGACCTTCGATAGATTGGCCGATCATGTTCAAGGGAAAGTCGGGATGGAAAAAATTAGAAATGAAGTTGTGCAAGTGGGAGCCGTGGCCTTGGCTATGTGCGAACGGTTTGTTGAAATAAAGGATGCTGACTGAAATGATTTATACAATCAACATAGACATCGTGGATCTTATTTTTCTGGTGATAGCAATCTTTGTATCGGGCCTGATGGTGGGTTGGAAGTTCTTACCGCCTCCGATTGACCACAAGAAAGAAGAAATCATCGCAAAGCTGTTCGATGAAAATATGGCCTATAAGATTAAAGGCTTGAAGCCAAAGGAATGAAACCGATGAAGGGCGACAAGTGCAACGAATTTTCAATCAGCATGGAGTTGACCGAACAACAACTATGGCGAGGGTTGTATGTGGGAACATTGCACCGATGCAGTGGCATCATGCACAAGAAAAACTTTGCCGATCAAAAAGGATATGAGACTGAAATTTATATGAACGATGCCATTGGTGGGGTTTCGGAATGTGCTTTCCAAATTCGAACTGGCTTGGAATGGCACAACCTAGACTATAAAGATTCCCGATCTGATGTTGGTGGGTATCAAGTGCGGTCAACCTATTGGCCCAATGGCCGATTGCTGTACCACTTTGAAGACCGTGGGAAAGATTACCCTGGCGATATTTATGTTTTTGTGACTTGCTTTCAATTGCCTATCGTGGTCTTCCGTGGTTGGGCCTATGGACAAGAGGGACTGGACTTTAATGATATCCAAGAGCTGCAACCAGGTCGGCCAGTGTACACCCTTCCTCAGATCCATTTACATCCAATAGATGAATTGCCGCCAGCTGATTCTTTGACCAAAGGAAAAGAAGGCAAGACGACTTGAGGATTACAGCCCATGAATTCTCAGAGACATATTCTGGAATCAAAAGCAACCCCAAAATATAGGGAACACTTCAGAGACAACAGCTTAATTTGTGGTTTACAAAGATGGTAGCACTTGCTAAAAAAAAGGCCCATCTAAACCAAGAAGGAAAACCAGGGATGGCCAAACCTCCGTTCTTCCCGTTTTACTATCAAGACTTTTTGACTGGCACAAGATTTTTCGATAATGCTCAAACCGGAGCATACTTGAGGCTTTTGCTAGACCAGTGGGATTTGGGAGCACTTCAAGAAAAACATTTTGATTTGAGAATGAATGGAATGTCGCTAGCAAATCGCCAAGAAGTTGCTAGCAAATTTCGCTCATTTCGCATCAAAGGTGAGTTGTATTTTCAGAATGAAAGAATGGAGAATACAAGGAAGTATGTTTCAAGAATTGGCAAAATTCGTAGCGATTCTGGGAAGTTAGGTGGTGAAGCAAAAGCTAGAAATATTGCTAGCAAAACAGGTAGCAAAGACCCTAGCAAAGATGATAGCAAAACGGTAGCAAATCAGGGTATCCAAATCTTAAATCCAAATCCAAATTCAAATTCAAATTCAAAAGAAGAAGAAGACCCCCCGCTAACTCGAAAAACTCGATGGCCCAAAGACTTCGAACTGACAGAGGGAAGAAGGCAGTATGCCATCAAGCAAGGGATTGAGGATCCGGAACGAGTCTGGGAAGACATGAGGATCAAAGACCAGAACAAGCATTTCAAAAACATTGATTGGAATGCCTTCTGGCAATCGTGGTGCCGAAGTGACTTGACCAAGAAAACCAACACGGAAGGTGGTTATGGATGAACAAGAAAGAATTCGACGACAGCTTCGACATGATGTGCAAAGCCCTGAATGTAAAGGTAAATAAATATCAGGGCCTTTTATTTTGGGATGAATTCAAGCACAAGCACACGAAAGATTTTACTGCAGCCTGTTTATTTTGTGGCCGAGGGACACCTGGAAAGCTTCCGTTCCAAACAACCTTTGGTGATTCAATTACGGCCGCATTTGAAATGCGGCAACTCCAGGAAAAGGATAAACGAGAAAAAGAGATTGGCCATTCCAGGCAGATCAATTTCACACCCGAGGAGAGGATGCTTGCCAACCGTGCAGCCAATGAAGTCTCAAGGCAAATCAAAACAGGGGAACATTTTGATCCAGAGAAAGTGAAGGCAGCAGGATTGGACCCGAGCATGGATGAAGAAATCAGAATCAAGTATGGCAACGAAGCACCAAATCCAGCCCGGATTTTTGGGGGGTTATTTCCAACCTAAGCGAAAGACCCTAGAGAATCGGAAGGGAGGCTATGCAAGGAACCCAGTCAGTCAATTTCCGCTGGTCGAGATTTACACAGAATCCTCAAGGGGCGTGCATAACTCACCTTGGTCTATGCCATGGGCCATGATTCAGATAAAAAACGATTCTTGGGGGCATTACGGCCACTTTTTAGGCCAGTAAAAGGGGAACCATAGCCCAAAATGAAGAAAATCAAAAAAACAAAGAAGTTGATCGGGACAAGGGGAAACCGAAAACTTCGTAGAAACCCTAGGACAAAAAAAGACCCCATCACCAAACAGAAAGGCCAAACACTCATGGAGAAATTAGGCGAGATCCCGAAACCCAAGGAAGGAAGTCCAGCTGCTCAACCACAAAAACCACCACCGATCAGTTCCAGGGATGCAGCCGAGGCTAAGTCCTATTTATCGACTGAACTAGGGACACTATTACTGCAAACCCTTGAACCAATTTCCAGGCGGGATCTTCATCCCAACAACTTAAACATTTCCTACGATGCTGTTTTGAAGGCCATCGACATTCACATTGTTTTTGTGGATACCAACACCCCACTGTGGGGCAATCTGCAGCGAGTGATGTGGCGAAATAGAATGACTTGGCGATTTGATGGAACAGGCCCACAATTGATGCTGATTGTCCGTTGGTTTTTGCCTTACGAATTTAAAGGGTTTCCATTTGACCAGGGCAAGAAAGTTGTTGGTGTTGATCCAGGGAAGGAAATGAAGCCGGACAACCAAGGCAGCAACGAACCACCTCTTGAACCACCAAAGTTGGAAGTGGTGCCACCACCTGTTCCGAATCTTGACGAACCACCAACGGAACCACCACCGCCTGAAAGTCTCAGCCATCTTGAAAAGAATTTAGAAGGCCCAGTCAAGCGCATGGTTGAGGAAGCCTTGGAAGAAACGGCCAAAGAAATGGCCAATGAGTGATACGTTTCAACAAGAGGTTGAGACACAAGAAAAGTTCGATCAATTGAGTCGGATCATTATCAAGGCTGAAGGGGTCCACGAAAAATTGATAGATCATATTCCACAAAGAGAGATAAAAAACCTTCAGCTGCTTGTGACATTCAACCCTGATTTTCAAATGAAGATTGACATCTATTGCGGGCCGAGGCTGTATGGGAAAAACCACGAACGCCTCGTGTTTGGTTGGCCATGGTTTTCAGTGATGGGACAAGAGGAAACCTATAAACTTTGGACACGAATCTGTTGAAAATCAAAGACCATACACGAGTCAGCAAAGAAAAGTTTGTGGCGAGTCATGTGGCAATGCAGAAGGTGTTCATCCCTATGTTGTTCCCGAGCCAGAATGAGTGGTTACGAATGGCTGGTTCCACCTACACACCAAGCCAAAGACATCAGCGCGGGTCTGATGCTCAATCACTCAAGAACAGCATGGAGAATAAAATCCAGCTGCATCTTCGGCTAGCCAAATTGCAACCCATGGATGGAGCATATTTCTTTTTCACCTTTTACGAACTTGGCAGACAGCGCAACAAAGACAACATTCAGGCACTAGCTTTGAAATTCTTTTATGATGCCTTGCAAAAAGAAAAGATTATGGCAAACGATGGGTGGAAAGAAGTGGTGGGCTGGGACCCGCATTTTGAAGTGACCAAGGAAGCAGCTGGCATGTTGGTTGAAATGTACGATCCATTTCAAATGGAATCTGTCATCATCACCAAGACCATTTCGACGATTGCCAAGAAGCTTCAACAATACAAAGATTTTAGGAAACGAACTGGACGATGAAATGCGAGCTGTATTTTGCCTTTGACATCGTGGTTCTGGTGTGTGGTTTTTTGCTTGGCTATCTTGTATGCAGTGGATGTAATGACAAAGACAGCCTGGAAAAATTGCGACCTGGACACAAAGATTCTGATTGAGTATTGCTTGGAACAAAGGGGCAGTGGTGTAACCAGGCAACACACCGGAAATTGATTCCGGCATTTGGGGTTCAATTCCCTACTGCCCTGCCATTTTTTACACGGAGGTTTTATGAGACGATTAAATATTATCCAAGCCAGAAATGGTTTTCAATTGTACCTTACAGACACCCGCAACTATTTTGAGACTCAAAATTTTGTCGCGCTAGATACAGAAATTTTGGGGGTATTGGTCAGATCCATAATGGATGGAGAATACGACCAAGCTTTGGGAGTAGAGGAAGAGCAGGCAGATTGATTTTATCATTCATCACGGAGGAATTATATGGATGCAATTATCATCATTTTATGGTTTGGGTTCGGGTTCATTGTTGGGTACATTGTCCGAGATAGAAAACGCAGGTATTAAACCAGATGTATTTTTCATTTATCACGGAGGGAAAAATCATGGATGCACGATTGCAATTTGAATGGAACAACAACAAAGCAAAGAACATAGTGAAAGTGATTGCTGGAGCGGGATTCTTTGGACCAAGCAACGAAGACATTGTGGACCGTGACGATGCCGAGTATGAAGTTTCATTGACGGTGAGGCTTAAGCACAAAAGGAAAACCAGAAAGAAAAAAGAAGACAGCAAACAGACAAGCATCGGGTTGGATGAATGAGCACAGAAAATTTAATGTGGCTTATTCTCGGGGCCTTGCTTGGTTTATTTTTTAGAAAACGAAAAGGGTAAATCATGACTGTTGATTCACATGAAATTGATGTTGGTCATTTACAAAGCAAAGTCTTGGAAAGACTGATCGAAGAAATTCGCAATAACACTCCAAGCAAACTAGGAAGATATGACCGCATTCATAATCGACACAACCGTGGTGTGTAGTAATTTATAAATTTAGAGAATCAACGAAAGGGGCAAAGCATGGCAAAACGAAGAGGCGGGGATGACGCTGAAGACAACATCACCGGAGAGGATGGCGAAAGCATTCCACAAGAGCATTCTGTGGCAACCTTACCGGAACCAAAACCGAAAGCCCAATCCAAACGAAGGCGGGTTGAACGACGAGAGGAATTACCCTTCACGCACGAGGAGCGTTTGGCTATTGAGGAAGAAATAATTTTAGCCAACACCAGTATGCGACAGGTGGAGGAAACCAAGAAGGCCCAGGACAAAGTATGGAATGGAGAGATTGCCCAATACGAAGCCACCATGAACGATGCTGTGGATGTTTTAAAGAAAGGAACATTTACTGTTGATGTTGAACGCATTGAGGAAATGAATTACGAATCAGGCGCGGTGATTTATTATGATGTCAGTACAGGGAATGAAGTTGATTCCCGAGACATGACCGAGGATGAAAAACAAACAAGAATGGATTTGTGAATGGGGGATAACAAAGGCTGTCCGTACTATTGCACTTGGCAAGATCGGCTCAAGAAAATGCTGGTGATAGTGGGAACACCAGGCCGATGTAAGGGTTGCAACCTTGCGATTTATTGGGTATCAACACGGCGGGATTCCGTTCTTCCCTACACAGCGGAAGGCTTGCCCCACTTTGCCGATTGTCCCAAGGCCAGTGAATTCAGAAAGAAGAAAAAGAAGTGAAGAAACCCAAACATGAAAAAAAGATAATGGATGACATTGAAGAGTTGCCCGAGGAATTGGAGGATGACGAATTTGTTCCTGATGATGAAGAACCATTGGAGTATGAAGAATATCCTGATTTAGTCGATGATGATGTCACCAAAGAAATTATGGAAGATGACTTCAATCAATTCAAAGAGGATCGACCAAAGGATTGGGAATGAAAGCCGGAACGATTGAAGCTTGGGAGAAACGAGGCTGGAAGCTAGATCCCTGCTTGCTGAATGGCCTTGGTGAAATCATCAACACTGGAAATGGGCCGTACTACATTGGGGAGGAAGCCGAAGTAGGGTATAGCGGAAAATCCATTCCCATCATGCCAAGTCGGTACGCCATGGGGATGAAGATTGGCCGACCCTTGGTGAAGGGCGAAATATTACGCTATCGTCCAGATGGTGGTGGAAGCATGGATCTACGGCTATCCAATATTATACTGCATAGCAAGCAAGCCACATCAGCTGAATTGCTCAAGGCCAATGGTGGGCCAGTGCTTGGCTATTCTCACTGCCTTTGTGAATGTGGAACACCATTGGATTTGAAGAAGCAGAAGGAGCAGCCCTACGCTTATGTGGATGGACACAAGCCAGTCAAAAAACCTAATGGGAATTTGAAGAAAGAAAGGAAGCCTCGGGAGAGTGTCCTGATTGAATCCTTGGCCAAAGTCAGTCAACCGTTGTTGTATATGCCAAAGGAACAAGCCGTGCCAGAAGACTCATTGAAAGAATTTCGTGCGCTGTTCGAGAAAATGATTCACCATCTTCCGTGGGAAGAATTCAAAGAGCTGTTGCACTTGCTACTTGAAATTCAAACACGACAGGAAAAGAAAACTGATGCTGGTGCTCACAAGGAAAGTTGACCAAGAAATTTTCATTGGCGAAGACATTCGCATTGTGGTGGTTGACATTCAAGAAAGACAAGTGAAGGTCGGCATATCTTGTCCTGATGCAATACCAGTGATGCGGAGTGAACTAGGGACACGAACCAAGAAAAACAAATGGCCCAACCTATCACCAGATGAAATCTCTTGCTTGATGGCACAACATAAAGAATTGTCTGAGTGGTGGACAAAGCCACACTCCACCGATAGAAGGCGTGAACGAACAGACCTTCAATCATTCATCCAAGACTTAGAACGATGGGCCTTGCATGAATTTCTGGAACGCTACTCTCGGTGGTATCAAGGCACCAAACACGGAGGGAACAATTGAACAATATTAAACCAGAAGGAAAAGATTGTCCGAGATGTGCTGGATTCTATGATTGGTCATCACCGGAAGGCCACTGTATCCCTTGCGGATATGTGTGGAATCCTATCATTCAGCCCAAGGGATTTAAAATCCCTCATTGTTGCTTCGGGCAATGCGTCAAACCTATTGACCGCATCGAACAAATCTTTTGTCATGTGCATTCTGGGGAGGTAGTGAACGAGGGAGCCAGAAGGAATATTCAACGCCAACACAATTACACCAAGCGGAAAGGGAATCAAGAGGAAGGGGCAATTCGACTCAATGCCCCAATAA
>PVMK01116474.1_pt1 | contig 12001 bp, 10 predicted proteins | sample 1853481 | NCBI WGS metagenome assembly PVMK01 (sample SAMN08533507, study PRJNA380276) | Marine sediment metagenome, whole genome shotgun sequencing project. | reverse complement strand
CCGCTGGACGTTCTGCAGCGGCGCCCGCAAGTAGATAACCGTGCCCAGTGATCCCAGCAGACTCATCGCCGCTTCGCTATAGACCGCGCTGCCGCCGGTCGCGATGACCCTGGGGCTGTCATTCGTTTTCAACAGAACTGTTTCCTCAATAGCACGCAGCCGGAGATAATCCGATTCATCGAGAATCTGTTGCAATGTCTTACCCTCGTGCACCTGGATGGCGATATCGGTATCGAGAAAATCCATACCCAGTTCCCTGGCCAGCAGGACCCCGATCGTACTCTTGCCCGCGCCCGGCATACCGATAAGAATGATGCTTCTCATGTTTTAAGGAACCTCTGACTCAAGACGGATGGGCCAATACACATTTTGATTATGTGGGACAGCAGTGACTTGTGCTCTATCATATGGATAGAGCACCATAAACGCACCCATGCAATGAATGAATTATATTCCCTGCTGACACCGCTGTGTATATTTGCCATGGTGGCGGCTATTACGCCCGGACCCAATAACATGATGTTAACCGCGGCCGGCGCCAACTTTGGCTTTCGCCGGACCTTGCCGCACATAGCGGGAATTACCGTCGGGTTCGTACTGCTTATGCTGGGTATGGTGGCCGGTCTGGGGGCCCTGTTTGAAAGATATCCGGGCATGCAGACCGGGCTGAAATATGCGGGTTCAGCCTACCTGTTTTTCTTCGCCTGGAAGATAGCAACAATGTCTCGAGTAAGCGAAGCTGGTGATGTTGGAAGACCATTTTCCTTTCTCCAGGCCGTCTCTTTTCAGTTTATCAATCCAAAGGGCTGGCTGGTGGGGTTGGCTGCCGTCGGGGCCTTTACGCTGGCCGGAGATCTATATGCAATTTCTGCCGCCGTGATGTGCCTGGTATTTGCACTGGCCACGCTTATAGCTACCGCGATATGGGCGGCATTTGGTACCGGGATTGGAAAACTGTTTAACACGGAGCGATCGTATCGCCTATTTAACCGTTGTATGGGTATCCTGACCGCGGGATCCGTGGCGCTGCTGTTCACTTGACAGCGAATTCAAATACCACAATACGGGCAGTACCGGCAGCACATACTTGTCCCATCCTATGTTTGTCTTCAGCATGACGAGGGCATTGGCATATACCAGGAAGGAAGGCAGTGTCAGCTGCCGGAAACGCAGGCATGTCAACAGGGCGAGCAGGTAGAACACCAGCATTCGTATAAGGTCCGGGAATATAGTACGCATCGCAATATCCAGGAATCCCATTGTTTCAGCAACCCGGAAATCGACGTTGTTGAGCGGGGGAAACAATATGAAGGCGATACCGAGTAGTATCGCGGTGATGGCAGCTTGTTTGAGTGAAGGGAACGAGGGAATACGCCGGAACAGGATGGCTTCCGGGATCACGTAATAAGCGCCAATCGCCGTGAGAGAATACAGGCAATGGTCCGGAAAGAGCCGCAATAATTCTGATGTCGACAACTTCCTGGCGGCCATCTCGGCGGCCGGTGCAAATCCCCCGAAAAAGACGAACCAAACGAATATCGAAGCAAGGGCAATCGTCGGAGACGCGATTGCTGCTAGTGAGACTCGTCCTGAGCGCCATTGGCTAAATAGCTCGTAACCCAGAACTGCCAGTGGGAACGCGAAGATGTACTGCCTGGAGGCAATACCCAGGATAAACAGGATACTGGCTGCGATGTACTGCTGTCTGAGGTAATAAACGACCCCTGTGAGTGCAAAAAAGGCCGCGATAATATCGGTGTATAAAAGCACGCTGGCGCCGAGGAAGTAAGGGAACGAGAGTACGCCAGCGACGCAAAGAACCGATTCCACGCTCACTTTTCCATGAGGCATCCCGACGATAATGACGATTACAAACGATAACAGCAGATTGACCAGGCGCCCGCCGGATATGCCGAGTGAGAAAGAATGCTCTGTCCATCCGAATATCAGGAATGGCAGAGGCGTATTCAGTTCACCGTAGCTGCGAAGTTGTTCCAGCGACGGCACCAGCGCATGACTGAAGTCAAGGCTGGTTGGCCAGAAATGCACCTCGTCCCGCTCCGGGGCAAATCCCAGGAAATCCAGCCAAATGAATATTCCCACATACAGTATCAAGACCCCACAAAGAAAAATCAGTCGGCGGGTCTGGTCTGTCATCTCAGAGTGATTCACTTTTCGTTTGGTTCCAGATTATTCTCGACACAAGGCCAACCTTGGGTGAGGTCGTGAGACACGGCATGGGTAGTGGGCATTCCACAAGACAATAAGGTTTGATTTTAACCGATAGCCGGCCAGACAATGGCAAGAATTATTTCATGTACACGTCAGAGTATCCTTGGCCTGTCGCATAATTGAAGGTTGCCTGGTGACACACCCATACGTGATTTTGAGGACGTCATTATAGAGTTCGGTGATCCCTTCAATCTGCACCTGAACTCCGTGTATGATTGCGCTTGAACCAACGCAGATCGGCGACGAGTAAATCCCGGCGCTGGCAACGTATCTCAACCGGCATCACGATCCGGGGAATCGATTGAATAAAATACAATACGTACATGAATTCCGATCAGTAATTCAAAGCAGAACGACCCGGAGTGCCGCCGTCCTGGCACTAGCATTACTTCTTTGGTCAGGGTGGGGCAACGCACAGTCGGTTACTCCAAGCTACACCACGCAGCAGGCGGTCAACGGAAAAGAGGCCTACGACGTTAATTGTGTGCTTTGCCACGGCGAAGAAATGGAGGGCGCCGAGTTTGGTCCACCCTTGAAGGGCAATGCCTTTCTTGCAAAATGGGGAAATAAACCGGCGAGTGAATTTTTCATGCGCATGGCGACAACCATGCCGACCGGTGCACCGCGATCGCTGGGTGATCAGGTGTATGCGGATATCCTGGCATACTTACTGCAAAACAATGGTGTCCGATCGAGTGCCGATGATCTGCCGGCCAACCCCGGCGCACTGGCAAATTTTGTGATCCCCGGTACCGGGCCTAACGCCAGTGGTGGTTTGTCCGGCGGGGTTGTACTGCCTCCTCCGCCAAATCCACGACCCAATCCAATCTACGGGATCACCCCGGTCACGGATGAGATGCTCGCAGACGGGCCGACCGGAGACTGGCTAACGTGGCGGCGAACGAACGACGCGGTCGGCTTCAGCCCTCTTGACGGTGTGAACCGGGAAAACGTGGGGGCGCTACGTGTCGCGTGGACGTGGACCCTGCCCGCCGGACCCAGCCAGGTGACGGCGCTGGTTCATGACGGTGTCATGTTCGTACAGGGGTTTAACGATATTGTACAGGCCATGGATGCCGCCACGGGTGATCTCCTGTGGCAGTACACGCACTGGGCAACGGCGAGCCTCAACGATGCCCTGAAGCGAAAACGAAGTATCGCCCTGTATGACCAATTTATCTATTTGCCGACCTCTGACGCCCACGTCGTGGCGCTCGATATGAAGACCGGTGACGTGGTATGGGATACGAAGGTCGGTGATATCAAGACGGGATTTGAGATGACCGGAGGGCCGTTGGTCGCCGAGGGCATGGTCATGATCGGCACATCGGGTCGCGGTCCGGGAGGGAACTACATCGTTGGCCTCAATGCCGCGAGCGGTGAGGAGGCGTGGAGGTTCTATACGATTGCAAGACCCCTTTCCCCGGGTGGCAGTAGCTGGAATGGCCTGCCGCTCGAGGAGCGCAACGGGGCTTCGGTATGGACACCAGGCAGTTATTCCCCCGAATTCGGGCTCGCATTCTTTGGCCCTGCCCAGACTTATGATACCGGGCCCTTGCTGGTGCCATCGGAAGAGCCCGGAATTACCAACGATGCCCTGTACACGAATTCGACCGTGGCGCTGGATCCAGAAACCGGTGAACTGGCCTGGCACTTTCAACATCTGCCCAACGATCAATGGGATCTTGACTGGGCATTTGAGAGGAGCCTGGTCGAACTGTCGATAGATGGAGAAGACAAGACCGTCGTCGTGACGGGCGGCAAGCAGGCCATCTACGACGCACTCGAGGCGGAAACGGGAAAATACCTGTTCTCAATGAACCTGGGGCTTGAAAACCTGGTTACGGCCATTGACCCCGAGACAGGCGAGAAACATATTGACCCGGCCTTGTATCCGGGGCCAAACAAATCGATCACGGTCTGTCCGCACGCAGGCGGCTCCAAGAACTGGATACCTAATTCCTATAACCCGGGGACTAACGTGATGTACATGGCCCTGATGGAGTCTTGCATGGACCTGTCTCCGCAACAACCGGGCGAGTTCGGGCTCTCATCGGGTGTGCGCTGGACCTTACGTCCCCCGCCTGATCACGACGGGAATTACGGTAGGTTACAGGCGGTCAACCTCCAGACCCGGGAAACCGAGTGGGTGGTCCGCCAGAGGGCGCCCCGCACATCCGGCGTACTCGCCACGCAGGGTGGGCTGGTATTCGTCGGTGACCTGGATCGCTACTTCAAGGCCTACAACGATGCGACGGGTGAGGAACTGTGGAGTATCCGACTGAATGACGTCCCCAACAGTGCCCCGATCAGCTTTGCGGTGAACGGTAAGCAGTACATCGCCATCACGGTAGGCAGGGGTGGGCCGCTATCCGTCGACCGATCCCCGTTGGTGCCGGAAATTCGCAGCCCCTCTCACCCGGGGGCCGCCGTCTGGGTGTTTGAGTCAGGTAGCGACTGAGTAATGAATTAATCCACCGGGATTAAACCCGCTGCATCCTCTGCCCAATGGTGTTGAACATGCGGGGTCCATCACTGGAGATCAGGCAAGTGCCGCCAACCTTGACCTGGCCACCTTCCGGGCCGGCACCCTTACGAGCGCCAGGTTCAAAGCTCATGATCATGCTTTCCTTCATGATCACGTCTGCGCCGAGGGTTCTGGATGGAATAAACGGTGGCGGATAGTTATATACGGGGCCGACCATGAACATCGGTCTCAGGCCGTGAAGTTGCGGGAAGCCGTGCCAGCATCCGGCATCTGAAACTATTTTCTCCATACCATCGATCACGTCGCCGAATCGGGCACCGGGTTTAAGGTTCTCCATGCCGTAGGCAAGGGAGGCATGCGCGACCTCGGCGAGTTCTTCTGTCTGCTTGCTGACGGCACCCACCGCCATGCAGAGCGTAACCTGGCAATAACCGCCAGCGTACATTATCCCGTATTCTGAATTGATGAGCTGCCCGTCATGAATGTCACCCGGCGCCAGTTCAAGGGCCTGGACATCTGGCCTGGCGCCTTTAAGAGCGAAGAACTCGGCGACATTGGCTTTAAAGCGACGATCATTGAGGCCGATCTTTGTCGTGTCGAGCATCATTTGGTGTAATTCTTCACCAACCAACGCGGCCTTCTCAAAGTTTGCGATCTCTTCCTCGCCCTTGACCATGATCAGCTCGGCAAAGTCGGAAGTGACGTCGGTAAAGGTTGCATCAGGCAGGCCGGCAAGCACCGTTGCCCATACGGCATAGTTCACCAGGCCCTCGTTGGCAAATTCATTCAGGCCCTCGACATTGGCCTGCGTCCCGATGACGCCAATATTTCCGTTCGCGTATCCCTTCTCGTTGACTTTGTCGATGATATGTTCGCCAATTGAGCGCTGACCTGTCTCGTCCCACTTGTTCGTATAGTCGCTGATCCAGTCACCGGGTCTTGGCCGGGGCGGCTTGTTGGAGCTGATCAATGCAGGTTCTCCTCCTAGCGGAAACACGATTGCTCCCGGTGCCATGTAAAAGCCGCCATTGGAGACATAGCCGGCATGCTGCAGGTGCGCATCGCCCGAACCATGCGGCAAGACGAGACAATCGTAACCCTGTTCAGACATCCAGGCGCGGACGTTCTTCCAGCGGCGGTCGCGCTCGGCCATGGTGTAATTAGGGGGGCCGCCGATCTGCGCCATGGCAGGCTTGCCGGCAAGCATCGGCAGCAGCGAGGCCGCTGCGGCTGTACCGCCGATGCCGGCGAGAAACTTCCGTCGATCCAGGTTACCTTCGCCAACCTGGTTGATGAGTTCGATTAGTTTGTTTGCCACTTGCGGCCTCCTGAATACAAGCCTGAAAATGCAGGTTCTAAAATATACTTTACAGTTGTAAAATAGCAGGCTGCGAACCTTGAGTCAAAATTACTACCCCAGGAGAGAATTCGATGAACGAGACTGGCCCAACGTGATCGCCAAATCCAGGAAACACCAGGCGGGATTGGTCATCTTGTTGGCAATTCATCCACTTTCATGTTTCGCGGAATTACCCGAACGGCCAAATATCCTGCTTATCGTGGTCGATGATATAGCCTATACCGATATCGGCGCCTATGGGTAAGTAAAAACCCATGATGATAGATGTCAAATATATAATAGCTTCCCTCGTCCGACCACTCTTCGGTCTGCTGGTTTACGGCACGCTTGCCGGTGTCGCTGCTCGCGATACCGGTAACAGGCCGGATATTTCCAGGATATGGAATCCCCCCAATACCCAGTCCCGCAGCCAGATGCCCGATCCAATGCCCTATACCACTGCGGGCAGGGAGGCAGCGAATAACTATATCGAAAAGGAGGATTCGTTGAAGACCGGAGATACCCCGGTCATTACCGGAAATCCATCGAATAGCGGTATGCCTGCGTTGCATTTGCGTACCGTCCGGCGCCCGGCCGATGGATGGCGGGTCTGGACCACGCCGGGAAATGATATAGACGAGAACCGGGGTGAATAATATTCAGGGATGATCCCGCCCATCCGGCGCTGGCCCCGCATCAGTGGCGCTACCTTAGTTTCTCTTCCAGCAGTCCGCGTTCCAGCATATCTGCGTAGTAGGAGTCCGGGTCACAGGGCCCGGTTTCGATCAGGCCTTCGATGAGGGTACGCTGCGAGCCCCGCGTCCGGACCAGGGGCTTCGTATAGAGTACATCGTGGATGGTCATCGTCCTGTCCATCGTCAGGCCGTCTTCCGCCACCTGCCAGTGTTCAACGATGCGGGTGTCCTCGCCACCGGACATGGGGTATCCGGAGCCGTCCAGCCAGCCCGGTGACAGGTGCGTCGTCTCTATCACCAGCGCTCTGTCTTCCCAATGGCCGAGCGAAAACCCCATCCCAGCCAGTTGGTCGGCATCGGGCGCGCTGCGATTATCCATCCAGATCCACCGCGGGATATTGAACTGCTGAGAGACGACCAGGTAATGGGTGCCGGCATTGACGACCTCCATCGCATTGGGCGAGCCAAACATGCGCGGCAATCCGACCGGGATACACCGCAGTCCATAGTCATCCCCAAATTGTCTTCCCTCGTAGATTGCCCTGCTCTCGGGAGTAAGCGGCATCGGTTTTGGTTCCAGGTCATCGACAGTGACATGAAACTTGTAGCTGTTCGACCAGTAACCGCTGATGTCGATCGCATAGTCTTTCCGGGGCAGGGTATAGTCGATATCGGGGTCTGCCGACACGACGCTCACCTTGCCCGGGTTGACGCAGTGCCCCAACCTTCTTCCGCTCTCAAGGTAGATACAGGTCGCGTAGAGTTTTTTAACGCCCCCCCGTGCCAGGTTTCCTGTCGCCCGGACGAGATCGTCGGCTTCCAGGGTGTCCTTGAACCAATTTTCCCGGCGGTAGGTCGGCAGGTTACCTGGTGGCTGCAGCATCCACTGTTCGGTGGAACCATCTTCCTGCTTCACGTCGACCGCATAACGGATATGAGGGTTTGTCCACCAGACCCGGGTTACCGTTCCCTCGACCTCGCCCGTTAGGTCCGGCTCAAACTCGGTGGCAAACGCATGATGCGCCAATGCATGGGAATGTCCGGCTAACAGGTTGATTGCAGTCGTGACGATCAGAGCTCTTGATATTTTCATTTACTGGCCCTGGCCCTGGATCTGGAACTGGATCTGGTCATACTCCTGCTCCTGAGAATGCTGCTTTCCTGAGCTGTACTCAGCTACCTGTCGGGCGCATAAAGCTCGGAAACCTCTCCATGGCTTTAATATTTCCATCGGCATCCGTTGGGATACTCCACCCGTGGCTCGTGTCCGGAGCCAGTGTCAGCGTGTAATCCTGTTTGACCGGGATACAGAATGTCAGGGCATCGTCGCAGGCGTAATAACTGAATGTCAGATCCAGTGTCGTGCCGGGCTCCGCACCGCTAACATCCAACAGGAATTCTCGTGGATCTGCATCGGCAGGTTCTTCAGGGACCGGCCCGGTCATACTGGCGGGTGATACCGTTACACCGTCGGGTGCCGATATCTCGAACTCGACGGGCGGTGCCTCGTTATTCCAGTGGACCTGGTACAGCGGGTCAAGATGGAATCCGATGTACATCGTGCCGGTGCCTGACTGGTAGAGGTCGGGCGTACCCTCTGCACGTAGCTTGGCGTAGAACGGGACCTTGGCGGTATCCAGTTGTGGTTCGATCAACATGGGCATTGCATCCTGTGGATGCTCGACCCTGGGTACGATGCCCCTGGCGACCGTCGGCCGGGGCGGTTGTGTCGGCAGGTCAAGATCCGCAATCGTGGTCGGGTTCTCTACGGGACCGACGATTCGTTCCAGGTCGGCGCGCAGCCCGGCCGGATTGCTCCACGACCTTCGCGCGACGACAAGGCCATCGGGTCCAATCACCATTTCGCTGTTGGGCGTTTGCCCCATCGCATTGTGATAGATGTTATCCATGCTGTCCGCGAGCCACGTAATACTGGACCCCAGCCTCCGCTTGGCCTCCGCGACATGCATCAGCCGCTCTTCCAGGCTGAACGGGCTGACGTAGTTATTCAACTCGGGGTGAGCCAGCGGCTTGTAGATGTAATAGAAATCGACACCTCTCGGTGCGTAATCAATCTTGATCGTCTCCAGACCGGGGACGTTGGCAAGGAACGGGGGTCACGTCAGGCAACCGAGCACCAGGACCGTATAGTTCTCAGTGGCCAGCTCTCGCAGGTTGACCGGGTTACCCTGGTCGTCAAAGATCGTGATATCGGGCAGCGGCTCGCCAATCTGTGGCGCACCTTCCTCGAAGGCCTGAAAAGGCGGCGGCCCGCCATGTTCCTGGGACAGAGCAACATTAACGTTCATTGCGCCGACCAGAAGGGGCGCAAGGGATAGAATCAGGAGTCTGTTCACGGCCTCTAGATCTTGTTCATGGGCGCCATCACCCAGGAGACAAGCGTGATATGCTCTGCGCCATTCAGGGCAGGCCTTGAAGCCCTGTATTCAGTGGCATTTCTATCATCACGGTCACCGGCCTCCGCGATCAGCCGGGACACGCTGTGACCAACGCCCCTGCGGGTATCCAGAATATCATCGGCCTTGTTGACCACCAACTCGCTGGCCTTGATGCGGTGTTCCAGCAGGTCGCTGTCACGAGCGATATGTTCACCCCGATAGACCTGCCACAGCCCGGCATCCCGCCCCAATATTTCAAGGACGAAGGCATGCGATTCCAGCGTGAACCCGGCAATCGCTACGGGGCCTTCCTTCCATCGGTGGTACAAATCGTTGTACCAGAGGTCGGTTACATCCCCTTGGTGGGCATGCAGGTTGGCGCCATACTTGCCGGCCTCCCTTGCGAACGCCCGGCATTCCGCAAACCTGTCATCATAAATGACCTTGTAAAAGGGATAGGCCGGATCAGGACCGGCATCTGCCGGGCCTGTCAGGTTCAGTGCCTGGCTTGAGAGTGGCAATGCCCCCGCGGCTGCGGCGCTCATCTGCAGAAATTGTCTTCGACTGGTCATTTTCTCGTCTCTGTCGTTATTCGGGAATTTTTGACTTCCGTACAGATAGTAGCTTGGAAGCGCCGTTCAGTAAATGGGGTTAGCCTCACTTCAGCGGTGAGGCCAGGTCGCAGTGCTGCTTGAGCAGGCCCGGAATGCTCTCAGCCGGGCGTCGTCCAAAACCGCATTCCGTGGCAATACCAAATCGATCCACAACCTGTTGTGCCGTTTCGATGCGCTTCTCCGTGCCATCGGCGCCGCCGGTAGCATGCACCAGCCCCAGGTAGAGGTCGGTCTCTTCCGGTAACCTGAGATCCCTCAATGGCTCGAAGTAGGCGAGGTCGTCGCGCTCTTTCGGTACCGGCAAATGGAGAAAGTTCAGCGGCCTCTTGCTGTCAGCGATAAGGTTGTTGGCTATCCCGGTCATGACGCTGGTATCGGGGGGCTCAAGAAAGTGCTTATGCCCGGCATCACCATAGCAAAGATGGAAACCGCACTCTACGTCTTCGGGTACCGTGTTGAGTAACATGGCAAAGTGCGCTCTCAGGTCTGCTTCCATATTCTCCCCGTGGTACTTCCACAACTTGTGGCCTTCGAGCATCATCAATTCGAACACTGCCTCCCATTGAATGGAGAGCTGGTCATGGGGTATGGCATCCAGGATTTGCTGCAGCTCGCCGAGCATTTTTGCCTGGTAGGCGGGTAGAACCACTGCACGGGAGTTTATTTCGATAAATGCCGAGACGACGCCGAGAGGGGTCGGCAGGCCGACCATAAAACGAATGTGTGATGGAATCTTGCCACTTTCCTTCATTTCCCGGAATTTCTTATAGGAACTGATCGCAGCCTCGGCATAGCCGAGATCGGGTAACTCCACCTGCCCGGGGTCAGTAATACCCGGCTTAACCGCGAAAATCGGCGGTATCTTCCGGCGATGCACCTTCATCATGATGTAACGCATGATGCGCATGGGAAGCGGAAATGAGGCGACTTCCAGTTGGGGCGATTTTGCCAGCCGGTAGCACTGGCAGAGGGCCCAGGTGTCGCGCTCACCGATCTCGCCGTCCCCGATACGCTTGACATGCTGGCCGAGGTGGTCGCACACCATGCTGAACATCTGTTCGGCGGATTCTACCGGCGCACTGCCCACCAGGTGGGCGCCTGCTACTGTTTTGTTATCAGTCATGTTTCCCTCCAACATGTCTTGGCATCGCTGCTACGTTTTCACCGGTGCAAATTCCTCAAAGATGGCTTCGATTCGGGTACGTGAATCCTCTCGAAATCATCTTCTAATTGTCAAGTTATTGACAAGTTTATGTTTGGTCAATTGTCAAGTAATCAGGCATCTGCGCTTGAGGCGACGTTGGCGTGCTGATCCATTAGCGCGGGAATGGATTCCCGGTCGCGGCGGCCCAATCCGCATTCCGTGGCGACTCCGAATTTGTCGACCGCGGTCGATGCGGCCTTTATACGTCGCAGCGTACCCTCCTCACCCCCTGTCTGGTGGACCAGCCCGAGATAGAGTTCAGTTGCCTCCGGCAGGTCAAGGTCGGCCAGCGGCGCAAAATATTCTGCATCATCGCGATCCCTGGGCACCGGCATATGGATCCACGCGATCTCACGTTCGGCCTTTCCGCCCACTCCATTCGCCACTTGCACCAGGTACCCGGCGTCTTTCGGTTCACAAAAATGCTTGTGACCGGAATCTCCGTAACACAGATGTATCCCGGCCTCGACGGGGTCCGGTACCAAATCAACAAGCGCCGCGAGTCGGTCGGTAATATTCTCGAGCAAATTGCCTTCGAGATGATTTTCCATCAATCCTTCCAGCAGTCCGAACTCGGCGACTGTTTCCCACTGGATGGAGAGTAGTTCCGCGGGTATCTCCTCAAGCATCTTTTTGAATTCGTTCTCTATGGCACGCGCATAGGCGGTTTCAAACATTTCTCTTGAACCGGGTTCAACATAAAAGATCGCTACGGACAGGGGCGTCGGCAATCCAACCATGAATCGAATATCCTCGGGGATGATGCCTTCATCTCGCAGTTGCTTAAATACCGCATAGGATTCGATCGCGGCGTTTGCATAACCCAGGTCGGGAAACTCAATCTCGTCTGAGGTCGTAACACCATCCGCGACCTTCATCGGCGGGCTCGGGACGTAGATATTTTCCTGTTCTGTCTGTTCCATCTGCTCACTGGCATTGATTCTCGCAAACTGCCAGCGAATCCATGTGTCCCGCTCGCCGACTTCTCCATCCGGCAAGCGCTTCAGGTAGCTGCCCAGATGCTTCATCG
>PVMK01133537.1_pt1 | contig 12002 bp, 11 predicted proteins | sample 1853481 | NCBI WGS metagenome assembly PVMK01 (sample SAMN08533507, study PRJNA380276) | Marine sediment metagenome, whole genome shotgun sequencing project. | reverse complement strand
ATCGTGGCGCCGGCCTGTCCGACCGTGGTCATCCCAGTGCGGATCGGAAGCTGACCAGTGACGAAGTTGGCCCGACCCGCCGTGCAGCTCGCCTCGGCGTAGTAGTCGGTGAAGATCGCGCCTTCGGCCGCCAGTTGGTCGATGTTGGGCGTGCGCCCTGCCATCAGGCCGCGGTGGTAGGCGCCGATGTTCCACATGCCGATGTCGTCACCCATGATGACGACAATGTTCGGCTGGGCACTCTTGCTCTGCTTACGCCGCGCATCCGCGGTACCACCCGGGAGCATCAATGCCGCCAAGAGGACGAGGATCGCGGTTTCGAGTTGTTTCAGTCTGTTCATGGTTTTTTCCTCGGTATTGGGCGGGCAATCGCGCTCCCACCACCGCGGCAGCGTATCGTCTTTCTCACCTTGCTGAAACCGCTTTGACTACGCTCCAACGCCGTTAGCTTCGGTCAGAACCCGAACTGAAGCTGTGCGCGGATAGAATACTGGTTGCCTGCGTCGGCCGGAAGCCAGCCAATCACTGGGTTGGGGTTTGACGAGGTCTGGTTATCGCGATGAACTGCCGCCCCACCCGGGGCGCCGCCTGCTCGCCGTGAAGCAACGCTCCACCCGAGGGCGCGAACTGCGCGCTAGCCGATAGCGGGAGTCCGAAGCCCCCCAAGCAGCATCATGACTGAGAGCGCCCCTCGAACCGTTTGGCTCTGCGTCGACATGATTCAACTCAGCGAGCCTGAAACTTTCCTTCCAACTCGCGAACCCGCGCCTCGGCGTCTCCCTCGAGGAACGGGTAATACGCAATCGACTGCTCGAGCGTGAGCAGGTCGGAGAGGAACTGGTAGAGCGCCTGGCGCGCGGAGGTATTGGCGCTGATCAACTGATTCTGCGCGTCGATCAGATCGAGCAGCATCGACGCGCCATCGAGGTACGCTTCGTTTACCAGCGCGAAGTTCTCCTCGGCGGCCTGTGCCTGCAACAGTGCGAGCCCGATGCGTTCAAATGACGCCATGGCTGCCGCCGCTGTGCCGCGAATGTTCTCTTCGAGGCTGATCGCGGTGTTGCTCCTTTGCGACCGGAGGCTCCAGAACTCCGCCTTGCTCTGATTCATCGTGGCGATGAACGCTCCTCCATCGAGCACATTCCAACCGAGCGTCAGGCCGACCTGCCAAAAGAGCTCACCGTTTTGAACGCCGGATGCAGTGTCACCCGACCCTTCTCCGCCGGTCTTCACGAAGGAGGCCGCGGCAGCAGCTGCATCGAGGCTCGGAATCAACCAACGTCGCCCTGATTTCATCCTCCGCTGCTCCGCTTTGATCTCAGCGTCTAAGCTGCGAAGCGCCGGAGAGCGCTCGAGGCCGAGGTCGACCAGATAGTCTCGCGCGAGCGCCGCGCTTCGATCCTCCGAGATCGCCTCGACGACGACATCGCTCGAGAAGATGAACCCATCCTTCTCGACGGTGAGCCGCTCCAGACTGCAAATCTCCTCGGCCGGTCGGTTGCGAACCTGGTTGAAGCGAAAGCGACTCTGCAGAACGCTACCCTTCTGAGCGACCCGCTGCTGTTGAGCGCCAAACAGCTGGCTCCGCATACGTAGAACGTTGCTATAGGGAACCTCGCCCGAGCTCTCCTGGGCTTCCGTCAGGTTGAGCGACCCTTCACTGAGCGCGACGTTCTCGTCTTGAAGAGCCATCAGTGCTTCTGCCAGAAGCACCCCCACATAGTCCTGACCGACTTCTGCGATGGTCTGGTTTCGGGTGTTCTCGTACGTGTACTGCTGGCTCCGGAAGAGGTGTTTCTGAGACCCGAGCGTATCGATATAGCTTTGATTGTAGACGGTCTCTTTGATTTCACCGGCCACCTGGAAGGTTCGCTCCGGAACGACGCCCGCACTGGAGCTGAACGTGGTGTCACTGCTGACCTGGGCCAGGCCGCCGAAAACGAGATCGGGCAACATGCTCGACCTGGCAATCGCGATGTCCTTTTGCTGCGCGTCGAGTGTTTGCCGCTCCGCGACGAGTGCTTGGTTCGCGTCGAGCGCCTGGTTGATCGCCTCGAGCCAGCTGAGCTCGCCACATTGCGCATGCGCCGGTGCCGCCGATAAAACGCCCAGCGCCAAGAGGAGAAGGCCCGCTGCGGTGGTTCGTTGAATGCTTGTCATCTCCTTCCTCCAGTTCGCATCGTCTACTGAAGAGCTCGGGGGACGGGCGTAGCAGACGCGTCGCTGTCATCGCCGTCATCACCCGCCGTCCCGGTCTCGACGAGCACCGAGCATGTCGTCCCCACACGCAGCACAACGCCTTCGGGCACCTCGGTGATGCGCACCCGCACGGGCAGGCGTTGTGCCAGGCGAATCCATTCGAACGTGGGCGAGATGCTGGGCAAGAGCTGGAAACCCGTGCTGCCATCCTCCTGCGCAATGCCCCAGGCGATGCTTTCGACCCGACCGATCACAGGCTTGTCCGGATAGGACATCAGGGTGGCAACAACCCGATCGCCAGGCTTCACTCGATCGATGTAGTTCTCTCTGAAGTATCCGTCGATCCAATAGCTATTGACATCGACCAAGGCGACCTGCGGCTGATTGGTCACCATCTGGCTCCCGACGCGGAGCAGGAGATTGGTGACGTAGCCGTCGACCGGTGCCAGCACCGTGGTGAACTCGAGGTTGAGCTCGGCCTGCTGGAATGCGGCTTTCGCTGCGCGGATCTGTGGGTTCTCGTTGCCCACGGCTCCGAGATTCGCCTTGGCTTCGGCGAGATTCGCCTGGGCTTGGGCCAGATTGGCTTTTGCTTGCCCCAAACCGGCCTCGGCTGTTCTGCGTTGCTGCACGGTAACCTGATAAGCCGCCTTGGCTTGCTGGTAGGCCTTCACCGAAGTGGCCCTGCGGGGAAGCATTTCCTCCTGACGTTTGTACTCCGCTCTGTCTCTTGCGAGGTCCGACTCGGTTTCCCTGATGCCACTGCCGGCTTGCGTGACAGCGTGACGGGCCGCCTCCACCGCCGCCGCGGCCGCAACGACCTGCTCGCTCAGCGACGCAAACTGATTGCTCGTTTCATCGAGCTGCGCCTTGGCCTGTTCGAGAGCTGCTTGATAGGTGCGCGGGTCGATCTGGAAGAGCAAATCGCCAGCCTTCACGAACTGATTGTCCTTGATGGGCAAATCGACGATGGGACCCGAGACGCGGGGCGCGATTTGAATCACGTTGGCCCACACCTGGCCCGTCGCGAGTCCATGGATTCACGACGTAGTCCCAGTACTTGAGCAGCACCAGCGCGACCGCGATGAGCACGACCGCACCGGTCGCTAGATACGTCTTTCGCTTCTTGTCGTCGCCCATACCTATGCCCGGATGATGAAGGTCCCGATGAGGACCGTGTAGATGACTGCCAGGGAGACAAACACAAGCGGCGGATAAAAGAAATGCCGTGCGAGCCGATACTTGTTCAGCATTCGAGCGGTCCAGGTGGCGAGCAGCAAGCCAAGCACCCCGCAGATCAGGAGCGGCGGCAAATAGACCCCGCCGATGGCGAACTCGTTGGGAATCAGGTCGAACATTCGTGCCATTGCTCTGGGCCACAGCTCATGCGAATTGCTCCTCTCGCCAAGCATCCCAGTCGATCTCGCGTGACCGCTCGTCATATGCGAGCCCGGCACGCGTGACGCCCCGGAAAGCCCCGAGAACCCGATAGAAGCCCTCCCCGGCCGCGTCACCGGTCTCGCCCGCCTGAATGCGGCTCACCTCCTCCTCGACGCGGGCATTTAGCCGAGCGAGCTCTCCCGAAAGGCGCTCGTCCAGGTCCTGCCTGCGATCCGACTCTTCGGCGCCGGACCATGCGTGGAACGCGTGCTCGAGGAGCTCCCGCCAACTGCCAATCTCGTCACCCAACTCGCGCACCGCGCGGTCGGCTTGGGGACTATTTCGAAGGTTCAGCAGGTCATCGATCCGAAATGCGAGAAGCCCGAGCCGGACTGCAAGAGCCTTCACCTGCTCAGCAGAGTTCTGTGGAAATCGCTTTTGATCGATTTGAGCCCCCCAAGTCGCCATCTTGGCGGGAAGCGTCTGCAGCTCTCGTCGGTGATAGGCTTGCTTGACTCGATCGACCCATGAGTCCGGCTTCGCCGGGCGCGATACGAGAAACTCACAACTCCTGAAGAACCGCCGCACCTGGCGCAACATGGTCTTCTCCGGCCGAGGCGAACCGATCAGGTAAGTCACCCCGTAGACCATCAAGATGACGGACATCGTGAACACATAAGTGTTCATCATGCTCGCGAAGTCATAGGTTTGCTCGTTCGCGATCCCGAACATGGTGAACATCGCCAACAACAAGAAGGTAGCCGCCTTCGGGAAGAAGTATGCCGTGACGAAGGTGAACGCAAAGAGCAAGCTTCCAAGCTGCACGAACCCGGTCAGGTGCGGCATGATGAAGACGTACACCAACATGGCGGCGAAATACGCGTACCCGAGCACGCGCAGAGGAAAGAATCGCATCTGCGGGTTCAGTAGAGCGACGAGCACGAGATTGGTTGGAAACTGGAACCAGGACACGTGCCCGGGCGGGTTGACGTAGATCCAAATCAGCGTTCCGCCCCACATGGTAGCTACGGCAATGATCGCCCCCATGAGTTGGTGGCGGTCGAGCGGAAGGAGAGCCAGCGGCCCTCGCACTTTGGCGGGGGTCGTGTCCGCAGAAGGAGTCGACGCCGCGCGCTTGTCTTCTCTGATTTCCAACGCGCATTCGACGATCGTTCGCGTGTGCGCATCGAGCGCGGCCAGCTCCGCTCTACCTGCCACCGCTCCCGCCCTCGCGAAATGCCCGAGGGCGCCGAACGCGTCAGCGTCGACCTCGAGTGCTACGTCCTGACAAGGTCGAGCCTGGGATGCTCCGCCAAGAAGGCTCCGCGCTTCGGTCAAGCGCGCCTCCAACTCTGCCAGGAAGTCGGGTACCGCGGGTAGCACCGAACTCAGGGGAATCCTTTCGACATCTGACATGCCCGACTGGATGCGGCTCGACACATGCAGAAACGACTGAGATGCGGCATGTAAACGGTGCCAGGCGCCACGGACCCCCCGCACTTCGTAGGTTTCGGCTGAGACGAGGTCGATGAGCGAGCCGACCTGCTTGACGAGCTGAGCCTCCTGCTCTTGAAGAGCGAATGGTACGTCCGCCGAGTCGCCGTCCGTCGCCGATTCGCGAAACGCCGTGAGTATCTTCTGCTGCGTCGCCAGCAGCTCGTCCATCGCAGTCTGCAGCGCGCCGCGATTGGTGGCCGGCCAAAGGAAGATCGACACGAGCGCCCAGACCCCAATTCCCATGAGGGTTTCGAGCGTGCGGTATGCGGCAAACTCAAAGGCATGCCCCGGCTGCGCGGGACCCGCCATGACGATCATCGGGGTGACGAAGGCTGCGACAAACCAGAGGTAGCTGTTCTGGCCTTTCATTTTGTAGGTGAAGTAGCCAAGGAAAGGCGACGTCGCGACGAGCGTCAGCCAACGGTCTTGCGGAAACAGCATCAAGATGAAGAGCCCGGAGAAGAACGCGATCAGGGTCCCGATGGCGCGCAGCATGCCCTTGTAGAGCGATTGTCCATGCCCCGGTTGCCCGATCATCGCGACCGCGATCGCGGCCCAGGTTGGGCTCATCCAATTGGCACGTAGAGCGAGACCGTACGTGATGGCGATCGCGAGACCCAACTTGATCGAGTACTTGGCCTTGTCGGACAGCACAAAGCGACTACGGCTGTGCTTCGCTACGCCAGTGTGCGGTGTCGATGCGGCGGTCATAGCGGTTGGCGGTCAGCCTACTTCAATCGTCCCGTCCTCGTGAACCTTAACTTTGTCTCCGGTCTTCGTCCACTTCGACAAACATGCTAAAGCAGACGCCTGATGGCACGATCGAGCTCGCTCACAAAGGCAACCACGACACCCCTCGCATCGATTTTCGGCAGCGGCTTCCTGATCATCGTGCCGATTCTCGCCGGCGCCGTGGGGCACTTCTCGGTGATCGCAATGGCGGGGGTCTGCGCATTGGCTATCGCAGTCGGAGCCGTCATCCGATTCAACATCCGAAACGCCGAGCCCGTCCTGGCCGACAATCCTCCGGAGTCCACGCTTTCGCTCGAACGCACATCTGACCTGGCTCTGATCCTCGCGTACGTCATCTCCGTCTCGCTCTACCTCCACATTCTCGCTGCCTTCGTGCTCGGGGGTTTTGGTGCAGACACCCCGCTCAACGAGAACATCATCACAACGGCGGTGATCGGCGTGATCATGTTGATTGGGATGACCAAGGGCCTAGCCCCGCTCGAGTTCCTCGAGACTTGGGCGCTTTGGATCACCTTTGCCATCATCGCGCTTCTGCTTGCGGGGTTCGCCTACTTCGACTGGAACGTCTCGCAGTCGTCGGCGGGCATCCAAATGCCTAAGCCGCTCCAACACACGACATGGGAGGTCCTGACGATCCTCGCAGGCACCCTCATCGTCGTACAGGGGTTTGAAACACCCCGCTATCTTGGTGATGAGTTCGACTCCGATACACGAATCAAGGCCTCGCGTTGGTCCCAAATCATCTCCACCACCGTGTACATCGCATTCGTGGCCCTCGCACTTCCGCTCACGCATCTTCTCGACGGGAAATACGACGACAACAGCCTCATCGACCTCGCAAAGTTTGCCTCACCCTTTCTCGTTACACCTCTGGTTATCGCCGCCGCACTGAGCCAGTTCTCTGCGGCGGTCGCCGACACGATGTCCGCCACCGGAAACATGGAGGAGGTCACCAACCACCACCTCAAAGAGAAGTTCGGGTACCTCCTCATCGGCGGGGGCGCGATCGCGCTGACCTGGTCAGCCGGTACGCTCGAGATCGTCGCTCTCGCTTCGAGGGCATTCGCGTTCTACTACTTGCTCCAGTGCTTCGTCGCCTTCACCGTGAGCAAATCGGTCACGCAGAAGCTCGGAATCGTGGTGCTCGCGTTGGCGCTGGCGTTCATTACGGTGTTCGCCGTACCGGCTAGCTGACGACATTCCTGCTCAATCGCTGCAGCGGCGATTGGCCGACCGGGGGTCGAGCTACTCCGAGGTCGTGGACCGTGGAACCGCAAGCATGTGTACAACCTGATCAAGGACGCCGACGTCTTCGTCGACAACCTGCGGCCGGGAGTCGCGGACACCGAGGGCTACTCGGCGCAAGCTCTCGCCGAGCGAAAGCCAGGCATCATCGCGTGCAGCGTCAAGCTGAACGCGCACCGAGGGCCAGGATCGCAGGTCGAGGGAATGAAAACCCCGCAGTACTGGGAAGACCCGCTCCTTCACGTGCCGGGGGCTTGCAAGCCGGAGTGGTTGCCGCGATAAGTGAGCGACAGAACGACGGAGAAGAAGCATGATTGAACAACTCGAACAAAGCTCTGACAACACGCTCGGCTACAAGGTCAGCGGAACGGTCGTCAAAGACGACTACGAAGTCTTGACCCGTGAAGTGCAAGCACTGGTCGACCGCGTGGGTGACATCAACATGCTGCTGGACTTGACCGAGTTCCACTGGGAGAAGGTCAGCGCCTGGGGTGCAGACTTCAAGTTCGGGCACGACTACCACAAGAAGATCACGAGGATGGCCATCATCGGTGACAAGAAGTGGCAGAAGTGGGTCACTCACCTTGCCGCACCCTTCTACGCTGGCGAGGCCCAATACTTCGACGCCGAGGACACCGAATCCGCCTGGGCGTGGGCAAGAAACGCCTGACCGGCTGAGAAGCGGTAGATGCCGCCAAGCTCGACATCGAATCCAGTGGCAACCTTCCCGGGTTCGGATCGCGACGCAGCTTGGGTCGCCTCAGTGACGCTCCCTGCTATACTGATCACATGAGCGTGACGCCCCCCGCTTCAGAGCCGAGATCCTCCGCAAAGACGCCCGAGGAACGAGCATTGGCCCGGAAACTGGTGCGCCAATGGGAGGAGGCACAGGCGATCGCGGAGAAGCACTCGGTCGATGTGAACGGCGTCCTCAACGTGATTCGGGGTCTAGCGCTCAGCCCGGCCGAGCGGATCGAGCTCGGCCTGAGAGCTGCAAGACTTGGCGATGCTACTCAGCCCCGGTGAACGTCGGTTCTTGTCAGAGCTTCACCAACGGGGAGTCCGGTACCTCTTGATCGGTGCAAGCGCCGCCAACGCCCAAGGAGCACGGATCGCGACCGTTGATATGGACCTGTGGTTCGAAGACGCCACCGACCCTCGCATCGCGGAGGCCACCAATGCTGCCGGTGGCGTTTGGGTGTCAGGAACATTCGGGATGCGTCCTCCCCAGATCGGCGGGTTGGCGAAGGCAGATCGGTTCGATGTGGTCACTCACGCCCATGGTCTGGACGCCTTCGAGCAGGAGTTCGACCGAGCGAAGAGCATCGAGATCGACGGGGTCATGCTCAAGATTCTTCCGCTAAAGCGGATCATCGTGAGCAAGCGCGCAGCGGGACGACCGCGCGACTTGGCGCAGATTCCCGCGCTCGAGGAAGCTCTCGCTGTTCTCACGGAAAAGTGATGCCCTGATAGGCAACCGGGGGTGCTCAACGGCCGCCGCGACCTCGCCGAGCTGCTGATTCAACGAGCCATGGGCGACGTTTTGTAGCCTTGCTCCACTGGAAAAGGCCTAGCTCCCTCCCCGCGAGGGGTGGCGACCATTCGTGGCGAAATGCAACTGGATGCGAATGACGTGGTCACTTTTGCTTGGGCCGTCACGCTTGAGCTCGTAACGCCACAGGTAGCCGAGCTCGACTCTGAGGTACTTGCTCGCGTGGACGCCGAAGCCAGCGTAGAGGCGGTTCTGCTCGAAGCCGGAAACCGGTCCGGTCCCCTTGTCGACCAGGTTGTAACGGAAGGCCTCGGACAGGGCGAAGTAGAACAGCGGGCCCAGCGGTGTCGTCGTGTGAATGAGGTAGCGCAGGCGCGGGATCGTGCCGCTGATGCCCTGGATGAAGCGCTGCTCCAGTCGAACCTGGTGGGTGAAGCCGAACGGCCCGAAGGGATGCTTCACATAGAGCTCCTCCCAAGCGATGTTCTCGTTGGACCCGTCGTTCTTGTAGATATATTTGTAGCCGATGCCGAGCTCCAGCCAATCGTGGAAGCGGTGGTAGCCCCCCGCTTTGAAGATGGCCTCGTCGAGTGAAGTCACCTCGTCCTTGGCGCGGACTTCGGTTTGGAAGCTCACCGACCAGTTGTCACCGAGGTCGTGGTTGACGAAGGCGAGGCTCCAGAGCGCCAGGTCCTGCTTCGTGGGTGACTCGAAGGCGGAGGCCGTTTGGGCGCCTCCCGTCAGCGCGCCCACCACGACCGCAATTGCAACCACTCGTCGTGTCGTGGGTCGGCGAAGTACGGGGCTGGCCATCGGGTTCCGCTAGAATCGAACCGAGGGGCCAAACGCGACGAACAATTCATGGCTCACCCCCCGAGTCACCTGGAGTGTATAGACGAGGTCGAGGCCGAGTCCCCATCGTCGATCCGAACCCCATAACCAAATGTGGGTGCCGCCAACAAAGGTGACGCCGAATCGGGCGGAGAAGTCCCTGCCGCCCGACGGGTTGCGTTCCCTCTCGATGGTCACCGTGCCGCCGAGGCCAACGTCGGGTTCCCACACTTCGTTGGGCACCCAGGCATGCGTGAAGAGCAATCCGATCGGCAGCTTCAGGCTCTTGTCGAGGCTTCCAATTCCAAACACCAGCTCCATTTGGAGATCCTTGGGAATCAGCTCGCGTTCGTAGGAGACGTTGCCGCCACCGCCCCACTTGGCCTCGCCATCGAGCTCCAACGCCACCGCGCCATTGACACCGATCGTGTTCAGGGCCTCCTTCTTTTCCGGCGCGCCGTCCTCAGCACGCACGGCGGACGGGCTGGCGATGCACAAGACCGACCACGAAGTCATCACCGCGAGGGTCGTCACGGCTCGCTTGGTCGTGTGAAACGTCATCGCGCGGGAACCCTAGCTCTCCGGATTCCTGTCAAGGGAGAACTTGGCGCAAGCCCGGATAGAAATCCTGCTTCTTCACGAGCTCGGGAGCCGGCGTGTACCAGATTGGTGACGACCAGGCGCGTTCCTGGATGCTCCCTGGAACGCCTTCAGGAAGCGGGCGCCCCAGCGCCTTTGCATCGTAGGTTGACCAGCGTGGCGTAGGAATTTCTATGACCCGCACGTAGTAGACCGCGTGCTGCGACGGATCGAAGTCCGGGTCCGTCCAGACCGCCATGAGTTGGCTGTCGCCGATGCTGTTGGTGTAGGTGGCGTTCTTGACGTCGACCGTATTCCCGACCGGCGGCAGCTGGCCTGCCGGGATCTCGCGGTCGACTGTCCATACGCGAACGCCGTCGGTGGTGACCATCTCGACTACCTCGCCGCCCTTGCCCGCCGGTTTGCGGTCGTCCGACCACACCACGTCGTAGACCTGCTCGCGACCGAAGCCGTTCTGGTACCAGCCCTTGATGATCTGCACGCGGTCGAGATTGCCGCTCGCCGGGTCTTTCAATGCCCAGACCGCGAAGGTCGGCGCCTTGGCGCCCTTGGGCATCGCAGGCAAGTCTCCGCCCATCGGAACGCCGCCGGCGTAGGCTCTCTCGACGAACTTGTCGTCCGTGACGAGGTTGTCCGAGTAGCTCCAGCCGCCGAAGAAGCGCAGCCGAATGAGTGGGCCCGAGGTACCGAACGTTTCCTTGCTCTTGATGGCATCGAAGATCGCCGCTCGCGTGTTCTCAGGAGCCCAGACGCCCGTTGCGCCCGGCGTCCCAAAAACGAATGCCGCTTCACCGGCGGTCTGCCCTGCGCCGGAAAGGCGACGCTCGGGCGTGTCGTCGTTCACGCCGTGGACCCCGGTGTAATTGAATTCCTCGTTGTCCGAGAACCCGGTGTGCGCATCGGCGCCGGCTACGATGCCGTACTTGAACGGGTTGGCGCCAATGGCTTCCTGGAAGCCGACGCCATTGATCAGCGCCTGACGCACGTAGCTGAAGTCTATCTTGCCGCGGACCCCGCCTGTGCCGAGCAGATGCTGGAACAGCTCGAAGTCGGCGAACTCATCGTGGGGAGACAGGGCTGGGTGGGTATCCGACTGCCCCTTGGTCTGGAGGATCTCCGTCGCGACCTCGTTGCGCGCCCTCCGCGCGGCCCAGGCCTTGTCGATGGCCACCCCGTTCGAGGTGTTTGGGTTGTACATCATGCTGTTGCTGACGTTGCCGTTGTGGGGAATTGCAAAGACTTCGTGGCCCATCTTGCGTTCGGTCTCGAGGTAGGTCCACAGATCCTCCTCCTTGTCCGAATCCACCGCCGAGAAGGTGACGTCGGGCCCCTCGTCGTCGCGGAAAAAGACGTTGCGATGCAGGTTCTCCCCATAGGGGATCGAGGTCCACTCGAAGGCGATCAGCGTCGTGAACTTCCCCGGGTCATTGTGCTTGTTGGTGATCTCCTTGTGACGATCCCATGCCGATTTCTGCACGGTGAGGCTGTCGAAGCCCTTGGGCGAGCTGCCCGCCTGAATCGCCTGCATCATGAGGCCGAAGGCGCTGTCCATATCCTTCGGATTACCCGTGGCAATCAGCTTGCCAATGGGGGTCTTCGACAACGGGTTCTTGGAGTCGAGCGTCAGTGGGAGCAGGCCCATCAGATACGCGTGGTCGGTCACCGCACACCAGTCGTAGGGCGTGCGCTTCTGCACCATCGCGCCCGTGGTGGACTTCTTGATCGCCTCGCCTTTGCAAAAATCGTACGCGTCGTCCGGCGTGTTCCGGGTGCCCATGGCAAAGGCATCTGGTGAATTCGCCGTGTGCAGATGCTGCTCGCCGAAGTAGACATTCTTCAACGGGTTGGGTGCGGCCGAAGCGCGACCCGGCTCCCCGACAGGCGAAGGTCCCGAAGGCGTGTCTGCAACCGGGGGTTCGGTCGGGGGCGCGGTGGCTGGTCCAGGCGCAGCGTCGCCGCGTCCGGTGCCGGCGCATGCTCGCATGTCCCCACCCTGGCAGGCAAC
>PVMK01118529.1_pt1 | contig 12003 bp, 11 predicted proteins | sample 1853481 | NCBI WGS metagenome assembly PVMK01 (sample SAMN08533507, study PRJNA380276) | Marine sediment metagenome, whole genome shotgun sequencing project. | reverse complement strand
GTTGGTGAGCGGATCGAGTATCGAGTATCCAGTATCGAGTATCCAGCATCGAGTATCGCGCCCTTACATCTCGGTCGTTTCGGCCTCGGGTTCGCCCGGCGGGGCCTGGACCCAGAACCAGCCGCGGAGATCGCCCTCGGCAAAGCCCATCGCCTGATCGTTGGGGTAGTACTCGGCAAGTGCCGCTTGGATACCCTCGTCGATGTCCTCGGCCGGACCGTGGCACATCTGGCATTCCGCCCTGAGGCGAATCGGTAGGAGGGCGCCGAGCTCGCCGTTGGGTCCCCCCACGTAGGTGGGATCCTCGACGAGATCAGCGACGTAGGCATCTGCCCACGATGGTGCCACGTTGGCCTGGTTGCGAAGTCGGTACGAGGTGCGGCCGATCTCGACGCCGTACACCTCGGTCACGTGGGCCGCCACAGACGGCGCCTTCCCCCGACAAACGCTGATCGCCGCACTTGCATCGCCGGCGTCGAGCGCCGCCGTCAACTCACCCATCAGCTCGGCGGCCAGTGCATTGACAGCGGTCAGCATGAGCTCCTGCTGGGCTTTCTGGGTTTCGGTCATCAGACCGGGCAGGACCCTCTCCCACTCGATAACCGTCGCATCCTCGACGACTGCGGGTTCTTCCGCCGGTCGCGCACAGCCGGCCAGCGCGAGACAAACAGCAATACACGCCACCACGAGATGCTTCATCACGCCCCCCTCTTGTTGATGTATGCGGAAGATGGATTCACATGATCATAATCGGTCTCCTGGAGATTGATGTCAACCGCTCAGGCGCGAATGGGATTTCGGCGCACCTTTTCGCGCAAATCTGAACTTCAAGCTCCTTGATGAGATAATCATTATCGAATATATTCATGTAGCTGCGATGCCCCCCTCTACAAATGTGAGGGAGTAGGAAATGCGTCCCGTGCGGCGGCAATTCGCCTGTTCGAAAATCGCAGAAATTGGAGATGGGGGGGCTCCGGACCAAATGCTCCAGGTGACGAGCAAAGCTCGGACAACGGCCGACTGGTCCAAAGCTTACGGGCTGATCCTGGCCGCAGCCATCCTCACGACGGCGATCCCGGCGTCCGCGGCGGCGCCTACGGTGCATACCGGATCCACGGACCAAGAGATCCACCTCGATGGAACCCTCGACGAGCCCGCTTGGCAACAGGCCGGAGTGATCGCGGACCTCACGCAGCAGGACCCTCACCCTGGAGGACCCACCCCCTTCACCACCGAGGTACGGGTGCTGGTGGACGCAACGGCGATCTACATCGGCTTTGTCTGTCACGATCCCGACCCCTCCCGAATCGCCATCCACACCATGCAGCGGGACGGCAACATGCGCGGCGACGACACGGTGGCGGTTGTCCTCGACCCGATCGCCGACGGACGTCGCGGCTACTACTTCGAGATCAACGCGGCGGCGGCACGGCTCGACGGGCTCATTTCCGGGGCGGAGGATATGTCCACGGACTGGGACGGAATCTGGGACGCCGCGACCCGGCGCACGTCCGATGGCTGGACCGCAGAGATCCGCATCCCGGCCCAGACTCTCCGTTTCCGCTGGGGTCAAGATCGCTGGGGCTTCAACGTCCAGCGCTATGTCCCGCGAAACCTGACGACGCTGCGGTGGAGCGGCATCACCCTCGACGCAACCCTCATCGACCTGCAGCGAGCGGGGCAGTTGGTTGGCGTCGGCGCTCTCCGCCAGGGCCTCGGCCTCTCGCTCAGTCCCTACGGCCTCATCCGTTCGGAGAAGGACTTCGAGAGCGGCGAGCAGACGGTCAAAGGAGAGGCCGGTGGCGATCTGACATGGAACTTCACCGGAGACCTCACGGGCTACCTCACCATCAACCCGGATTTCGCCGAGACCGAGATCGACACCCGCCAGGTCAACCTCACTCGCTTTCCTCTCTTTTTTCCCGAGAAACGGACGTTCTTCCTCGAGGGCTCGGACATCTTTGATTTCGGGTCCGGTCTCGGGCGCGACTTCATCCCCTTCTTCTCTCGCAGAATGGGCCTTTATGCGGGAGAAATAGTGCCCCTCCTCGGCGGCGTGAAGCTGTTGGGCCGGACCGGGAAGTGGAGGGTCGCGGCGCTCGCGGTGGTGGCCGACCAAACGGAGGTGACCCAACGAACGAATCTCTTCTCCGGACGGGTCACCTATGATGTCGACGAGCACCTGACGCTGGGCATCATCGCCACCGACGGGGATCCCGAGGGCGAGAGTGACAACTCGCTGGGCGGCGTCGACGCCCTTTGGCGCACCTCCACCTTTGGCCGCGCCAAGGACAAGAACTTCTCGATCGGCGGCTGGACGGCATCGAGCCGCGGCGACCTTCCCGACGGCCAACGCTCCGGTTGGGGTTTCAAAATCGACTACCCCAATGACCTCTGGGACCTTAACCTGATCGTCAAGGAATTTGGCGCCGGTCTTGACCCGGCGTTGGGCTTCCTCCCCCGCCCCGGCACCCGCTGGTACCAGTCGAGCTTGGAGTACAGGCCGCGGCCGAAGGGTGGGTTCTTCTCCTGGGTGCGCCAGTTCTTCTTTGAGTTCCGTCCGCTCTATGTCGAGGACTCCGCCGGGCGGGCCGAATCATGGCGAGTCTTTACTGCGCCGTTCAACGCGCAAACCCAGAGCGGCGAGCACCTCGAGGCCAACATCATGCCCCAGTTTGAACGCCTCGACGAGCCGTTCGAAATCGCAGATGGGGTGGTGATCCCTCCTGGGGACTATACGTTCACCCGCTTCCGGGTCGAGGCCCAGTCGTCCCGCCACCGTCCGTGGCGGATCGGGGCCGAGGTCTGGTTCGGGGACTTCTTCACCGGGTCGCTGACCCAGACTGAAGCTTTCGTCACCTACACGACGCCTTCAGGCCACCTTCAGCTCGAGCTCAGCGCCGAGAACGATGAGGGGCGCCTCCCCGAGGGCGATTTCACCCTCAACCTGGGGCAGTTCAAGGCGGTCTACGCATTCACCCCGGATTTGATCCTGTCGAGCTTCATCCAGTACGACTCCGAGTCCGGTGATCTCGGCGCCAACACCCGCTTCCGCTGGACCATTAAGCCCGGTAACGACTTCTTCGTCGTCTGGTTCCATAGCTGGCGTCACTCCATCGACAGCGACAAAAGCTTCACGCTGCGACCGATCAACGATCAACTGGTGGTCAAGCTGCGCTGGACCTTCAGGTGGTGACCGGTCGCCGCCACCATCTTGTTTACGCGGCCCGCGCTAGCCCGCGTTTCTCACCAGCTTTCGTGGCGAGGGCGGCAAGGTGCCGCGCCCAGTGGTGTTTTCGATCCGAGGGGCGCGGAGTCGTACTTGACAGTACGTCGAGCACCCCGAGGCGAGAAAACAACGCTGGGTGTGGTGCATCGCCGCCCGCAGCAGGAAGCTGGTGAGAAAAGCGCGCTCGGCTGGAATATTCGGCGTCTGACGGCGTATGGTGGAGCAGAACCGAGCGAAGTTTGACAGAGGAGGAAACATGGCCACCGGTCGCGACAAGCTCCATCGTTCGTCATCGAACCGCATCATCGCAGGCGTCTGCGGCGGTATCGCTCAATGGCTCGGCTGGAGCCCGACCACAGTCCGGGTGCTTTATGTGGTCGTCTCGATCCTGTCAGTCGCCTTCCCCGGCATCCTGGTCTACCTCATCCTGTGGATCGCAATGCCGCAAGACTGAATTTCGGATTTCGGATTGCGGATTGCGGATTTCCACCCAACTCCCTCGATCGACAAAATGAAGGAGGGACGTGGAAAAAATCCGAAATCCGAAATCCGAAATCCGAAATTGCCTGTGAACCTTTTTCCTCCGCCGCCGTTGTGATCTTTGAGTACGGTCGTTAACGAATCCAGAGATCGATCGTCATAAAGACATAACGGAGGTGGAATATGAAACGCAAAGTACTGGTCCTGGTCGCACTCGCAGCCTTACTGGCGGCGCCGGCGGCGTTCGCCGGAGACGAGACCCGCTGGATCAACGTCCACGTCACCGAGAACTCGAGCAACACCAACGTCGAGGTGCACCTGCCCCTCAACCTGGTGCTCACCGTTCTGCGCAACGTGGACGTGGAGAACTTCCACGGTGGGCACGTGGACCTCAATCTCGACGAGGACATGGACATCAACTTCCCGGAGATTATGGCGGCGGTCAAAGACGCACCGGACGGGAAATTCGTAACCGTGACGTCGGATGAGGCAGACGTCAACGTTTACAAGCAAGGCGGCACCCTCTTCGTCACCGTCAACCAGAAGGACGACGAGATGGCCAAGGTCGAGGTCACCGTGCCCCTGGCGTTGATGGACGCCTTGAGTTTCGGCGAGGAGAACACCCTCGATGTCGCCGCGCTGCTTGAGAGCCTTGACGAGCTTCCAAATGGCGAGCTCGTGAAGGTCACGTCCAACGAAGCGAATGTCCGCGTCTGGATCGAGTAATGAACGGCCAACGCGGCATGTCTACCCTGGGCGCGGTCTTACTCGCCGGTACGGCGGGGCTGCTCACGGCGACCCTCATGATGGATTGGATGGTGGTGGACGTCCATGTCGTAGAAGACGACACGCCCATCCACATCAAGGTGCCGTTCCCACTCGTGGTGGCAGACATCGCCGCCGGCTTCATTCCCGACGAACTCCTCGACGACGCGGAGATCCCACCCGAGGTGAAGGCCCAGAAGGAGCTCGTGTTGGCGACCATCGCGTCGCTTCTCGATTCCCCCGACGCGCACCTGGTGAAGGTGCGAACCGAGGACGCGAACGTCGACATCTTCAAGGAAGGCGACACGCTGAGGATCTTGGTTGACGCCGACGACGCAGTGGTCAGGTGCAACATCCCCATAGACGGCGTCCTCACAGCCCGCGAGAAATGGGACTGGGAAACCGTCGACCCGCGGATGATCCTCGACGTGCTACACGCCGCCGAGAACGGTGAGTTCGTCACCGTCGCCACCGACGACGGGGTGCGGGTCGCCATCAAAATGTGGTGACAACTTCAAGTTTTGAGTTTTTAGTTTTTAGTTTTGAGTTCCCCGCCCATCCGGCGGGGCTTTTCTTTCCTTCGAGTGGGTGGGATGCAAATCCGAAATCCGAAATCCGAAATCCGAACGTACGTATCCGGTTGATTCAGGTTGGCCGAACAACCGAGCGGTTTTGTTACCAAGTGGTGGCGGGCCCTAAAGGACCCGCCTACAAAGGCTACCAGGACACGTGTAGGCGGGTCCTTTAGGGCCCGCCACCACGATGTTTCGGAACCAGGAGAGGCGAAACCTGAGCCAACCGGAGACGCGCGATCCGAAATTCTAATCTTCAGGCGGCTCGTACGCCTCCGGTACGTCCCACTCTCCCAGCTCGGCGACACGCTCCGCCACCGTCTGCGCGGTGATTTCCTCCGGCGACATCGCCTCCCCCACTCGCACCGTCACCCGCGACCAGAAGCGCCGGAACGGTCGGGTCATGGCGGGCCCGTGCTTGCGGCTGAAGAAGCTCCCCCACAGACCCACCAGGGCCACCGGCACCACCGCTACTGGAGTCCGCTCGATGATGTGCTCGATGCCGTGGTGGAAGGGTGCGAGCTTGCCGTCCGGTGAGATCCCGCCCTCCGGGAAGATGCATACCAGCTCGCCCTCTGCGAGCTCCTCAGCGATGCGGTCATAGGCCCGCTCGAGGAGCTCGGGGTCTTTGCTGGCCGGAGAGATGGGAATCACCTTGGCGTCACGGAAGAGGAATCGGATCAGCGGCAACTGCGAGTACTCCGCGTCCAGGACAAAACGGACCGGGCGCGGCGAGGCCGCCGCAATCAGCAGCCAGTCGATGAAGCTGACGTGGTTCGCGACGAGCATCGCAGGCCCCTCCGCGGGGATCCCGTCTTCGTTTTCAACCCGCAGCCGGTAGAGCACGTTGGCCGTGCACCACGAGACGAAGCGGAGGAGAAATTCCGGGACGACCGAGTAGATGTAGACGGCAGCAGCCACATTGAGCAGCGCGAGCACCAGGAAGACCGCCGGGTACGTGAACCCACGCGCAACCATCACCACCAGCATCACCGACGACGCCACGATGAAGAGGGCGTTGAGGATGTTGTTGCCGGCAATCACCCGCGCACGCTCCGTGAGGGCGGACCGCTGTTGGACGAACGTCATGAGCGGGACCGTATAAAAGCCAGAGAAGACTGCGATCATGAAGAGGTCAATCAAAATGTGCGCGCTGCCCGGTTGGTGGAGAAACTCACCGGCCGTGGACAGCGATCCGCCGATCGGCGCGGCGAACCGCCAGCCCGAAAATGCAAGGTCGAGGGCAAAGATGCTGATGCCGATGGATCCGAGCGGCACCAGACCGAGCTCCAGCCGGCGCCGTGACAACCTCTCGCAGAGCATGGAGCCCGTCCCGATGCCGACGCAGAAGGTGGCCAGACACAAGGTCACCACCGTTTCGCCACCGCCGAGGACGTCTTTGGAGAAGTGGGGCAACACCGACAAGAAAGAGGCGCCGAGGAACCAGAACCAGGAGATGGCGAGCACCGACAGGAAAACCGAGGGTACCCGGCGCGTCACCCGCAGGATGTCGATGGTCGGCTTGACCGGCTCGAGCCTTACCGGGAGGTCCGGGTTGGCGGCCGGGGTCTTCTTGACGAAGAGGCTGGTAACAAGCCCGAGCACCGCGACGGCCACCACGATCAGGCCGAGACGGGACACCCAACGATCGCCGCCGGCCACCACCAGCCCGCCGATGATGGTTCCAAGGAGGATCGCGAGGAACGTCGCCATCGCCACCAGGGCGTTGCCTCCGACCAGGCTGTGCTCATCGAGGAGCTCGGGCAGGATGGCGTATTTGGCCGGGCCGAAGAAGGCCGACTGCATACCCATCAAAAAAAGCACGACGAGAAGCAGCGCCACACTGTTGGTGGCAAAACCCACACCGGCCAGGATCATCACCCCGATCTCCCACACCTTGACCAGGCGGATCAATCGCCATTTAGGGAAGTGATCTGCAAGCTGTCCGGCGGTGGCCGAGAAGAGGAAGAACGGGAAAATGAAAACACCTGCACAGGCAACGACGATGGTCGCCGAGCTGACACCGAGGAGAGTCATCGATCGATAGGCGATGAGGATTGCGAGAGCGTTTTTGAAGAGATTGTCATTGAAGGCGCCCAGGAACTGGGTCCAGAAGAGCGGCCAGAAGCGGCGTTCGGTCAGCAGATGGAGCTGGCTCAGTGGATCCTCCGAAACAAACTCGAGGCTTCGATACTACACAGGTTCGAGGGGCAGCATTCCAATCGGGTTCCACGGGCACGTGAAACTTCTCGTCCGTTACGGCCAAGTTCAAGGTGAACGTCGATGGAGGTCCGTCCTTGAATCGCATGCTGAAACTCGCCGTCCTGATTATGACTATCGTCACGGCAAATCCGGTGTCGGCGCAGGTGATCGACGACGTCGAGGAGCTGGATTGGGACCGGCCCGAAGCGTGGGCGATGAAGTTCTTCAGCTCGGTGAGCCTGCTGACCGGGTTGGGACCGCCGCGCGCCCGCGAGCCGTGGTCCCTCGAGATGGGTCTCGAGCTCGACACCATTCCCCACCTCGACGAGGACCAGCGCCGGGTCGGCTTTGGCGGCGCCAAGGTCGAGGACCTCAACCGGCTGCCGGTCTTTGGTCGGCCGCGGTTGACCATCGGTCTGCCCGCCAAGCTCTCGCTCGACGTCGCCTGGGTACCACCGGTCGAGCTGCGCGGCGTGAAGTCGAACCTCTTCTCCCTTGCTCTCGAACGGCCGTTCTACGCGACTGGCCCCTGGACGCTGGGAGTCCGCATCTACGGGCAGCTCGGCACGGTCAAGGGGGATCTCACGTGCTCGGAGGAGGATGCCTCGTCACCGCCGGGTTCTCCCGGCAACATCTGGGGGTGCGAAGCGCCGTCCAAGGACGAGCTGACTCTCAACTACCTCGGCGCCGCCTTTACCGGCGGCTACAACTACCGAAAGACCGACTTTCACTGGGGCCTCGCGGCCAACTACATGGATATGGAGTTTCAGGTCGACACCCGGACCTTCGGCTTCCACGACCGATCGCTCCTGCTCGCCGACGGCTGGACCTGGTCGGTAAACGGAGGTGCTTCCTGGCGGCTGGGAGGTCGAACCTCGCTCGCGGTGGAGCTCTTCTACAGCCCCCTCTCCGTCGTGCGCCCGCCGTCCACCTCGTCGGAGAACGATCCTCTGTTGAACCTGCGGACAATGCTGCGGATCGACTTATGAGGCCCGTCGCCCACAGTTTCGCGACTATAGCCCTCGGCATCATCTTGGCCGCCGCACCGGCGTCGGCCGAGGAGTGGCAGATCGAGATGGATCCGCAGCTCACCTCCGTTAGCTTCAAGCTCAAGGCCACCATGCATACCGTCCACGGCACAGCCGCGGCCTCGGGCTCACTTCGGCTGAACACCGAGGACGGAGTCATGGCAGGCGAGGTGGCAATCGATGCAACCACCGCCGAAACCGGCAACACGAAGCGCGACAAGAAGATGCACACCAAGGTCCTGCGCACGGCCAACAACCCGTGGATCGTACTGCGGGCCCGGCACCTCGAGGGCGACCTCGCGCTCGATGGTACGAGCGAGGTCACGCTGCACGGCGAAATGGAAATCCTCGGTCAATCGCACAAGATCGGTATCCCGCTGCGGATCGAGATCGCCGGCGGACGCTTCACCGCCAGCGCCGAGTTCGAGATTCCGTATGTCGAGTGGGGCCTCGACGATCCGAGCACATTTGTCCTGCGGGTCGCCAAGGAGGTTCAGATGACGATCGAGGCCGCAGGCACAATCGTCGTCGTCGATTGAAATGCGCGTGCGGGCGAGACGTGTCACGCGACGACCCGGAACTCTTGAAATTGGCAGGCGAGACGCCTACCCCACAAGACTGCCCGGACACCTTGTGGGCCAGGCGTCCCGCCTGTCATCACACGAGTACCGGGACGGCTTGTGGGGCAGGCGTCCCGCCTGCCGGACGGCCAGGTGGAAATCAGGAACCCTCGTCGCTGGCTTCGCGCCGCCGGCGTCGCTTCATGGCGTACATGCGCTCGTCGGCCTCGGCCAGCGACCGCGATATATCCGACGCCGCCACGCAGGAGGAAACACCCCAATCGACACGCAATGAGGCCTCATATGGGAAGCCGTCGGCGGCCTCCTCGAGGGTGCCGATCAGAGTTGTGAATCGCCGCGTGGCGGCATCGTGAACGGCGCCGCGGAGTACTGCCACAAACTCGTCACCGCCCCACCGCACCACGAGGTCGCCGGGCCGGATCGACTCCTTGAGCACCCTGGCCACGAGCCGCAGAGCCACGTCGCCGGCCTCGTGACCGTGGCGGTCGTTGATTCTCTTGAGGTTGTCGATGTCTATCAGCACGACCGAAACCGGCTCTTCCCCCTCCCAGCGCTCGAACCACGCACGCAGCGCCTGCCGGCTCGGGCAGCCGGTGAGCGGGTCCGACTCGGCCAGGCGAAGGAGGTGCTGGTGGGTCTCCCCGAGCTCGGCAATTTCCTCCTCGAGCGTTCCGATCTCCGCGGTAACGACCGCGAGCACGGTGGCCACCGACAACAACCCGAGACCGAGGAGAAGAGCCCCTGCCATAACCGCCACTCGCGCGCCGATGACCGTACCCACCGGAGCAAAGAGCGTAGCCGCGGCCCACCCGCCGAGGACCGTCAGCCCGGCGACAAAGAGAAGGCGCGGCAGCCTCCTCTCCACAAGCGCCCAAACCCGCCACGTCACCCATACCAGCACGAGCAGGAGGGCCGCGCCGAGTATCATCCTCCCGGTGACCAGCGGCAACAGAGCGGCAAGGACCATCAGAACCCCGGCTGCGCCCAGGATCCACCACAGGCCCGAGCGGTCCGACGCCGGCCGAGCATTTCTCGAGTCGATGGCGGCGCCCATCGCCAACAGACCCGCGAGCACCAGCGCGCCGCCGACCCCGCGACTTCCCGCGACCGGCAGGACCAGGTTGAACAGCCCACCGCCGGCGCCAAGGGCCAGCAGGAGCCACGCGACCGGCCAGATGGACCCGGTCTTCGTCTTGACCAGCCGAGCCAGCAGCAGATGGCTCAGGGCCGTGGCTCCGCACAGGACCGTCGCTCCTGCCAGGACGCCCGCGGCAAAGCCCGAATTCAGCACGGGGTGTCTTCCAACACGGATGCCGAGACAGTCATGCCGACGATTATTGCAGAGTCCTTAGCGGATCGTTGAACGATAGAACGTTGAACGTCAAAACCTCTCGACGTTTGCCAGAAACTCCAAGCACAGCTCGGCGACCGGTTGTGCCTGCTCTACCACCACCGCGTGGCCGCTGCCCTGTAAGACTTCGAACCGCGCGCCAACGATGGATTCCGCCAGGCCGCGTGCCCGGTCGAGCGGCACAAAGGCGTCGAGCTCGGCTGCCACTACCATTGTCGGGCACCGGATCGCCGCCGGCTCATCCCGCAACCGCATCGAGTGGGCCGTTTCGAGCAGCCCGATGAGGCCCTCGAACCAGAGATCGGGCAGGCCGCTGATCTGGGCGCGCCGCATGGCGCGCTCCTCGCGGTGACTCTCGATGTAAGCCGGAGAGTAGACCACGGGTTCGAGAACGTCGAAGAGGTGGCCGCGGTCGCCGCCGTCAAGCGAGCGCCGGCAGGCCACCTTCCAGCGCTCCACCTCGTCGGCCATCTGATCATCGAATCCGTCCGCGGCCGCAATAGTGACCAGAGACCGCACTCTCTCGGGGTAGCGTCCGGCGACCAGTGTGGCGATCACCCCGCCAAACGACGTGCCGACGATGTTGGCAGTCTCGAGCTCCAGGTGATCCAGCAACGCCACCACGTCCTCTGCGTGGTCTGCCACGTCGGCGGGTGGCCCCACGGGCATCATGAGCTGACCGCGGAAGTCGCAGCGCACAAGACGGAAGCTTTCCGCCAAAACCCGCGCGACGGGCTCCCATGAGGAGACACTCATGGCGATGCCATTGAGCAGCAGCAGCGGCTCACCCTCACCTTCGATGCGATGGTAGAGAACGACTGGGTTGTCCGTCACGCCGCACCCTCGCCAGTCGGCATTTCAAAATCGACGGACTTGGCGGCCATGAAGCGCTTGAGGGCCGGAAAGAAGATGTCCGGGCGTTCGATGTAGACCACGTGCCCGCTCTCCGGCACCAGCTCGTAGCGGCTGTTGGGGAAGATATCGGCCAGCTTCTCCTGCTGCCACAGCGGGATCGCGCGGTCGTGGGCACCGGCCAGGATGAGGGTCGGCGCGGTCACCTCGCGGTAGCCCGCCACCCGCTCGTCGATGGTCTCGAAGAACGGGTCCTGCGCCTCGGTGAGCCGGATCAAACAGTAGCGGTAGTCCACGAAGCGGTCGTAGGACCGCTGGCGCATGGCCGCGAGCTGCTCGTCGGAGATGTTTTTGACAAAGCGCTCCGAGAAGATCTTCTCGTACATATAGTGGGTGTAAAGCTCGAAAACCGCCTTGTCACCTCGGTAGAAGAGAAGCGAGATGTCCTGGTACATGTCGAAGAGCTTTTCGCGGCTGGCCAGAATCCCCGACAACACCAGCGTGTGGAGCCGCTCAGGGTAGAGGCGGGCGAACTCGAGCGCGATGAAGCCGCCGTAGGAGATGCCCATCGGGTGGATCTTGTCGACGCCGTTTTCGTCCATGATCAGCGCCAGGTGTCGCGCGAGATCGTCGATGAAGTAGGGGACATCCTCTTTTGACGATTCGCCCTGCCCTAGAAAATCGTAGAGAATCACGTCGTAGTCGTCGATTAGCTGCGGCAGGAAGCCGTACCATGCCTTGGTGTGCATGGCGAGGCCGTTAAGCAGGCACACCACCTCGCGGTCGCCCCTGCCGAAGTACTCCCACCAGATCTGTTGCCCACCTACTTCGAGGTGACCACTTCGATCAGGCTTTAATTCCTGCTTCATAAATCTCCCGATTCCGAATTCTCAATCGTGCGTCTCCGGTTGGCTCAGGTTTCGCCTCTCCTGGTTCCGAAACA
>PVMK01128292.1_pt1 | contig 12007 bp, 16 predicted proteins | sample 1853481 | NCBI WGS metagenome assembly PVMK01 (sample SAMN08533507, study PRJNA380276) | Marine sediment metagenome, whole genome shotgun sequencing project. | reverse complement strand
CCTTGACGCTAACCACGATGACGTCGCCGACGCCCGCGGACTTGCGCTTGGAACCGCCGAGCACCTTGATGCACTGCACCCGCCGTGCGCCGGAGTTGTCGGCGACGTCTAGCTGAGTCTGCATCTGAATCATGGGTCCAGCTCCTCTCGCGGCTCAGGCCGACGCCACGCCAGCGTCGATCACCCGCCAGGTTTTCGACTTGGCGATCGGCCGGCATTCCTCGATCTGCACCAGATCGCCGGCCTTGCAATGGTTGTTCTCGTCGTGGGCGCGGTACTTTTTGGTGCGCCTGATAATCTTCTTGTAGAGCGGATGCATGACCCGGCGCTCGACCAAGACGGTGATCGTCTTGTCGGCCTTGTCGCTCACCACCACTCCCTGCAACATTCGACGCGGCATGACTTTCTATACTCCTAGGAAGCGGCTTGCTGCAGGTTCTGCAGCACCGTTTTGACGCGTGCGATATCGCGGCGCACCTGGCGCGCACGCGCGGTGTTCTCCAATTGCCCACTGGCCTTCTGGAAGCGCAGGTTGAACTGCTCCTTGCGCAAATCCATGAGCGAGTCCTTGAGCTCGTCGGCGGTCTTGGTACGGAGGTCGGAGGCTTTCATGGCCTAGGTCCCATCGCCGATACGAGTGACGAACTTGGTCTTGATCGGCAGCTTGGCGGAGGCCAGCACGAAGGCCTCGCGGGCCACATCTCGCGGCACGCCATCGAGCTCGAACATGATCCGTCCTGGCTTGACCCTTGCGGCCCACCACTCCGGCGAGCCCTTACCCTTGCCCTGGCGCACCTCGGCTGGCTTCTGGGACACTGGCACGTCCGGAAACACCCGGATCCACAGCTTGCCGACGCGCTTCATATGGCGCGTGATGGCCCGCCGCGCGGCCTCGATCTGGCGCGAAGAGATGCGCCCCGGGGTCAACGCCTTCATCCCGTAAGCGCCGAAGGTCAGCGTAAAGCCGCCCTTGGCCTTGCCGTGGATGCGCCCCTTGTGGGCCTTACGGTATTTAGTTCGCTTTGGCTGCAACATGACTTAGGTTTCCTCGAAGCGCGGCCGCCGAATTATCGCGGCTGCTGCGTCTCCTGCATCTTTTTTTCCTGGGCCATGGGATCGTGGGCCATGATCTCGCCCTTGAACACCCAGACCTTGACCCCGCAACTGCCGTAGGTGGTTCGTCCTGTCGCCTCGCCGTAGTCGACGTCGGCGCGCAGCGTGTGCAGCGGCACCCGGCCCTCGCGGTACCACTCCGTGCGCGCGATCTCGGCACCGCCCAGGCGGCCGCCGCACTGAATCCGGATGCCCTGGGCGCCCAGGCGCATGGCCGACTGCACGGCCCGCTTCATGGCCCGGCGGAAGGCGACGCGGCGCTCGAGCTGGTTGGCGATGTTTTCGGCCACCAGGGTGGCGTCGATTTCCGGCTTGCGGATCTCGACGATGTTCAGATGCACCTCGCTGCCGGTCATCTTCTGCAGATCGCCGCGCAGCCGCTCGATGTCCGCGCCCTTCTTGCCGATGACCACCCCGGGACGGGCGGTATGGATGGTGATCCGCGCCTTCTTGGCCGGCCGCTCGATGATGATCCGGGATATTCCGGCCTGCTGCAGGCGCTTGCGCAGGAACGCGCGAATGCGCAGATCCTCGTGCAGCAGATCGGCATAGTCCGCGTCGGCGTACCAGCGGGAATCCCAGGTTCGATTGATGCCGAGCCGCAGCCCGATCGGATTGACTTTTTGGCCCATTACGCCGTTTCCTCGCGTTCGCGCACTACTACGGTCAAGTTGCTGAACGGTTTTATGATGCGCCCGGCCCGGCCGCGCGCGCGTGGCCGAAACCGCTTCATCACAATGCTTTTGCCCACCGTCGCCTCGGCCACGAACAGGCGGTCGACGTCGAGCTGATGGTTGTTCTCGGCGTTCGCGATCGCTGACTGCAGCGTCTTCCTGACGTCGCCAGCAATCCGCCGCTTGGAGAAAGTCAACTCCGACAGCGCGGCCTCCGCGCTTTTGCCACGGATGGTCTCGGCCACCAGGTTCAGTTTCTGCGGGCTGACGCGCAGGTTCCGGGCCACCGCCAAGGCCTCGGAGTCGCTCAGGCGCCGTTCGTGTTTTGGCTTACCCATGGCGCCTTACCCTCTCCTCGCCTTTTTGTCCGCGGCGTGGCCGTGGAAGGTCCGGGTCGGGGCGAACTCGCCGAATTTGTGCCCGACCATGTTTTCGGTGACCAGGACCGGCAAGAACTTCCTGCCGTTGTGCACGCCGAAGGTCAAGCCGACGAACTGCGGCATGACGGTCGAGCGCCGCGACCAGGTCTTGATGATTTCGTTGCGTCCCGACGCACGCGACTTCTCTGCTTTTCTGAGCAGGTAGCCGTCGACGAACGGACCTTTCCAAACCGAACGAGCCACGAAAAGCCCTCCGCTAACGCTTTTTATGACGGCGGCGCACGATCAGCCGGTCCGTCTTCTTGTTGTGGCGCGTCTTGGCGCCCTTGGTCGGCCGCCCCCAAGGGGTGACCGGATGGCGGCCGCCCGAGGTGCGGCCCTCGCCGCCGCCATGGGGATGATCGACCGGGTTCATGGCCACACCGCGCACCGAGGGGCGCTTGCCCAACCAGCGCGAGCGGCCGGCCTTGCCGAGCTTGATGTTGCCTTGGTCGGAGTTGGACACGGCGCCGATGGTCGCCATGCATTCGGCACGCACCATGCGCACTTCGCCCGAGCCCAACCGCAACAAGGCGTGGCCGGCATCGCGTCCGACCAGTTGCACGTAGGTGCCGGCCGAACGTGCGATCTGCCCGCCCTTGCCCGGCTTCATCTCGACGTTGTGTACGATGGTACCGACCGGGATCGAGGCCAACGGCATTGCGTTGCCCGGCTTGATGTCCGCCTTCTCGCCCGAGATCACGGAATCGCCAGCCTCCAGCCGCTGCGGCGCCAGGATGTAGCTGACCTCGCCGTCGTCGTATTCGATAAGCGCGATGAAGGCGGTCCGGTTCGGATCGTACTCCAGGCGCACGACCTTGGCCGGCACGTCGAACTTGCGCCGCTTGAAGTCGACCATGCGGTACAGCCGCTTGTGGCCGCCGCCGCGGCGCCGCGCGGTGATCCGGCCGGCGTTGTTGCGGCCGCCCGACTTGGTCAGGCCCTCGCTGAGCGACTTGACCGGATCGCCCTTCCACAGGCCGGCGCGGTTGACCAGCACCAAGCCACGGCGTCCGGGCGTCGTCGGTTTGAATTTCTTCAGAGCCATAGCGTCAAATCCCCGTGGTCACGTCGATGCTGTGACCCTCTTCGAGAGTCACGTAGGCCTTCTTGGTGGCGGCGCGCTTGCCGAGATGACCGCGAAAGCGCTTCACCTTGCCCTTCTGGCGCAGCGTGTTGACGGCCTTGACCTTGACCGAGAACAAACCCTCCACGGCGGTCTTGATCTCGGGCTTGCTGGCATCCAAGGGCACCTGGAAGGTGACCTGGTTGTGCTCCGAGCCGAGCGTCGACTTCTCGGTCACGAACGGTCGGCGGATCAGCTCGTAAAGCCGCTCTTTGGAGACGGTCACGTCTCTTTTTCTATAGGGTCTCGGCCCGCTCATTTCAGCCGCGCCTCCAAAGCTTCGACCGCGTCCTTGGTCAGCACCAAGGTGTCGCGGCGCAGAATGTCATAGACGTTGGCGCCCTGCTCCGGCAGTACGTCGACGCCTGGAATGTTGCCGGCCGCGCGCCGGAAGCTTTCGTCTAGCGCCGCGCCGCCGATCACCAGTACCGAGGACCAGCCGAGAGCACCGAGCTTCTTCGCCAGATCACCGGTCTTGGGCGTGTCCGTCTTGGCCGCCTCCAGTACCACCAGCTTGCCGTCGGCCGCCTTGGCCGAGAGCGCGCTCTTGAGCGCCAGCTTGCGCACCTTCTTGGGCAGCTTGTGGGAATGGTCCCGCAGCACCGGTCCAAAGGCACGGCCGCCGCCGCGGAACTGGGATACCTTCGGCGGACCGTGCCGCGCCCGGCCGGTGCCCTTCTGGCGGTACATCCTCTGAGTCGTACCCTTGACGTCGCTGCGCCCCTGGACCTTATGAGTCCCGGCCCGGCGCTTGGCGAGCTGCCAATTGACCATGCGCGCGAGCAGGTCTGGCCGTGGGCCGAGGCCGAAGATCCCGTCGTCGAGATCGATCTCGCCCGCCTTCTTGTTGTCCAGCGTTGTGACCGCACACTTCATGGCCGCTATTCCTTCCCGTCCACGGCGCCATCGGCGGCCGGCGTTTCCGCGGGCGCCTCGGCCTCTGGCGCAACCTCGGCCTCCGGCGCCCCCTCTGGGCCGCTCGCGAGCAGGCCGGCGGGGAACGGCGCGTCGTCGGGCACCGAATGCTTGACCGCATCGATGATCCGAACCCAGCCGCCCTTGGACCCAGGCACCGCGCCGCGCACCAGGATCAGCCCTTCCTCGGCATCGGTCGAGACGATCCGGAGGTTCTGCTGGGTGGCGCGGCGGTCGCCCATGTGGCCGGCCATTTTCTTGCCCTTGAAGACCTTGCCCGGGTCTTGGCTGTTGCCGGTCGAGCCGTGGGAGCGATGGGAAACCGAAACGCCGTGGCTGGCGCGCAAGCCCTTGAAGTTGTGCCGCTTCATGGCACCGGCGAATCCCTTGCCGATGGTGATCCCGGCCACGTCCACGTACTGACCCGGCACGAAATGATCGGGCGACAGCTCCTGGCCGACTTCCAGCAGGGCGTCGGCGGAGACCCGAAATTCATTTAGCTTACGCTTCGGCTCCACCTTGGCCTTGGCGAAATGGCCGCGCATGGCTTTGCCGACGTTCTTGACCTTGGCCGCGCCGTTGCCGAGTTGGACCGCGTCGTAGCCGTCGCTGTCCTGGCGGCGAACCGCGACGACATGGCAGCTGTCGACCTTGAGCACGGTGACGGGCACGTGTTCCCCGTCCGCGGTGAAGATCCGCGTCATGCCGAGTTTCTGAGCGAGCAAACCGGTGCGCATGGTCCTAGCCCTTGAGCTTAATCTCGACATCGACGCCGGCCGCCAAGTCAAGTTTCATCAAGGCGTCCACTGTCTGCGGAGTCGGGTCGACGATGTCGAGCAACCGCTTGTGGGTGCGGATCTCGAACTGCTCCCGCGACTTCTTATCGATGTGCGGCCCGCGCAACACCGTGTATTTTTCGATTCGGGTCGGCAACGGAATCGGGCCGCGCACTTGGGCGCCGGTCCGCTTTGCCGTGCTGACGATTTCCGCGGTCGACAGGTCGAGCACCCGGTGGTCGAACGCCTTAAGGCGAATGCGTATGTTTTGACTATCCATCTTCGGTCCAATTCGGTGCCTGTTAGCGTGCCGTCAATCGCTACTATTCGATAATTCCGGCGACGACGCCGGCGCCGACCGTGCGGCCGCCTTCGCGGATCGCAAAGCGCAGGCCCTCGTCCATCGCAATCGGCGCGATCAGCTCCACTTCCATCGAGATGTTGTCGCCCGGCATCACCATCTCGGTCCCCTCCGGCAGGTGAACCACCCCGGTCACATCCGTGGTCCGGAAGTAAAACTGCGGACGGTAGTTGGTGAAAAACGGCGTGTGGCGGCCGCCCTCCTCCTTGGTCAGGATGTAGGCCTCGGCCGTGAACCTCGTGTGCGGCGTGATCGAGCCCGGCTTCGCCAAAACCTGGCCGCGCTCCACGTCCTCGCGACTGACACCGCGCAGAAGCGCCCCGATGTTGTCACCGGCCTCGCCCGAATCCAGCAGCTTCCGGAACATCTCGACGCCCGTCACCGTCGTCTTCGCCGTCTCCTTGATGCCGACAATCTCGACCTCCTCGCCGACGTTGACCGTCCCGCGCTCAACACGACCCGTCACAACCGTCCCGCGCCCCGAAATCGAAAACACGTCCTCGATCGGCATCAGAAACGGACGGTCCTTCGCACGCTCCGGCTGCGGAATGTAGGTATCAACCGCCTCCATCAGCTTCAGGATCGAGTTCTTGCCGGTCTCCTCGTCACCTTCCTCCAGGCCCGCCAGCGCCGAACCCATCACGATCGGAATGTCGTCGCCAGGAAATTCGTAGGAACTCAACAGCTCCCGAACCTCAAGCTCAACCAACTCCAATAGCTCCGGGTCGTCGACCTGATCCACCTTGTTCAGGTAAACCACGATCGCCGGAACCCCCACCTGGCGCGCCAGAAGAATGTGCTCGCGGGTCTGGGGCATCGGGCCGTCCGCAGCCGAAACTACCAAAATCGCCCCGTCCATCTGCGCCGCGCCCGTGATCATGTTCTTCACGTAGTCCGCATGACCCGGACAGTCCACGTGCGCGTAGTGACGGTTCTCCGTCTCGTACTCAACATGCGCCGTCGCGATCGTGATCCCACGCGCCTTCTCCTCCGGCGCCTTGTCGATCTGGTCGAACGGCGTGAACTCGGCGCCGCCAGACTCCGCCAAAACCTTCGTAATCGCAGCCGTCAGAGTCGTCTTGCCGTGATCAACGTGGCCAATCGTTCCAACGTTGCAGTGCGGCTTCGTACGCTCAAATTTCGCCTTTGCCATCGGTCCTGGTTCTCCGTCTCTGAACTCTCTTAATCACGAACTGGCGGTTTAGGCCAGCTTGGCGACCACTTCATCGGCGACCGCTTGGGGCACCTTTTCGTAGTGGTCGAAGTGCATGGTATACTGTGCCCGGCCCTGGCTCATCGAGCGCAGATTGTTGACGTAGCCGAACATGTTGGCCAGCGGCACCATGGCGTTGATCACCTGGGCATTGCCACGGGCGTCCATGCCGGTGATGTGGCCACGCCGGCTGTTCAAGTCGCCGATGATGTCGCCCATGTAAACCTCTGGCGTCACCACCTCGACCCGCATCATGGGTTCGAGCAGTACCGGCGCGGCCCTGGGAATGCCTTCGCGATAAGCCGCGCGGGTCGCGATCTCGAAGGCGAGTACGCTTGAATCAACGTCGTGGCTAGCACCATCCACCAGGGTTGCCTTGAAATCGATCAGCGGAAAACCGGCCAGAACGCCGGTATTGCGAGCCGAGTTCAGGCCCTTCTGGACGCCGGGCACAAATTCCTTCGGCACCGAGCCGCCAGTGACCTTGTTCTCGAACACGAAGCCTTCGCCCGGCTCGAGCGGTTCGAAAACCAGCTTGACCCGCGCGAACTGACCAGAACCGCCAGTCTGCTTTTTGTGGGTGTAGTCGATCTCGGCGCCACGGGTGATGGTCTCGCGGTAGGCGACCTGCGGCGCGCCGACATTGGCCTCGACCTTAAACTCGCGCTTCATGCGATCGACCAGAATCTCCAAGTGCAATTCGCCCATGCCCTTGATCACGGTCTGGCCGCTCTCCGGGTCCGAGGTGACGCGGAACGAAGGATCTTCCTGGGCCAGGCGGCCGAGCGCCACGCCCATCTTCTCCTGATCGCTCTTGGTCTTGGGCTCGACCGCGACCTCAATGACCGGTTCCGGGAAATCCATGCGCTCGAGGATGATCGGGTCCTTCGGATCGCTCAGCGTCTCGCCGGTGGTCGTCGACTTGAGCCCGGCGATGGCGACGATGTCGCCGGCGTGCGCTTCCTTGATGTCCTCGCGGTGGTTGGCGTGCATGAGCAGCATGCGCCCGACCCGCTCCCGGTTCTGCTTGACGGTGTTGAGCACGTTGGTGCCGGTCGTCACGACCCCGGAATAGACCCGCACGAAAGTCAGGGTACCGACGAAGGGATCGGTCATGACCTTGAGGGCCAGCATCGAGAGCGACTCGTCGTCGGCGCTCTTGCGGGTCAGGGGCTCGTCGGTATCGGGCTTGACGCCCTTGACGCTCGGTACGTCGGTCGGCGACGGCAGAAAGTCGACCACCGCATCCCAGCAACGGCTGCACGCCCTTGTTCTTGAACGCCGAGCCGTTGAGCACTGGCACGAAAGTCAGATTGCAGGTCCCGATGCGGACGCAGCGCTTGAGGGTCTCCTCGTCCGGCTCCTGACCTTCCAAGTAGGCCTCCAAGGCGGCATCGTCCTGCTCGACCGCCAACTCGATCAACTTCTCGCGGTACTCGGCGGCCTGCTCGGCGAGCTCTTCGGGAATCTCCCGAACCTCGAATTCAGCGCCCATGGCCTCGTCCTTCCAGACGACGGCCTTCATACGGATCAGGTCGACCACGCCGATGAATTCGCTCTCCGAGCCGATCGGTAGCTGCAGCACCAATGGCACCGCGCCCAGGCGGTCGACGATCATTCGAACGCAACGATGGAAGTCGGCGCCGACGCGATCCATCTTGTTGACGAAACAGATGCGCGGGACGTTGTACTTGTCCGCCTGGCGCCACACCGTTTCGGACTGCGGCTCGACGCCCGCCACCGAGTCGAACACCGTCACCGCACCGTCGAGCACGCGCAGCGAGCGCTCCACCTCAATGGTGAAATCGACGTGGCCTGGGGTGTCGATGATGTTGATCCGGTGGTCGCGCCAATTGCAGGTGGTCGCCGCGGAAGTGATGGTGATTCCGCGCTCCTGCTCCTGCTCCATCCAATCCATGGTGGCGGTGCCTTCATGCACCTCACCGATCTTATAGGAGCGGCCGGTATAATAGAGAATGCGCTCGGTCGTCGTGGTCTTGCCGGCATCGATATGGGCCATAATGCCGATATTGCGATAGCGGTCGAGCGGAGTGGTACGGGGCATAATGGCGGTCTCTCGAATTCCGGCTTACCAGCGATAATGCGAAAAGGCCCGGTTGGCCTCCGCCATGCGGTGAGTATCCTCACGCTTCTTGACCGCGGAGCCGCGATTGGCGGCGGCGTCCAATAGCTCGTTCGCCAGACGTTCGGTCATGGTAAATTCCGAGCGCGAGCGCGAAGCGCGGATCAACCAACGGATGGCGAGCGCCTGGCTGCGGTCGGGCCGCACTTCGATCGGAATCTGGTAGGTGGCGCCACCGACCCGCCGCGAACGCACTTCGAGGTCCGGCTTGACGTTGCCGAGCGCGTCGTGAAACACGCGGATCGGATCCTGGCTCGATCGCTGCTGAATGCGCTCGAAGGCACCGTAAACGATCCCCTCGGCAACCGACTTCATGCCCGCATACATGAGCACGTTCATAAACTTGCTGAGGACGACGTCGCCGAACTTAGGATCCGGCAAGACTTCACGTTTTTCGGCGCGATGGCGGCGCGACATGCTCGGCTCCCTATCCCTATTTCGGACGCTTTGCGCCGTACTTGGAGCGGCGCTGGCGGCGATCGGTGACGCCCTGGGTATCCAACGTGCCCCGAATGATGTGGTAGCGGACGCCCGGCAGGTCCTTCACGCGGCCGCCGCGGATCATCACCACCGAGTGTTCCTGGAGATTATGACCCTCGCCAGGTATGTAGCTGGTGACCTCGAAACCGTTGGTCAGGCGCACGCGCGCGACCTTGCGCAGCGCCGAGTTCGGCTTCTTTGGCGTGGTCGTGTAGACCCGGGTGCAGACCCCCCGTTTCTGCGGGCAGGCCTCCAGGGCAGGTACCTTGTTCCGGGTCACCGGCGGTTTGCGCGGCTTGCGGATCAACTGGTTGATCGTCGGCATAACCTTGGCCTCTTCACCATCAGGCTTAAGATATAAAAACCCCGCTCAGGAGCGATTCACCTGCTCCCGCGGGTCGTTCATGGGCCGTCGAAACAGCCGCCAGCAATTTGTTCCCGTAATCAGCCCGGGCTGCGTCTAGACCGCAACGGGTCTACCACCAGCCCCCCTGAAATGCGCGCGCATACTATTGCTGCGCCGCACCCTCGTCAAGCCTTGGAAACAGTCTTTTTTCGCCGAATCCCGCAGTCCCCAGGGACCTATCGGACCCGGAGCGCGGCGCCAACCCGAAACCGTCCTCCGGGGGCGCGCCCAGGGGGCCCAAGGGGCGCCCCGGCCGGATCAGGCGACCGACGTCTGCTCACTCTCCTTCTCGGCCTTCTCTGCCTCGGCGGCCAGCGCCGCCTGCTGTTGCTGTTGTTTCTCCAGAACCTCGCGATCCCGCTCGGCGGCCAGAATCTTGACCTGATTCATCACCGCGCCGGTGCCCGCCGGGATCAGGCGGCCGACGATCACGTTCTCCTTCAGGCCGACCAGATTGTCGGTCTTACCGTGGGTCGCCGCCTCGGTCAGCACCCGGGTGGTCTCCTGGAACGAGGCCGCGGATATGAACGAGCGGGTCTGCAGGCTGGCCTTGGTGATGCCCTGAAGCACCGGTTTGCCGCCGGCCGGCGCGCCACCTTGATCGACGGTCTTTTCGTTGATCTCGGCGAATTCCTCCCGGTCGATCTGTTCGCCGACCAGGCAGGTGGTGTCGCCGGCGTCGGTGATTTCGACCTTCTGCAGCATCTGGCGAACGATCACCTCAATGTGCTTGTCGTTGATCTTGACGCCCTGCAGGCGGTAGACGCTCTGGATTTCACTGGTCAGGTAGGCGGCCAGTGCTTCCACGCCCAGCACCTCCAGGATGTCGTGGGGCACCGCGTTGCCGTCCATCAGCGCATCGCCGACTTCGACAAAATCGCCTTCCTGGACCGAGATGTGCTTGCCCTTGGGGATCAGGAATTCCCGCGGCTCGGCATCCTCTCCCTCCGGACGTACGATGATCCGGCGCTTGTTCTTGTAATCCTTGCCGAATTCGACCCGGCCCTCGAGGTCGCTGATGATCGCGTAGTCCTTCGGCTTGCGCGCCTCGAACAGCTCCGCCACCCGCGGCAGGCCGCCGGTGATGTCGCGAGTCTTGGAGGTTTCCCGCGGGATGCGGGCGAGCACGTCGCCGGCCTTGACGTGGGAGCCACTGTCGACCGAGAGGATCGCGTCCACCGACATGAAATAGCGGGCCTCCATGCCGTTGGCTAGCGTGATCACCTCGCCCTTTTCGTCGCGCAGGGTGATCCGCGGCTTCAACTCGCTGCCACGCGATGCCTGTTTCCAGTCGACCACGACCCGATTGGAGATGCCGGTGGTCTCGTCCAGGATCTCGCGCATGGAGACGCCCTCCATGAGATCCATGTAGTTGGCGATGCCTGCCTTCTCGGTGACGATCGGGATGGTATAGGGGTCCCACTCGGCCATCTTCTGGCCTTTGACCACCGAAGCACCGTGGTCGATCAGCAGCTTGGCGCCGTACGGCACCCGGTGCCGGGCCCGCTCGCGGTCGACCTCATCCATCAGGACAATTTCCAGGTTACGGCCCATGACCACGGGCACGCCCTCGGAGTTGATGACCACGTTGCGGTTTTTGATCTCGATTCGCGCCTCGACCGAGGCCTCGACGCTCGACTGCTCGGCACCTCGCTGGGCCGCGCCACCGATGTGGAAGGTACGCATGGTCAGCTGGGTGCCCGGCTCGCCGATCGACTGGGCTGCAATGACTCCGACCGCCTCGCCGACGTTGACCCGGGTGCCGCGAGCCAGATCGCGACCATAACAGGTGCCGCAGATGCCGCCCTTGCTCGCGCAGGTCAAGGCGGAGCGGACTAGCAGCGCGTCGATGCCGGCGCGCTCGATCCGGTCGATCTTGTCTTCCTCGATCAAGTTGCCGGAGGGCACGATGACCTCGCCGGACAGCGGGTCGACCACATCCTGAAGCGCGGTGCGACCCAAAATCCGCTCGCCAAGCGAGGCTATCACCTCGCCGCCCTCCATAACCGCGTTCACGGTCAGGCCTTTATCAGTGCCGCAGTCCTCGATGGTGATGATCGCGTCCTGGGCGACGTCGACCAGGCGCCGGGTCAGGTATCCGGAGTTCGCGGTCTTGAGTGCCGTGTCGGCCAAGCCCTTGCGCGCGCCGTGGGTGGAGTTGAAATACTCCAGCACGGTCAGGCCTTCCTTGAAGTTCGAGATGATCGGGGTTTCGATGATCTCGCCCGAAGGCTTGGCCATCAGGCCGCGCATGCCGGCCAACTGCTTGATTTGCGCCGCCGAGCCGCGCGCGCCGGAGTGCGCCATCATGAACACCGAGTTGACGTCGCGCCCGGTCTCGCCGGACATGACGTTCATCATCTCTTCGGCGACCCGGTCGG
>PVMK01117503.1_pt1 | contig 12009 bp, 9 predicted proteins | sample 1853481 | NCBI WGS metagenome assembly PVMK01 (sample SAMN08533507, study PRJNA380276) | Marine sediment metagenome, whole genome shotgun sequencing project. | reverse complement strand
AAATTTTATTGTATTGTCCCTGAGACTGTACACCTATGGGATAGTCCTCAAATTCACAATATTGAACTGTACAGAACTTAGAATCACGCGTTAAATTAACTGCTCCCATGTCATATACATTTTCATGCTTACCCTTGTTTTCTTCATATGGATGAGCAGCTCCATCCAAAAAGTGGAGTTTTTCTATTACTATATATTCACCGGATACACGCATTACCACTCCATCCCAAGTATAATCCCAATTGGGATTACTCAATTTTGGTAAAGCTCCATTTCCATATGATGTAAATCGTATGGGATTATCTGAGTTCCCTGATTCTGTTACTTTAAATCTCCCCAGCCATTTATCGCCACGTTTAAAAAGAATAGTATCTCCCGCTTTGAAAATAACGGAATCCAGTTTATCTAATGTTTGCCAAGGAGACGATACACTTTTCCCTGAATTATTATCATTCCCTGAAGATGATATATAATAGTTAGTCGCTAATACAGAATTACTTAAAAACAAGAAAATGACTAAAGAATATAGAACAGTAAGTTTCTTCATATTGCCTCCTAATATGGGGTAGAATTCACTGGAAATTAAAATAAAGTTATGAGTTAAATAATGTGTCCACAATGGCTATTTTTTCTACTAATGCTAATAATGCGCTTATTGGTCCATTGATAATTGATGGTTGTTATGCGTAGCAGCTGTATGTATAATATGAAAAAACTATTCAACAATTCTTTGTAATTTAAACAATTCTAATGAACGTAATTTTAGTATCAAAATATTTATTTAATAGTTTATGATGTAATTAATATATAAATAATAGGAGTAAAACATGTTACGATATAATTATTTAGCAATTACCATTTTTATTTTTATGATTGGATGCACAAATACACAATATTCTAACCATAAATATAAAAATATTGTTCATACATTTAATGAAGCTTGGAATACTGGGGAATTAGATTTATTAGATAAGACAGTACATCCTGAATATTTAAAACAAGAAGGCGATGAACAGTGGAAGGGGATTGAACCTTTAAAGATATATGTGAAAAATTATAGAGAATCAATGCCAGATGTGAGCATAAAATATGTTGAAGAAATTTACGGAGACAGTAAAGCTGCGATACGGTTTACTCTAGAAGGAACACCGATTGATACACAGAAAAAATTTAAAGCAGAGGGAATTGTAATTTTTCAATTTAAGGACGGTAAGATTATTAGCGATAAAAGTGTATTTGATCAATTATCATCACTAACACAGCAAGGATATAACATTATTCCTCCCCAATAATTATTTGAATTGAATTCATATTTTATTCAATCACAATTATTCAAGGAAAGTAGAAGATGTTTAAAAAAGTATCGATTGTAATTACAATACTACTAGTGGGATATATAATTTTTCTAATTTTTAATCCAAATAATAACAATGATCATCTGGTTGGGGTTTTGAAATTTGACAATGACACTCAAATCGTTAATCCTAAAACTGTTGATTTGACAGAGGAAGGATTACTCGATTGGGCTCATTGGGGTTTTGGCGCTGATGAATGGACTGACAGCTCGCAATACACTCATAAAGCTGAAGTTAATCCTCTTATAAATTTAGATACAATAATAGTAACTAATAAACTCATAAATGACAGCCCTGCACAAGTTTATTGGTATGAAGAACCTACCGATAATAAATTTAAGTGGAATGATGGAACACCCACAAAAATTGTAAATAATCTTGATGCAGGTATTTGGATTGCAGGCGTTGGAAATGGATTCAGAATTTCCGTTCCCGCTAATACAAAAAGACAATTTATTAATCTATATTTAGGTGCTTGGGAAGCAAGAGGTAAGTTAACAGCTTCATTGAGTGATAATAGTGCTCCAGTTGTAATAAGTTTGTTTGAAAAACATGGAACTGATTATTCCAATAATAATGTTAGACAGTATACTTTAGAATATTTATCGTCATCAGATAATGAATCCCTAACAATTGATTGGATTGTTGAAGAGTATTACGATGCTGATGGATGGGGCAATATAACACTTCGGGCAGTTACATTATCTAATTAAGAGTGATTACTGAAAATTGGTATCAATGACTAACTAAGATATAATTTTTTGGCTGATAAAGGCAAATCAAGCCGAGCTAGTAAAGTAACTGCAGATTAAAACAATAATTTTAAAGGATTTACTGAAATCAAGGCATTCTCTTTAATTAGTTTTGATTATTTATCTTTTCGTATGCACCTATATCAGGAATTTGACTTTTTCCAATTTGTACTTTATCTAAATCAATACTGTAACCCAATTTCTTACCGTAATTAATTGCGGGACTTTTAGAACTCAATCGATAATCACCGTTATCAATATTTACAAAGTGCGGGTCAATAATTAACTCTCCTGAACCAAGAGGTTTACCACAAGGATCTCCAGTACTACCGTCAGTACAATAATAAATGTTATTTTCATGAATTACCTTATTGTAATTCCCGATATCGTAAGGTGCTGTAACTAAAACCTGTATATCGTTGGCAACGACAAAAATATTATTTCTCAACTTGAAGTTTCCGTTTCTCATTGTGAAAACAGTATTAACTGCTCCATTGATTGACGGTTTTGTACGGATTACAGTATTGTTTTCTATCTTTGAGCTATCTCCACCCCAATAAAAAATAAATTGCTGATAATCGTCACTTAAATTGTAATATACATCAATATTATTTCCTTCAATTTCGCCCTCAATTTCTAAAAATCCCATATTATCAAAAGATTTATTATGATGAATTTTTATATCATGAACTTTTGTACCAAAATACCGATCATCTAATTCAATGAAACCACCATCAGCACCAAAAGCCCCACCAACCTTTACATAATTTGAACAGGTGTTATATGAAATTTCATTATATGCATTACCTATTACAATCCCGAGAGGACCCCAATAAGGTGCTGATAAATAACGGTTGCAATCTTGAAATATATTATTGGTGATTAAACTATGTTGTCCTGTTATATTAACTCCTATAGGACAATCAGTGAATTTGCAGTTCTCAATAGTTATATAGTTGGCGCAAGTTTTGGTAAATATGGCTCCAACTTGCAAAACTGATTTACCATTTTTCGAATTAGCATCTGCACAATTTGTAAAAGATAAACCATCGATAAATATATAGCTACCACTAATCTGAAAAACATTCCCGTTCAATTCATTTTGATTAGTATTACTGAAAACTGGAATCGACCCTTCTCCATAACTGCTTATTACAATCGGATTTTTTTGGAGACCTGATGAATTAAATATTATACCGCCTTGAAAGGATGAATTTTTAGCAAACAAAATACTGTCACCAGGTTGAAATACAATTTCTTCCAACTGATTGAGACTCTTCCATGGTGAGTTGACTGAAGTCCCATTATTATTATCATTTCCAATTTGACTATTTATATAATAATTGGTAGTCCCACTGATTTGTCTTGTAACTGTGCATCCAAGTAGTAGTAATTGAATCGCAATTGAATAAAGAATTATCTTTTTCATAATAACCTCTCATATGGTTGAGTAAAACATTAAAGAAGTATTTTTTTAACTTTCATCTGTCTTCAAATTTAATATGACAATATTTATTATGATCAGCCCATTTTCAATATGCTTTGGTGTACGAAGGAATGTTTCTCAAAGCGGGCTAGTTACTACCCGCTCCCCATCCTGCTACAGGGCTACCTGGTAATAGTTGATAGTCACCGCCATTGAAATCTACAAATAGTGGGTTTGTGCTAATCTCTCCAAGACCCCAGCTAACACCAAGGTCTATAATACCATCATCGACGTCCCAAAAACAGTTGTTCAAATGAATAATATCATTAATACCGCCGTCCCAGTCTTGGATAAAAACCATCTCTCCCAGGTCATTATCAGTAACAATAATATTCCTTGTGATGGTAACAAAGGCAGGGCGTACATCAAAGAAAAATACACCATCAAAGGGACCATATAAGTCATTATCAGTCCTGATAATAGTATTACTTTCAATAGTACTATTAGAAGTTGGTGCCCACCAGAGTACAAAGTTCTGAAAATCACGGCTCACATTATGGTCAATTGTAATATTACTAGAGGACATCTTAGCAATATCAGCCCAATAGCTGACTTCTAAAAAACCCATATTATGTTCAGTCGTATTGTGATGAATATGGATATTGTCTTTATGATTTCGACCGTCGTCTATTTCAATTGCACCACCGTCAGCGCCCCATTCTCCACCTGCAATGTACATATTCTCGATAGTATTATAGGAGACTTCCTGGTTCCCGATTCCAAGGTGTATTCCAATTGGCCCCCAATAAGGAGTGGATAAAAATCCATTCGATTGAGCAGGATTACCATCATGAATATAGTTCTGTGTAATAATACTATATTCGCTATATGACTGAATAGCTTTTGCATTATTAGCGAATTCATTATTTCTGATAAGGACATGATCATAACCGAGACTCACATGCAGAGCGCCAACAGACCACACTTGCTCGAAGCCGGATTCATCCCAGGCAGAAGCAGTAAAATGAAAATACAGGTTTTCTACAATCTGATAATCTCCCCTGACACGCATTGCGTTGCCATTATTATTATCCACATTGGCATTTGTAAAACTCGGCGCACTCCCATTTCCGTAAGCTGATATTGTAATAGGATTATCAGCAGTCCCATTTCCATTGATAGTAACACAGCCGGAAAAGCTGGAACCGCGTTTAAAATAGATATTATTGCCGGGTTGGAAGGTCATACTTGATACTTTTTCTATTGTTTGCCATGGACTGTTTTCACTGCTGCCGCTATTATCATCTGAGCCACTAATGCTATCTATGTAGTAATCTGGTCCAGTCGATCTATGCGTGGATAATCTACAATTAAGAAAAAAAAGAATTGTAAATATAATTATTGTTCCAATAAACAATTGTTTCCAAAGTTGATAAGTCATAATATAGTCTCCTACAACAGATAGTAACGAATTTTCGTTGGTTTTCTGTGACCAAATAGTACTTCATAATCCTATAATACTACAATAATTAATGAATTGTTAAATGTCTGTGTAATTTCTACCTCTCGGTTATGAGACTGACGAAGTATCAATAAATATGTGGATTTGCAGAATAACGTGTCTAAAACGCGACCTAGCTACGAGTGAAAATGTAACTATTTATTGCTTAAATATAGTCCGTAAAATATAATTACTAAATATTAGAAAGATATTGTAAAGAAGATGTATGAATTTGACTGAATTGAATGCCCCCGTGATAAGTTAAATCTCTCATAGCACACCTCACCGTCTACCATTGAAATGAAACTGGGATTTCTAGGGAGTTAGAAACAGGTCCACCATAGTCAATACCATTTTTGTCTTTATAAGAACAAGTAATAAAAAATATCAAACTTCCTTTACCGGTTACAAAAGACTTTTCGTCTATAGAGCTCGTTGCATAATATGTAATAATTCCTGATTCTTGCATTTCCATTTTTTTTCCATAGTCATAGCTACTACTACCTCCAACAAATTTCCCTGACATGAAAGTATATGTAATGTCACCTACAGCATTTTGACTATTTTCAAATTTTGATTTATTACCATTCCATGTATAATTAATTGATATTTTTGCTCTATTATAATAATGTTCTGAATCTGGTGAGGAATTAACACTTATCACAATAGGCTTTCCAATGTTTTCATCTATAATCAAGGGTAATCTTGTTGCACAAGATAATATTATAAGTATTATTAAAAAGCCAATACCTACTACTATTTTTTTCATAATAAGCTCATTGTTTTCTTATTGAAAAAAAATAGAAATCTGGTGCAAATAAGATGCAGATATTTTACTGAATTGAATACCCCCGTTATAAGTTACATCTCTCAAAGTCACCTCACCTGTATACTTATTATTATAGATTTACCACTTTCTGAGTCTCAGTAGGGCGTAAAGTGCTATAATTCGTATATATTAGATAGTTGAGAATATATCAGAATATATTTAAAAACAACTTAATAAATCCCAGTGGTGTGCAAGAGTGCTTTATATATATAAAAGACCCCCCACCTACCTATGGCGTGGGTGGGGTACATTAATTACATTTACAACTCCCATTGAAGATGACCTCTTGACTTGTGGTCAAGTGCTTTATAGAGGAGAAATCGTGATCGGTATCCCGTCTGTATCCAAATTGGAACTGATTTTTTCCGTATTTATCAGTTTTTCAATATTTGAGAACATCCGTTCTTCTGAAGTAATTTGGTTATTTTTTGTAATTAATTAGATACATAACCATATCAAATGAATGCTTATTGTATATATACCACCCGTTATATATCCAATACTTGATTTAGAAAAGGAAAGTTTTTACACTTCATTACTGTTTCTCACCACTGTCCTTGTAGGGCAGTGGTCCGTAATAATTAAATGAAAAATACTTATAGAAGTAATGAATTCTTAGAGGGTAATTAACATTTTCTGAAATAATAGCACTGTTTTGTACCTCTGCCGTGTGAAGACAATGTTCTACGAGGAGAGATTTTGAAAGTGTGCTACAACTGTGCTACACTATTGTCCATTACTGTCCACTTCTGTCCATTAAAAGTTAATATTATTAGGTTTTGGTACACTCAAATTAGCCTGGTTGCTTTGAGAGACGTTTTTGGGATAATAAAGAAAATATATAAGAATTAATTTTTTACGGATTTGTTAATCTATTTCAATATTTTCTATCAATTTTTTAAAATAATCATAATCTTTTTTACCTTCAATAAAATAGAGTAGGTCCCCACTTGGATTATATAGAAAAGATGCGGGTAGTGCACCACTCCAATTTTTATTGAGAATATTTATTAGATCTTCATCTTTCCTAAAACCGCTTAAATAATTAGTATAAGAAACGTTATTTTTCTCTAGAAATGGTAAAACTTTATTCTCCAAATCTTCAGAATAATCTATACTAATTCCAACGACATCAACAGTACTTTTGTAATTGTCCGATAGTTTAACAAGATCAGGAATTTCTTTTCTACATGGAGGACACCAAGTTGCCCAAATGTTTAACAAGAGAACCTTGCCATTCCGATTATCAATGAGTTTCTGTAATTCAGATTCTGCAATAGTTTTAACCTCAAGATTGTACTGTGCTGAGCTAATACCGATAAATAAGTAGAATATGATAATAAATCGTAAAAACATTTTTATTTATCTACTCGTTTGATTGTACACCCAAATGCTTTTGTCTCAGTAATTGAAACTTGCTGATCATCTAATATTTCATCCAAAGCGACTCTTAAGTCCATTGATTCAACTTCGGATTCTTTTCTTGAATCATCAATTCTACCGTGATATAAAATATTAAAATCTGAATTAAGAACAAAAATTTCTGGGGTAAATTTCGCATCGAATTTATCCGCAATTATATTATTGGGATCCTTAAGGATAATGAATTTCAGACCATTTTCTTTTGCATGTTTTTTAATTTCTCCGACGTCTTCGTTTTTATTTGAATTTATCCCCAAAAAAGTTACTGGTTTATCGGAATAATCCTCATAAAGTGAAGCCATTCTTTGATTATAGGCATTTGAAACCGGACATCTTGTAGCAATGAACAATATGACTATTGCTTCTGAATCAGTAAAGTCTTCAAGAGAATATTCATTCCCACTATAATCTTTCAGAGTAAAGTTGTCGACTGATCCAGTTATTTCATGAGATTCATTAACTCCTTCTTGTGAAAATGAACTGTCCACAAAGAAAAAAGCTACTAGTATTAAACTAATGAGTTTAGAATGCATTCTTACCTCCATAAAAGGGTGTTTATTTTTTTTAATATTGCCTGTAAAGTATAATAACTTAATATTAGCAGATAAGTTCAACAATATTTAATTGAATTCCACAAATTTGACTTCAGCATGTTTATGGTTGGATTGTATTATTTAACATTGCGTACACTTCTTATAACAGATTTGCATCCCCAGAAAATGCTTCAAAACCCGACGTTTTTGGAACACTCAAATTAGGCTGTTTGTTTTGGGAGACGTTTTTGGCACGATTTTCTTAACAAGAAAAGTAAAATAGTTCTGAAAAAAGGGTTATGCGAAGTAATTAATCTTAGACTACATTCGTTGTAAATTGGTGTATCAAAACCCGTACCAAAATCAAAGTACCATAATTATTATCTTTTAACCTTTTTGATACAAAACATTTTTTGGTAGAATTGGCTATATAACACCAGTTATATAGCCAATTAATAACCATGCCTAATATTCTTTGTATAAAAAGTCCTTTGTTTTTTCTTTACCTGTGGTTACACCAGAAATGTGTCATTTTATGTCATTTAATGGCATATTTTGGCCAAATTGGAAAAATGAAAAAGGGAAGCTTTTACACTTCCCTTCTACTCTCTACCTGTATATATATCAGTAGCTTGTTAGTACCCGGAGCCGGACTTGAACCGGCACGGACTCATCATCCGAGGGATTTTAAGTACTATGGTCTTAACATGTATCTCTTTATATATCATCACTTGCAGTATTTCGTGTTTTACCTTATCCCGTGGTTATACCAGTAAAATAGGTAAAGATATCAGTAGATCAAAATGTTGCCTTCTTATAATTATACAGTATTTATTCGGTTTCCTGTTTTGGGATCAAAGAAGCATGTTTTCATTATATTTAATGATATTTTATTATTCCCGTTATGTGGTCCGGGATCATCTTGTGTAACTCTAACTACTAAGTTTTGATCACCAACTTTAATATAAATAAATGATTCATTGCCCAATTGTTCTCTATAAAGTAGCCTGTATTCAAGTCCTTTTTTTGAAAAACTAATATCTTCCGGTCGAATACCAACAATCATTTTTTTTGTTTTCTTTTCACTCTCCAGAATCATTGATTTAGTGAGTTTCATTTTAATATTACCAAATATAAACATACTATCACTTATTTCACCGGTAATAAAATTCATCGGCGGGGAACCGATAAATCCTGCTACAAAAATATTCGTTGGGTTTTTATATACTTCCAATGGTGTTCCAATTTGCTGAATCATACCATCATCTAAAATAATTATTCGGTCTCCAATCGTCATAGCCTCTACTTGATCATGTGTAACATATACCATTGTTGTTTTTAATTGTTGATGCAACTTTTTAATCTCTGCACGCATATGAACACGTAATTTGGCATCAAGATTAGATAGTGGTTCATCAAATAAAAATACACTCGGATTTCGCACAATAGCACGACCTAAAGCAATACGCTGACGCTCTCCACCGGATAACTGTTTTGGTTTACGCCCTAATAATGAAGTGATCTTTAGAATTTCTGCTGCTTTATGTACTCGCTCATTAATTTCTACTTTATTAAATTTTCTTAGACGTAATCCGAATGCTAAGTTATCAAATACACTCATATGAGGATAAAGAGCATAATTCTGAAATACCATCGCTACATTACGATCTTTAGGGGCTACAGTATTCACTATTTGATTATCTATCCATATATTTCCATCAGTTGGTGTCTCCAAACCAGCAATAATTCTGAGTAATGTTGATTTGCCACAACCTGATGGCCCAACTAAAACAACAAATTCTCCATCTTCTATCTCTATGGAAAAATCATTAATAACAACATTATCAGGTTCATATATCTTTTTGATATTTTCAAATTTAATCGAAGCCATAGTAACCTCTTTTTATAGTTCCCCTCGCATTTGGATTGCAGATAGACATTCTATGGTAGATTCAGCACCGGAATTCATATTAATACTACTTTCTCCGTCTATTCCAGGTTAAAAGATCTTTGCTAACTGCATACACAAATAATAATATATCGACCGTACTTGTCATGTCCGCCAAAATCGATTGTCCGATAAATCATATGAAACAACCAATTTTCATAAACCGTTGCAGCATTAAACACTGCTGCTGCTTCCAAAAATAATCATTAACCGGTTCAAATATTGGTTTTTCTGACATTCTTATTAATTTCATTTTATTATATCTTTCTAGCATTTGTTCAAAAAAAGAGCTAAGAGAAAGTACTCTAATCAGAATTCCATTAAAGGCGGAGTAGCTAATTGACGGGATATATCACTATTCCAGAAAACTACCATAGGAATACCTGTTAGTTCAATTTCTTCCAATAAATCATTGTTGATCGTTATTTGAGCATTTGCTCGTAATTCAGAAATCCAGTTAGAGATAGTAATAATATTTTTCGTCGTTGAATCACTTGCAATGAAGGCATGGATACCATTTATATATAAAAAATAGCGTCCCCATATTTGAGTCTCTTCCAGGACCCTTTTCTTCGATCCCAAACCCAACTGTTCAGCTCGTTGGGCTAAATACCGATCGCGCACAGCTACCTTTAAAAAGTTGGTGAGAGTATTTTGCAAAGTTTTGGAATTCTTAGTGTTGATCGGAAAATTATATTTTCGAAGAATGTTTAATATATCTTTACCTGTCCAGATAAAATCCGGTGTTTCCAGAACTGGCAGGTGCAGATCTGGAAATTGAATTTCTTCATTATAGACAAGTGGAAATTGAATCATATTCTTCGAATCAGCAAACATCTTCTTGTCAAGATACCGCATCACTGCTACAAATCCAGTCGCTCTTTGAGTTATATCTAAATGAGTTAAGAGTCGATCGACATATTCATTGGCTAAATGGCTCTCGTTACGTGCACGAAGCACCTGATTAACCTGCTGCCTTTTTGAGGAAAGGTCGTAAGGTGTTAGAAATATATTCCGCACCTTATTCACGATAGCAATAATCCCGAAACCATCGTTCAACTTTATTAACTCGGAAGACTCTCCAAGTTCTAATTTGTAAGCAATCCTCTCAATTTCAATTGGAACTGTGCCATCTCCCCAGTGAAACGATGAACTGCCAACTCGAACAAAATGATTGCCTTTTGAATTTTTCAGCAAATCTTCAAATGTTATTCCAGAGCGTAAGGATTTGCGCCATTCCGCCGCAATATTCTCATCCTCAGTAAACAAGGTCTGAACGGTTAACTGTTGGAGTGATTGTTCTAAAGCATGATGGATTTGTTGCGAATCGGGTTCCGCCTGAGTCCTGATTTCTTCAAAGAATAGCTCTCGAATCAGCGCCTGTTGTTTAACAAAATCCAGCAGCTCTTGATAATCGGATGAATTTATTAGACCTTTTGCTCGAGCCCACTGGCTCACTACTAATTCGTCAATTAACAGGTTTAATGCCCGCTTATTCCGGTCCACTGCTTTGTGAAATTCAGGTAGTGCTGTTAGCTCTAACCGATTAACCAATTCTTTTTTGGTAATGGGAACGCCATTCACCAAAGCTAATGTTTCTTGTGCAATTTTATCCTGATTTTTTGTGCAATAGACCAGGAATAAAACGATTATAAGACATAAAATTAGTAGTTTATGGTATGTCGGCGCAAAACTTTGTTTTTTGAATCTTTCTGAATTCATTCTTAAACTAATGGTAAATTAAGCATTTTAGTTTATTTGTTTAAAAAAAATTTCCTGGTTTGCTCAAAACAAAAGGAAGATAGTCAATAAAAATAAACGCCAGATGGGATATTTTTTGAATCCCAGACAACCCGGTAACTACCTGTTTCCAGCTCATGATCTATCAATACAGCAACCGAACGTCCCAGAAGGTCGTAAATATCCAAGTGCAACCATTCACGTATGAGACTTCGTGGGACAGGGACACCGCGTCGAACAAATTCTCTGCCTATTTAACGCACACATGCCGACTACTAATAGTCCTTATTCAATTTTTCCAAAACATCCTGGTATGTTCGATTAAAAGGCCCTTCTTCCTCTAATTTGAGGGAAGTTGCAGCTGCAGCGAATGCACACGATATCGGTGGTGGTGATTTCACCCGTAATAATTTCGCTTTCTATCGAGTCGGCTTTAACGGTGTGAATTCGTTTTAATCCATCTTCCTTTTCAGGCCAATCGACAAAGGTTAATTTTTTACCTA
>PVMK01184411.1_pt1 | contig 12010 bp, 14 predicted proteins | sample 1853481 | NCBI WGS metagenome assembly PVMK01 (sample SAMN08533507, study PRJNA380276) | Marine sediment metagenome, whole genome shotgun sequencing project. | reverse complement strand
TATAGGGACTGCTCTCATAATCCATTGGTCGTAGGTTCAAGTCCTACCGGGCCCACCATATTTCCCTGGTGTATACCGATGAGATAGGTAACACTTTACCCTCCGAACCAGGTCATTCTGTTGGTAGATCGACCATTACCAAGGCAATTTCATAGTAAAGCGGCCTTTACTTTGTTGAATGGGTAGTAAATAATGCTTTACTATGAAATCAACAGGACAATACGTAACAAGCAGCGTTGCCGGAGAAAGCGTCAAAGCTTTCGTCCCGTATAACCTGCCACCCAGATTATCCAAAAAGGATCTGGTCGGGCTAGAGTGTCAGCTACGAGAAGCGGAGCTTGCACTATCAAAACTCCAAATTGCTGGGCAAATGATCCCGTCATTGGACTGGTTTATCTACGCATTCGTCCGAAAAGAAGCATTGCTATCTTCCGAGATAGAAGGAACCCAGGCAACACTCACAGATATTTTCTCCTACGAGCACCTTAATCAACCAGGTGATTCTGATGTCGCTGATATCGAGGAAGTGGCAAATTACGTTAACGCAATCAACTACGCCTTCAAAGAGCTAGACACGTCTCGAGGGCTACCGCTCTCCATCCGACTTCTTAACCAGTGTCACTTAAGGCTGATGCAGGGCGTACGCGGGTCTAACAAACAACCTGGGGAATTAAGAACATCACAAAACTGGATTGGCGGTTCAAGACCGGAAACGGCAACCTTTGTTCCACCTCCCCCCCTCAATATCCAACAGCTTCTGGGAGACATGGAAGACTGGTGGCACAAAGAAGATTCTTTGCCGCTGTTGCTCCGAATTGCCGCATCACATGTGCAGTTTGAAACTATACATCCCTACCTTGATGGCAATGGCCGAATTGGGAGGATGTTGATTACATTATTGCTGGAACATTGGAATTTACTGGACAGCCCATTACTTTACCTGAGTCACTATTTCAAACAAAACCAGGCAGAGTATTATTCAAGATTGGAGAGCGTTCGGGTGGAGGGCGATTGGATGGGCTGGTTTGAGTTTTTCCTTAATGGAGTATCAACCGTAGCATCGGATGCGACTGAAACAGCAAGCGGATTGCATAGTCAGGTAAATAAAGACCGAAAGATACTACATGTTAGCCAAAAAGTAACGATATCTGCTATTCAGCTGTTCGAGAAACTACCTGGAAATCCGGTAATTTCTATGCCAAGTGTTGTCAAACTCCTGGACATAACAAAACCAACCGCAACAAAAGCAATCGGTGTGTTAAAGGATTGTCGTATCATTGAGGAGGTTGGTGAGAATCGGAAAAATAGAAGATATAAGTACAGTTGTTATATGGAAATATTGCAGTAGGTTAAAATGTGAATTGTAATTAAAGGGAAAAGGTAACTGTCACTTTAACTTTTGAAAGATTTACAAAACTTGACATGTCAAGCCAGTGCTGCAATAGTGTGTGAATGCAAAACATCAAAATTAGTTCAAAAGTCGACGAATCCGTCTGGAATGAATTCAAGGCTCTTGCCAAAGAGCAACATCAAAATGTTTCCGGGCTGTTAACTGAGGCAATCAGTGAATACGTCAAGCGCAAACGCGTCAGACCCACAGTACTGACGCATCTGGAAGCGTCAATGGATCAAAACGAAGAATTGGGACAATTGCTTGCCCGGTGATTCGATACAATTTTTAACCCATGACGAATTGCTTGAAATCCATGCAATATTGGTAGAGCGATTCGGTGGTCAATCCGGCATTCGAGATTCTGGTCTCCTGGAAAGTGCGCTTTACAGACCTCAAACCGGGTACTATGAGGACTTGACTGAAATGGGTGCGGCATTGTTTGAGTCGCTGATCATGAATCATCCCTTCATTGACGGCAATAAGCGAGTCGCCTTTTTTGGCTCAGATGTATTTTTTCGTTTGAATGGATACAAATTGAAAGTAAATGCGGGTGAGGCGCACGAATTTTTAATTGACCTGCTTGAGAGAAGAAAATGTGACTATGAGAACCTGCTTCCCTGGATCAGGAATTCCATCGTCCCTCTAACAACCCGCCGGGGAACATAGCGTTACCCAGGAACGTGCGCGATTCACTAATTACGGACCATTTTGCTCATAATCCATTGGTCGTACGACTCCATGGACGGAGGAGGTAGAGCGACGCTGGAGCCAAAGCCGAGGTTTACCCAAAGGGCACGCTGCAAGTCCTGCCGTGCCCACTATATTTTTTCAGATAAACCAGGACAGAATTATTTAGTCTATACAGTTGGTGACCCGAATGGTCTTATCATGGAAAGGATAATCCGGTCCTATCATAAATAAATCCGTCCCGGTTTCGTTTTGCGGCGGTACCGATTATCCCGGGTTCGGGACAGGCGGACCTCGAGAAATAATGGGCAAGGAGGGTCGATTAGCCGCCAGATTCCCCCTTGGCTCCAATCGCTCGATCAGCCGATCCCACAGCGAGTCCGTTTTGCTAGAGAAGATAGCATCAGTGTCGGCTGCCACGACATGCCAACTGCCACGCTCGAGCTCGAAGTCGAGCTGACCAGCCGCCCACCCGGAATGCCCAATGTAAAAACGCACCTCGCTTTCGGGTTTCTTCGCCGTAAGTACCTCGCCGAGTACGCGTCGATCCGAGCTGATATAGACACCGTTGGCAACATGTTCCATTCCCTCTGTCGCCGATTCACTGCGCACCAACATGAGTATCATCTGCAGTCCCACCGGCCCTCCGTAGTACAGCGCATGTGCTGTTGCCTGTTTGTCTTCGATGTCGGGTACCGCTTCGGACAGGCTGATATCGCTTGATCGATTCACGATCAAACCCAGTGTGCCGTTCTCATCATGCTCTACCAGGTAAACAACGGATTGTCCGAAATGAAAATCGTCGAGCACCCGCCTGGCCACCAGAAACATGCCGGGACCCGGTTTTCCGGTACTTGTACCGGGTAAGGCGGGAGTAATGGATATCGGAACCAGCGGCCCACCGGCAACGGATTCGCCCGCCAGGGCAACTCCCAGGGCAACACAAATTGCCGTTAGAACTCGAATTCGCCACATCTTTATGATTGTAACCACTCTAAACGGATGTGACATCCTTGCGTGGGCCAAAATCGTCCTGTCCGCCTGCAGGTTGCATTACTACGGTCGGGAATCCAGTCTTGAAAGAGTTTGGAGCCACCGGCCTTACCTCTCAACGGTATTGACAAGTTAACCAAATTTCGAGAAAAAAGTGGAAAATTAAATGCTATTATTTCAATTATTCTCATCCGTTGTGGGTTTTCACTGCCGCTATTTCGATATTGCACAGCTCATTATGTCGTTCTTGCCCAAGCATGCAAGTTAACTTGTCAATACCAAAAGGGGTCCATACTTGAGACATCCTTTACAGATTTGGTCTTGAGTATTTGGATATTATATTCCCATGCGGGAAAATAGTGTTGATTTAGCTAGAATACTGTTATAATATTCCTGAACAGTAATAATAATCGATCAAGGTTATGGTTAAAGAAAACATATTACCGTACGGTACTATAGATACACCGAAATCCCTTGGGCAATATGTCCGAGTGAAACGTAAAGAACAAGGTGTAACTCAAGTAGAGTTTGCCAGTTTATGCGGGGTTGGTACCCGCTTTATCTCCGACCTGGAAAATGGTAAACCAACTGTAGAACTGGGTAAGACATTGCAAGTGCTTAAAGGGCTTGGACTTGAAGTGACTATTAATCCAAGACAATGGAGCAAGTCGGGACGTACTAAGTGAGTCAATCTCTGGACGTATATCTGCGGGAAACCAAAGTAGGGTTTCTCCGACTGGATACTCAGCGTCGCTTCGTTTTTCAATACAACCAGGATTGGTTAGAAAGCGATCGAGCATTTCCGCTATCACTTCAGTTGCCATTACAACCTGAAAAATTTGGCGACAATCAAGCGCGGCCATTCTTCGCTAATTTATTGCCGGAGTCAGAACTTCGACGCGTGATAGCCAGGAAATTAGGCTTGTCTGTACAAAATGACTTTGCTTTACTACAGGCTATTGGTGGAGAGTGCGCAGGCGCGGTGAGTCTGTTTTCTGACAATGTGCAGCTCAATGCTAATCCAGAATATCGGCTACTAACTGATCGCGAGTTAGATACAAGAATCGATGAAATGCCGCATCGGCCAATGCTCGCCGGGGAAGAGGGAATGCGTCTTTCGCTGGCTGGAGCACAGCATAAGCTGCCAGTTTATTTCGATGGCCGACGGATAAGTTTACCTATGGGTGGCGCTCCCAGTAATCATATTCTCAAACCACCTATCCAAAACATACCCGACTCAGTAGAAAACGAAACATTTTGCATGAAGTTGGCTAAACAGTTGGATTTGCCCGTACCAAATGTCCAAATACTACAAAAAACACAACCACTCTATTTAATTGATCGCTATGACCGGAGGACAAATAAAGAGGGTGAAATCCACAGAATACACCAGGAAGATTTCTGCCAGGCTCTTGGGGTACCACCAGATGCCAAGTATGAAGCCGAGGGAGGACCTGGATTGGCTGCTTGCTTTAAAATTTTGAGGGATTACAGCATACAACCCGTTGCTGACATTAATGTGTTGTTGGACTGGGTTATCTTTAATTTTCTGATTGGAAATTCCGACGCACATGCCAAGAACATTTCATTACTATTGAGTGAAAATGGACCAAGGCTTGCGCCTTTTTATGATTTGTTATGTACCGCAATATATCCACAATTAGCCGAACGCATGGCGATGAAAATAGACAAAGAAAACAGACCAGATTGGATTATAGAAAGAAAATGGCAAGCCTTCGCTGAAGAGATCGGAATAAATTATCGACTTGTGCAAAACAAATTAAACGACTTAAGCGGGACAATATTGGATGCAGCAGTAGAAGTAATCGATCAACTTCAAGGACAATACGGTGTATGTGAGGTCTACGGCAGGATCACTGATGTAATGTCTGCTCGTTGCAATAAGATTCAACGAATGCTCTGAAGTCTATTCTCTAACTAAAGTCAAAAAGGTGCGATGTGTTCGTTACAGCAGAGCATTGATGATCATGTTAAATAAATTTGAGCTAGATTAAGCAATTGACGCGCTTCGTTAACTGTCGGTGAATTTGTAAGAAAAATTGCTGTAATATTGAATATCGATAACTTGTTGATTTTATTGAATTAACCAATCACCAAACTTTTAGCAAATATTCACTACCGCTATATCTATTTGATTCATAGTATTAAATAGAACGAGCAATCTCCTCATAATCCATTGGTCGGAGGTTCGACGGTACGTACTTGGGACATCCTTTACAGTTTATACAATTTATATGAACCACACATTCGCTCATCGAATTCCGTAATGTGTCCCCAGGAATAGAGAATCCTAATCATAGTTGAATCAAAGTAGGAATCTCGGCACAATAATGCAAGACTTTCGATTTCAATCAGCTAATCAAGGGGTGTCATAATGAGCGATTGTAGTAATACTGTTAAACGAACCCAAAGTCTTCAAGTGCCTGGGGATCAAGCGACTATCGAATTAGATCCTCCTGTTGCCCATCCTTGCTCTGCAGAATTCTCTTATATCCCCCATGGTCAACATGACCAAATATTAGCAGGGGAGGCACTAGGGGGCGCAGAACTGGATAAAGACGTTGGTGAAGTCCACGTCGATGGCGTCTCCGCAGGGCATGTCACAGTTACACTGACCGAACGACCAACTGGGAGTATTCGCGTTATCGTTACCTGTGACTGTAAGCCACCTTGTAGTCGGTCAACCACGATTCAGTTAGCAGGATTTGGACAAAATGTGGTTGTTCAAGACGTTTTGGACTAAGAATGTTGGAGTTGAACCTATTTCTAAATAACGTGGAACATTAAATCAAACTAATTAAATAAGGAAAATTTTATGACTATTCATACTTATCCAATCGATACCTACAAGGTATCTCACTACAGTAAAGATTCAAGATCCACTTATATGATTATTAACTTATATGAAGGCACTACTCAACGGGGTGCAATTATCTTTTTGAAAGAAGGACGTGGCTCAGCTCCGAGCAGTCATGCGGATGGCAGGGTCCGCATAGTTATGGAAGAAAGACAAGCTTCTGAAATTCTTGAAACATTAAGAGTAGAAACTCCATTGCATATTTGGTTTAATGATGTAAATAATGTTGGTATTATTGGAACCGACAGAGAATTTATAGGTGAAGAAGAAGGGAGCACATAGGGGTCAGACCTTACATTTTACATCCAACTCAAATTTCCTGAGAGTTGAGAGTTAAGGTGACAGTTACCTTTTCCCTTTATAGTATCGACTAAATAAATCTGCCCCGGTTTCGCATTCAACAGCCAGGGCAATTGTCAGAAATAGGTATTGTGTCCCCCGATTTCCCCGTGAGTTTTTGTATGTGGATGATTTGGCCGATGCCTTAGTGTGTCTAATGAAAAACTATTCAAACAATTCACATATTAATGTTGGTACTGGACTGGATATTTCGATAAAGGACTTTGCCTATAAAGTTAAAGAATGTATTGGTTATCAAGGTGAGTTGGTATTTGACAATACTAAGCTGGATGGAACGCCGAGAAAAGTGCTTGATGTGAGTTAAGCTCACAGGTATTGGTTGGACTGCTAAATTTAGCCTTGATGAAGGCTTGAACCAATACTATGACTGGTTCAAGAAAAATATCGATACAATAAGAAAATAACGACGTTAAGAGGAATGAATTTTCATGAGTAAACGTGCACTTATTACCGGAGTAACTGGCCAAGATGGTGCTTATTTGGCTGAGCTACTAATCAATAAAGGCTATCAGGTTTGGGGGGTAAAAAGACGTTCGTCTTCATTCAATACGCAACGGGTTGATCATCTGTATACCGATCCCCATGAGAATTCGCCTCAATTTCAAATGATCTACGGCGACATGACGGATGCAACAAATTTGATTCGCGTTGTGCAAGAAGTGCAGCCCGATGAAATTTATAACCTGGCCGCCCAATCTCATGTTCAAGTCAGTTTTGAAACCGCTGAATATACAGCCAATGCTGACGGAATTGGCACACTACGCTTACTTGAAGCCATACGAATTTTAAAATTAGTCGATAAGACCCGTTTCTATCAGGCTTCTACCTCTGAAATGTACGGGAAAGTGCAGGAAATACCGCAAAATGAAAATACGCCCTTTTATCCTCGTTCACCCTATGCAGCGGCAAAACTCTATGCCTATTGGATTACAGTGAATTATAGGGAGGCGTATGGAATATATGCGACAAACGGGATTCTTTTCAATCATGAAAGTCCGATGAGAGGTGAAACATTCGTTACTCGAAAGATTACGATGGCTGTTGCTGCGATTCATTGTGGAAAACAGAAAGTACTTTATTTGGGCAATCTTGATGCGAAACGTGATTGGGGTCATGCAAAAGACTATGTAGAAGGGATGTGGTTCATTTTGCAACAAGAATCACCCAGTGATTACGTGCTTGCTACCGGGGAAAATCATACGGTTCGTGAGTTTGTCGAATTGGCCTTTAATGAAGTTGGGACAACCATTGAGTGGAAAGGAGAAGGGATTGATGAGAAAGGTGTCGACAAGGAGTCTGGCGAAGTATTAATAGAAATAGATTCGGCATATTGTCGACCAACTGAGGTTGATACGCTTCTAGGTGATCCCACAAAAGCAAAAAAAGAACTTGGTTGGCAATACAAAGTTACTTTTGAAGAATTGGTTCGTGAAATGGTTCAGGCTGATTTAAAAGCGGCTCAAAATAGCATCACTGATTAGCTAGGATATCTACAAATCAATCAATGCGGATGTAGCCCAAGCTACCAGGTTAAATCATCGGGTATAACAAATGCGGCATAAGGATCGTCCGCTTGAGAATCTTCTTTTTCGTTTTGATCTGTCTCTATGATGCGGTTTGGGTCACGCTCAGAAATTTTTTTGGCAACGATGCCGGGAACAACTTCATACTTGATTTCGTTCTTTGTTTTTTGACTAACGATGCACAGATTGCCACGACTTAGTTGGATTTGAATCTCTTCAGTAACATAAATACTTTTAACTATTTTGTCATGGACGAAACTAAAAGATATTTCGCCATTTCCACGATCAATTTTATTGGTTTCAATGAGTTGAATAATTTGAGCGGCAATGGACTTTTCCTGGGTTAATGCTTGTTTTTGTCTATTAAGCTCCCTGTCCCTTTGAGCTTGTTGTTGTTTTTTCTGATTAACAGCTTGCTGTGATTTATTTTCAACAGGCTGATTAGATTTTCTTGCAACTTTTGTTTGTTTGCGTTTTTCCCTATTTATCGTCTTCGCCTTATTTCGATCTGCCAGCCCAGCCTTTAGTAATTGATCTTGTAGTGATGCCAAAATAAGTCCCTGTTCTTGTAATTGATTAAGTTTAAGGTGACAGTTACCTTTTCCCTTTATAGTACCGACTAAATAAATCTGTCCCGGTTTCGCATGCTTATGTTTGTATTGAGGTGACGGAGGGATTAAATTTTAATACCACAGTCACCAATATTTTCATTTCAACAATGGATGATTATCTGGTAATTTATTCTTCAACCACATCACCAATCGATGCCTAATATTTAAATCAGATAATTGATCATGCTGGAGCGGTTGAATTTGATTGTCGTGAACCAAAAGCCGATAGATAAACTCTAGTTTCTGTTTTTGGGAATCCGATTCATCGATTACACCTGCGCCGCGATTACGCACGTATGCAGAACCAACTCGAATTACTTCTCGGATTGCCTCAGCTTCGTTCTTTGTCTTCTTAGTCTTTGCCATCGTAGAAAAACAGAAATATGGGCCACACTATGGAGATAGTTTACTATATTCAATGGTGATACCTGGCCCTGAATTCTCTTCTCTCCACGACAGATAAACACCCGCATCAGAACACATAGGGGTCAGACCTTACATTTTACATCCAACTCAAATTTCCTGACGGCCCGGCTGACGGTAACATAACTCACTCCAAAAACATGGCCGATTTCGGATAACGAGTAATGACCGCTTAGATAGGCTCTTGCCATACCTTCTTTTCTATCTGGGTAGTTGGTCTTAAAGATTTCGATCGTTTTTGGCGGCGATTGTTTCTGGCGTTTCGGAATATCAAGTAGCGATTGATTCGGATTCAATTTGGACTGCATGTCCTCGATGAATTGATCAGAGCCCAGATAGATTTGATTTTTGAGTACCCTCCAGGGTGCTGGTTGGCCCTTGCCTTCGTCAACAAATCGCTTGTATCGATTGCAAGCAACCAACCTGTCATCTCCAAATGTAGAAAGCAGCCAGTCTGTAAACAAACAGGCATGCGGTTCATCCAGGCCCAATGTGGCCCGATAGCTACTCCACAACCAATCATCTGCAGCGTGGACCATACCCGCGCGAACAGGATTCAGAACGATATAACGAGATAGTTCCATCAGATAGGATTCTTTTTCGACCATAATTGCTTTGTACCTGCCTTGAAACACGTGACCAATACGTCGCCTTTTCGAATTGAAATTCTGGGCATATTGGCCATTTAGATGCTTCATCCCCTTGCACAGTGTTGGATCTATTGTTTCTATCAGAAGATGATAGTGATTTGACATCAGGCAATAGGCGTGGCATAGCCAGTTGTAACGGTCGCATGATTGCTCAAGGGTATCCAGAAACGCCTTTCTGTCAATATCGTCGGAAAATATATCCATACGAGCGTTACCACGTGCAGTAACATGATAAAGCCCGTTGGAGCATTCAATTCGAAGTGGTCTTGCCATAGTTCCATTCCCTGGGTATTTGTGTGATTTCCATGATCACATCCTGCAATCCTTCCCCGATTATAGCCTTACGACACGCTGTCGGTATCAAATGTAAAATGTAAGACCCGACCCCTTATCCCACACTGAGTTCAGGCATCGAGTGCGAATTCAATTTATGACTAATATTTACTTATTCTGCTCTCTAAACCCGCGGCTAAACGGCATGAATATTAAAGCAAAAAATTGTTAACACTACTGACGCGGTCTGTCCACCGCCATGAAGACAGTGGACAGATGCTTTCTTTATATATCCCGAAATAAACTAGATTCCGCCGTTGAGATCATGCGCTTCTATGTGGATGATACTGCTGCTCAAAAGACCCGCCCTTATATTCCAGGGTTCAAGTTCAAGAACTACGGAATACTTAATTTACGGTGGATTAACCAGCCATGTGCTGGATGGCCTCATCCGTGGTCCAAAGTGCATTGGCGATATAACGGAAGTTGATGAGTGCAGCAAGATACCCATCACCTTCGGGTACCATTGCACCTGCAGTTGCGTCTTTGACTACAGCCACTTCAAAACCCTGTTCCAACAACTCACGTAAGTGAGACTCTACGCAGAGATTAGCCGACATCCCCGCTAACACAACCTGATCTATGTGATTTTTACGTAACTGCAGAACCAGATCATTGGCCTCTGGACCGTATACCTTGTGGGGCGAGGTAATAATGGTTTTGCCGTCGTGAATATATTTTTTATATTCGGGCATGAAATCAGCACCGGAATTATCAAATCCCTCCATCGTGTAGGGGTTTGGGCGATCGAACATTCCGATTTTGTGCATGAGTTTTTCCAGTGGACCTTCAAACTTCCAGCCCTTGTCAGTTGGATAGTAATAATGCGGGGAAATAGCTACGGTCATGTCGTTGTTTTTTGCGGCCTCAAACAATCGCCCCAGATTGGCTACCGTATTGTGCTCGGTCACACTTTTGCCTACCACACCCCAGGTCACGCCATCCGGGCTCAGGAAATCGATTTGAGGATCAGTCACAACCAGTGCGGCCCGTTTTGGATTCAGGACCATATCTGATGGAGGCAGGCCTGGCTCTTCTGGATCAGCATAAGGATCGGTCGTCGCGTGTGCGATTGTACTGGACGCACCAAGACCTGCGGCAACAGTGAGTGCAGCTGCGCTGGCAACGCCGGTTTTAAGAAAGTGGCGTCGCTTCAATGCCGCGTCGTCGTCGTATTTTGATTCATTACACATTTTTGTCTCCTCGGTCTGATGACCTGTCAATGATGAATGGCAGTAAAGTTTCGCGCGACGTGAGTGCCAAATGGTCCGCGACGAGTGCTGGATCGTGCAGGTGGGTGCGGTGGCGTCCGAATATTGTGTGGATTCGTCTTACGGTGTTATATACTAATACGCAAATCAAGAACTAAAGATGAGATTATGCTATCAATTGATAAATTGTTTGAAAACCTAGACATCACTGTTCACCCGTTTCTCTTGTGCTGCGCCGAGAACGAAATCACGCTGTCGCTTGGCCCCCGCGACGAGGCGACGATTCACTACGTCCTGGGTGGTACGGGTATATTGAGTTTCGAGGGCTACCCGCCCATCAATGTCGAAGCCGGGGCGATGATCGTTGCTCCCACTGATTCAAAACACAAACTTACGGGCACCGGAAAGCCGTCTGAGATGCCCCAGATTCTGCGCCAGTGCCAACCACTGGACGCTGGGCTTGAGGAACTGGGAACAAAGGTGCACAACTTGAAAGGCGGCATCGCAATGGCTTGCGGTTCGGTGGATGTGATCTATCGGGGTATGGAAGGTATTTTCAACTACCTCCCTGAACCAATTATGGTCCAGTCCCATACAGGGGAAGTGATCTGGCATTCTTTCGACCTTATCGTCCGCGAAATGACCCAGCCTCGCACCGGATCAAAGGCCATGCTTCGGGTTCTTTTCCAGGAATGTCTCATCGAAATGTTACGCCAACACAGTGAAAGCAAAGACTGCCAACTTGAGTGGCTGCGTGCCCTGGATAAGCCCCGCCTGAGCAAAGCACTCGAATGCATCATCGAGGATCCCGGACAGCCTTATACTCTGGAATCGCTGGCGGGCCTGTGCACTATGAGCCGTAGTGCCTTTGCTGCGCAGTTCACGGAGTCATTCGGCCGCTCAGCGATGGATTTCGTTAAGGAGGTGCGCTTGCGAGCCGCTGCACGA
>PVMK01165719.1_pt1 | contig 12010 bp, 13 predicted proteins | sample 1853481 | NCBI WGS metagenome assembly PVMK01 (sample SAMN08533507, study PRJNA380276) | Marine sediment metagenome, whole genome shotgun sequencing project. | reverse complement strand
CGTCTATCAGCAGGGTCCTGACCCCTGCTGACAATGCCTCAACGATGCTCGCCGCCTGCGAACTACTGCCGCTGGCATTGGTCGTGGTGAAGAAACTACAGTCTTTAGCGTCAGGTAAATTCTGGATGAACGGTCTTATATCGACACCAGAAATGGCGCGACCGTCTTCGGCATGCAGTTTGAAGCAGCTGGGATCGCTGACTACCAGTTCACGACCATCACCAGGAATGTGGTCGTAGGCACCCTGTTCTATCGCGCGCAACAGAGTCGATTTACCATGGAAACCGCCGCCGACTACGAGATTAATACCTTTCGGGAATGCCAGGCCGGTGACCGGGGGTCGATGCATTAACGGCATCTCAACTGCTATCGATTCGGGAGCCTTGATCCGGGTTGCATTTTGCAGGGGGTGGTCGTCGACACCGCTTTGGCGTGCCAGATTCGAACCGTCGGCAATGAATGCAATAAAATTATTCGACTCTAGCTGTGCACGCAGAAATTGTTGATCTTCGACACAATTAACATGCCGCTCGGCGATATCCAGGTCTTGTTTAACTTGTATTAACGCAGATTCGACGACCTTCGGTAACTCGCCGAATAACATGACGCTTGCCTGCTGTGCGTCGATTCTTCGATTATTGGCTGGCAAGCCGATCTGAAACCGGATTTCGAGCCGGGTTGAATCGATCGACACGGTACTGCGATATAACACCTGCTGGCCATAACGCGCAATATCGAATTCCCCGCTTCGGCCTGATCCGCGATTTCCTTCGACTGTTGTATCGATCGCAGTGCTAAAACGACGCCCGAGATAATCTTCGATGGCGATACGCCGCAACGAGTTGTTATAGAAATGACCCGGTAGCAAGGTGGATTCGGTAGACAGGGCTACTCGACAACGTGAGCTTTCGGCAAAAGGATCGCCCTGTACATGATCGATGAAAAGACGAAAACCGTCGAACTGGAATTCGCCCTGTAAACGCTTATAGGACTTATACCCCTGTCCTTCGACCTCGGTTAACAAATTTGCCAGGTTGTGCATTTTTATCGACTAAAGGGTACCTCAAATTATTCTGCAAGAGTCAGGTTGTGCAGGGTTCCCCTTATACTACTATTCGCTTGAAAAATGAATTAGATCAATATCGGTGTGATCCACCTTCTTGCCCAAACTGATAAAACCTTCTCCATACAGGGCCAGTTCTTCCCGCCTTAAGAATATTTCCAGCCCATCCCGGTTTTTGATAAAGGTCCCATTGGTACTCTGGTCGCTAATGATGAATTTTCCGCGCCGATGCTCCAGTTTCGAATGATAACGCGATATTAATTCACCCTGGATTACCAATTCACAATCGGTCCCACGTCCTAGTACAAACGAGGTGGTGGTATTGGGAATATCAATTTTTTCCTTTCCACAGGTCAGCACCAGGGTTTTCGCCTGATAGTGCCTTGCCGGGTTGGTAAAACTGCTCGCAGTAGCCAGGTTTGTGAGATCGCTTTCCTGTTCCCAGTTAAACAGGTAAATATCGATTGGGTCTTCACGACCTTTGACACGCAAGCGGTCGAACGGTCGACTACGATTAATGAGGTCTTCATTTTGAATCAGAAATGCTAATTCCTTGGTACAGAGAATTTGCCGCGCCCTGGCGATACTGGCAATTCGGGCAGCGACATTAACCGTGTCACCGAAAATATCATTATTTTCCAGTATCGCGCTACCGTATTGCATGCCTATTCGAATCGAAACGCCGATGGTCTCGGGAGTACGATCGTCCTCCATGGTTTCCTGAATTGCGCGTGCGGCAATCATAGCCATATCGGGATCCATAAAGTAAACCAGAATTTCGTCCCCGATAGTCTTGACCAGTTTTCCGCTATGCCTTTTGGATATAGAAATCAGGGCGTCGAGGGATTTGGAAATGCGCTCACGCGCGAGATCATCACCCATATTCTGGTACATAGCCGTACTACCGGCAACATCGGCAAACATAACGACACACTTGATGGTCTCTCGCCTCATTTACACTTTATCCACGCACGAGGGTCTGGTTTAAAGCAGCGCTTTTCAAGCTCATTAATACTCGTCCAAAGGGGTTATGCCAATCCTGCAATTAACTACCCTGGCTTCCAGCACAGTTATGATCGGTCATCTGCGATCCATTTCTGAACCGGGTTTAGGCATTGAACTGGAACCATCTTTTTCCAATCTATATATAGTCAGACTGTTAGATAGCCGGCTTAATACTAGTGTTTCACAAAAAATGTGATGGTTTCTGGTCTAGTCTGAAATGGTTTGATTGATATGCCTGTCAAATAGTTAATATTTTCATTAACTTTATATAGCATGTTACTGAAAATTAAAGTGTTATTCTAACAGTTAATTATCTGAAATATAGCTGATCGCCCTGGCTATCCGGGTCAGGGTTTTTGCCTTTCCTATGATTTCGACGGTATTGTCGATTGGGGGGGAAAATGAACCACCGGTAACCGCCACGCGCAACGGCTGGCCTACCTTGGCCATATTGAGTCCCAGTCGCTCAATGATCGACTCGATAATTTGATGTATAGCGGGTGATTTCCAATCATTTAGCTGGCTGAATTCGTTCTGCAGGCATTGAAGCGGTTCCAGGGCCACCGGACGCAGGGCCTTTTTGGCCGCTTTTTCATCGTATTCCCCAAAATCTTCAAAACAATAGAGAATACTGTCAGCCAATTGGTTGATGGTCGAAACACGCTGCCGATATAACTCAACGATACTGTTAAAATTGGTCTCGAGTTCATAAACCGTACCTATCTTGTCCAGGCGTTGCTTAACCAGATCGACAATTTGATCGATCGGTGCTGCAATCAGGTATTGCTGGTTAATCCAGTCAAGTTTTTCGGTATTGAATGACGATGCCGACTTGTTAATATTATCCAGAGAAAAGTGTTCAATCATCTCTGCCGTGTCAAATATTTCCTGGTCACCATGCGACCAGCCTAGTCGCACCAGGTAATTCAGCATTGCTTCTGGTAAATAGCCATCCTCGTAATACTGCATGATGCCGACCGCTCCATGTCTTTTCGACAGGCGTTTACCATCATCTCCGAGGATCATCGGCAGGTGGGCGTATTCTGGACACTCCGCACCCAGGGCTTTAAGGATATTAATTTGCCTGGGTGTATTGTTAACATGATCATCTCCACGCACGACGTGAGTGATTTGCATTTCCATGTCATCGACAACGACAGTGAGGTTGTAGGTCGGGGTGCCATCCGAGCGCGCTATGATCAGGTCATCCAGCTCGTTATTATTGACGCGCACAGTGCCTTTAACATGATCCGAAAAAATCACCTCGCCTTGCTGAGGATTTTTGAATCGAACGACTAACTCCAACCCGGCCTCGGGCTTTAATCCAAGCGCCCGGCAATTTCCGTCGTATCGCGGCTTTTGTTTTGTCGACATCTGGGTTTCGCGTAAGAGCTCCAGGCGTTGTTTGGTACATGAGCAGTAATAAGCATCGCCCTGATCAATTAATTGCTGTATGGCGGTTGCGTAATGATCAAACCTTTGGGTCTGATAATAAGGACCCTCATCATAATCCAGATTCAGCCACTGCATACCATCCAGAATTGCCTGCACTGACTCCTCGGTAGATCTTTCCCGGTCGGTATCTTCGATCCGCAACACAAATGCACCACCCATTTTTTTGCTAAATAACCATGAAAACAAGGCTGTTCTGGCACCGCCCACGTGAAGGTATCCGGTTGGGCTAGGGGCAAAACGGGTTTTAATCATCAGGTTTCTCGGGCGGTGCGGGCAACGCGCGGTATTCTATCAAAATAAGATCACTGATTCGCCCAGACTTGATCAGAGATTCCCTAAAATTTCTGTTTTAGTTCCATTACGTTGCCGATACGTTGCAATTGAGTAAATTTAAGAAACGAGTTACCCAACAGCACATCCTGGGGTCGAGAACCTTCGATCACTGTCGCGGCTACATTGGGCACCTTGATACCACCCACACTGACACTATCGAGTGTAACCCGCCATACCGGTACTGTTGCGGCCGCGGTATGTGCAAAACTCTTGTTCCCGCGCCGATAATCAATGCCGATTTGCGCCGCATGGGCACCGCTCAGGGTCACATCGGTAGCACCGGTATCGACCAGAAAACGGGTCGGGCGACCGTTGATACTGCCTGCGATGTAGTACATTCCCTGAAAATCCGGATAAATCCTGGAGACCGAATGGTCTGGTTTTTTATAGCTACCCTGAATTCCCTGGTTTAAACCCAGTTTCCGAGTTTCTCCATCGATGGCTATTACCGCTCCCCGTCCGGATGCCGATATCAGCGTTACGCCTCCAAAAGTTTCACCCTTGCTCAGTAGTTTTTGCTGCGAATCTATCTGTAACAGAGCCTTGTCGGTAAATAATCCAATAACCTTTACGCTGACGGCGAAAACCTCACTGCTAAAGAGAATGGCAGCCAGTAATATCAAGCAAATTAGCGATGAACTTTTCATAGCTTTTCGGCGGCAAAAATCCAGAAGATCTGGATACAGGCGAACGCATACAGGCCGGCAAGAACATCGTCAAACATGATTCCGAACCCACCGGGTAAATGTTTGTCCGCGATACTAACCGGCCAGGGTTTGACAATATCGAAAAATCTGAACAGTAAAAATCCAGCCAGTAGCCATTGCCATGTCGGAGCCGGGACTGCGATCATCGTAATCCAGTAACCAATTATTTCATCCCAGACTATTCCCGAATGATCGTGTACCCCGAGGGCTTTACTGGTGTAATGGCAAACATAAACACCCATTATAAAACCACCCAGTATGACCATCAGGTAGGCTATCAAATCAAGCCGGCTCAATAATAAATACAACGGAACGGCGACCAGGGTTCCCATCGTGCCCGGCGCACGCGGCGACAGGCCCGAACCAAAACCCAGGGACAGCAGGTGCAGTGGATTGCGAAGCATAGAAACCGGGATGGGTTTGCTAGTCAAAATGTTGATATCCCTGCCAGTCGTATAGATCGGTCGTTTGTTTAGCTTGTATTAAAGTGTAGCCCGATTCGGAAATTTCGCCTATTTCACTCAGTCGGCAATCAGGGTGCTGCTGGTTCCACTGCACAACCCGGGGCCAGTGGTGCCGGGGCAGGGTCAGGCATATTTCATAATCATCACCCCCGCTTAAGGCATACTGGTAAGCATTATTTTCTACAATCCAGTCTGGTACCGGCAGGCTGGCCTGGTTGACTATTGCGCCCACTTCACTCAGTTTCAGAATATGCGCCAGATCGCCGATCAGGCCATCCGACAAGTCGATCGCGGCCGAGGCATAGCGCGATAAAAAATCAACCAGTTCAATGCGAGGCCGGGGTCGGTTCAACGCACCCAGGCAAATCCCTGCGATAGAATTGGGTAATTTTAGACGTTTCTGGGCATGGGCAAGACCCAGGGCCGCACCGCCCAATAACCCGGAAACCAGAATTTTATCACCCGGCCTTGCACCACTTCGAGTGACATATCGATTTTTTTGTACCAACCCCGTAATCTGTATGGTAATGGACAACGGACCCCGGCAGGTATCACCCCCAACCAGTTCGATCTGAAAAGTCTCAGCAGCCTGTTTCAAACTGCTGGAAAATTCATGCAGCCAGGATTCATTATTATCGGGCAGACTGAGTGATAGCAAAAACCACGCCGGCGTTGCGGCCATCGCCGCCAAGTCACTCAAATTGACCGCCAGCGATTTGTAAGCGATATCGGCAGCACTGGTGTTAACCGGAAAATGCACACCGTTAATCAGGGTGTCCATACTCATAACCGCCTGCATCCCGGCTGGCACCTCGATAACAGCGGCATCGTCTCCCTGGGATAACTTCGTCGTAATCCGAGTATCACCGATATCGGCAAAATATCGTTTAATCAGTGAAAATTCATTCAGCGACAACGAATCAGCTTCCCGATAGTCTAGGCCGTGGTTTCAGCTTCGCGAATTTTCTGCGCCAGCGGGTCCAGGACACCGTTGACAAATTTATAACCTTCATCTGCACCATAGCTTTTTGCCAGCTTGACCGCCTCGTTGATAATCACCTTATAGGGGATTTCCAGGTGATGGATCAATTCGTAGGTAGCAATTCGTAGTATATTGCATTCGATTGGATCCAGATTGTCTTCGAAATTTTGCATGTATTTCCGGTAGGTATCATCAAGCTCGGTAACAGTCGACGGAATCTTATAAAGCAATTCGAGAAAATACTCGGGGTCGCCGGATGCAACTCCCTGCTCTTCCATATAATGATCCTTAATCCAGTCCAGGTCTTCACCCGACAGTTGCCATTGATATAAAGCCTGCAATGCCTTTTCACGGGCATGTTTACGTTTTTTGATAGATGGCGACTTGTCAGGCCCGGTTCTGCCCATCGGTACTAGCTATCCAATTTTTCGAATTAAACTAATCATTTCCATTGCAGCCATCGCCGCGTCTACTCCCTTGTTGCCGGCCTTAGTGCCCGCTCGTTCAATCGCCTGTTCTATCGTATCGGTAGTTAACACCGCATTGATAACCGGGATCGAGTACTGCAATGCGAGCGAGGATAATGCCCTGGCGTTTTCACCGGCGACAAAATCAAAGTGCGGTGTCGAGCCTCGAATGACTGCTCCCAATCCGATGATGGCGTCAAATTTTCCGGAGGCGGCGAAGTTTTGGACGATTAACGGCATTTCCAGGGCACCGGGTACATGGCTTACGGTAATATCTGAGGATTCAATCCCGGCGCGTTGCAGGGTATCTAAAGTACCGCGCAACAGACTGTCGACGATAAACCCGTTAAAACGACCGACGACGATGGCAATCCTGGCCTGATCGACAGTAATATCGCCATTGACTTGCGTTACTTCACTCATAATGCTTCCTCGTTAATCAGAATAATATTCGACAACTTCGAGACCAAACCCGGCAAGCCCGTGGAATTTTTTCGGAGCACTCAGCAAACTCATTTTACGCACTCCTAAATCTGCCAGAATTTGGGCACCTATTCCATAAGTCCTCAGGTCGCCGGACTGATCTTCATCGTGACCGGTATCGTCGCGTATTATCGACTCTATTTTGGTCATCATATCCCGGGGAGATTCGGCCTGACGCAGGAACACAATAACACCCTGCCCAGCTTTGTCGATGGTTTCCATGACATCGCGTAATGGCCAGCCGCGGCCTGTGGTACCGAGCAGGGCATCGGTCAGGGTATTTTGCACATGCACTCGAACCGGGATCGGTAGATCAGGGATCAATCTTGCCTTTTACCAGTGCAAAATGCAGTTCCTGCCCAATACTGTCTTCGTAGGCAATTAACTCGAATTCGCCAAAATCGGTTGGGAAACCTGGTTTCAATGATACGTTCGATGGTATGTTCGTTTTCGATTCGATATCGAATTAAATCCTCGATGGTGCCTATTTTTAAATCGTGCTGTCTGGCAAAAGCTTCCAGATCCTTACGGCGCGCCATAGAGCCGTCATCGTTTAGAATTTCGACAATCACCGCAGCGGCCTCAAACCCGGCCAAACGCGCCAGGTCGCATCCCGCTTCGGTGTGCCCCGCCCTGATCAAAACACCCCCTTTGAGTGCCATGACCGGGAATATATGGCCAGGCTGTACGATATCCTCGGGAGTTGCGTCCGCTCTTACCGCAGCCAGGACGGTGGTGGCGCGGTCCGCCGCAGAAATTCCGGTAGTCACCCCGGCTGCGGCTTCGATTGAGACGGTGAAATTGGTTTCCATTTGCGCTTTATTATCACCTACCATCAGGGGCAGGCGCAGCTGCAGGCAGCGTTGCTCGGACAGGGTCAGACAGATTAATCCGCGGCCGTATTTAGCCATAAAATTAATGTCATCGGCGGTGACAGCCTCGGCAGCCATCAGAATATCGCCTTCGTTTTCTCGATCCTCATCATCCATAATCACGACCATTTTACCGGCTTTGAAATCCTTGATAATTTCTTCTATGTTGTTCAATTTCATTAGATTAAGTTTTACTTTGGCATCGTTATTTAATAAAACCCGACTTAACCAGCGTTTCCATAAACTGCTCGTCAGAGTGATCGTGGCGTTCCGCCTTACCCTCAATTAGCCGTTCCAGGTATCGAGCGATAATATCAACTTCGATATTAACCCTGGTACCCTGTTGATAATACTGGAAAATTGTCTCTACGCGCGTATGCGGCACGATATTCACGTCGAATCGATTCCCCTCAACCCGATTGACAGTCAAACTCGTTCCATCGATAGTTACCGATCCTTTCTCGGCTATGTAATGCTGGAGTTCTGGTGCCAGTTCAAATCTGTATCGAATTGAACGCGCATCTTCGGTCAGATCAACCACGCTTGCCAGGCCGTCAACATGGCCACTGACCAGGTGACCGCCAAGTGCGGTATGCAATGTTAATGCCTTTTCGAGATTGACCGGGCTTCCCTGCTTTAGATCAGCGAGACTCGTGCAGCTCAGGGTCTCTGTCGAGACGTCGGCAACGAACTGCCCACTCGAGCGCGAAACTACAGTTAAGCAAACGCCATTTACTGCGATGCTGTCGCCAGTATTACAATCGCTCAGATCCAGCTCGCCGGTATCGATGGCAAGTCTAATATCCCCACCCTGACGATCTATATTCCCGATCGACCCAATTGCCTGAACAATTCCGGTAAACATCAGGAATTTACATCCGTAGGCTGTCGATTCTTGATAGTCAGTTTAAAAATTAATAGTCTCGGCATGATTGATGATTAGTATTTACAGGACTGGCTGTGGCGATACTGTCTACATTATCCAGGTAGTGGATTGAAGTATAACCTGAAAAACAGACTATTTTATCCCGCCTGACTACAATTGCAGCGGGCCATCCAGTGTGGATTTACAGGCAGTATTGAATTTAAATCCTCAACAAGCCCTGACATTTAGGTTCTAGTTTAATGAAAGAGTTAAGCGAATATCATCGTCGAACTTTCTGACCTGCTCGATGTTACAGTTGATGCTTTCACTCATTCGCGATATTTGCCCCAGATCGAAAGCGCCAATCGATCGGCTACCCAGTATTTTCGGCGCCATGTAAACAACGATCTCGTCGACCAACTTTCGCTGAACCAGTGCACCGGCAAGCGTTTGACCGCATTCGGTGTGCACTTCATTGATATCTCGTCCGGCCAGGTGTGACATCAACTTGGTCAGGTTAATATTGCCGGAACCAGAATCATCCAGAATTGTAACCTGCGCACCTGCAGCGACCAGGCGTTCTATATCGAATGCCGAGCTATTCAGGGTATAAATCCATATTTCGCCATCGGTGCCAAAAACCTTCTCCCTCCCGGTTAATCGTAATTTTGCGTCCACAATCACCCTTACCGGCTGCCTCGGCTCGATATTTTGATCAAGATCCGATTTTGACAATCGCAGGTTTAACGAAGGATTGTCGTCCATTATGGTTTTAGCCGAGGTGAGAATCGCCGAGCTTCTGGCACGCAGGCGCTGGACGTCGAGCCTGGCTGATTTACCGGTAATCCATTGACTCTCACCATTTTTTAGTGCGGTACGACCATCCAGTGATAGCGCCATTTTCAAACGTACAAAAGGACGCTTATTTTCCAGACGAGATATAAATCCCGGATTTAAGAGCCTGGCTTCTGACTCCATTATGCCCTGGATCACTTCTATACCATTCGCTTCGAGTTTGGCTATGCCTGCACCAGCCACCAGTGGATTGGGGTCTTTCATCGCAACAACCACCCTTCCGGGTTTGAGTTCGATTAGCGCATCGACACAAGGTGGTGTCTTACCCTGGTGTGAGCAGGGTTCGAGGGTGACATAAAAATCACTGCCGGGCGGAATCTCATTATTACCGATCGCATTGATTTCAGCATGTGGTCCACCGGTGAATTCATGCCAGCCCTGCGATACGAGGTTCGCGTCCTTAACTATGACACAGCCGACGCGTGGATTCGGGTGCGTGGAATACATCCCCTTACGTGCCAGTCGTAATGCCTGCGCCATCCAGTATTCGTGATTAAATGGCTGCGGCATTAGCTCTCCTCATCGATCAGGGGTACTTGTCGACGATGCATCTCGGGTGTTGGTTCAGATTCAAGCGTTTTAATGACTTCTTCAAATGCCTGAATATCTTCAAAACTAAGATAGACCGAAGCAAATCGAATATAAGCAACATGATCCAGTCGCTGTAGTTCGTACATTACCAGGTCACCAATTTTCCGCGACGATATTTCACGTGAGTCAATCCCAATCAATTGTTTCTTGATATGGCCTATCGCATCTTCTATCTGATCGGCAGCGACGGGTCGTTTTTCCAGTGACCGCAACATCCCGTTACGCAGCCGTAACTCGTCAAAAGCGTCACGACTACCATCACTCTTGATCACTATTGGCATATTAAGAATGGGCGACTCGTAAGTAGTAAATCGAGTCTCGCAGGAAACACATTCCCGCCGACGCCGTACCTGGGCGGACTCCGTGGCCAGCCTGGAATCTACCACCCTGGTATCAGGTGTACCGCAGAAAGGACATTTCATAAGCTAGCCAAATACCTGTCGACGAGGACAGGTTTAATCTCTATAAACCGGCAGGCGCTTACAGATTTCCTGCACCTTGCTTTTGACTGTAGCGATGACTTCCTCATTGCCCATATTATCGAGAATATCGCAGATCCAGTTCGCCAGATCACGAGAGTCGGATTCATTGAAACCACGGGTTGTAATCGCTGGCGAGCCGATGCGTAATCCGGAGGTGACGAATGGCGATTGCGGATCATTCGGCACAGAATTTTTGTTAACCGTAATATTGGCGCTACTCAATGCTGCGTCTGCGTCTTTACCGGTCAGGCCTTTGCTAATCAGTGATAACAGGAACAAATGATTGTCCGTTCCACCGGAAACAATATCAAAACCCCGCTCAATGAAAACCTGTGACATCGCGTCAGCATTTACCAGAACCTGTTTCTGGTACTCGACAAACTCGTCGCTCATGGCTTCCTTGAAAGCAACCGCCTTGCCGGCAATCGCATGCATCAAGGGTCCGCCCTGGGTACCCGGAAATACCATCGAACTCAGTTTTTTCTCAATCTCAGGGTTTGCGCGCGCCAGTATTAACCCGCCCCTTGGACCGCGTAGTGTTTTGTGGGTTGTGCTGGTAGTGACGTCGGCAATTCCAACCGGGCTGGGATAACAGCCCACTGCCACCAGACCTGCTACATGCGCCATATCGACGAACAGGTAGGCACCGACTGAATCTGCAATATCGCGAAAGCGCTGCCAATCTACAACCCGTGAATAAGCTGAAAAACCGGCCACGATCATCTTCGGTGCATGTTCCTTTGCCAGCGATTCAACCTCGTCATAGTTTATTTCGCCGGTTTCGTTGTTGAGGCCGTATTGCACCGCATTGAATAACTTTCCGGAAAAATTAACTTTCGATCCATGCGTCAGGTGCCCTCCATCCGCCAGTCTCATGCCTAAGATGGTATCTCCGGCGTTGAGCAAGGCAAAATATACCGCAGCGTTAGCCTGCGAACCGGAATGAGGTTGAACGTTGGCATAGTCGGCGCTGAACAGCTTTTTCACTCTATCTATTGCCAGTACTTCGGCAACATCCACGTGCTCACATCCACCATAGTATCGCTTACCAGGGTAGCCTTCGGCGTACTTGTTGGTGAGGACAGAACCCTGTGCCAGCATGACCCTGGGACTGGTATAGTTTTCTGAGGCGATCAACTCGATGTGATCTTCCTGACGGGTCGCTTCTGCCTGCATAGCGTCCCCACAGCTCAGGATCGAAGTCTGCGATATTCATTGATTTGGAAAACATCGGGTTATCCTCTGATAAAAAAGAAGGCGATTGTACAAAACCACCCGCCAAGAAGCACTAAAAAACATATTACTTGAACTCAAGCGATTGATATTGCATTTATCTCCCGCATATTATCTGGAAGAAGCATAAATCAGTTTCAGGTGCATGATTTA
>PVMK01140598.1_pt1 | contig 12010 bp, 13 predicted proteins | sample 1853481 | NCBI WGS metagenome assembly PVMK01 (sample SAMN08533507, study PRJNA380276) | Marine sediment metagenome, whole genome shotgun sequencing project. | reverse complement strand
CAATGATTGCTTTCCTTGCAATCATTGATACCATACGTGATTCATGCAATGCTGATTTAAAAGATGCACTTGCAATTCAGGCAAAACATTCTGCTGAATTTATGATTTCTGATGCCTGTAAAAACGGAAAAATCGGTGCAGAGTTTAAACGATTGATGGATGTGTAAGCCGATTTTATAATAATGAATTAGAGCAGCATTTCTTCAATATATTTTAGATTCTGTTGTAGATCAGTTTCCAGATCAAGTGTTAATATATTTCTATTGATACGGAGTAATGCTTCCCTATCTCCCATTGCCTGTGCATCAATCAATACGCCGAATGAGATTGAGCTTTCATCACTTTTGGGTTCATCGGGGATCGGCAGGTTTTCCTTTGGATCTCCAATGATTTGTAAGAATAATCCGTTTCCTGCATCTCCTTTGTGCAACTGTCCTGTTGAATGGAGGAATCTTGGACCGTAGCCCACTGTCGTTGCAACCTTATATTTCTTTTGGCTGCTGTCCGGATACTTTGAAGTTGATTTGTGGTTTCTCTCTCCGGCTTTAAATATGCATGTATTGCAACATAACTTTTTCCCGCGGTTACGTTTTGAAGGAATTCATTTAGAGAATCTTTCAGATTAGCCGATTTGATATTTCCTGACACAGAAATACCATCTTCTGTAAAGTTTGGATTAATTCGGGAAGCTTGCCGGTTTCTTTATATTCACCCATCATTTTTTTTGCAACTACTTTTGCGCTTTCTACATTCGGCTGATCAAAGGGTTGGATGCCAAGAGCCCATCCTGCTATTACGGTGGCAAATTCCCATCTAAAATATTCTTTTCCAAGATCGTAAATATCGTTTAATTCTATTTCGATGATTGGGAAGTCCGCATCCTTTAACGCATTGATTTGTAGTCGTAGGTGGAATCGTTTTTCATTTTCATATAAACAAACAAACGATCCTTTGAGTAAAATTCCGGCGCTAAGACTTCTTCCAGATCAACAGGTAAAATTCCCTTGCCGTTCTTACCTGTGCTTTCTGCAACCAACTGTTCAACCCAGGCGCCAAAATATTTTATTTCGGGAGAAGTGATGAATGTTACCTTATCAATTTTTTCGTTTGCCAATACACTCAGAATTACTCCTAAATCAGCGGCTGAGTTGTTCGCATTATTTTTACATTCTTCAACCATAATTTTTGTTTCTGTCAGGAACCGATTTACATCAATGCCAACTAACGCTGCCGGTACCATCCCGAATAATGAAAGTGCGGAGTATCTTCCCCCAATGTTTGGATCATTTAAAAATATTTTCCGAAAGTTTAAATCTTTTGCCATCTCTTCCAATCCGCTGCCGGGATCTGTAATTGCAATAAAATGTTTTCCAGCATTATTTTTACCAATTTCTTTAAGTGATTTGTTGTAGAAGTATTTCATAAAAGAAATTGTCTCTACCGTTCCACCCGATTTTGTAGAAACAATAAACAATGTTTTTTTAAATTCTAACCTTTCACTAAATTCTTTTACAACTTCGGGATGAGTGCTGTCTATTACAGCAAGATCGAGATAACCATCTTTAACCCCAAATGTTAATCTGAATACTTCCGGCGCAAGAGATGATCCACCCATTCCCATTAATAAAGCATGTGTAAATCCATCGTTAATAGCAGATTGCACAAACTCCTTAATTTCACTTATTGCTTTTGATGTAGTTTCAACACTATCTAACCAGCCAAGCCGATTGGATATCTCATCAGGGTTATCATCCCAGACTGTGTAATCTTTATTCCAAATTCTTTCTACAATTTTTTCTTCTGATAATTTAGAAAGTGTTTGGGCTATTGTTTCGTTTAGTTTTTCATCTTTAATAAAGAGGTTCATAACCAGTTCCATTTATTAGGAGTTAATTTTTCTATTTGAGGCATAAACAAAGAGATAATTAATTGCTGCGTTATTTTATTCTCTACAAACCACTTCCCCAGTTTGCAGCTTTATACGTTAAATCAATATCCAGCTTTTTATAAATTTCATTATCTAAATCACCTTTTGGTAATGAGCCAAATGATAATACTTCAGTGGGGCAGTTAACAACACAAGCCGAGCACCGGACACATTCAACATCGTTCATCGGATACCCTTGTTAGCATAGTTCATAACGTCGATTCCCATATGACAAACCTTTGTACAGATGTTACAGGAAATACATTTCTTCTTTTCCGAAAAAATTCTGTAACGTGAAAAGCGATTATAAATATGCATAAGCGCCGCAAGCGGGCAGCCAAACCGGCACCAGACTCTTCCGCTTAAAAAGAAGTAAACGCCAACACCAAGCACTCCGGCAAAAACAACATCAATTCCTAAGTAATAAAATTTGTGAAGGAAATCAGCAGCGTAAGAAATCTTTTCGTTTATAATTGGTATTTCTATTTGATAAAGAACGCTTATTAACTTTAATGTGGTGATAACAAAAGCAGCGAGTAAAGCCCACTGCCCGAAGTTTTCCCACTTCTTTGCTTTGGGTCCGTGAGGTGCAAGAGTTCTGTACTCATCACCGAGCGTTTCTGCAAGAGCGCCACAAGAACAAATCCAACCACAGTATGCACCCTTGCCCCATTTGTAAACTATAAACGGAATGAAAACAAAAGTTTGAAACAAACTGAATAACAACCAGAATGTTGTGATGTTTGAACTGTAAAGATTGTTCATATTCAGCGGCCACGCAAGAATAAAACCGTAAGACCGCCAATAGCTTTCTTTTGGGAAGACCTGGGACATGATAAACCCATCATTCCCGCCAAGCAGTCCGGCGCTTCCCATTGCAGGAAAAACAATTTCAGGTAGAATGAACAGCGGCAGTGCCTGTATTAAAATTAAAGTCCACGTTTGTAATTTAATATAAGTTGTCGGTTTCATCTGCATCCTTCGCAAGCCGAAGATTAAAATCGTAAGCGAATATAAACCCGTGTACCAAAAGCTTTGAGGTTTATCGAATACAAGCACACCAAAATATCTTCCACCGAAAAAGACTAAAGCAAAAAAAGTGGCAACCGAAATGAAGTAGGCGTATTTGAATGTCTTCCAATTTAATGAGAATGTTTTATAGTTATCTTTAATAAATTTGATGAGCAGATAAATACCAAGTACCACCACAGCAACAAAGGAAAAATATGCCACGAATGCACTAATGTATTTTGTAACACTCCATATTTTTACCTGGTCGGAGAAGAGAGTTGATAAGAGAACAAAAGGAAGTGTTAAAAACTTCCCCCAAAATTCAACCGTGAACAAAAAACCGATGACGTCACCGAAAGATTCAACTTTGCCGAATAGATCTTTATAAAAATAAGCACTGCTTTTCCCAAAATATATTACACCCGAAACTAAGAGAAGTAAAGCAAATTGTAGTTTGGCAATCAGTGAAAGCTCGCCCTCCATTTTTATACTGCTTCGCTTAAAAAATTGAGTGGGTAATTCTCTTCCGATCATTGTGAAAACCATAGAGTTTTTAAGCGTAAATTCTTTACCGGAGTTATCAGTTAGAATAACTTCATTCTCTTTTATTTCTTTCACATCGGTTTCCAAAAGCATTTTTATTTTGCCGGATTCAACCAATTTGTTAAGCGCTTTGGTATTTCCTTCTTTAGGTCTTGCAAAAGATGGTTTTCTATAAGAGAGAGTTACAGAATAAGCATACTTCGCAGTAGCTATTGCTGTTTCCAATGCAGAATCACCGCCACCAACAACGAGAATTTCCTGCCCCGAAGCATCGGCTGGATCAAAAAGACGATTGAATACTTTAGAAAAGTTTTCACCAGGTACATTTAACATACTGGCATTACCCGATTTGCCTATTGCAAGTATTATGCGAAGTGCTTTATAATTTCCATGTTTTGTTATCAGTTCAAAATGTTCCTTCTTCTTATCAATCCTTTCAACCGTTACGCCTTCATCAATAGGAAGCTTTGTATCCTTAATTTTTTCATTCAATTCGTCTAACAACGATTCTTTTGTGCCGTCGTTAATAATTAAATCAGATTTCTGTTGATAATCTTCCGGCTCTGCAAATATCGGTTTGGCTTTTGGAAAGTTGATTATGGTGTTAAACTTTTGTGAGGATTCCATTATCTTAAATTGCCAGCTGTGTTTGCCTGCCTCAATACCTGCAGCTATTCCAGCCGGACCCGCGCCAACAATCAACAAATCATAAACCGAATTATCTTTATTGCCACTTCTTTGTTTTTGAAACTCCCCATCTTTTTCAAAACGTTTTATTATATTAGCTCCGCTTTCTGCAGCAAGCTTAAGAAGCGGAATACCCGGTAAGATCACCAATTATATAAATTCCTTTTACAGACGTTTCGCCCTTTTCATCTATTTCAGGGTAACGTTCTACTTCACCAGTAGGGGTTGTCTTTCTGCAGCCAGTTGAAATATTTTTTTAGTATATCCATGTTTTATTTTATATGATATAAAATGTTATAACAAATATAATTTCTTATTGAGCAAAATTGAAGAATTCCTAATCAAAAAACGAATGTGTTTTAATTATTTGTAAGATGGCAGACTAATTTATTTTTGACATTAAAATAGCTAAATACAGGAAAATGTCTTGATAAAAGTTAAAACTTATTCCATCTTGAAGATTATATAATTTAGTGTTTAATAATGAAAGATGAGAAAGAATATTTTAAATGTTAATACCATTTTATTGTTGGTGTTTTACTTTGCCTTATTGGGATTTCAAACAGCAGGACAAACAAATACCGACAATTTTACTTTAAAGAAAGGTACAGATAGCAAATTGGAAAAAGCGACATTTGGCTCCGGCTGCTTTTGGTGCAGCGAAGCTGTTTTTGAAAGAGTAATAGGCGTTACAAAAGTTGAATCCGGTTACGCGGGCGGGACAGTTAAAAACCCAACGTACGAACAGGTGTGCAGTGGCGCAACCGGCTCAGCCGAAGTAATACAAATTAATTATGATGCTGATATTATTACTTATGATGAACTGCTTGAAATATTTTGGAAGACACACGACCCGACAACTTTAAACCAGCAGGGCAACGATGTGGGAACACAATACAGGTCGGTTATATTTTATCACAATGATGAGCAGAAGAAAAAAGCAGAAGAATATAAAAAATCTCTTGATGAATCAGGTGCGTGGAGTAACCCAATTGTTACGGAAATAGTACTGTATAACAACTACACCAGAGCTGAAGATTATCATCAAAACTATTATGAGAAATAATCCCAACCAGGGTTATTGCTCTTTCGTAATCGGGCCAAAAATTGAAAAGTTTGAAAAGGTGTTTAAAGATAAATTAAAGCAATGATTTTAAATAAAAAACGCAGCCAATTGACTGCGTTTTAATAATTAAATTCTTTTAGTTATTACTCATCTTCAGTTTTTATAAACGGTATTGTTGATTGCCTTTGAATAGTTAACAATGTTTGAAGATAATTATCAATCTGAAAAAACTTGCCAACTAACTTTTGAGGCAGTACTTCATTCATCTTTGCAATATGCTTTCTCTTTAAATCCAGCCGTTTCTGATCGATATCCATTGCCTGGTTTACAAGCGTTTCTGCTTTTTCGTTTGAAAGATCATAATAGTCAAGCATATAGCTTGAAATTATATTTAATCTTTCATTAGAAAGCTCAAGCAATTCGGCAGCATATTCATCGTACAATGGCCAGAAAACCTCTGCCTGATCCGCGGTCATCTCAAGATTTTCGCCAACAAGTATTTTTGCCTCGGTTTGAATGTCTTTCTTTAAAATATCTATATAGCCCGTTTCAAAATTTTCGGATTGGGCAAAACCAATTCCCGAAAAGAAACAGCACCAATAATATTGTTAGTCTTTTCATATTAGCATCCTTTAAATAATGATTATTAATTTTCTTATTAAAACAATTAGCCGCCAAGTGGTAGATTTTAGCTGAACTAAAATATCAAAATGGATTGGAATTGCAAAGTAAATCTGAAATGATGTTATGGCTCTTTTCCACTGCCGAAATAAATTGAACAATAACATTTCATTCTAACCACATCATTTTTTAATTTTCGGTTCAAACTTCTTTACATCAACTGTTATTTAATTATAGCTTAAGGAAAGCAACATGGCAGAGTTAACAAAATTCTGGTATCTCGAAAACTTTAACATTTTTAAGAGCCTGGAGCAGGAGAGCATGAAAGAACTGCAGAGGATTACCACAATGCAGAACATTTCCAAAAACCAGCCCATATATTTTCCGCAGGAGCCGTCAAAGTCAATCTATTTTTTGAAGAAGGGACGGGTAAAACTTACAAGGATGTCTCCCGATGGAAAAGAAATGATATTGGGTTTAGTTAATAAGGGAGAAGTGTTTGGTGAGATGGCTTACCTTGATGAGGGTGAAAGAAAAGACTTTGCGACAGCAATGGACGAAGTTCTAGTGTGTGCAATTAATAAAGATGATTTTAAACAGTTTGTAGAACATAACCCCGAACTAAATCTTCGGTTGACGAAACTAATTGGCTTAAAGATGCGCAAATACTCTGAGCGGATTGAAGAATTAGTTTTTAAAGATGCTGAACAGCGTGTCATTTCTTTTCTTTTAAGATTAGCCGATGAAAACGGCAAACAAATTGGCGATGAGATATTTGTTAAACCATTTCTCAAACATCAGGATATAGCAGAACTCACAGCCTGTTCGAGGCAGACAGTGAATTCCGTATTAACAGACCTTAGAGAGAAAGGTATAATCAATTTTGACCGGAAGAAATTAATTATTCAAAACAAAGAAGAATTGAAAAAAAGAGCAGGGTAAATACATTTCTGTCTTAATGATGACAGTACATATGTGTCGCGAGTAATATATTTGAGTAAAAAATTATTAGCATATGAACATTACTCTTTTTATTACAGACAATTGTCTCTCCTGCCAAAGGGTGGAAAACCAATTAAAAGAACTTTTGAGGAATAGAAAAGAAATTAATCTTTTAGTTGAAGATATTAAGAAAGTAAACTCTAACGGTATAATTATTGCGCCGGCAGTATTTGTTAATGATGAATTATATTCTTACGGAGATTTGGATGAAGAGAAATTTTTAGAGCGATTAGAGTTAACTCGTGCTGCAAATTGATTCCAGCTCATAAAATTTAAAAAGCAAAAGCCCCGCTTTAATCGCAGAGCTTTTTTGCTCCAGCTTTTCTTGCCTTACACATCGTATCTTAACCCGACTTTATTTTTTACATGTTGTTTGAACCAACAATGTTTACATTTATCTCTATTTCATCCGATACCTTTTTACCAAGCGCCATATGTTTCACACCGTAATCGGAAAGATTAATGTTGATCTTAGCCCTTACTCCTAAAAGGTCGCCGGGCAATCTCATCTTCGTCATTTCACTTTCTTCCAGGTAAACAAGAGTTACTTCAGATTCAACTTCCTTTGTAATACCATGCACCGTGAACTCACCAAGCACCGTTGCTTTTAATTTGTTGTCTTCAATTTTCTCAATTCCTTTTACTTCTTTTATTTTAAAAGATATAGTTGGGAACTGTTCTGCATCAAGCCAGTCAGCGCTTCTGATGTGTTCATCCCTTAAATCAATACCTGATTTTAATGATGCTGTGGAGATTAAAACTTCACCTGTCAGAGTGTTCTCAACATCTTCAATATCAAATGATATTGTTCCCCAAACATCCGAACTCATCCCGGTTATATCTTCAAGTGGCGTTGTACTGAAAAACGTTGCCTGGTTTCTTCCCATCTTATCTTTAAATGAGAATGTTTGTTCGCCTTTACTGCCTATATCAAAACCGCCGGCAAATGCCGCAGTCAGAATCAGCAAACTTAATACGAGTGATTTAATAATAGCCTTCATGCTATTTCCTTTCTTTTGTTTATGAATAAATGAATTATAGTAATTCTTCTTTCTATTGAGACAAACGATACGGTAATTAATTGAGAGCCAATATATATTGTGATATGAATGAAGTCTGACGGGTAGATGACAATTGAATTGAGAAGTTTCTGCGTATAGACACATTGGTGATTTGCATCACCGAATAGGCAAGGCAAACAAAAGGGCACTACTATGGTATTGTAAGCGGGGCGACAGAAGAGAAGGCGTTGAGAGCTTATAATGGAAATGTAATTCAGTAAAAGGTAAATGATGAAAAGACTATTTGTTTTGCTTTTAATAATATTCTTACAGATTGAGTTTTATCCACAAGCTTGCTGTTCTGCGGGTTCCCCGTTATTAGGTTCGTTGGATATTTCAAATGCTTCCGAAGGTGAATTACAAGTCGGATTAACGTATGAGCTTAATAGTTTGCAGGATATTTATGCCGGAACAGTAAGATTGGATGACGATCTTCGTGAACGAAGAGTAAACTCTTTTTTGTTAGAGGCTAATTACGGATTAACGGGAAGAATTTCCCTCACCGCGCTTTTTACATTTATAAACCAAAGCAGAAACATTTCTTCGTATGGTGATTTATCAAGCAGATTAAATACCGGCGGTTTAAGTGATGGTATCATTCTTGTAAAATATAATTTTATTCCTCTATCTCTTGTTGATCAGATTGAACTTACTCTTGGTGTGGGAGCAAAACCGGGGCGACAGAAGAGAAGGCGTTGAGAGCTTATAATGGAAATGTAATTCAGTAAAAGGTAAATGATGAAAAGACTATTTGTTTTGCTTTTAATAATATTCTTACAGATTGAGTTTTATCCACAAGCTTGCTGTTCTGCGGGTTCCCCGTTATTAGGTTCGTTGGATATTTCAAATGCTTCCGAAGGTGAATTACAAGTCGGATTAACGTATGAGCTTAATAGTTTGCAGGATATTTATGCCGGAACAGTAAGATTGGATGACGATCTTCGTGAACGAAGAGTAAACTCTTTTTTGTTAGAGGCTAATTACGGATTAACGGGAAGAATTTCCCTCACCGCGCTTTTTACATTTATAAACCAAAGCAGAAACATTTCTTCGTATGGTGATTTATCAAGCAGATTAAATACCGGCGGTTTAAGTGATGGTATCATTCTTGTAAAATATAATTTTATTCCTCTATCTCTTGTTGATCAGATTGAACTTACTCTTGGTGTGGGAGCAAAACTCCCTATAGGTAATTCCACTTTAAGATCGGACGGAATATTAGTACCAGCAGACATGCAGCCGGGAACCGGTTCATGGGACGGAGTGTTGTGGGGATATTTTTCAAAAGGATTTGTGCCTGCAATTCCGCTTAATGTATTCTTAAATGTTTCTTACAGACTAAACGGAACAAACAATCGTTTTGGCGATAGCTTCCAGCAAGGATATACATTTGGTAATGAACTGTTCGTTAATATTGGTGCGGGATATAGAACCGACACGTTTTTCGATTTTACTTTAATGCTGCGGTTCAGGAATACAACACCGGATACGTTTGATGGCGGGCAGCTTCCCAACACAGGAGGAAACTGGTTGTACCTTGTTCCCCGGTGTTAATGGAAAAATAAGCGATCATTTTACAGCAAGGTTAAGCGGGCAAATTCCGCTTTACAGAGATTTAACCGGCACACAATTAACAACAACCTATACTGCTTCTATTGGGTTGTTTTATAGTATCAATTTAAAAGACGATCAATTTTAAAAGGAGTAAAAAATGAAAGCAACAAAAATATTTATTCTCTTAACATTGGCTCTCTATCTTAACAGTTGCGATACTGTTGATAATGCCGATGTATCAGGTGATTGGCTAATACCAACCGATGAAGTATTTGACGGCGGACCGGGAAGAGATGGTATCCCATCTGTGGATAATCCGCAATTCACAAATGTAAACGATGCACCCTATTTGCTGGATGATGATTTGGTTATCGGAATTAAAATTGGCGGAACGATAAGAGCATATCCTCACCCAATTCTTGATTGGCATGAAATAGTGAACGATGATATTAGCGGACAAAAAACTGCAATTACTTATTGCCCGTTAACCGGCTCTGCAATAGCATGGAAAAGAAATGGTGTCGTTTCTAATTCCGCATTCGGTGTTTCTGGATTATTGTACAATTCTAATCTTATTCCTTATGACAGAGGAAGCAACAGCAATTGGTCGCAGATGAGACTGCAATGTGTTAACGGTTCGCTGATAGGAAATGAAATTGAAACAAGCAAAATAATTGAAACAACATATAAAACCTGGCGTGAAATGTATCCCACCTCAAAACTTTTATCTACCAATACAGGTTTCGGGAGACAGTATGGTGTTTATCCTTATGGCGGATATAAAACAAATGATGATCTTATTTTTCCTGTTAGTAATGAAGACAACCGTTTGCAGAAAAAAGAGCGTGTTCTTGGTTTGATTGCAGGAGGACAAACGATGGCATTTGTAATAAACTCTTTTTCAACTGAGGTTTCGATTAAAAATGTATCTTTCGGTGGAGATGAATTTGTTGTGGTAGGAAGCAGCGGGAAGAATTTTGCCGCGGCTTATAAAAGAAAATTAGATGACGGAACCACTTTGGAATTTACAATTACTCAAGATGAACTACCGCTGGTTATGATGGATAATGAAGGAACAAAATGGAATATATTCGGTGAGGCGATTGAAGGACCAAGAGCTGGTGAGAGTTTAAAGCAAGCGAAGGCATTTATTGCCTACTGGTTTGGGTGGGCTGCATTTTATCCTAATTCATTAATTGCTCAGTAAAAAATTGCTAGCCAGATAGTTTCAGTTTCGGGGTCTGTCCATTCAACACGGTGTTTTTTATGTACGGGAATGATTATATAATCTCCCGCATTTAATATTATTTGCACATCATTCTCGAATAGAAGCTTCGCACTTCCTTTTCAACAAAATCACAAATTCATTTTTATCCTGATCGTACCAAAAATCTTTGGGAGAAACATGCCCTTTTGAAATAATACGTTCTACTTTTATTTGATCACTATCAATTAGTGAGTCTATAATTTCTTCGGGTATGTTTGAAGGGATGTTATCGAAAATGTTTATTTTCAAAACAATTCTTGGTCTAATCCAACCATTTTATTCTCTATAAGTCCAATTTAATTATAAGGAAATAAAATTCACCCATCTAATTTAATCAGATTCTTCGAATAGTACATTTTCGAGATAGAATGAAGGATGCTTGCCGGGTGTTTTTATACCTCTTGTAGTAAAATCTTGTTGCTGTTGGGGTCCCTAAATCAAATATCATTGCGCTGGTGCTTATTCCGGCAACTTTATACTTAATTAATACATTCTTAATCGGTTTGTTGCTGGTGTTTTTTGCAGTTCCACGAATAGTTGCCATATAAAGATTCGGCCCTAATTGTGGAGCATCAATATTAAAATTACCCTGTTGAGACACCTGAATGTTACCTGTAATTATTACAGTTTCGGATTTATCATAAAATTCCTGATAGCCATAATAACCCGCAGCGCCAAGAATGAGGAGTATAATGAAAGTTTTCATTTGAAAAACCAGAATTATTGATTAAAATAATCTAATGATTGTCAATAATCATTCCTGCCACAATATTAAAATACTTTAAAACGACAATTTCAACGGATTGCTGTTAGTAAAATATTAAGATGAAACAATATGGAAATATGTTTGTATGGTTAAATGAATGTATGAGAAATAATTGATAAGGATTATCAAAAAGCTTCCATGCGGTAGTTGCTGAATCTATTACAGCATCTAAAAGCAATTACTTTTGAGACCCTGAAACTGAAAGTGAATAGAATTATGTTGTTTCAAATGCTGCTGATTAGGGACCAAAATATCCTTTATCCTAAAGCAAACTCAACCGCGGCTTTGGCGTGTAACTCCAAAGTGTTAAAAACCGGCAGGTGAGTGTCTTCCTGTTTTATTAACAAAGGAATCTCTGTACAGCCGAGAACTATTCCCTGCGCACCCCTTTGTTCAAGTTCGTTAATAATGTTTAAAAATTTCTCTTTTGTTTCTTTACGGAAATTTTCTTTCAGCAGCTCGTTCATTATTGCATTGTGGATGAATTCCCTTTCAGGTTTTCCGG
>PVMK01126614.1_pt1 | contig 12010 bp, 11 predicted proteins | sample 1853481 | NCBI WGS metagenome assembly PVMK01 (sample SAMN08533507, study PRJNA380276) | Marine sediment metagenome, whole genome shotgun sequencing project. | reverse complement strand
CCAATCGTATTGCCCTTGGCTTTGGCCGGAATTTACTTCTATTTATCTGATTTTAGGTAAAGAATACAGGCCGTTATTATATATTTTCATCACAACGCTATTACTTTTCAGGGTCGTAGGCGGTCGATTCTATTATGCTGCACCTCTCTATCCCATGCTCATTGCAGGGGGTTCCGTTGTTGGCGAAAAATGGATCCACAAGCGCCCCTTATCGCACCAGAAAAGAATCTTGGCCGGTATAGGGGTAGGGTATGACGAAAATCAACCAGATGCAGTGATCGCCATAGGTTTTAATATGGATACGCTCAAGGAGTTTTTCAACGCTTGCCGATTGGTAGGGAAAAATGATAACAAGTATCAAATTGAAAAACCCCACTCCGATATATATCTATGTGAGGATCCGAAAGGTGAGTGGGAAAGCCTTTGGCCGAGACTTCGGCGTTTTGCATAGCGACCTCTGTTGCTCCCGCCGATAGTAAAAGATATCAGGATATGAAGGGCTCTTTACAGTATGCTAATTTGGTTGATCCCAATCTGGGGCGGATATGGATGGGTACAGGAGGGCCACAGCGGCACCAGTGAAACTAGCCGCGTTTTCATTCCCCACTGTTTTTAACATCCGGTCTAGGGATTTGTGGTACATGTCCCCGCTTGTAGACCATGATGCTTCGCTTGAAAGTTAGAATGATGGTCCCATCCTGATTATAGCCCGTCGTCTCAACTTGGATGATTCCCCGGTCCGGGTGTGATTTTGATTGGCGCTTACTCAGCACGATACTACGGGCATAAATGGTGTCACCTTCATACACAGGCGCCAGCATCCGTATGTCATCCCAACCAAGGTTGATGCCGTTCTGAGAGATATCTGATACTGACAAACCAGTTACCAGTGCCAACGTGAAGGTCGAATCGACAAGCGGCTTACCAAAAGCTGTTTGTGACGCATAATGCGCGTCAAAGTGAATGGGATTGGGATTCATTGTCAAAAGGGTAAACCAAATATTGTCTGTCTGGGTCACGGTTCGGCCGAGTGAATGTTGGTAGATATCCCCCACTTCGAAGTCTTCATAGACGCGTCCTTTCCACCCTTCCTTGATTGCCATAGTATCTCCATTCTCAATTCCTACAATTCACAATACATTAAATGTTCATAGTTGGGCGATCTCGACTGAACCATATCCAAGCTCCGTCAAGATCTATTCCATATGTTCGCCCAATGTTGGAATCGGATCAAGCACTGGCACAACTTTGGACATCGTCACTGGGAGCGGGAGAGCTGTGAGTACAGCCATCAGCGATTCAAGCTCTCGCCACTTCCAACGATATGACTGTGATTCCTGCTAACGGTCGAATAATTTCTATTATTCAGAATGAACGGGGCATCCCCAAGGTGTGTTGCCCGATGTACGATAGAATGAGATTAGTGGATATTGGCGCGATTTGATAGAGGCGAGTTTCACGGAACTTACGCTCCACGTCATATTCCTTGGCGAAACCGAAGCCGCCGTAAGTCTGTAAGGCGACATTAGCAGCTTCCCATGAAGCTTCGGCGGCGAGTAGTTTGGACATGTTGGCTTCGGCGCCACATGGTTGCCCATCATCGAAGAGGCGCGCGGCTTCAAAACGCATTAGGTCGGCTGCGCGAATTTTAATATAAGCCTGGGCAATGGGAAATTGGATTCCTTGATTTTGGCCAATTGGCCGGTCAAAGACAATGCGCTCGTTGGCATATCGAGTAGCTCGTTCAACAAACCAATACCCATCGCCGATACACTCTGCGGCAATCAGAATTCGTTCCGCATTCATGCCGTCCAGAATATAACGGAAACCCATCCCCTCATCGCCGATCAAACTGTCGATAGGTACGCGTAAATCGTCGAAGTAGACCATCGTCGTGTGATGGTTGATCATAACATCGATGGGCTCAATAGTCACTCCGTTTCCAACAGCCTCACGCAGGTCAATCAAGAAAACGGATAGGCCCAGAGTTCGTTTCCGCACCTCCTCGGCCGGTGTGGTGCGAGCTAGAAGCAGCATCAAATCAGAATGGAGGGCGCGGGATGTCCAGATTTTCTGACCTCGGATGCGGTAATGATCCCCTTCACGAACGGCCGTGGTGCTGATGCTGGTCGTGTCTGTTCCCGCATCCGGTTCGGAAACGCCAAAGGCCTGTAAACGCAACTCGCCGCTAGCTATCTTAGGCAGGAAATGTTCTTTCTGATCCTCCGAGCCATGACGGAGCAGCGTACCCATGATATACATCTGGGCGTGACAGGCTGCTGCGTTCCCACCTGAGCGGTGAATCTCCTCCAAGATTATGGACGCCTCCGTGACGCCCACACCAATGCCGCCATATGCTTCGGGAATAAGCGCTGCAAGATATCCCGCTGCCGTCATCGACTTGACAAACTCGGTCGGATAGGCTTCTTGCTTATCCAGCTCCCGCCAATATTCATCAGGATAGTGGGCACATAGCTGGCGTATGCCCTGACGTAAATCGTCATGAAACTTACTCTTTTCGTTCATTTATTCCCCCTGAGCGGCGAGCATACTATTTGCACCGGCTGTCCGACCATTCTTCAGCTCATTGACCGTGATAGTTTGGTTAACGCGTTCAATCAGCTTCTTATTCTAATATAAGATAATACGCCAGTTTTGCTACTGTTTGGATTGTCGATGACGCCAATTTGGTTACAAACTCATTCTCCTGAGTCCCGAGTCCGATTTCTTTACTTAAACCAGCTGATCTCGGATATAATGTGCTGCCCTTTTGCCGAAAACACCGTTTTCTACTGTTTTCCCTTATAATCTCTTTGTGACAGAAGAGCTCCTGCAGACGAAACTGTATATTCCGCCACTACGGCCGAACCTGGTACCCCGCCAGCACCTCATCGAACGCCTCAATCAGGGTCTCCAACTTGGCCACAAACTAACCCTCATATCTGCCTCCGCCGGCTTTGGCAAAACCACGCTGGTCAGCGAATGGGTCGCCGGTAACGAACGACCGGCCGCCTGGCTGTCGCTGGACGAAGGGGATAACGATCCCGCACGCTTTCTGGCTTACCTCGTCACTGCTTTGCAGACGCTTGCCCAGAGCGGCTCAACTTCGTTGAGCGGAGTCGAAGGGATCACGGCGAATATTGGAGAAGGGGTGTTGGCTGTTCTGCAATCCCCTCAGCCACCGCCAACCGAATCGATTCTGACAGTCCTGCTCAATGAAATCACCACCATCCCGGACAATTTCGTTCTCGTCCTGGACGACTACCACGTCATCGAATCTCAGAAGGTTGACGAGGCTCTCACCTTTTTCCTCGACCATCTGCCGCCGCAGGTGCACCTGGTGATCGCAAGCCGGATTGATCCGTCCATACCCCTGTCACGTCTGCGTGCTGGCGGTAAAATGACCGAGATACGTGAAGATGACTTGCGCTTTTCGCTGGACGAAGTCAATACGTTCCTGGACAAAGTGATGGGTCTCAACCTTTCCGCGGAGAATGTTGCTGCGCTTGAGATCCGCACAGAGGGCTGGATTGCCGGGCTGCAACTGGCAGCGCTTTCGATGCAAGGACTCAGGCGAAGCGACGAAATCGCTAACTTTGTCAACAGATTCACCGGCAGTGATCGCTTCATCCAAGACTACCTGGCAGATGAAGTACTCCGGCAGCGGCCCAAAGGAACTGAAGACTTTCTACTGCAGACCTCAATCCTTAACCGCCTGAGCGGTCCTCTGTGCGATGCCGTGCGTTTCACTGCAGCCGAACGGGCGGCCGTTACTGACCAGAAAAACAGTCAGGCTATTTTGGAAACCCTCGAGGCCGCCAATCTGTTTATCGTGCCGCTAGACAACGAGCGGCGCTGGTATCGTTATCACCATCTCTTTGCCGAGTTGCTGCGGCAGCGACTGCACCAGCAACAACCTGACAGTGTGGCCAAATTACACGTCCGCGCCAGCTCGTGGTACGAGAAGAATGGGCTGGAAATCGAAGCCTTTTTGCATGCTGCGGCCGCCAATGACGTGGAGCGCGCTGAGCACCTGATTGAAGGCGGGGGATTGCCCTTGCAATGGCGCGGCGGAGCTACCCCTGTATTGAATTGGCTGGAGTCGCTGCCAACGATAGTATTGGATGCCAGGCCCTCGCTGTGGGTGACGTATGCCTCAACCTTAGTGTTTGCCGGCCAAACGAATACCATTGAACAGAAACTACAAGCCGCTGAAGTAGCCCTGCAAGGCGCCGAGCCTGATGACAAGACTCAAGATCTTGTAGGGCATATTGCCGCTCTACGGGCCATGATGGCTGTCTCTCAGCACCAGGTAGAAACCATCTTTGCCCAGGCGAACCGCGCCCTGGAGCTTCTGCACCCCGACAACCTGTCTGTCCGTACTGCTACTGCCTGGACACTGGGGTATGCTTACGAAATCCAGGGAGATCGTGCCGCGGCCAGCCGGGCCTATACCGAAGTCATAGCTAACAGTCAGGCGTCTGGGAATTTCATGTTCACCATAGCGGCTACAACCAGCCTGGGCTACATACGGGAATCAGAAAACCAGCTCTTTCTGGCGGCCGATACCCACCAGCGCGCCCTGCAATTGGCAGGTGATCCGCCGTTACCCTTTGCCTGCGCATCGTATCTTGGTCTGGCCCGTATACTCTACGAATGGAACAACCTGGATACCGCCCAACGGCACGCCCAACTGACTGCCCAACTGGCGCAGCAGATAGAAGGTGTTGACACGCCCGCTGCCTGTGGGGTGCTTCTAGCCCGCCTGAAACTTGCTCAGGGAGATGTGGCCGGCGCGGCCGCACTTTTAGCGACGGCCGAGCAGTTCGTGCACCAGCATAACTTCGTGCATCGGATGCCTGATGTTGCGGCAGCACAAGTGCTTACATTGCTTCACCAGGGCGATCTGGCAGCAGCCGCTGATCTGGCTGAGAAGTACGATCTGCCCATCAGCCAAGCCCGGGTACACCTGGCCCGTGGAGAAACGTCTACGGCACTGGCTGTGCTGGAGCCATTGCGCCGGCAGGTGGAGGAAAAGGGCTTGGAGGATGAACGGCTCAAGACGATAGTTCTACAGGCTGTCGCCTACCATGCGCATGGCGAAATGGACCAGGCTGTGCAGCTGCTGGGTGATGCGCTGGCGCTGGCAGAGCCGGGCGGCTTTATCCGAATCTTCGTCGACGAAGGATTGCCAATGGCTCAACTATTGTATGAAGCATCTGCTCGTAGGATTATGCCGGACTATAGTGGTAAGTTGCTGGCTGTATTTGAAGCTGAGCAGAAGAAGAGCGAAGGCAAATCTTATCTGCCCCCTGCCCAGCCCCTTATCGAGCCATTGAGCCAACGCGAGTTAGAAATACTCCAACTCATTGCCCAGGGACTCTCGAATCGCGAGATTAGCGATCGGCTTTTCCTAGCCTTAAGTACTGTCAAAAGGCACAATGGGAATATCTACGGCAAGCTGCAGGTCCACCGGCGCACCGAAGCCGTAGCACGCGCCCGCGAGTTGGGTTTGTTGTAGCCACGACATAGGTTTGCCCGCAAACCTGGGATCAATAACTGCACTCAGGCTTTTTGTTTAGCCAGAGTTTTCGTATTTTTACCCTCTCAGTAATCCCATAATGATACCCCCAAATACTACTTTAGTATCTATACATTGATACCGTATTGTAGATATGCTACTTGTACATTGAGCAAGTGGCCCAGACTGTTATGACCGGCCACAAAAGGTACAGGGTGATGTCAAACAAACGCAACCCAAAAACTGAACCAAGACCACCAGTGGTCTATCAAATCAGGGTCAAGGGCCATCTGGGCCGCCAATGGACAGAGTGGTTTGGGGGCCTGAACATCACCATGGAAGAGGACGGCGAAACGCTGTTAACCGGTCCGGTGGTCGATCAGGCCGCGATACATGGTTTGCTTAAGAAAGTACGTGATTTAGGCCTGCCCTTGATCTCGGTCAATCGCGTTGAACCTTGCCAGACAGAGACGGCAGATGTCAAACAGTAAATTAGGAGGAAACTCATGAGTGCGAATGAAAGCTGGTTTTCTAGGGGTAAGGCAGAGGCGGAGAAAGGCATCCCGTTTAGCGAGCGTGTCGTGGGTATCTCTATAGTCGTTTTTAGCATCTTGCTGGTGCTGTATTTCATTGCCCATCAGACGCAGTCAACAGGTTTTTTCACTGCAAAATTCGGCACGATGGAGATGCTCCTGCTTTATGGGTTACTGATTTCGGTGATTATTTCAGCTGGCTTGGAAGGGGTTCTTGGTCTCAGACTCCATTCTCGCCTCTTTGATGTTTTTGGTGGACTTATTCTTGCCGCTGTTTGCACTGGCTGGCTCTTAGTGGTCTTTCCCTTTGAATTTGCCTTTTTTGCAGATGTGGCGCCGGATTCCCTTCGCTTTTTGGTGGGTTGGATTTCCAACGACATCGCACGAGTGCTAATGGTGCTGGCAATCATCCTGTATCTGGGTGCGGCAATTTATTGTCCGATCGCTTACAGGTTCGTTGTCATTAAACCATCCAGGCGGGGAAAAATTTCTGCATAATAATTTATACAAAGAATTTATCAACCCAAAAAGTAATTTAGGAGGAAAATTCATGAAAGCGATTGTACAAACAAAATACGGATCACCAGATGTTCTTCAGCTCAAAGAGGTAGAAAAACCTACACCCAAGGACAATGAAGTACTGGTAAGAGTATATGCCACAGCAGTGTCGGCAGCGGCCTGCGCCATGCGAAAGGGACCCATTGCTGCCAGGCCTTTTACTGGTCTAACAAGACCAAAAAACCCTATACCAGGGACTGATTTAGCCGGAGAAATTGAAGCAGTAGGCAATGGTGTAAAGCTATACAAAGAAGGTGACAAAGTTTTTGGTGGTACCGACCTCGGTTTTGGTTGTTATGCCGAGTACATATGTCTGCCTGAAGAAGATGTGCTGGCAATAAAGCCGGCCAATATGACCTATGAGGAAGCCAGCGCCGTCGTTGAAGGGGCATTAACAGCACTGCCTTACCTTAGAGATAAGGGAAATATTCAGAGCGGGCAAAAAGTCCTTATCAATGGCGCTTCTGGAGGTATTGGTACAGCTGCGGTACAGCTTGCCAGGTACTTTGGGGCAGAAGTTACCGGGGTATGTAGTACCACGAACTTAGAAATGGTGAAATCTCTGGGAGCCGACAAGGTAATTGATTACACCAAAGAGGATTTTACCAAAAGCGGTGAGACCTATGACATTATTTTTGACACGGTTGGCAAGAGTTCGTTTTCACGATGTAAAGGCTCGCTTAAGCAAGAAGGGGTCTATCTTTCAACTGTCCCTACGCCGGAAATATATCTTCAAATGTTATGGACTTCAAAGATCGGCAGCAAAAGGGCAATCATTTCGCAGACAGGTTTGAGGCCATCAAGCGAAGTGGCTAAAGACCTAATCTTCCTAAAAGAGCTTGTTGAGGCGGGAAAGATTAAGTCGGTCATTGATAGACGCTATCCGCTGGAACAAATAGCCGAGGCTCATAGGTATGTCGAAAAAGGGCACAAAAAGGGAAATGTAGCCATAACCATTGAACATGTCGACTAAACCTAACAAATTAGGAGAACCCATGGAGAATGAGAAGAGCGTCCTGCGATGGGGTGGACTGGCCGGTATCCTGGCTTTCATCGTCTGGATTGTCGAAATGCCATTATACGGATTTGTAGATCCCTTTACCCCCGAAGGGCTGATGAGGTTCACCGACGTTAGAGCAGCTCTCGGGCTGAGCACTATTCTGATGATGACGATCGCTATTCTGTCGGTCGCCCTGGTCCTGGCCTTGTATCGGGCCCTTCGAGGAACCAACCTGGGATTCGCCCTATTTGGAAGCGTGTTGGGCGTTACAGGTTACATCGTAACTGCTCTTGGAGATGCGTCCACGTTTTTCGCCTTCGCCCCAATCTCTGACCTTAATCAAGCGCCTGCGGCGACGCCCGAGACGCAGGCAACGGTCGTTCTTTTGTGGCAGACGACCCAGGGCATAACCTTCACGTTCTTTTTCGTAGGGAGCCTCTTCATGACGATGTGTTTCATCGTCCTCGGCGTGGCCATGCTTAGGGCTCCAGCCTTTGGCAGACGCTTCGGGGTGGTAAGCATAGTCCTCGGGGTGATCGGAATCGTGGGTGTGGTTGCCAGTCTGTTTATTACAGGAGAAACCGGAATGCAAATAATGGGAGTTGCTGTCTTTGCCAATATCATCTTTCTTCCCCTCTTCGGATGGAAGGTTTACAGTCTGTCGAGAGGGCCACGCTCACCAAAAACCTGACCATTACCTCAACAAAAACGGATACAGAACCTTCTATCTACGCCTGGGGAATAGGCGCCACAGTTTTTGCATAAGTCTTCGATCAATCGAGATCTTTTCCGTTGAAGAGCATTCCGGTTAAGCTCCGATAGGCTCATTTACAATAGCGCAGCAAATGAGACCCCACGGTTCCTTTCAAAAACGCTAATTGTTAAAGGATTTTACCTCGAGTAGAATGGCATAAATGACTCGATCTTCATTATTACGAAATCCAGCATGCTGGGCCCACATCATGTGAGGGGCTGAATGAGATTCAGCCTGGGGTTCGAGTCCAATCGTGCCCATTTTTTCTAGCCCTCGTCTGGTAGTCGGGGTTTTTCTGTTCATGCTGCCTCGCTAGCCGCAAAGTTGGGACAGCGGTTGACCGCGTAGATCGTCGGTAGACCATTGATAGTCTCTATTCACGTACTAACTATTGTCGACTCTGCAGCCGATGTGATGTTCTTCGCTTCACCTCCTTACATTCATCACTAGACATCTGGTGCCAGATCTGCCATGCTCTTAGTTGGCGAAGTAGGTAAGCTGGCCGTTTCGTTTTGACGGCGACTACTGGGTGCACGACCATCTGAAGGCCCATCTGAGAAGCAGCGGCGATCTGCACTATCGTGGCAACCCCACGGTGGATGCGACGACGACTCCTCAGGCGATACCATCCAAATCCGCTACCTAGAAAAATCCACGGCTGATCGAGGTCGTCCCGATAAATCGGAGGCCGATAAATCGCTCGGAGTTGATACGCGATAAATCATGAACACTCACGTCTATAAAATGATTTGTTTGATGGTATTGTTGCTGTCCGCCTGGACTAGCCAGACCGCCACCCCATCCTTGCCACTTCCGACAGCAACGCCGATTCCGCCGACTGCTGTAACGGCTAGCGAAACCGCACCTGTTGAAGTTGCTCCCCAAACAGGAGCTGCGACAACCAGAGATAAAGTCGGTCTTATTCTTGGTAATCTACTCATTCTTAGCCTGTGGTCCTTCCCCATGAGCATCGGGGAAGGTTGGGCATTCGGCGATCTAAAACCACCTCGTTGGGTAAAAAAACCGCATCGTGTTGCGGTAGGTCTAGTGGCGGGTGGTTGTCTTATGGCAGTAGTGGTAGTGGTTGGAGTAGTAGCTTTCGCACTTTACTACCTTTTCAGCGGCCAACCAGAGACGGTCAACCAGATACTACCTCGGTTTGCTTATTGGTTTCCCTTCGCATTACTTGGTCTGGTTACCGATGTGCCCTTTAAAGTCTTCGATTTGGAAGACAAGCGTTTAAGGGTCTTGCTTCGCCTGATAATCTTTTGGTTTCCTCGGCTCGTAATTGTAGCTTTCATGATCAATCTTCCTATCTTGCAAGACTTGGATCCAGTAACAACTGCGTTGGTTGTGTTAGCAATCGATGGTGTTTTAACTGCTTTCTTCCTGTGGCTGTACACCTCGCGGGAGCAGATAGGAATGAAAGATGTTCAGCAAGACTACGATACATACGAAGACGAGATCGCCTGAATCCTGTCAATGCGGTATCGCCTGAACGTTAAGCTTTTTAATTAAAATAGGGGGAGTATATCTTTCTAATGAAACTGGTGCCTGGCTATTTAACGGTAAATGGCCGAATTAAAGTAATCTTGGAGGAGACTCATGAAAGCGATTGTATTCACAGAATGGGGACCACCGGAAGTTCTTCAGCTCAAGGAGGTGGAAAAACCTGCTCCCAAGGACGATGAAGTACTGATAAAAATATATGCGACAGCAGTAACATCTGGGGACTACAGAGCGCGAAATCTCGATGTACCTACCAGGATTATGGGTCTCTTTTTTGGATTTTATTTTGGTCTCAGAAAACCAAATGTCTCTATTCTAGGAAATAATCTGGCCGGGGAAATTGAAGCAGTTGGTAAAGATGTAAAATTATTTAAAGAAGGTGACCAAGTTTTTGGATCTACCGGTGAAGGTTATGGTGCTTATGCACAGTATATATGTCTGCCTGAAGAAGGGGACCTGGTAATAAAGCCGGCCAATATGACCTATGAGGCAGCAGCCGCCGTTCCTCATGGGGCAAATACCGCATTGCATTTTCTTAGAAAAGGAGACATTCAGAGCGGACAGAAAGTCCTTATCCTTGGAGCTTCTGGAAGTGTAGGAACTTTTGCGGTACAGCTGGCCAAGTACTTTGGGGCGGAAGTTACCGGGGTATGCAGTACCACGAATTTAGAAATGGTGAAATCTCTGGGAGCCGAAAAGGTCATCGATTACACTAAAGAGGATTTTACCAAAAGCGGTGAGACCTATGACGTCATTTATGAAACCGTAGGCAAGAGCTCGTTTTCACATAATATAAGCTCGCTTAAGAAAAACGGAATCTATCTTGCAGGTAACCCTCCTGGGATGTCATCGATCGTTCAAATGCAATGGACTTCAATGAGAGGCAGCAAGAAAATACTATTTGGGCCAGCACCCGGGGATAAAGAAGGTCTAATTTTCCTCAAAGAGCTTATTGAGGCGGGGAAGTTAAAACCGGTTATAGATAGAACCTATCCGTTGGAACAGACGGCCGAGGCTCACAGGTATGCCGACAAAGGACACAAAAAGGGAAATGTAGTCATAACTGTGGCGCATAATAACAAAACCTGACAAAGGGCTGCCCTTCGACTTCGCTCAGGATCTTCGACACCAGACCGTATGAAGCGCAGTGGAATATTGGTAAGTGAGCTTGGTGAAAGTGCCTCGCCTGAAAACAAGAAATCTCTGAAACACACGAACCGCCCAAAGAGCATCTGGCTAATAGTCACCCGAAATTTAGCACAGAGAGAATTGGTCTCCTGAAAGGTTTGGTGTCCGCTCATAACCACATGGGCCAGCCCAGAAAATGTGGCTGGTCAGTGATTCACAAATTGCAGATGCAGGCTGAATAAAGGAGGCGGTAGAATGATGGAGGATGTGAGAATAATTCTTTCAGGTTTATGGGTATCTTTAATGTTGACTTATCTATTGGGCGATGTGCTGCGTATATTTAGCGGCGACTTTAAGGCGGGAGAAATAGGAGGTATGCAAGTAAGTCAGGTCATGTATTTGGGACTCGCGATATTATTGCTGATTCCGGTTGTTATGGTTTTCCTGTCTCTGACGTTGAAGTATCCGGCGATTCGCTGGGTAACCTTCGTCGCGGCCATAATTCTTTTTGGTTTTAATCTCATTGGCTTACCTACATACCCCTCAGCTTATGACAGGTTCTTGATCATTGTCGGACTTGTGTTCAATGTACTGACTGTTTGGTATGCATGGAAGTGGGTCTAAACAGGAAAGAGTGGAAGCCACACCATAGAGAGGGCTACTTCGGTAGATATCTCCATCGCGTATAATCAAAGCATATTTGGAGGAACAACATGAAAGCGATTATATGTACAAAATACGGGCCCCCAGATGTTCTTCAGCTCAGAGATGTCCCAAAACCTACTCCCAAGGAGGATGAAGTACTGGTCAAGGTTGCGGCGACATCCTTAAATGCAGCTGACTTTGAAATCCTGAGAGGTATGTGGAGTGCGCGCTTCGGGGGGCCTATAAGACCCCAGTACAAGATACTTGGATCTGACCTGGCCGGGCGAGTTGAAGCGGTTGGCAGAAACGCAAAGCAGTTTCAACCAGGTGATGAGGTATGGGGGGATTTATCTTTTCCATAT
>PVMK01126209.1_pt1 | contig 12014 bp, 10 predicted proteins | sample 1853481 | NCBI WGS metagenome assembly PVMK01 (sample SAMN08533507, study PRJNA380276) | Marine sediment metagenome, whole genome shotgun sequencing project. | reverse complement strand
AATACCCCCTGAATGATTGGCTGTTATAGGATCTTATTGGAAACTAAATGTGATCGTTTATTTTAGGAAAAGCAGGCCGTCACAAATGACCATTTCTGGCCAAACTTTCTCTGTCAGTTTGCTAAATTATAAGCATACTTTTAATGTGACACCGGCTGTTGGTAAAACAAAGTCAGTTGCTCGTGAACATCGGGACAGAATTTTTTTAAAATATCTGGTGCAGTAAAAAAATACTCGCTCAATACCGCGTAAAATTCTGCCGGGCTGGTGGCGGCATAATGATTAATATAGGTTGATTTCCCTGCTTCTACTTGCAGACATAGTGCATTGTAGGCCTCACAAAATGCATCTGACCATCTTTTCTGGCTCATACCACGACGCAATAGCGGCATACCATTCATTACCCCATTGAGGCTATCAAGCTTATGTGCGAACTCGTGCAGCACAACATTGTGGCCAGCTTTACAATGATAAGTATCCCACTCCACATCATCCCAGGACAAAATTACTGGGCCACGTAACCATGACTCGCCAGACAAAACGTTTGTTTCGTTATGTATCACGCCAATGTTATCCATCTGCGCATGATTAACACGGAAGGCACCCCGATAAAGTATGACCTCGACCCAGCCATCGAAATACTCCACTCCCAGATTCAGGATTAGCAAACAGGCTTGGGCGGCTACCGTTACCCTCATTGTTAGCGTCACATCCAAACCCTGAGCGCCGGTAATCGATTTCTGATCCAGAAACCATGCCGTCATCTCACGCAGGTGAGCCATTTGCACTGCATCCAGCCCCCTCAACACCAACACGCGTCCGGTTACACTTTGCCAGATATGGTGAGGTATCAGATGACGCTTAAGAATTCTCCGCATACGCCAGCGCCGTAGAGCGGGACCTAATGCAAAGTAATTTCTCATAGTTACATTATAGGTATTGGACATAAAAAGTCCGCATACTTTTATTCATGCAGGCTTAATAGACTTTTTAGACTACTTTGGAACAATTAATGGGCGGCGGGAGTCGAATTGTAGCCTGTAACCGTTACCACAGGCTGATCTATATTATTCTATTTTCAATGTATAAACAAATGTACCAGCAGATTTATTACACGTGGGGTTTTAAAAATGTGATTTATTACCCTTTTTACTAGTTATTTATCTACAAGTGCTCAATGATTAAGTCATGTCAGGACAAGTGGGAGTATATTCTTGATGCTACCCCGATAGCCCCCATATATAGAAAATTATATGGAGGATAATTACCATTCTTACTATTCGTTTACCCGCTGTAGCGGGCTTATTCTACCCCGCCGATTCGAGGCAACTTGCGCTTGATGTACACCAGTTGCTGACTGCAGCTTCCCAGCAAGTTCTGAGGCCCAAAGCGTTGATTGTTCCGCATGCCGGTTATATTTATTCGGGGGCTATTGCAGCCTCAGCTTATGCAACACTTCGCCCCATCGCTACGCACATCCATCGTGTAATATTACTTGGTCCTGCCCATAGGATTATGGTGCGCGGTCTAGCATTACCTGCCTCAGATGCTTTTGATACACCACTGGGGAAGGTCATGCTGGATACGGCGGCGGTAAATGCTATCACCCATATGCCGCAAATTACAATAAACGAGTTGGCGCATTCTCAGGAGCATTCGCTGGAAGTGCAACTTCCGTTCCTGCAAAGCATGCTACCCGACTTTACTCTGCTACCGCTGGCAGTTGGCACGGCTTCATCCGAAGAAGTTGCCGAGGTACTAGATACCTTGTGGGGCGGCGACGAAACTCTAATCGTTGTCAGCTCAGACCTTTCGCACCATCTACCTTACGCAACCGCGCAACGCGTGGATGGGAAAACTGTCAGCTCCATCCTGAAGCTGCGCCAGCCAATTAAACATGATCACGCTTGTGGAGGCACGCCCATTAGCGGGTTAATTGTAGCGGCTCGGAAACACAGTCTTACGCCGCGATTGCTAGATTTGCGTAATTCTGGAGATACTGCCGGCTCACGGGATAAAGTGGTGGGTTATGCTGCTATCGCTTTCACCGAGGAAAAGAGATATGTTAACTGAGCAAGGCATGCTGTTACCATCAATTCTGAAACGCAAGGCGAGGGTACGCGATGATTTCTGGGAAGATGGCATAAAGCTATCGCGTTACTCAGTGACCAAATGGTGTGAAACAAACTTAGTTGAGGAGCGCTAAATTGGACGAAACAATTAGCGTCGTAGAACAACATCCAGCCAAGTACTGGCATCAGCTCGACGATGGCCGCATCCAATGCGATCTATGTCCTCGCGATTGCAAGCTTCACGAAGGACAGCGAGGTGCATGTTTTGTGCGTGGCCGCGTTTGCAATAAGATGGTTCTCACCACATACGGAAGGTCTTCTGGTTTTTGTGTCGACCCTATCGAGAAAAAACCGCTAAACCACTTTTATCCCGGCAGCAGCATTTTGTCATTTGGCACAGCAGGTTGCAATCTTGCATGTAAATTCTGTCAGAATTGGGACATTTCTAAATCACGTAGCTTCGATAAGCTTGTAGAACAAGCCAGCCCAGAAGCAATTGCTCGCAGCGCCGGAGAACTAGGCTGCAAGAGTGTTGCATTCACCTACAACGACCCAGTAATCTTTGCAGAATATGCGATGGACGTGGCCGATGTCTGTCACGAACAAGGCATCAAAGCGGTGGCAGTCACAGCAGGTTATATTCACGATCAACCTCGCCGCGATTTATTCGGCAAGATGGATGCTGCTAACGTGGATCTGAAAGCGTTTACTGAGGAGTTCTATGTAAAACAAACTGGCGCACACCTACAACCAGTTTTGGACACGCTTAAATATCTAAAGAAGGAAACCAATGTATGGGTGGAACTAACCACGCTTCTGATACCTGGCCTAAATGACTCAATAAATGAAATCAGCGCGATGAGCGAATGGATTACAAGTGAACTCGGCGCGGATGTGCCGCTACATTTCTCTGCCTTCCATCCTGATTACAAAATGACGAATATCTCTGCCACTCCAGCGGAAACATTGAGACGAGCACGAAAAATTGCCAAGTCAGCAGGGTTGTTGTATGTCTACACAGGAAACGTGCATGATCATGAGGAGATACCACATATTGTCCGTCATGTGGAAGGCTCTGATCGAGCGCGACTGGTACGAAATAGAACAGTATCGCGTTACACCAGATGGTCGCTGCCCGGATTGTGATACCAGTATCGCGGGATGCTTTGAAAAATTCGCGGGACAATTTGGTCGAGAAAAAACCGCTAAACCACTTTTATCCCGGCAGCAGCATTTTGTCATTTGGCACAGCAGGTTGCAATCTTGCATGTAAATTCTGTCAGAATTGGGACATTTCTAAATCACGTAGCTTCGATAAGCTTGCAGAACAAGCCAGCCCAGAAGCAATTGCTCGCAACGCCGGGGAACTAGGCTGCAAGAGTGTTGCATTCACCTACAACGACCCAGTAATCTTTGCAGAATATGCGATGGACGTGGCCGATGTCTGTCACGAACAAGGCATCAAAGCGGTGGCAGTCACAGCAGGTTATATTCACGATCAACCTCGCCGCGATTTATTCGGCAAGATGGATGCTGCTAACGTGGATCTGAAAGCGTTTACTGAGGAGTTCTATGTAAAACAAACTGGCGCACACCTACAACCAGTTTTGGACACGCTTAAATATCTAAAGAAGGAAACCAATGTATGGGTGGAACTAACCACGCTTCTGATACCTGGCCTAAATGACTCAATAAATGAAATCAGCGCGATGAGCGAATGGATTACAAGTGAACTCGGCGCGGATGTGCCGCTACATTTCTCTGCCTTCCATCCTGATTACAAAATGACGAATATCTCTGCCACTCCAGCGGAAACATTGAGACGAGCACGAAAAATTGCCAAGTCAGCAGGGTTGTTGTATGTCTACACAGGAAACGTGCATGATCATGATGGAGATTCCACATATTGTCCGTCATGTGAAAGCGCTCTGATCGAGCGCGATTGGTACGAAATAGATCAGTATCGCGTTACACCAGATGGTCGCTGCCCGGATTGTGATACCAGTATCGCGGGATGCTTTGAAAAATTCGAGGGACAATTTGGTAGGCGGCGCATCTCCGTATCGGTTGGAAGTGTTACATGAGTACTGCATATATAGTAATGATCAAGGATGCAAGAGTGATTCCCTTGGCTATCGGTTACTTTCTGTAAGTGTCCCATACATAGTTATAATGGAGCGGGTTGCACCTAGTCTAGAACTGACCTGCCCCCCCTATCAATGTAGCGCCTCTCCCTTCCTTTCTGCTCCCATACAAATCTAGGTACAAGATTGAATTGATTTGCTGGATTTAATTATAGCTTCACCAGCCCAAACAAAATAAAAATTGGGCGGCGGGAATCGAATAGTAGCCTGTAACCATTGCCGCAGGCTGATCTAGGTTTTTTCTATTTTCAATATACCAGCAAATGTACCAGCAGATTTATTAGATGCTATTGGACTGCTATAGACGACACTGTCCGTTTTGGCACAAAACAGACACTCAGTGATTAAGTTCTGTCGATAGCAGATGACATATTAAGATTATCTCTATAAGACCGTTGTTATAGAGATGAAACAAAGAGGATTTAAACTTTTCGGAGTAATGCCAGTAACAGAACCAGAGATCCAAAGATGGATCAATAAAGTCGCGCCTGGAATATCCCAACTACAAAGCAAAGAATATGCACGGCAATGGAATGTAATCGACAAGATTAGACAAGCAAAAAGTAAAGGAGGATTCTAGGCAGTTTCATCCCTCCTACCAACATTCGTATTAATGAAATCCGAATGTCTGCTTTGTGCCAAAAGCGGACATTCACAATCAGCAAGTCAGACAACATGGTAAAAATGATGTGGCTGGCTGACTTCAAGATGGTACAAGAAAACGCTGGTAAGCAATATATGTCAACGAAGAAACAACATGAATACGACAGCAAGAAAGAGAAATATCGAATAATTTTTCTAATTACCTACTCTGAAAATATGGGCGAAGATAATGTTGTTAATACCTACGTTGAGCCACAAAAATGGGTGACAGTAGTCTCTGATAGCGTGGGCGAAGTCATGTGGAAATACGCCTGTGGGAAGTGATGGGTGAATGAAAAATACGCTATGAAAAAATGGATTTTAGTTATAGCTGCCATATTGACGCTGTGTAGTAGTGTTGCTATGTCAGCAGAAAATGATAAAGGCGTTAGTATATACGGATTGGGAAGTCAGCAATACGGGACATATCTAAGCAATCGCCAAGAAACTGATAAAAACTCATACAAAGGTCGCACATCGGAGATTTATGCTGCTTATTTTCATGGTCTAGAGTGGGTACAACATGGCTACTACAGGCGCACAAATAGATACAAAATTTTCCAGAAGTAAATCTGTGAATGTCCAATTTGACCCATCAAACAGTCACAAATGACCGTTTTTGGCACAAAACAGATATTCAACCAACTAACAATAGTTTTCAATGTTGGTGGCGGATACCCTAGTATTGGAACGACCCTATCCCCTGTGTTAGAGGTACTACATAAACCTACCTTGACGCTATTCACTTAACTTCTTTAAAGTTAGGCACAATAGATTGTGGTTTCTGTTTTATGAATGCTTTGCTTGGAGAGTACGCCCGGAAATATACAAACCAGTTTTCTCCACGATTTGTCTGAACCCAGTTAGACTCAGAGACGCCTTCTGGTTTCTCAGGAGAGAAATGAAAGGTATATGAACCGTCCGAGGCAGTGACGGTTCCTTTGATGTTTGACCCGACATCAGCTCGTCCTTGCTCGTTAGCAATAATCGCCCGATTCTCCACGTTATAGACTGTTACTGTCCAGAATGTCTCCGCGTAGTCCGCATCTGCAGGAATGTCTAGCGTATAATGTTTACCCCCATCGAGGCCTGTTTCATCTTCAGAACGATAGTTATCCAGGTAAACTTGACCCCAGCCTCCATTTACCATTCCATGCATGGCAATATCGTTAGTCACGGCTTCATAGAACCAGGCAGCACGTCCATCCAGGTCCATGCCATAGCCACGGTCCTGATCTGGCGTTGATGCCGTTGCAATTTCCCAGGTATTTCCTTTTGGACCATACTCAGCTTGCACTAAACGACCTGATTTATTGAAGTCAATCGTCTTTGTCATTGCTTCACCAACAATAACTGCTTCTTCGAGGATTGATTTTTGATTAGGGGTAGGCTTGAATTCTTTACCTTTCTCGATACCAAGTGGAGCTAGCATATCCATCATCATACGGTCCCGTTCATGGACAGGCTCTGCCTGAATCGCTTGATTCAACACTTTCCAATATCCCATACCGCGCGGTTGTTTGGCATCAAGGCCGGTCTTAACCATAACAGCCGGTTTTTGTGATACCAGCTTACCCTTCAAGTTAGTGATTTTGAGCCGGGAAAGTGCTTTCATACGCTCCTCAAATGTATCGTCCATCAGACGAAGGCCGAGAAAGACATGATTTGTATCTGACTGGATAACTTTCGCCCCTTTTACCTTCGGTAAATCCTGTCCTGGCCCAACAAAGATGTAAGTGCCCGGTTCGGTCATTTGAGTGAGACCAATCTGCCACATGTTGTGCATTGCACCGCGCAAAGGCGCGTCAGGAATTATTAATACTGCTGGCTCATTAGTGAGATCTAAAAAAGTTAGTGCATAGGGTGTTGATGTATTGAATGTAAGGCCACCCAGCTTTGACTGGTAGGATTCATGATAAATGATCTGGCCACGCTCACCACCATACTCATCATGAGTATTCATCCATTCATACATAGATACAATTGGAACCGCCCAGATATATGCTTGTGAGGCTCGTTGAAAATCAATACTATTGAATAAGAGTTTTACAGTTTCTGCAGTAGGAATACCATGCTCGAAACTATTCTCAAAGGTGAGCTTACCAATACGTGTGTCAATCGTTTCCTGAGCACTGATTGGTGTCACGTTCAATACAAGCACCGCAATCGCATACACATAGATATTCTTTAGTTTCATTTTTGAGATCCTCCAAACAGTGTCACTACAATGATTAACTTTTTCATATGTTATTCCGGTGATTATTTAATTGTTACCGGTTGATTTATAATCTGAATCCGCATCTTCATGGAGATGCATAGTGCAAGATAGGGATTCAGAGTTATGTACAAAATTATATGCAGGTTATTTTTGTGTCATTTCCCGCGAAAGAAGGCTTACTAAACTTATGCTTATTTATAATTTTATTTGAACAAGTTTACAGGTTGCTACAATTATAAGTTAAACAACAAAAACCCCGCCGAAGCGGGTTAAGTAACTACTAACGAACGTCCGCTTTTGGCACAAAGCAAATACTCAATTTTTGGGCGGCGGGAATCGAATTGTAGCCTGTAACCCTTACCACAGGCTGATCTAGGTTTTATTCATTTTCAAGATACCAACATATATACCATCAAATTCATTGGCTTTGATAGGATTCTATTGGACTGCTACAGACAACGAGTCAATTTATTAGTAATTAAACGACCGTTTGTGGATAACGCTGCCTTCAATGAATGTTATTAATTGCCCTTTGGATAAAGGACCAACTTTTCTAGCAATAATTTCACCATTTCCAAATAACATCAAAGAGGGAATGTTTTGTCATTAATAAAATGGACTTTTACGCTCATAATTTTTAATCTCTATTTTGCGGTTGATTTATATTTTTAATTAGGCGCTCCCCAACGACTAACTTTTTCCAACGAAGACTTTCTACCTCCTTGTCTAATAGCTGAACCAATTTCTTTTAAATACCACCAATAATACCCCCTGAATCATTGGCTGTTATAGGATTGTATTGGAAGCTAAATATGATCGTACGTTTATTACTAAAAATTTTAGGGTAGATGGTGTGTTGTAGAGTACTGCCAAGAACTTTCAATTAGTTCACCGCTACAAACTTATGCCTAGACTGTTTATAATTAGCGGCGGCCCACTTAGACCCGGCTGAACTTTTAGGTGCTGACTTAGCAATCGTTCGCCCTTTCGACTTTCTTTGTTTAGATGTTACACCACGTGGCGCGCTACTACGCCCATTTGTTATTGGCTCGGCTTTAATCCGCGAATCAGGCTCGAACCCGGCGATAATCCTACTAGGTAAATCGCACTTAATAAGCCTCTCGATGTCCATCAGTAGCTTGCGCTCATCCACACACACCAGTGACACGGCATCGCCTTCTGCTCCAGCGCGTCCGGTACGACCAATGCGGTGAACATAATCCCCTGCCACACTGGGAAGATCAAAGTTGACTACATGCGGCAGCTCGTTGATGTCGATTCCACGTGCAGCAATATCTGTCGCAACCAGAACTTGCAGGCCACCTGTCTTGAATTCAGCCAGCGCCCGGGTACGCGCTGATTGGCTCTTATTTCCATGTATAGCGAGTGATGGAATATTATTTACGACCAGATACTCGGCCAACTTATTAGCGCCGTGCTTGGTACGAGTAAACACGAGCACCTGTTGCCAACGGTACTGTTTTATGAGATGAGCGAGCAAATTACGTTTGCGCTCACGATCCACCGGATGCACCACGTGCGTCACTTTGTCAGCAGTAGCATTGCGCTGTGCTACCTCAATCATAACTGGCTTATTGAGTAGATCTTCTGCTAACAACTGAATCTCGTCGGAAAAAGTGGCAGAGAACAGCAGATTCTGACGCTGTCTAGGCAGCAACGTGAGTATTTTCTTGATATCACGAATAAATCCCATGTCAAGCATGCGATCGGCTTCGTCCAGCACAAGAATTTGAATATGAGACAAGTCGAGGTTTTTTTGTTGCACATGATCCAGCAGACGTCGTGGTGTTGCGACTAGAATATCAACACGACTTCTCAGGCGAACAAGTTGCTGCTTAATATTGATTCCGCCGATCATTACCATCGAACTTAGCTTCAGATATTTGCTGTAATCACGAACGCTCTCCTCTACTTGTGCCGCAAGTTCACGGGTGGGAACAAGAACCAGTGCGCGTATTGGCGGCCGTCCGCTGGAAGGTCCCTTGATACCCTTGTCCGAAAGTTGATGCAAAATTGGCAAAGTAAAGCCTGCAGTCTTACCAGTACCGGTTTGTGCGCCGGCTAGCAGATCTCCACCAGATAGTACGGCAGGAATTGATTGCAACTGAATAGGAGTAGGAACGGTGTAACCACGTTCAGTGACAGCCCGAATAATTTCATCGGACAAGCCAAGAGATGAGAAAGACATAAAACCCCAAGAAGGTTACATTGGCCAGACATTCTAGATACTAAAGGACATGCTGAAGCAGGCGAATGGAAGATGAATGAAAGAAATAAAAGTAACCGATCAATTTAACACGTTTCTATTGTCAGAGTAGAGTTTTCTCTATATTTAGTACATTACCACTCACATTAACGCCCCCCACGCCGTACGCAAAAATCTTCTCGTAACGCACGCCTAGATGCCTGATCAACCAAACCAAATAGTCTATCAATCTTATCTTTCTTGCTGGATGCCTGATGGCCTACTACCTTAGCAAACCCGCAATTTAACCTAGAGGTCAATCGGTAAAATTCCTGGTATAGCTCATAATTATTCAGTCGTTTGTTTTTACTAGAGAAATAATTGCTTTGCTCAAGACGGTCACGCCTCCCCGGCAGACTAATAATATTTTGAGAATCTGTATAAACCGTCAAAACCATATCGCTTCTGTTAGCCAAAGCGACCGTTTCACCCAGTGCCCACAACAAAGTTTGCAATTCCAATTTAGTCGAGCTGGTTTGCACAAAACGCTTCACTTTCACCGTATCTTTAAGCGAGTCTATAGACACGTTCAGGCCAGATACCACGAAGTAAGCGCCATACCCAACCTTTAACTTAGTGTTAACACTACCGTCAGTAAAAACCTGCAAGTGAAGCATTTTTTTTAAAATCCGTTCAAACTTAAAGTTCGCTTAGGGTCTTTATACCGCATTGGTAAATACTGACAAGTTAATTATCCCAATCATAACAAAACTCAGTCAATACCCCACTCACCCTGCAACCACCTGATTCCAAGACGCAAGGGTGATATTGAACAACCTAGAGGTGGAGTATTTAGATAAAGAATTTAAGTGGAATGATACATTCTTGAAGTGTAACTGGAAATATTTTCACGACGCACTGCAAGCTCACCGCTTTGCCTTACTGAATGACGTACTACCGCGGCATGGAATTGCAGCTTAATATTTTTGTCTAGTTTCTTGTCCGGGTCCGTTATAAGCCTAACAACGTAAGCTGGTACGCGATTTTACTAGCCGCTGAGCTAACTCGCAATAATCATCTTGGCATTCCTTAAGTTTCATCGTTAAACTCACTTAGAGTCAGTTATCTTCCTCTGCTATTTGAACCGGTACTTCGTGTACGATCTGCGCCCCTATTTCTCGATTTATCATTCGTTCCTGTACTTGGTGGGTGTCGTGTAAGAAATCCAAAATATTCTGTTGAGGGCTTCTTAGACGCTGCAACCTTTTTTTTGGCGGATGCGGCAACCTTCTTTTTGGCAGATGCTTTAGCCTTCTTTTGTGCCTTACTTGCTTTTTTTGCCGCAACCATAGAAATTTCCCCGATTAAAGGATGAAGGTACGTATAGACTTAAAGTTCAAGAGAATGTGATCACTAGATGAGTCTTACAATATTACACCTTAAGGGTGTTCTTCCCTGGTAATAATAGGCACGCCTCCCACCGGGGCATTAGCGTTTACATCCCCTACATATACCGCAAAAACAAGAAACCTACTAACCTTAATACCTGCATTGCTGCGTTTGAGCGAATGGCCGCTTTTGGTACAAAGCAGACACTCAATTCTTTGAAAAAATGGCGGCGGGAATCGAACTCACATCTAATAATACATTATTAATCAATACACTAGTTGTGAAATAATTATTCTAGTTTCTTGTAAATACCCCCAACTCTACCCCCAGAATCACTGGCTGTTACTGGATCTTATTGGAAGCTAAAATTATGAATGTCTGCTTCTGGGACAAAGCAGACATTCTGGGGTCGATCTAAACGAGTGTGAAGATCCGATAAGCAAGGCCGTATGATTATTTTAATTATATTGTTTCTGATTAAGACTTATTAATTATTTCACCACTTGCTTCTTTGACTCTCCGAACACCAAACGTAACAGTCGGAGGGATACCCATACCCAATTCAATATCTGCTACACGATAATTAGAGCCTTTTTGCTTTAAGATCTCATTAATGTTTTCTTGTTTCTTGACCGCCTTAATGACGGCATTAGCAATTACTTCATCACTACTAAATGTTGCGACTGATTCTTTAACCTTGTCACTAAGTTCTTTTGCTTTATCCAGGATTCCCATTGAATTTACTCTCATTGAATTTTAAATACCAGTTTATCAAAAGAACCGCCTTGAAAATGTTAGTGCTTCACACGAAAATATTTTTGCCTGCTTTGTGAATACTGACAGGATCAGCATAGGCAGTAATTATGACCAATTCAAAAGTATCATGCCTGCCAGACAATATCCACTTCTGGCAAAAACGAATTTTCGGAAAGTATTAATTTGAACAGTACAGATCGTTTTACTGCCATGCACCAAATGATTAGTCTTGGTCCTGGAATTTGTATCCTGCCAGATTATTTAGGAGATAGTGATTTAAAACTGGTATCATTATTTGCATTACTTGAAGAAACAAATAAAGATGTCTGGTTATTAGCCCATTCGGATTTACGTTCTATATCAATGCGTTGGCGGCGGAAACCGAACTGGGGCCCATTAATATCCTATCAATCATAATCTTATCTACTAAATCGCTGCTCCAATTTCCTTAAGATACCCCCAGTAATACCCCCCAGAATGATTGGCTGTTATAGGACTGTATTGGAAACTAATTACTATCGTCTGTTTTAGGAGAAATAGCCTGTCACAAAGGACTGCTATTAACTAATCCCTTGGCAGGAAACTAC
>PVMK01155214.1_pt1 | contig 12015 bp, 11 predicted proteins | sample 1853481 | NCBI WGS metagenome assembly PVMK01 (sample SAMN08533507, study PRJNA380276) | Marine sediment metagenome, whole genome shotgun sequencing project. | reverse complement strand
CTCGGATGATCGCGACCCGCGCCTGGACGGTACCATCGCGTACACCGCCTACGAGGGCGCGACCTTTCCGATCGTCTCGGACGTGGCGAACTCCAGCCCCACCGCGGATAACTTCGGTGAGAGGGACGTAACCTCGTTGTTCACCGAGTTCGCCATCCCGGTCTTCGAGACCCGCGATGTTCAGCTGGCGCTGCGCTACGAGGACTTCTCGGACGTAAAAAGCGCCACGGTCGGCAAGTTCGCCTTCGGCTGGCGGCCCATCGAGCAGTTGCTGTTCCGCGGTTCCTGGTCCGAGGCCTTCCGCGCACCCAACCTGGTCACCATCAACGAGGACCTGGTGGTCCGCTCAAACACCCGCGATGATTATGTCTGTCTCTATGCCGCTGATGTAACGGGTACTGACCCAGACGACATGGACGGGGACTGCGATTGGAGCACGCAGCGCCGGGCGCGCGGCAGCGAGGACCTGGCCCCCGAGGAATCCACCAATACCTCGATCGGTCTCGTCTGGGACGCCACGGACAACCTGACCTTCACGTTGGACTTTTGGTCAATCGAAAAGGACAACACCATCGGCCTGTTCGGCGAGGAGAACCACACCAAGCTGGACCTGCTGTACCGCATTCGGGCTGGCATCGGCGACTGTGGCCTGACCTTCAACCCGGCGGTCGGGCGCGGCGATATCGACGTGGATGACGAGCCGCTCTATCTCCAAGCAGGCGTCTGCCCCGCGGGTCAGCTCGAATTCGTGGACGACATTTACACGAACCTGTCCACCCGTACCATCGAAGGCCATGACATCGGTATCTACTACGGCAAGGAAACGCGGGTTGGTGACTTCAGCTTCAAGTTCGTCGGCACGTTCTACGACGAGTACCAGCAGGACGGGACCGAGGGCGCGGCCAAGGAAGTGGACGATGCGCTCAAGAGTGGTGAACTGCCGGACTGGATCTCATTGCGCGGCTACGGGGACCTGCTGTTACGCGAAGGCAACATGGATGAGAAATTCAACACCAGCCTGCGCTGGTCGAAGGGTGACTGGGCTGCGTATATCTCCATGCTCAGGCTGGGTAGATTCTATGATGCCGACAGGTCGATTGACGTTGATGGCCAGACGGTCAACTGGTGGCTGTCGTCCATGACTACCTACAACGCCAACATCGATTATGGGTTCGATGCTTTCGGTGCGAATACCCGCGTGCGCGTCGGTGTCAACAACCTCACCGACGAGCGCGCGCCCGTGTGCGATTGCCGCTTCGGTTACTGGTCCGACGCGCACCGCGACCTCGGCCGGTACTACTATTTCGACGTGAGGATGAGTTTCTCCGGATCGCGCAACAAATGAGAAGGGGGTTACTCGTACCTTGATCTGTACATCAAGTTCGAATGATCCCTGAACCAGAAAGGGGGGCTTCGCCCCCCCCTTTTCTTGCCACAGCCCGGGAGGGCGTTAGTTGATCACCCCGGCCAAATCCACCGAGCCGTCGGTCAACCGTACGCTGGAGACCTGCCAACTCGTCGGCCGAATTTTCGGGCCAGCTATTTTCGCTCTGATGCTGATGACCGAGCAGTGGCAGGATGTCATGAACTCACAGGCTTAACGTCTGGCGCCCACAGCAATACATTAACTATCTGACCCGAGCCAAAATCATGATCACATATCTCCCAGAGAAAATGTTTCCAGTATTGCTGGTTCTTGTGCTGCCGCTCTGTTTCGGGTGCTCGCAGGAACAAACACCCGCCGAAAAATCAGAATCGCTCACGGTCATACTCGTCGGAGGTACAGTTTATAACGGCCTCGACACAGAGCCGGTGGTCACGGATGTGGGAATCGACGGTGATCGCATCGTTGAGGTGGGTAATCTGAAAGATCGAGAGGCGGATCTACGCCTTGACGTCACGGGCCTTGTGGTCGCACCCGGGTTCATCGATATCCACAACCACGCTATACGCCCGAACCCGGTCAGAAGTGGAATTTTCAGGTGGCCTGACGCGGAGAACCTTATTCGTCAGGGTGTGACGACTGTCATCGGTGGCCCGGATGGCTGGTCACCTTTACCGCTCGAGGAGGACTTCGCAGAATTGGAAGCTGCGCCCGCATCGGTGAACTTTGGCTCGTTCGTCGGTCACACTTCGGTCAGGGCGCTCGTTGTGGGTCAGGACGACAGACCGGCAACCGAAGAGGAGCTGCAACAGATGCGGGACGAGGTAGACAAAGCGATGCGTTCCGGCGCGTACGGTTTGTCCTCCGGTCTCTTATATGCGCCCGGTAAATTCGCTTCAACCGAGGAGGTCATCGAGCTTGCCAAAGTGGCGGGCAAATACGGCGGTATCTATATCAGCCACATGCGAAGCGAAGGTCTCGGTGTTCTGCAGAGCGTCGAGGAGACCATCCGCATCGGCGAAGAAGGCAATCTGCCGGCGCAGATTACCCACCACAAAGTCATGGGCGAGCCGATGTGGGGCAAGTCCGTCGAGACACTCGCATTAGTCGATGCCGCGATCGCCCGCGGCCTCGATGTGTCGAGTGATCAATATCCCTATCCCGCAGGGTCGACCGGGCTGACCGGGGCTTTCCCGCGCTGGAGCCTCGACGGCGATTCCGCGACCAGGCGTGCCAGACTCGAAGATCCGCTCGAGCGGGAAAAAGTCAGGAAAGATATCGTTTTCAGCCTCCTCAATGAACGCGGCGGCAACGATCCGGCAAAAGTCGCACTGGCAAACTGCGCCTGGGATCCGTCGTTGAACGGCCTGAATCTGGCCGAAGTTCTGGAGAAGAAAGGGCGCGAGGTAACGATCGAGAATGCGGCAGAGCTTATGATCGAGTTGCAGCTTGCGGGTGGCTGCAGCGCTATTTATCACGCCATGTCCCTGGAGGATGTCGAGCGGATCATGCAACACCCGAAAACGATGGTGGCATCGGACGGAGGTATCATCGTCCCTGGCGTGGGAGTACCACATCCGCGTAATTATGGCGCCTTCGCCCGGGTGCTGGGACATTACGTCAGAGAACGCGGGCTGCTGCCATTGAGCACGGCGATTTACAAAATGACCCGTATGCCGGCCGACAGGATAGACATCATCGATCGCGGGCGTATCGAAGTTGGTGTGATGGCCGACATCACCGTGTTTGATCCGGCGACGATTACCGACAAGGCGACATTCAAAGACCCGCATCAATATGCGGAGGGTGTCCGGCACGTATTTGTAAACGGACAGCCAGCGTTGCTCAATGGCGAAATGACCGGCGCCCGGCCGGGCCGGATTCTGAGAGCCCGTTAGATTACTCTTCCGACATCGGCCTCTGGTCAGGCTCGTACTCGAGCATCACCTTCATCATTTCTTCCGCAAATACCGTGGCGGCTGCGACTATTTGCTCGCGATCTGTCTCGTCTCCAAGTTCGTAGGTGATGGCGGGAATTCCGTAGCGGCTGAAGAAATAGTTCTTCGTGTTGGCCTGATCGGACTTTTCTCGCGCGTCATGCTTGAATTCGAACTCCGGCAGTCGCTGGCGCGCCTGGTTCAGCCAGTTTGTTGCGAAGTGCTGTGGTTCGGTATTGTCTTCGGGCAGCTGCGTATAGAAAAGATTCGATTTGGTGGAATGGAAATCCAGCATCAGTCTTAATTGCAGACCGAGCTCGTCCAGACCTGAGAGCAATCGCGCGACGCTTTGCGTTTCGGGTTGTGTGAAGGGCCCCCAGTCTCGGTTGAGATCGACACCGTTCACGTTGTGCCGCCAGTGTCCGAGGGCGACTCCGTCCGGGTTTATCAACGGACTGATGATAATCGTGTAGCGATCGCGAAATTGTCTGGCGAGTGGCGTATCAGCGAGTACGGTATCGACGAACGGGCGCATGGCGAATGCACCAGTTACCTCGGGCGGATGCTGCCGGCCGAGCAATAGAATGCCTTCGGACCTGGTCGCAGTCCTGGCGACATGAATCGGCCTGCCGTGCACGCTCCGGCCCAGCAAGCGCACATCGATATCATCTCGAGCCGCGAGTTTTCGGACCCATTCGTCATAAAATGATGTTGTAACGAGTTCCTGCCCGGCGACCCAAAGAGGAGATTCATCCGTTGACAGTTTTACGTTGAACGTTGTGCCGTCTTCAGATGTTTGCACGGCATTGGCGGCAACGGGCTGCCAGTTATGACCGTCCGCACTGATCTTTGGCCAGTAGCGGGCATATCCGTCGACGAATTTCAATGCGACATTAATGTCTCCGGGTTTCTTGGAGCTGACACGAAACGCGTACCACGGACTCTCGTTAATGGGCGGGCGATCTTCCGGGCGCACGGTAATTTCGACAGTGCCGGGGGACGTAAAAGAGCAGCGGTCGAAACTCCCTCCCTCAAACTGGGCATCGACCAGGAAAAGACTACTTTCACAAAAACGGCTGGCGCGATCACTCGTGACCGCGCAGCTGCTGAGGAACAGAATGAATGTAAGAAATTTGAGTCGGGCGTGCATGACGTGCCTCGAAATTGCTAAACGTTGACGAGGTTAATTCGCCGTTTCGTAGTCACGTGTAAAGTCCGTATAAAGGCGCATAATTTTTCTGGTCATCTCTCCGCCACCGTCTGAAAAGGTGTCAGACACCTTATTCCCGAATTGTCTCAGCGCGCCGATTTGGCCGGATTCGAACATTTAATTACCTTATTCCTGGCCTAGTCGCGTTTCCGCTGACCCCGAATGTCATTCATTTACCCAGCTCATACAGGTACCGGACGTAGGACATGACCGCGCCGTCCCAGCCTTCGATGTTCGGGTTGCTCGACTCGATCACGAAATACTCGTCCGGTGCGTGCGCGCCGCTGCCGTGGCCGAGACCGAAGTGCCCCGCACCCAGGTTTAGCGGCGCCTCGGTGAAAATGTAGCCCGGGTAAGACCCGGGACTACGCGGCAAGAGGATGGGGTCGATGCCGGCGGCCTTCAGGACTACGCCATCTGGGCCTGGATGACCTCAGCGTCGACCGGGGCGCTGGTGGGGTCGTAGCCCCCACTCATGTTGACTTCGATGTCGCCGAATCCATGGCGGTCGAGGTGCGCTACGAGCGCGGCAAGCGCGCCGTCGGCCGTCATACCCGGCACGAGGCGCAGGTCCAGTTTCGCTTCCGCCATGTGCGGCAGTACGGTCTTGCCGCCGGGGCCGGTATAGCCGCCGACCAGGCCTTCGATGTTTACGGTCGGTTGCGACATCAGGCGTTCCAGTGCCTGTTCGAAATTCAGATCATCGATCCAGTGCGGTGTACTGAACAGTGCCTTAAACTGTGTCTCGTCCAGGCGTTTGGCCGCCTCGGCCACCATGGCCTTTTCCGCCGCACTGATCGGGCGCGGCTTGGGATAGTTGTCGATGGTGATCGTGTTGCCATCCGCCGAAACGAGCGTATTCAGGGCGTGGACCAGGCGCCAGACGGGGCTGTCGATCATGGCCTTGAGCGAGGAGTGGACATCCTTGCCGGGTCCGCGGCCCCATCGTTCACCGCTCGCGGTCAATTGCACCTCGATAACACCCTTGGCGCCAAGGTTGAGCGTCACCATACCGTCCGGGGTCTGCATCGCCGACGGCATGACCACGCCAATGGTATCCGCCAGTGCCGCCCGAACCTCGGGCCGGTTTACGATCTGGCCGATGTGCGGCGAACCGATTTCCTCCTCGCCTTCGGCCACCAGCACCAGGTTGACCGGAGCTTGTTTGCCGGCTGCCTGAATCGCGCGCAGCGCCTCGAGCAACGCCATTTCCGGTCCTTTCTGGTTGACCGCGCCGCGCCCCATCACAACCTTACCGAAGCCGGGCTTATCGACCAGCGCCGCTTCCAGGGGCGGAGACGACCATTCTGCGGGGTCGAACTGCTTGACGTCGTACATCATATAAACGCCTATCGTTCGTGCCGCGCCGGCATCGAGCGTCGCAAACACGCCCGGCTTGCCGTCCGTTTCAACCATGACCGCATGCTGGAAGCCCGACCGACTGCAGCAAGGAAATCAGATGCTGCGGGCCTTCGGGATAGCCAATGTCCTCCGCAGCGATAGACGGCAGTCGGATCCAGTCCTGCAAGCGCTTGACGCCGGCATCGTGCTGCCGGGCAACCTGGGCCTCGATGTCGGCAAAATCCGCCGGGGCGGACCAGGCAATTGATGTGCAGGAGAGCAAAGCAGAAGCCAACGCGGCTGGGATAAGAATGGAGAAACTCTTCACGGCGATTTCCTTTTTCTAATTGGTGAGCATTCGATCGCGGCCGTCAGATTAGCCTAAGTCTCGTCCATGGCAAAATCAGAGGGGTCAGCGCCAATCAATCGACTACGATTCGACCGTCATATGCGATGGATGCGACGCGTGGTATTTGCGTGAGTGAGTCGTGCAGAGTTATGCATGGTAGTGCAAATTGGGCAACGAGCGCCCCGCTAACTCATTGAAATATATAGCCAGAAGCCTGCCAACATCGGACTGAAAATCCGCGTGTCGGTGATTGATAGATGCAGGCTATCCCTGGCCTGCACCCTACGGGCACGCTTCGCGTGTCCAAAATCGCTCCCGGCGATTTTGTCCGCCCCTGGCAAACATCCTCGACAAATCTCCTGCGACGATCGTTCCCAGGTCGCAGCTGTTCATATCAGCTGAGGCTAACGCGGTCGCGCGCCTCGCAAGCCCATCAATGCGGCATCCAGCAGATCCAGCGGGATGCTGAACCGAATTTTTCTAATGAGTTTGGCGCGTATTCTGCGTTTGGTGGCCGCGTGGGCATGCAGGTCGAGCTCTTTGTATTTTTCTGCGCAGGCTTCGGCTTTAGGTATCAGATCGACAGGATCAACCAGTTCGTCGAAGAACCCGGCGCTTAGGGCGGAGTCGACATCGAAGTATTGCGACAAGGTTACGGCGCGCTGGAAGGCAGCCGGGTTGAGCCGATGGCGCAACATGGCCGCAGCAACGCGCGGCATGGTAAGGCCGATGGCCACTTCGTTGGCCGCAATCTTGAAATCGCCGTGGCTGCCGATCACATAGTCAGCCGACAGCATCAGAAAAACACCCATCGCCAGTGCGTGACCATTGCAGGCCGCGATGACCGGATAGGGATAGGCAATGACACGGGCGGTCAAGGCGTAGCCTGCGCGCAGCATGCGCAACGCATTCATACCTCCGCGTTTCATCACGTGGAGATCGAAGCCCGCCGAGAAGACGGATTCCCGACCCGTCAAAATCACGATCGCACGATCGGACTCGGCCCGATCGAGCGCTTGATAGATCTCGCGTAAGACTTGCGGTGACAGCGCGTTGCGTTTGCCGTCATCGATTCGAATGGTGGCAACCTGATCTTGTAAGCTGTACTGAACGGATTCGATCGTCATAAGTCTTGGCGTAAGCCTCAGCGGTGATTTACTTCGCGGATGCCACCTCGCTATGCATGCAGCTCGACGAGGTCGCCATCAGAGACGAGATGGTCCGGACCGACTTGCTGGCCGTCAAATACTGCTTCACCCCACATGCGTGCAAATTTAAGGCTATTTGCGATGTCTTTGTGCACCAGGCCGGCGACATCGTGGACCGTACCTCCACGACGCACGGTGAAGGGCTTGTCCGTCTCTGCCGGTTTGCCCGGTGTCTTGGTGTAGACGCGGACGATGCCAAGCGCGCGAAACAGAAAAGTGCCCAGCTCATTTATTCCATCTCCCGTTTTCGCCGACATCGTCAGAGCGGGAAAACGCAAGCCGAGGAGCTCCTCGAGTGTCTCGACTTCCCCGGGGTCGGGATCGAGATCACTTTTGTTGGCGATCAACACGGTGGGCAAGTCGAGACGAAACGGATCTTCGGTTTCACTCTGCTCCTGCGGTTCCGCTGGTTTGAGATTTGGCCACGCCGCTGTGAGGAAAACTTTCTTGTCCTTCAGGCGCTCGAGAATCGTGGCAACTTGCTCGAGGCAGTCCGGGTCGCTGACGTCGATCACGAGTAACACGCCATCGGCGGGTTGCAGTGCATTGATCAGCCACGGTTCCATGAAGTCAGACGATACCGGTGGAAGGTCCACGAGCTGGAAGTGGATGTCTTCAAAAGGGAGCATACCCGGCACTGGCAGATGGGTGGTGTACGGGTACGGTCCGACGTCGCTGTGTGAAGCGGTCAACCGGGCGTGCAGACTAGACTTACCGACATTGGGAGGTCCAACGAGGCAAAGTTGTGCGGCACCTTCGGGACGCACGATATGGGACGGGCCACTGCGACGACCGCCTTTCCTGGGGCCCGCGAGTTCCTCGGTCAGCTGCTTGATACGGGTCTTGATATCGGCCTGAAGATGGTCCGTGCCCTTGTGCTTGGGAATCGTCCGCAACATCTCCTTAAGGCAAACCAGGCGTTCCCTGGGCTCGCGCGCGCTACGGTACGCTTCCTCGGCTTTCTTGTATTCGGGCGTGACGTTGGTCGGCATATGAATGAATCATACCCCAGCAGTCCGTCTGCTAATCAATCGAGAAATCAGGTAAACGTAGCCGTAATCAGCACCGGCCTGACCAGGCGCTGGCGCGGTGCTGCTCCCACATCGTCAGGACGTATGAGCCTGTGTTATTCAGCCGATAATTTTCACAGCCGCCCGTCGTGATCGTTGTATGGTCGATCAGGCTATGCCGACTGAGCTTGTCGAGGCACTCCTGTATCTTATGGGGGCGCACGTTCAGGCGGTCCGCGAGCTCCGGTGCAGACAGCGCGAAACCCGGCCCGAGTGTCTTTGCCAAGTTCAGTACGATCAGATCGAGCCGATTCAGCTTGAATCTTTCGGATTTCACTGCACTGTCCCCGAAATCCTACATCAGCGCACGAATGACTGCCTCCATGCGCTGTCGCTGATCGATGTCCGGCAGGCGGCCATAGCCGGCGCCGAGGTTATCGATTGCATGCTCTGGGTTCGACGTTTCGGTCAGCACACAGTTGATGGCCGGGTGAGCCAGGATGTACTTCAGCGAGAACTGTGCCCACGAGTGGCAATCGAACTCGGCGGCCCATTTGGGAAGTTTCTGGTCACTAACGAGTCCAAAATACTCGCCATTGATGAACGGCCGGTTGGTGATTACGGTGGTGCCTGTCTCCTGTGCCAATGGCAGGATATCGTTGGCTGCCTCGGGTTCCATCATCGAATAATTGATCTGGATGAAATCCAGCGCACCGTCTTCCATGAGCTTCATCATTGGCGGGTAGAATTGCTTTGCGTAGCGAGCAACACCAAGGTATCGGGTTAGGCCCTCCTCTTGGAGGGCCGCAAACTGGTCGCGACGCCGGCTAAAGTCCTCCACCGCCATAACCTGGACCAGGTCGAGCGATTCATCACCTTGAATGTCGAGAAGTCGGTGAATCTCGGCTCGCATCGACGGCAGATCCTCTCCTTCTATATAGGTACCGAGGAAAAGCTGCTCGTTCGCATCATTCGCACGCATGATTTTGCCGACCGTCTCACGGGCATCCCACCCGGTGTCGACGTAAGAGCCACCGTGCTCGAGGAATATGCGTATGAGCTCGCGCGAGGTTTCCATGACGCCCTGGTAAAACACCCGCGCGTTGCCCAGCCCAACGATAGCGAGAGTCTCATCGCTGCCGGGGATTGCGCGGTGCGGCAACGCTGTTTGGCCAAGCGCACTGACCTTCAGCGGAACCGAAGCTGCAAGCGCCGCCGAGCCGACCGAATACATAAAATCCCTGCGATCGATCATTTGTACTGCCCCCTAATCCGGATGCTTTAACGCAACGACACACTAAAGGCCAGGAGAATCTATTGCGTTTGCGACGATTTGAGTGTCGCGATCGGTCACGGAATCCGACCCGAACCGGATCTGTACGGGTATCATACACGTGATTTCTGCGTGAATGAGCTGTGGACAGTCCTGCACAGTAGTACAAATTTCGAGGCCACCCCAGTCGATAAGAATCAATTAGATGCCAGGTACTAATGCCGGGAGGTTCCAGTCCGCCCCTGGCCACCACTACTTCATCCCCAAAGTCACATCGTGTTCGATGGCGTCCACGAGACGCGCAGCAGTATGGCCGCTCCCGAGAACCAGAAGTAGAGATCCTTCCGTGAGAGTAATCACAACCCATCGGGCAAGGACTCTCGTCGCCAAATGTATTACCTGGTTTATGCCATATGGCCACTTCCGTCCGACTTGTGACCAAAAGCGTATGCTCATCTGCGGTGATTTGTTGGAGGACAACGTGTTCGCTACGGCACACACCGCCAGCCAGATTTCGCTCTACCGAAGCTAACTACACAATTCTTCCGCCATCGTCACCGGCACCAGGACGAACTCCACATCTGCGCTTGCGGGCACCACCGGGTTGCGAGCCTATAGGGAGGTGAGAATTGGCCACCAAACAGGCAATAATTGACATCCGCCCAGGCGACACGGTGTACTTGGTCAACAACAATAAGCCCACCTGGGGAATGCCAGGCACAATCCGCTAAGCTCGCCTGACGAACAAGCGGGTCCAGAGCAAGCAAAACGACAAGGGGAAAGACCGTATGGCCGCAGACCACAGCGGATTGGTGCACCATAAGACCATCTTTGACGACTGGCGGTCACTTACGATCGGCATCTACATGGCGCTGGTCGGCTACGCTGTCATGGTCGGCCTGCCAGTCATCTCGACAGCCTGGGTTAATCACCTGGGCTTTACGGAAGTCGAAGTAGGCCGCATAGCGGGGGCCGACCTTGGCGGACTCGCGATTGGCGCCGTCGTTGCCGCGCTGTTCATTGCCAAGGTCGATCGCCGCCATATGACTGTAACGGCTGCCGCCATCGCCATTGGCGCGAACATCCTTTGTATCTACTACCAGAGTTATGAGGTCACATTGTGGCTGCGACTGGCCGCCGGCATTGGCGCTGGTACCTACACGGGTGTTGCCGTTGCGACGATCGCGGGGCACTCGAGACCCGCCTTCGCATTCGGCCTCGAACTGTTCGCTTTCGCAGCTTCGCAGGGTGCGGAACTGCTGTTCCTGCCGTACCTGTCCATGAACGGTATCTACCTGGTATTGGCCGCCACCTTCGTGGTCGGATTGATCTTCATCTCGTGGCTACCTCGGCGACCGGTCGAGAAGAGTCTCGATGTCGAAGTCGATGTCGACGAGCCCGACGGCGACCATCACCTCAAACACCAACATGTTCCAGCCTACGTTCCCTGGATGGTTCTGGCGGCAATCGTCTTTACCTATATCAACATAGGTGCGTACTGGACATACATCGAGCTGGCCGCATCGCACTCGGAAGCATCACCGGACTGGGTCGCCAGCATGCTCTGGGTATCTTCCGTGTTCTCGGTCATCGGCTGCCTGTTCGCTGTGCTACTCAGCAATCGATACGGGCTGGCGCGCCCGCTGCTGGTAACGCTCATATTCCAGGCAGTAATTGTCGTAATGCTCATAACGGGCATCAATAACGTCAATGTGGCGATCAGCATGTTCATGTTCAATTTCTGCTGGATTTTTGTCGATATCTACCAGGCGGCAACGATTGCCAATGTCGATCGCTCGGGCCGATTCCCGGCCCTAATTCCGGCCGCCCAGGGGCTTGGAAACTTTCTCGGCCCCAACCTGGCGGCGTCGGTCCTGGCATTTTCCTTCGGCTACAACGGCATCTTCATTTTGTGCGGCGCGGCTTCGATCACCGCCATGCTGGTTTATCTCTACATGTACCTGACACTGAAAAAGACAATTCCGGCGCTTGCCGATGCATCGTGACCGCGCATCGGCATCTCCGACGCAATCGTCATCGGTGCGGGCCATGACGGCTTGGCAGCGCAGGTAGTCAGGAGCTTGCGTCATTCGTTCATACCATCGATCGTGCTGCCGCTTTTCCGATAAATGCGTTGTTTGTCGAACCACATTAACAATCCTTCTGCTCCTTCCGGCAGCTTCTCGTGGGCTCCGATCACGAGTGCCGCGTCATTATGCATAGCATCGACGATGCGGCTTAATACCTTGAGCTGAAGGGCATCGTCGAAGTAAGTAAATACCAGGTTACGGCAGAGCACGAGA
>PVMK01140885.1_pt1 | contig 12016 bp, 12 predicted proteins | sample 1853481 | NCBI WGS metagenome assembly PVMK01 (sample SAMN08533507, study PRJNA380276) | Marine sediment metagenome, whole genome shotgun sequencing project. | reverse complement strand
ATGCCCGATGAGATCGGGCATCGTGATAAAGCAAACGCCCGGGCTTTACCCGGGCGTTCATGGTTAATGCGAGGAATCCGCCAGTTTACTGTACCGGGCGATCCTCCACGATCGTGGGTGTGATAAAGATCAGCAGTTCACGCTTCTTGGTTTCATTGGCCCGGCGCCGGAACAGCACACCAAGACCCGGGATATCTCCCAGCCACGGAACTTTCTCTTCTTTCGAAGCTTTTTCATCCTGAAAAATACCGCCCAACACGATCGTGTCACCGTTGGCCACCAGCACCGTGGTGGCCAGCTCACGCGTGTCGATTGAAGGTACGGAACCACCCCTGGCGGTCTGGAAAATCTCACCCACCGTGTCCTGCTTGATGTTCAGATCCAGTTGTATGCGATTATCCGGCGTAATCAACGGGGTCACTTTCAACTCCAGCACCGCTTCCTTGAATTGCACCGAAGTGGCGCCTGAAGAGGTTGCTTCCTCGTACGGAATTTCCACACCCTGCTGGATGAAGGCTTCTGCCTGGTTGGCGGTAACAATGCGGGGCGTCGAAATCACTTCACCCTCACCGTCAGATTCCAATGCAGAGAGCTCAAGATCCAGCAACCAGTCACCCGTCAGGAAAGAAAGGCCCAGAGTCGCCGCATTCGCAGAGGGTGCAGGCAGGTTAACCTGGTAACGGTTTGGATAAACAGGTATATCGAACAGGGGCATCATCTCTTGGGTTGATGGCGGGGTTGACGATATCCGCTGCTCTGCCATCTGCCGCAATCACGCCGATGTTGCTGCCCAGATGAAGACCCGTTACACCGAAACGGACACCCAGTTCATGGGCAAATTCAGAACTTGCAATCACGATCCGTGATTCGATCTGAACCTGGCGTATCGCGTAATCCAGTTCGCTTATAAGCTCCCGGAGTTCGACGATTTTTTCAGCCGTGTCCGTTACCAGCAGGGTGTTGGTCCGTTCGTCCAGAGTGACCGAACCACGTGATGAGAGCAGCCCGTATTCAGAATCAGCGTTACGCTCTGTATGAGTTCCACCATGGCATCTGAGCCTTGGCGTAACTGATCGGAATCAATACGGTTTGCAAGGGTTCCAGGATCCGCCGGTCAAGCTGAGCCTGCAGCAGTTGTTGTTCCCGGGCCGCAATTTCCGCCGTTGGACCAATCCAGATGACATTGCCGTTCTCGCGCTTGTCAAGATTACGGGCATCCATAATGATGTCGAGCGCCTGGTCCCAGGGCACATTGGTCAAACGCAGTGTCAGGTTACCCTGCACGCTGTCCGCCACGACGATATTCAGGTTGGAAACATCTGCAATCAACTGCAGAACGGATCGAACCGGGATATCCTGGAAATTGAATGTTACCTTGGTGCCTTCGTAGGTTTTATCTTCAAAAAACTTGACCTCGACTTCCTCCACCGTCTTCACAGACTTTGCAAGCTGTTTGAGCTCAACAACAATATCATCACCTGATTCATAGACCAGGTGCTCATAAATTACCCGATGTTGTCATGACGACCTGGACCGTACTGTTGACTGGCGCGGTGTCTATCAAGCGCACGGGCGTGGCAAAATCAATCACATCCAACCGTTGATTCAGGCTGTCAGGGAACGTTGGCATTGAAAATGTTTAGGGTGAGATTATTTCTGTCTTCCTCCACCGAAATATTGGCGCCGGGGCGATTCATGCTCACAATGACCCGGGCCTGCCCCTCTTCACCACGGCGGAAGTCAACACCGGTGACGCTGTAACCTGAACCACCAGCGCTTGTGGTTGAACTGCGGTGACTCCGCCACCAGCAATTGTCAGTACCACCTGGCCTGAATCCGCGTTGTAGTCATAGGCAGCCAGATGTGAAAGATCGACAATCAGCCGGGTTCTGCCACCGGCTGCAATAGCGGAATATTGCTGAACAGGCCCCAACCCAACCGTTACCGCGTCCGTTCCTGCCTCACTTTGTGTGTCGGCAAGATCCAGTACGATCCGCGTTGGGCTTTGTGTAGCAAACACACTGACCTGGGGCACATCACCGCTAATCTGCAATGTAATCCTCACACCACCGTCCTCGGTGCTGCTGTGATCGATACCCGTCACGTTAGTTGCTGCGAAAGCTGCCATCATTGGCAATATCGTCAATAACAGGCCCAAACCCTGTCAGAAATCCTTTTCCTGAATTACGCATGCTGCGCCCTCGTCTCACAGTGTGCCCGATTGAAATTTTACGCATTCCTTGTGGCTGTTCATCGCACTGCCTCTAAAAGGTTAATAGCTCAAGCATCCCGGTCTTAGCTTCCGCCCAGGGCCAAAGAAGCATCCCTGACCAGCCATCCGCCGGCGCCATCGGCAATAAACTCGCTCAACTCCACCTCATCCGGTGAAATTACACTTACTTTTCCGTGATTTTTGCCCATGTAGTTGCCAGCGGCAACCCGGTGAATGGTACCATCCGGATCGCGAATCAAGACCCAGTCCGATGATTCTTTTTTAAAGGTCCCGACCATCATTAAAGTATCCAATTCAAATCTTTCGAGGTATTCCCGGGTCCGTTCAAAATCAGGACGTGGGCCATCGCCCCGACCACCGCTGACTTCTTCATCACTGCCTTCGCTGGTTGACCGGCGGAACGGATCGCGACCTTGCAAGCCGTTATAAATATAAGGGGTGTATGTACGAACTGAAGGTATCGGCGGAATTGGAGTAGCTGGCCGTGCCTTGACTTCAGCTATGTAACGCCCCAGGTCATCCTGGTTACCGTCACAGGCTGCCAGCAGTGTCAGTATTGACGCCAGGGCCACAACTTTCAGTGTATTGATATGAATCGTGTTGTTCATGGCGCATTCGCCTCGGCCAGTTCAGCAGCCTCTTCTTCATCGATATAACGATAGGTCTTGACAGTCCCTTCCAGGATCAGGCGGCCGTCACCTCCCTTGATGTCACGATTATCAGCGCGACGCAATGAAATGTCGTGCATCGTAAGGATCACTACTCTCGGCAGTGACGCCACGCCACTAACGAATTCACCAAACTGGTGATAGTCGCCCAGCATGCGGACAGAGATCGGCCTTTCCGCATAGAAATCATGGTGAGTTTCGCCTCTGGGCTGAAACAGCTGAACATCGATTCCCGCACCCAGGGCTGTCTGTGAGACATCCACCAACAATTTGTCCATCTCGGTCTTGCTGGGAAGCTGCCGGAACATGGTTTCGAGCAGTTCCTGCATTTCAGCCAGTTGAATCTCGTACGCTTCGAGGTTGGCGGCTTTTTCCTGCTTGTTTTCGAAATCAATGCGCAGGACAATTTCGTTTTTCTGAACGATTTCAAGTTGCTCAGTCTTGGTTTTGATCAGCAGGTAATAACCTATGGCAATAATGATAACCAGCAGGAAACCGAGAATGACGTAGCGAACTGATGTAGGGGCGCTGCCGATATCACGAAAATCAAGATCTCTTAATTCGTTGAACATCAGCCTGCCTCCGCCTGCTCTTCGCCATCACCCGGATCGCCCTTTCGGGTGTTGTCCAGTTTCACCCGAATAGAGTATTCGTAGCTTTCGACGCGGCTCTCTGGTTGCGCGGCTGCGCGCACATACTGCAGTTCAGGCCGGACAAACAAATCCATACCTTCCAGGCTCTGCAGGTAGGCCGAAACCCGTGCATTGGACTGACTGGTTCCCATCAGGGTCAGGTTCGCGCCCTGCTGCCGGACCGTTTTCAGAGTCACGCCAACAGGTATACTCATGGCCAGTCTGTCCAGCAGTTCCACCGTCAGTGAGCGGCTGGCCTGCAAGGACTCAATTACCTGCTTACGCGAAAGCAGCCGATCGCGGGTCTTTTCCAACTCCGCTATCCGGTCGATGCGAAGCTGCAGGCGATTAATTTCGACCTGGATCTGTTGATTTCGTGCTTCCTGACTACTGATTCGCTGATCGAAAAACAATCCAACAATGAGGACCAGGATCGCGCCCAGAACCAGGGTACCTACCAGGGAGTACATGAATTGGCGTTGGCGCTCCCTGCGCGCTTCCTCACGCCATGGAAGGAGATTGATTCTGGCCATCAGTCAAACCCTCTCAACGCCAGCCCCATTGCAACCATCAGGTTCGGGGCATTCCTTGTCAATGCAGCCACCGCAACCGAAGGGGCCAATTCCAGACCGCTAACAGGGTCGGCGATGCCGGTCTTTACACCAAGTTCCTGTTCGACCACATCAGCCAGACCTTTGACTGAGGCCATGGAACCTGCAAGATAAATGGTCCTGATGTTAGAGAACTCTGCGCTGGAACTGTAAAACTGCAGGGCACGACTAATCTGGTGCACTACGTTCAGCATGAACGGTTCAAGCACTTCATCTTCAAAGTTTTCAGGCCCGGGCTCTCCACGCATGAAGAAATTCGCCTGTTCTGGCGACATGTCATAACGCCGCGTGATTTCTTCAACCAGCTGATTTCCACCAAAAGGATGGTCCCGGGTGTAAATGACGCGACCATTTCTAAGGATAAGCAAGGTGGAGAGGTCATGCCCTATATCGAAAATACCAATAGTCTCCGTGCTCCTGATCCCATCTCTCTCGCGGATCAGCTCAAATGCGTTTGCAATGGCAAATGACTCGACGTCGACTACCCTGGCCTTGAGTCCAAGCGACTCCAATGCGTCCTGGCGGGCCTCAACGTTTTCGTTTTTACTGGCCGCCAGCAGGATATCCACCATGTCCGCATTGCGTGGTGACGGGCCCAGTACTTCGAAATCCAGGCTGATTTCATCCAGGGGATATGGAATGTATTGGTTTGCCTCGATCTGCACCTGGCTCTCGATATCTGCTTCCGCCAGGTTGGATTGAAGGCTGATGGTCTTGGTGAATACAGCCGATCCTGATACGGCGACAGCACAGAATTTCGAATTCGAGCCCGAATTCCTGACGGCTGACTGAATCGCATTTGAGATGGCCTCGATATCCTGAACCGATTTTTCTACGATTACACCCTGCGGGAGCGGTTCGATCGCAAAATGGTCAATCCGGTAGGAGGATCCATAGCGTGAAAGTTGCAACAAGCGAACGCCTGAAGACCCTATATCTAAGCCCATTACGGGTACTGATCTTGTGCCTAAGAGTTTCAAATTGCCCTCAATCCTTTGCTCGACAATGGTTTACTGACACTTCTTACATTGATTTGTAACAGAAAATGAATCGTATCTCAACGTTGTTTTCACATTTTCTTTCAAAAACGGCGACAAAACTTCAATCACAAGCATTCCACTGACCTTATAATGCAAGCTGTGGAAACCGCCGGGAAACTGTATGATCAACCTTATTTGAAGATTGGCCGCTTCCTTGCTCGCCACTTGGTATCATACCGATTTTTGCCTGCCGTTGGGGTAAAAATCAAAAAATCCATTTTCCTTGATACTTTTAAACCATTGACCATAGCTTAGCAGGATTATCGCGTGAAAAAACTTTTTGCTTGGTTCCTTGTTTTTTTTCTCGTATCTTCCCTGCTGGCGGTTTCGGCCATCGGTATCACGTATCTGATACTCAGACCTGACCTGCCGGATGTAGAAACCCTGCGTGATATTCAGTTACAGGTACCACTTCGTGTGTTCAGTTCAGATGGGAAGCTGCTCGGAATATTCGGGGAGAAACGACGCATCCCGGTCACGATAGATGAAATCCCGGCTCAACTGACCAACGCTTTTATCGCGGGCGAGGATGCGCGTTTTTCTCAACACCCTGGCGTTGACTACCAGGGTATCTCACGCGCGGCCTGGTCGCTGCTGACGACGGGTGAAAAAACCATTGGTGGCAGTACCATCACCCAGCAACTGGCAAGGAACTTCTTCCTGACCTCAGAAAAAACATTCACCAGAAAGATCAAAGAAATATTTCTCGCTCTGAAAATTGAGCGGCAGTTGGATAAAAACCTGATCCTTGAGCTTTACTTGAACAAGATTTTCCTGGGCTACCGTGCATACGGCGTCGGTGCGGCGGCTGAAGTTTACTACGGAAAGTCCACTTCGGAGTTATCACTGGCACAGTGCGCCATGATCGCGGCACTGCCGAAGGCGCCCTCACGAATTAATCCAATCAACTCTCCGGCACGGGCGCTGGAAAGAAGAAACTACGTACTTAACAGGATGCTGGACCTGGGCTACATAAACGAATCCCAGCATGAAACAGCGAGCAAAGAGCAGGACCGTGCCTTTTATCACGGAGCCATCGCTGAAATTTCAGCGCCCTATGTGGCTGAAATGGTCAGGGTCAAAACACTGCGCCTGCTCGGCTCCAAGGCCTACACCGGTGGTTATAAAGTATTCACCACCATAGACAGCCGATTGCAGAGCGCAGCCAATCTCGCGGTAGATAAGGGGCTTGAGGAATACGATCAGCGGCATGGTTTCCGTGGTCCGGAAGCTCATATCGACCTGGCGGACAGGCACACAACCCAGGCCTGGAATGAAATATTGACATCCTATCGACCGGTTGCCGGACTGGAGCCTGGCGTGGTCCTCGAGGTGGAGGATGAACTCGCCCTGGTCTACCTGCGTAACGGCCAAACCATTGCACTCAGCCTGGAGCAGACAAAGTGGGCCGCACCTTTTATCAATCGCGACAGAAAGGGTAAGCAACCAAAAAAGGTAAGTGAAATCATGGTGCCAGGAGATATCATCCGCACCCGATTGCACAATGATGGAACATGGAAACTGGGGCAGTTACCCGAAGTTGAAGCCGCCCTGGTTTCACTGGACCCCATGACTGGTGATATCAAGACCCTGGTCGGCGGCTCGGACTTTTCCCGCAGTAAATTCAACCGTGTCACCCAGGGGCGGAGGCAACCAGGATCGAGTTTCAAGCCATTTATTTATTCAGCTGCCCTCGATGGTGGTTTCACTGTGTCGAGCCTTATCAATGACGCTCCTGTCGTTTTCGAAGACAAGGAACTCGAAAGAACCTGGAAACCCCAGAACTTCAGTCAAAAATTCTATGGCCCTACCCGCCTCAGGGAAGCCATGGTCAATTCCCGGAATCTGGTCTCCATCCGGCTGTTGCGGGACATCGGTGTCGAGTATGCCAGGGAGTATATTACCCAATTCGGCTTCCAGCTTGACGAACTCCCGGCCAATCTCTCCATGGCGCTTGGAAGTGCTTCTCTTACCCCACTCTCCATGGCCCGCGGCTACGCAGTATTTGCCAATGGTGGCTACCTGGTAACACCTCATTTCATCCGTTCAATCACGGATGCCTCCGGTCGCGTGGTATATGAAACACAGCCATCCATAATTTGCGAAGATTGCGAGGAGAAAATAGAGGCCGAAGTCACTGAACCGGACCAGGCCAAAACGGGCGAGCCCGAATTCAGACCACTGAATATTGCTTCAAGCACCCAGGGACTGGAAGTAACCGCAAAAGGTTCAGGCGAGCGCAGCGTTGATTCTGCAGTGGAAAGCCCTTACGCAAAAAAAGCCATAACCCCCCAGAATGCCTACCTGGTCCGGTCCATGATGATGGACGTTGTTCGTCGCGGAACCGGTGTGCGCGCCATGCAACTTGGCCGTGCCGACCTGGCAGGAAAGACGGGTACCACCAACGAGCAACGTGATGCCTGGTTTTCAGGCTACAATGACCACCTCGTGACTTCGGTGTGGGTAGGATTCGACAATCATGACCCGCTGGGAAGAAGGGAACTTGGCGGCCGGGCTGCTCTGCCTGTCTGGATGGAGTTCATGGGGATAGCACTCGACGGCGTGGATGATAAACCCCCGTTGATGCCCGAAGGCCTGGCACAGGCCAGGATAGATCCGGACTCCGGATTGCTCGCAAGACTTGATAATGACAGTGCAATTATGGAAATATTCCAGGCGGGAAGGCTGCCGCCGATGGAGCAAGCTGCGGGAGGAGAAAGCCGGGATGTCTCAACAGAGGAAGACCCGTACGAAATCTACTGAGCGCTTCACAAGCAGGCTCAGGCTGACCCGCATGGAAGTTGCAGCCGAAGCTGCCCGCATCATCGCTACGGAAAGCCAGCACAACTATCATGCTGCAAAAACAAAGGCAGCTGAAAGAATTGGCGTCAGTGATCGCCTTGCCCTGCCCAGCAATATTGAAGTCAAGGAAGCTTTAAGCACCTACCAGAACCTGTACGGGGGTGCACAGCATCATGACAACCTGGACCACTTACGCAACACCGCTGTCCGGGCCATGCAGATGCTCGGGGAATTCAAACCAAGGCTGGTCGGGCCCGTGCTGGACGGAACCGCAGATGAACATTCCCGGGTTGCGCTGCACGTTTTCTGTGATTCACCGGATTTCATAGTCCTTCATTTCCTGGACAAGGGCACACTTTTCCAGCAGGAACAGCGGCAGATACGCTGGCATGATGGTAGCCACAGGACAGTGCCGTTGATCCTGTTCGAACTGGATGAGACGACAATTGAACTAAACGTTTTTGACCCGGTAATCCTGCGACAGGCGCCACCGAGCCCGATCGATGGAAAGCCGCAGCAGCGCGCCACCTTGTCGGAAGTTATATTTTTACTGGATCAGGAACGTTTTTCCATGGGCAAATAATCGCGTTCGGTCGGGCCACTGTAAACCTGCCGGGGACGGCCAATCTTCGTTGCTTCCTCGCTTTGCTCAAGCCACTGGGCAACCCATCCCACCGTCCTGGCAATAGCGAACATAACGGTAAACATACTGATTGGAATGCCGAGCGCCTTGTAGATGATTCCGGAATAGAAATCGACATTGGGATAGAGCTTCTTCTCGATGAAGTATTCATCTTCCAAGGCAATACGCTCCAACTCCATTGCCAGTTCCATCATCGGATCATCTACGCCCATTTCATCCAACACTTCGTAGCACGCCTTGCGGATGATGGTCGCACGCGGGTCGTAATTCTTATAGACGCGATGCCCGAAACCCATCAGACGGAAGGGGTCGGATTTGTCCTTTGCACGCTTGATGAACGCGGGCACCCTGGAAATATCACCGATTTCGCTCAACATCGACAACACGGCCTCATTTGCACCACCATGGGCAGGGCCCCACAAAGCTGATATGCCGGCTGCAACACAGGCATAGGGGTTGGCGCCGGTTGACCCCACCAGTCTCACGGTAGAGGTGCTGGCATTTTGTTCATGATCCGCGTGAAGTATGAAAAGGAGGTCGATAACCCTGGCTGCAAGCGGGCTAACCTCGTACTCCTCGGTCGGCACGGAAAACATCATATCGAGGAAACGACCACAGAAATCCAGGGAATTTTTCGGGTAAGCCGTGGGCCAGCCCATGTGATGTCGGTAGCAGGCTGCGGCGATGGTGGGCATCTTTGCAATCATGCGCTGGGCCGCCAGCATACGGTGCTCCGAATTTTCCATGTCCATCCGGTCATGATAGAAAGCGGCCAGTGAACCCACTACACCCGCCATCATGGCCATCGGGTGGGCATCATAATGAAAACCGGATATAAAATGATTCAGTTGCTCATGAACCATCGTGTGATAAGTGATTTCCCCGCGAAACGTGGAAAAATCTTCCTCGATTGGCAATTCTCCATTCAACAACAGGTAGGCCACCTCGAGAAAACTGCTTTGTTCCGCCAACTGCTCAATGGGATACCCCCTGTAACGCAGAATACCCTTGGCGCCATCGATGAAAGTCAGGCTGCTGGTACAGGCCGCCGTGGCGGAAAAACCAGGGTCGTAGGTGAAATAGCCCAGTGTCGAGGGCAAGGCCTTGATGTCCAGCGTGGGCTCCCCTTCGGTACCTTCGACTACAGGCAATCGCAGATCTTTACCAGCGGCCTGATCCGTTACCAATACATATTTTTCGGGCACTGAATTCTCCTTGACTGACTCGTCGTTTTGAAACGGGGACTGCAAACCGAGCGCCGAATTACCTTGTTGTACGGTCTGCTACCAGGACCATCCATTATAGCACTACAGCTGATTATTGCGTCATTATTTCATTTGTTAATCATACGCTTAGCGAGACTAACGATAAATCCGGAGCTCCAAAAAATAAGCCCGTGCTGATAATGCCTGCACGAGCCTTTTGTGATAAACGGGTATTCCTTTTTTGGCTTGCCGATTCCCTTACTTGCCATAGCGTTTTTTGAATCGATCTACTCGACCACCGGAGTCCAGCATCTTGTGCTTCCCGGTGTAAAAAGGATGTGACGCGCTGGAAACTTCGACCTTGACCAGTGGGTACTCGTTACCATCTTCCCATTTGATGGTTTCCTTGCTTTTGATTGTTGAGCGGGTCAGGAAGGCAAAATCCGAAGATATGTCCTGGAACACTACTTCTTTGTATTCGGGGTGAATGCCGGTTTTCATGACAGTTCCTTAAAAAAAACAGAGATTACGCAGTTCGTGAAAGACCGGCCAGTGTACTGACGCTGCTCGCTTAATGCAAGCACGTATTATATGCGGACTGTGGTACTTTATCATATCCGACAGACTCCAGATGGTAGGAATATTGCCTGGATTTCATTGGTAAACCGCCAGCCAAGCGAAGTGGGCTTCAATACTCCATTACGGTCCGTCAGCAAACCACTTTCTATCGCTTTTTCAACCCGAACCGACACCTTGTTCCAACTGGCTCCGGTGCGCGGTGTAAACTGTTCCTTACGGACACCATCGTATAAACGCAACTGGTTCAAAAAGAATTCGAACACCCGCTCTTCTTCACCAATCAACCGGTCTTCGGCAAGCCATCCTCCGGTTTGCATCGCCTTGAGCCAGGTTCCCGGATGCCTTTGCCTTACCCTGCGCCTCACAGATTGCTCTGCAGGCAGCGTAAGCTTCGAATGCGCTCCAGCGCCAATTCCAAGAAAATCTCCATAACGCCAGTAATTCAGATTATGCCGGCAGCGGAACCCTTCGCGGGCCCAGGCGGAAATCTCGTACTGCCTGAAACCTGACTCAATGAACAATTCACCACATTGTTCCTGCATGTCCCAGGCAGTATCATCATCCGGCAGTTCGGGCGGAGTGGCATGGAACGCAGTATTCGGTTCAACGGTCAATTGATAAAACGAAAGGTGCGATGGTGCGCAATTCAGCGCCCGACGGACATCGTCCAGGGCATCACCGACCGATTGGCCAGGTAAGGCGTACATCAGGTCAATATTGAAATTACTGATACCAGCAGACTGGATGGACTCCACTGCTGCCTCAATTTCGGCGCAGCCGTGGATTCTTCCAAGCCGTTGCAACAAGCTGTTGTTGAAGCTCTGCACACCCAACGAAACGCGATTGATGCCTGCATCCCGGTAGGCGCTGAAACTGTCGTGTTCCGTGGTCCCGGGATTGGCCTCCAGCGTTATTTCTGCCTGCGGGTTCACTCGCAGCCTTGCGCGAAAGCCTTCAATCAGCCGCTCGATCCATTTCGCGCTGAACAGGCTGGGCGTACCCCCACCGAAGAATATGCTCTGGACCGATCGCCCCCAGACCAGGGGAAGGTCCAGTTCCAGGTCTGCCAGCAATGCATCAACATATTCTTTCGCAGGCAGCTGTGACGGCGCTTGGTGTGAATTGAAATCACAGTACGGACACTTTCGTACACACCAGGGCAGGTGGACATAAAGCGCCAGCGGAGGAAGACCGTAAGGCCCCGGATCAAACCCGCCGCTGTCAGCTCCTGAATTCATCTTTCATTTGTGCAATCAGCGCGGCCAGTGCCTGCCCCCTGTGGCTGAGACTGTTTTTGACTTCGCGCGGCAACTCCGCAGATGAACATTCATTCCCGGGAACCCAGAAAAGCGGGTCATAGCCAAAGCCGCCCTCGCCCCTGGGCTGTTCCATTATTATTCCCGGCCACTTCCCGGTTGAAATCAGTGGTGCAGGATCTTCCGCGTGCCGTACGAACACCATCGCACAATAAAAATGTGCAGTCCGTTCCGGCCCTGGTACACCACGAAGGGCGCGCAGCAATTTCTGATTATTGGCCTTGTCGTCCGCATCTGCACCAGCATAGCGGGAAGAATAAATCCCGGGCATCCCGCTCAAAGCATCA
>PVMK01125651.1_pt1 | contig 12016 bp, 12 predicted proteins | sample 1853481 | NCBI WGS metagenome assembly PVMK01 (sample SAMN08533507, study PRJNA380276) | Marine sediment metagenome, whole genome shotgun sequencing project. | reverse complement strand
TATCCTAAATTTCGGCATAGGGAATTCTTGAAATTTTGTGTTTCAAAAGACACTTGAACGAAAAATATCCAATCAATTCGAGTTAAGGCCTATACGAAAACGTTCGTTTCCAGCTTTGTTTCGCGTAATGGAAGACCGGAAAGATACATCTTGAAATAAAGGGGAGGTTTCAAGAACAGGGATCAATTCAGATGCGGACTTGGCCCAGCCTTCTATTTCAACACCCTTGGACGAAAAGGTGAATTTTGAAATCCAGGCGCTTTTTGGAACCCGCTGACTTAGCTCTCGTATGATATTTAAAACAGACGGTGAACGGCTACGGAGGGTGTTTAAATAATCGATTTTACTTTCAACATCATTGCACTTTTTCCTTATGCGATCAAAATTTGTGCCATCAGCCCGCAGCCGATCAATTTCAGAATCCAATTTGCTCAAATGAAGCTGCTGGGAAACGATATTGCCTCCGCCCCAGGTAGCGGCTGACAATATAAACAAACCCATCAACACGAACATGGTATAGTGGGGAATCTTGCTGGGTTTTTTTTGAAATTCGTCCGGTAAAAGGTTTATATCAGTTGGAACCTTCCTGATTCCTTTTAGGGCAAGACCATAGGCGGGTATCATGGTAAAAGAGGGGATCCCTGTCTTGGCAAGATCCACGCGACGGACATCAATACCTTCCTCCCTCAAATACCCGTAACGTTCACTGTCCGTTTCAGGGACGCAAAGCAGTGTCTCCAGCCGTTCCTGACCCTGACCCTCACTCCCTTTTAATTTTTTCAGTTCTTGCAGAATAAAACCGTCCAGTTCGTCTCTCTTTTCTGGCAGGCGAACAAACCTTGAATAGTCCAAGATCCTGTTCCTCAAAAAATTTATCTCCAGATTGTCATCTGCCAGATACACAAGAGCGAAAACATCCCGGCCATCTTTCCCATGCTGCCAGGAAAAATAGTTGGCCATGGCCGTTGATCTCACTTCAATACCGGAGATTCCCACACCCAGTTGGTTTCCGAGATCAAGATAGGGGTCTATGTCGCTTCTCTTTACCACCATCAAAAGAAGTCTCATTTTACCGCTCTCCCGGTCTTCTGAAACTATCTGATAATCAAAGCAGACCTCATTTGCGGAAAAAGGAACATATTTCTCTATTTCGTACCCGAGCGTATCCATGAGGCTCTCTTTTACGGCCAGGGGCAGTTCCGTATATCTCAAGACAACCAAATCACGGGGAATTCCCAGAAAAATGCCGGTCGATGAAACGTGGTTTCTGACAAGAAAATTCCGTACCAGCCCACTGATCTGGTCCATTTTTTCTTTTGCAGACCCCTCTTTTTCCAGTGGGTAAATGGCATGGGCCGCAAGACGAAGTCCCTTAAGGGAATCCTTTAGATACGCCACAGAAACAGAATCGTTCTGAATGTCAACGCCAAGACCAACTTGAAAAAGCAAATCCGGCCTCCATGATATTTTGTCCCCTAACTGCTCAAAAACACTGTCACATCAGACGATCAAAACCTTCACGCCATTGGGTTATACGGTAGCCTCTTGTGAATCTTCCATCAATTTGAACAATCGCCTCAACCCTCTGCCGGGTTTGAGTCCCCTTCACCTTTCCCACCGACTCAATGGTATAGAAAGGGCCTATTGCCCATGTAAGATAACGTCTTATCGCTATATAAACATCAGACCCCACAACAGGAAGCAAATCATGTAACTTGATAAAATCCTTTTCTTTTCTATATTCCATGATTGCCTGAACGAGTTCATCGGTCATAGAGGGAACAGTTCGTAACAATCTAGGTGATATGGCATTGATGCTTATTTTCTGAGGCCCTTTCTTTTGACCCGTCGCTTTCCGCAGGATGTCCCGGGTGTTATTCCCTGATTCCGGGGTCTCATAAACCGTAACCATATCCCGGAGTCCCCCATAAAATATCTCCGGGGTTATGCCCCTGACCATAAGCAGTTCCTCAACCGATTCAAAATCATCGTCTTTACACTCATACGGCGTGGGGAGAGAACCATAGTAATCATCTTCGGCACCGTTCATACGGTGAAAATCATCTTTATCCCGCCAATCCAGGATAGAGTCTACAATAATATCCCTATCTCTATCCTTTAAATCGAAACTGCCCAGCAACATCTTCAAGAAGGCTTGATCAGCGCTGTTTATATTGACCTTTCCGCTTTCATTTCCGATTTTTATCTCAAATTGGCCTTGCCCGAATGGGACCGCAGGGATATCCACACCGACTCTCCAGCCGATCTCCGGCGTCTCTTCACTGCTCTCGATAGGCTCAGTCTTTGGAGCTATGATCTGGTTTTTTATCAACCCCCCGATGGCCTCATTCAGCCCGGCCTCAGCGATATAATATGCCTGTGTTTCCTCTTTAAAATTACGGGTAATGTTTATCTCCGTCCTCATGGCATAACAAAACTCACCCACAATAACCGAGAGAAGTATCAAAACCCATAGCACCAGGAAAAGGGCTATGCCATCGTTGCTTTCTAAAAACCGTTTCATAAAATATCGTCACCCTGATTCTGATTCAATACGAACAATCATTTTAATGGGTGCCGTATCCGCATCCACCTTAAGAGTCACCTTGACGGCCCGCGGGAACCCCTTATCCTTGTCGGGGTCCCAGGTCTCTTCCCACTCGAGGATTTCTTCCCCGTCTTGACCTTTTAAGTATTCAAATCCTATGCTATGTACGTCTGAGATCAGCATAAGAAAATCCTCTTCGTTCAGTTCGTCCAAGTCCTCCATCTTTTCCTTGTCTTGCAGTGCAAAGTTCTTTTCATAAAAACCAAGTCGTTCTTTTTCACCCTCATCTTCGGGTCTCACAACATATCTGGTATACACCAACCCGGACTGGTTACCGGGCATTATGGAAGTATTGGACAAAAACTCCATGGACTTTTTATCACCCTTCAAGAAAAAAGGGCGGCGGTTGCCATTTCCAACCTTGTGTACAAAAATTGACGCCAACTGACGTTTGATGAGATTCAGTACAATTCGTTGACGTTGATGTATCTCAACATCTTTCTCACCCTTTTCCCATGCCCTGATCCCAACCCTGAAAGCCCCAAAAACGACCACTACAATCAACCCCATTATAGTGAATGAAATCAGGAGTTCCAGCAAGGTAAAACCGGATGAGATTGAAAAATTGCGTTCGACGATTGGTGAGCTTTCCTTTCTCATTGTCTAAGCTTTTTTTTTATTTTTATCGTGCTGATTTCAAAATTCCGTGAGCTCCCCTCCTCCCCCCAACTCACTTCCACTGTTATACGGAAGGTATCAAAAGGCAACATTGTTTCCTCTCCTTCCGCGGGCTCGACTCGAAGGATCTGGGTCTTCCATCCAAAAGCATCTTCAAATTTACCTTCAAGGACTCCTTCTGACAGTTCTTCCGAAAGAAGAACCTCTTCCATCTTTTCTCTTGCGTGGAATATGCCGCGGTCATATTCCTGTGACAACCGGCTGGACTTCAATCCACCGGAGAAAAGCTGAAAGATTACAGTCAAAGAAATGGCCAGAACCGACATGGCCACAAGGGTCTCAATGAGCGTAAACCCGTTATCGCGACCTTCAGACACCCGACACCTAACCGGTGACCTCCCGCAGCTTCACTGTTCCGGTTATGAAATCAACACTGATACTGTATTGCCTTCCCCGGTCATTGGCCAGGATCACCTCTCCTCCACTGCTGTTCCCACTGGGGAAAAAAACAATCTTGAAAACGCCGCTGTCTATTTGAGCATCGCCCGATACAGCCTCTTTTAATCGAACCCCGTCAGGCAAATCATAGCTTTTTGAACTGTCCACCGATTCTTTTTCCTTCTCCTGCTCATTGCCATTGTCTCTTTCTTGCGCAGGTCCGGACATCCTTTTTTTGGTTACAATAGATATCCGATTTTTTTCAAAATCAAAAACCGCAACACAAATTACACCCCTTGATATGGCTTGACTCCTGGCGTATCTCAAAGGCGCGGCGATTCTTTTTGCCCCGGCCTTCAAATTTACATTGCTCATGGATCCTACCAGCCTTGGTACTACGACAGCAGAGGATATACCAATGATGACGAGGACTACCAACATCTCTATAAGGCTAAATCCTCGGATGGAAGACGGAAGACATGGAGCGGAAGGCGATTGTGAGGATAGGCAGCCGGCCCAATTTCGCATCCGTTTATGCTTACTTCCAATTGACAACATCCGCATCTTCCCCTTCACCGCCATCAGCGCCATCAGCGCCATGAGAGATAATATCCACATCCCCATGTTCCCCGGGAGACTGGTATTGATAGGGATTCCCCCATGGATCCAGAGGCACGGCCTTGGCGAGATACGGACCATCCCATTTTTTCACCCCTCCCGGGTTTGCCCTGAGGGCCTGCATCCCCTGTCCCGTCGTGGGGTATTTGCCCACGTCAAGCCTGTATGTATCCAGGGCGGTTTCAAAAAGCGATATCTGGGTCTTGGCAATCTTTTGCTTTGATTTACCCACCTTTCCAAACATACGGGGGCCCACCAGCGCCGCCAGGAGACCCAAAATGACCATCACAATCAGGAGCTCAATCAAGGAGAAGCCTCTTTCTTTTTGTTTATAAACAGCCATAATTATCCCTTTCAAAAAGGCATTTCATTCATGCTGAATACTGCCATGAGCATGGAAATAACGATAAACCCTACCACCAGGCCCATAATAAGAATCATGGCGGGCTCGAGAAAAGCAATAAATCTTTTAACCAGGTTCCGTACAATCTTTTCATAATTATCAGCCACTCTCAAAAGCATCCCGTCAAGTTTCCCTGTCTCTTCACCCACCATGATCATCTGGATTGCCAGAGATGGAAATATCCCCATATCGCGCAAAGGTCTGGACAACCTCTCCCCTTCCTTAACCCTTTCATAGACTTTTTCCATAGCCCGTGCAATGACCCGGTTGCTCATTATCTCCTTGACAAGGTTAAGGGCCTGCAGGATAGGGACCCCGCTCTTGCTCAATGTCCCCAAAGTCCTGGCAAACCTGGCCACTTCAATCTTTCTGACCAGTTCCCCTCCCAGCGGTAGTTTCATTTTGTATTGATCCAGCCTCAGACGTCCTGCAGGGGTCTTGATATAGCGTCTCAAGAGAAAATAAAACACCCCAAGCCCACCAAGTATAAAAACCCAATAGGACCTCAACATATCGCTAAAACCAAGCAAGAACCGGGTAGTCAAGGGTATGGACTGGCCCATATCAGAAAAAATAATGGCAAACTTGGGGATAACAAATGTCAGAAGGATAATGATTGAGGCGCCACCCACAAAGACAAGAAACGCAGGATAAACCATTGCGGATTTTATGTATTCCTTTAATTCCTGCGCACTCTCCAGAAAAACACCCAACCGGTCAAGGACATCCTCCAGGATGCCTCCTGCCTCTCCTGCCCTGACCATGTTGACATAAAAGGTAGAAAAGATCTTAGGGTGCTTTGACAGTGCATCCGAGAGATCCCCTCCCCCCTGGACCGTTTTGAGGATCTCCCCAAGGACCTCCTTTAATCTTTCGTTTTCCGTAGCATCCACCAGTATGGACAAGGTCCTGTCAACGGGGAGGCCCGCTCCCAAAAGGACAGCAAGGTCCTGGGTAAAAATCATAACATCTTTGGCAGAAATCCCCTTGAAAATGGAAAGAAAGATCTTTGAGACATCAGAATCAAACCTCACCCGGCCTTTCCGCGTCTGGCTGATCCTCATGGGAATATATCCCATGTCCTGAAGATGGGTCACCACACCCCTTTCCTCTTCTGCCTCGAAGTTCCCTGTAAGGATTTTGCCTGAAGCATCTGTCGCCTTATAGGTAAATGTAGGCATTCTAATTTTCCAGCGTTACCCGAAACACCTCCGGGATGGTAGTAATGCCTTCTTTCACTTTTCGCCACCCATCCTGGCGCAAGGTCCGCATCCCCGCTTTGACGGCAACATCCTTTATCCTTTCGGTGCTCGATTTCTGGGTAATTTCCCTTCTGATACCACTGTCAACGGGAAGATATTCAAATATGCCCGTCCTTCCCCTAAAACCGGTATGTCTGCATTCCTCACATCCCTTTCCTGAAAAGAACTCTATCCCGACCACATCTTCGGGGGCCACCCCAATCGACCTCAGAAGTTTTTCCTTAGGTTTGATTGTCTCTTTACAGTTGGAGCAGATGACCCTCACAAGTCTTTGAGCCAACACGCCTAACAGTGTGGAACTCAGGAGAAAATGTTCCACCCCTATCTCTATAAGCCGGGAAATGGCCCCCGCGGCGTCATTGGTGTGAAGCGTACTAAAGAGCAAATGGCCGGTGAGGGCAGACTGGATAGCTATCTCAGCGGTCTCCTTGTCCCTTATCTCTCCCACCAATATGATATCAGGGTCTTGACGGACGATCGAACGAAGGCCGGTAGCAAAGCTCAGACCAATCTTTGGGTGTACCTGTATCTGATTGATACCCCTTAATTGGTATTCTACCGGTTCTTCAAGGGTAATGATCTTTTTCTCTGAAGAATTTATCTTTTCAAGGGTTGTGTACAAAGTGGATGTCTTGCCGCTTCCCGTGGGTCCGGTCACCAGTATCATACCGTAGGGCTGCGACACCAGGTCTATATATTGTGAAAAGATGTCATCGGGGAAACCCAGTTTTTCCAGATCAAGGATTAAGGTATCTCTGTCCAGGATACGCATCACGACGCTTTCCCCAAAGACGGTGGGGACGGTAGAAACACGAAAATCAATTTTCTTATCAGCAATCTTGAGTTTGATTCTCCCGTCCTGGGGGAGACGCCTCTCTGCAATATCCAGATTTGCCATTATCTTGATCCTGGAAATTATTGCAGCCTGAAGCCTTACCGGAGGGGATTCAACATCATGAAGTACACCATCCACGCGATACCTGGCGTTAAATTCGTTTTCAAAGGGTTCAAAATGGATATCGCTCGCTTTCAAATCCACCGCATTATAGATAAGACGGTTGACCAACCTGATAATAGGTGCCTCCGAAGCCATGTCCCTAAGATGTTCCGCATCCTCTTCTGTCTCAGGGGATATGTCATAGATATCTTTATCCGCCTCCTCTATAATCGTTTCAATGGTTTGAGAGCCCGTACCATAAAGTCTCTCTATCGTCTCATGGATATCTGTCTCTTTGCCCTCGCTGGCCACTATATCCAACCCGTAGGCAAGCCTCAGACTGTCGATGGTATAGAAATCCTCTGTATCGGCCATGGCAACCCGTATGGCTGTCTCATCCATACTCAGGGGGACAAACCTGGCTTCCTTCATAAATTTGACAGATAAATTGTCCAGGGCTACCGGTTCTTTGGGATATTCCTGATAGGATAACTGGGGCATGATCGCTCCCATTTCTATTGTATATTTCCGTCTCTGTAAAAAGGCTGGGGGATAGCTAAATGTTGTTCTAAGGTCTCAAAAATACAGTCACGCCAGTGTTTATTTATTCTAACTCCTTTTTTGTTCCATCTCAACAACATTTCTTCCTGTGTAGCCGTTCACGGGTTCAAAGGTTCAGAGGTTCAAGGTTACGTTCTTGTCCGCGGACTCCATTTTGGGAGCGTATTTATGTGAGACGCACCCGGCTTCGTCATTCCCAATCTGAAAATTGACGGCGCCTCGGCACTTATGTGGCAAAACCAGCATTTTTTACAAGGACTTCGGGTCTTCAATGTTGTCTTTGTTCTTAACCCTGAACGTTGAACTCTGAACCTGTGAACGGTTATCTTCCTTTTCCCCTATTCCTTAAAATAGTCGATTACGCTTTGGATAATAGATTCCAGATCATATGATGGATTAAATCCTATTGCCTCCCTTATCTTGTCAATATTGGGACAGCGTCTTTCCATATCTTCAAAGCTGGGGCCATAAGCCTTCTCATATGGAATAAACTCTATCTCCGAATTGCTCCCCGTCATCTCTTTTACTTTTTTGGCCAGATCTTTGATGGTGACCTCGTGGTCATTGCCGATATTAAAGATCTCCCCTTCTGCCGCCGGCTCATCCATCAGTTTTGTTATGGCCCCGACCACATCAGTTACATGGGTAAAACTCCGGCTCTGTGTTCCATCCCCAAAAACGGGTATGGGCTTCCCCAACAAAGCGCTCTGGACAAAAGTGGGCAGGACCATACCGTATTGACCTGTTTGTCTGGGGCCTACGGTGTTAAACAGTCTGCCGATGACAACCGGCAGTTTCTTTTCATCAAAATAGGCCAACGCCAAAAATTCATCTAACGTCTTGGAACAAGCATAAGCCCAGCGCCGCTTTTTGACTGTTCCCATGACACGGTTGTCATCTTCCGATAACAGATGCTCCACATGTTTTCCATAAATCTCAGATGTAGATGCAATAAAAACCTTTTTTTTAAACTTGTTTGCCAGCCTCAGCACCACCTCTGTGCCCTTCACGTTGATATCCAGTGTCTCCACAGGGTGATCCATGATATTTCTCACCCCCACTGCAGCTGCAAGATGATAGATATGGTCTATTTTAAAGATCAATTCGTTCATGATAGATTCATTTAAAATGGTATCCACCACTAAATGCAATCTCTCATGGTTTTGTATGTTTTTCAGGTTGGACAACTTGACTGTCCACAGGTTGTCGATCACAAACACTTCCCTTCCCAAGTCCAACAGCGTTTCTGCCAGATGTGACCCGATAAAACCCGCACCACCCGTTATAAGTACTTTCATTGTTTTATCCCTTTCATCTCAGGTTCCAGCTGGTACTCTCGGCTCCTCTGCCCCATGCACCATGCGCTCTGCGCCGGCGCCTCGCACAAGTCACGGCTCCGCCTCTTCGATTACATGCCATCGAAAAGCCCATCTTGTTAATATTATTGGAAATCCAGAGGAATCCGTCGATGCATCCCCAGATTTTTACTCGACCTTTTCTAAGGCCCAGTCATCTATCTCAACCGCCAGAGATCGATGCAGCAATTCAATGGAAACGACCACCCTGTCTCTTCGTCCCTTATGACGACGATAGAACCCGACCAGTCCTTTAAACGGCCCTTCCATGATCATCACCAGATCCCCCTTTTGCATGTAGGACCGATTCTGGACTGTACGGTCTGTACCGTCCAGGACCATCAATGAGGCAATTTCCCGTTCATCAGCAGGAACCGGTTCTCCTTTAAAGGCTATCAATCGAACCGCCCCCACCGTCTTGATGATCTGATGATACTCTTCCGGTTTGAGCACAGAGCGTACAAACACATACCCCGGGATCATCGGCACCAGTATCTTTTTCCTGCGATCCTTACGCCGGCTCATGACCTCAATCCGGGGCAAAAATGCCTCTACTGATTTCCCACTCAGGCCATCATAGACTTTTTGCTCAAAACGGCTCCGGGTATGGAGGGCATACCATTTGCCGGATTGACCATTGACCATTGGCGATTGATGATTTGACATATTTCAAAACCGTACAAGAACGTTTATCAGTAGGCGTTCACGGGTTCAAAGGTTCATGGGTTCAAGGTTCCATTCTCGGACAGCCTCTTAGAGCGTCTCTACTCTATCAAGATCCGCTCCGTTTTTACTTTTGTATCTTATGTCCCGTTCCGTGTCATCAAGACGGGTCACCAAGACCGTATCCCAGTCTTTTCTTTCCAACCGGCCAACCCCTTCAATCCTGAACTCAAAAAAATCATTTCCATTTTGACCATCATCTACTATCCCTACCAACTGTATGTCGGTAAACTGCAGATACAGATAGGCCAACTCTGCCACCTCTCCTGCTCCGAAGAAAAGGATGGAGTTTATCTTATTTTTTTCCATTTGCTTGAATTTAGTGACCAGGAGATTTTTCACTTCCCTGTAAAAATTTACGGAGTATTGAAGATATTCAACGGTCAATTTGCTCTTTCTCGCCAGCCCTTCAGCGGTTAAGAAATATTTAATTCGCTTTCGGGGCATGGTCTTGACCTTGAAATATCCTTTGTTGACAAGTCTTTTGAGGAATGTGTTGACCAGTCCGAGAGAAAGGCCCAGACGACGTGATAACTCTCGTTGACTGGGGCTGTCGTCCCGTTCAATTTCCCCCATCAATCTGAGTATATGAATGTCCTTTTTATCCATTTCATCAATCCAAAAAGGTCATTTTCGGTATTCCGCCCGTTATTAGGCAACCGCGTCTTTGGATAAATGTTCATTTTTTGAACATTTTGTCAAGCAAAATTTCTCGCGTTGCCTTTCACTTCTATGGTCCAGAGCTATTTAGGTGCTGCTTACTGTCGTTTCCGGCAGACAGTAAAGAGGAAACGAGTCATAGATTGTAGAAAAAGATAAAATAGAGAGAAGTGCAGGTGTACTTTTTCGCCACATCCCGAAAAAAGGTCAGATCTTAGTGTATTTTCTATCATCTGAAATCGAAAAAGCTTTAGTCGACGTGAAAAGACGGAAAGGGTTTGATTCACGGGGGGATCGGGCAGTCACTCTTGAGATTGTCAAAAAACAACTGCATGGTCGGGACGACTGGATTTGAACCAGCGACCCCCGCGTCCCGAACGCGGTGCTCTACCAGACTGAGCCACGTCCCGACTGATGAGAATATACCCTATTCCTGCCCCAAGGGCAAGGCCAAATTACACCGGTGGCTCTAAATTCTGATGGAAAAGTGTTCCAGAGCGAGGCATGGCAGCTCTAATCAACACCATAAATCTCAAAATATTTATCAAAATCCGCCTTTGTCCTTTTATCAATGGGAACACGTTTTCCCTCGACAATGACAGGCACCTTTTCCCGAAAAAGATATGCTATGACCTCCCTTATGCCTATCACAGGATAAACCGGGATACCGCTATTTTGCTCAAAGTCCTGAACGGCATTACCCCCCTTACGGTCCAGGATTACTTTTCCTTCTCTGTCATAAGCTGCCGCTGTCTGTTCCCTGTCTATTCCAATTCCAATTCCCGCCACATGGAATTTCATATTCTCGGCACAGGCTTCCGTTTCAATTTTCTCTAGGAGGTCATACTTGGTCCTCATGGACGTAGCCACGTCATCAACGATAAACATACGGCACCCGTCAAAAAAAGTCCTGTTTACAAAAATGCTCTTTGATACACTGCTCTCTCCGTGAGTCTTGGCCTCTTTTCTATCATAATCAAAAAACAAATCAACGCCGTGATCCTGCCACAAGGCGATTGCCGTGGAAAGTGCAATAGAGCTTCCTTTATATGAAGGGCCCAGAATGATGTCTGTTTTGTCAACAAGCCCTTGCGATACCATCATTCCGGCAAAAAACCGCCCCAGCTCATAGCTCAAACGGCCTGTCTTAAACATGCCCATATTTACAAAATAGGGTGTCGGGCGGCCATCTTTGAGGACAAGGTCCCGCTCAAAAAAGATAGCGCCTGTCTCCGCTAAACCTTTGGCAAATCGCCTTTTATGATCCTCCATAGTGAACTTACCCTCGCTGCTTAAGCTGTATATATAAAACCAAACAAACCTTAGCCTCTCACAGCCATAGCCAGTAATAATTATCAGACTAAAGGCCATGCTAATCCCACCGCTGTTTCCTCTCTTTTAGATTCATCTCAAGACCACGCCGGGCTTCTCTGAGCCCCGATTTAATCTCAAGAGCCTTTTGAAAATGCCTTTTTGCCCCATCAAAATCTCCCTGGCGCGTCATGATAACCCCAAGTTTACTATACGCCTCTGCATAATCCGGTCTTCCCCCTATGGCCCCGGAAAAATGTTTCGCGGCCTCGTTTAGAGCACCCCTTTGAAACTGTGCAATTCCCAGGTTATAATGTGCTTCTGCATAGTCCGGTTTGATCCTCAACGCTTCAGACCAATGCCAGACGGCCTCCTCCTGACGTCCCTCCTGCGCCAGGACATTCCCAAGGCTATTATGCGCCCCCGCAAATTTCGGCGCAATCCGCAATGCGTCTGAGAGCCAGCGAATGGCCTCCTGGGGTCTCCCCTTTGCAGCCATCGCGACCCCGAGATTATTATAGG
>PVMK01124923.1_pt1 | contig 12016 bp, 7 predicted proteins | sample 1853481 | NCBI WGS metagenome assembly PVMK01 (sample SAMN08533507, study PRJNA380276) | Marine sediment metagenome, whole genome shotgun sequencing project. | reverse complement strand
GCCCACCACACACCACCCGACTCATAATCGGGGGGTGTGTCACTGGAATCGCGGCGGGAAGAATATTTATAACAAATTCATAGAGTTATGGGAGATACACCCTCCGACTCTGGTGGCCTTGCGGTGTGCATTATTTGAAGAAGGGTCTTATAACGCGGGTGGTCTTGCAGCTCGGGTAAATCTTGAGTGAAAGTATGTAAGGCTGTCGCAAAAATTTCAGACTTATTGTACGCTTGCTCTAGCCATGTAATGCCGTCTTCAACATGGCCTAGCCTGAATGAATTCAAACCGATCCAAATCTCAAAAGGCAGTTATAAGCCTCGGCATTATCTGTGCCTTGCTTTACCAATTTCTCATTTTTTGCCAAACCCAGCTTGAGTTGTAACTTCTCGACCACGGTACGGGCAATCTCTTCCTGCACAGCAAAGATGTCTGATGTATCACGATTATAGGTTTCAGGCCACAGATGAAACCCCTCTTCAATCTTGATCAGTTGTGCAGTTATACGAAGTCGGTTTCCTGACTTGCGCACACTGCCCTCCAATACGTGATTAGCATTGATTGTTTCAGCAATCGTTTTGAGATTTACTCTTTCGCCTTTGAAGTAAAAAGATGAGGTTCGGGCCGCGACTTGCAAATCTTGAATCTGGGCGAGACCGTTTAGGATTTCTTCTGCAATCCCATCACCGAAATACTCTTGTTCGGGATCGGCGCTCATATTGACGAAGGGTAGCACAGCGATGGACGCGGTTGCTTTGGAGACTTCCTCGACAGCCTAAACCCCACCCCCCGCGTCAGCGATGACTGCCCCTATTTGGATGCCTAAAAAATATTGCAAGCCACCGCCGGCGTTAGCGAATGCAAACATGGAGCATGTAAACACAATTTGTAAAATTGCGCAGCGGTTTCGACATTAAGATTACGAAATATTCTGTCCAGGGGATTTTGGCAAATTAATTTCTCTGGCTCTGGAAAAGTGAGCCTCCATGTTCAGGCTTCCGCCACTGACCAATCAACGAACGCACTTACCCTGTGATTCCGATTCAGCATCATTTGTCTATTGCAATATAGTGTCTATACTATATTGACCAACAACCAGCTCGAATATATTTATATATAATCAATGACTTACAATTCATGAAGCGTAAATCACTGCGCTGGCCAACGTGTGATGCTAATCGGCTGATCGAATTGAAGCTACAGGTTTATCCGTAGCGTCGAAGCGATTGCACAGAGCATCTGGGCAAATAGTTATGAATGTTAAAGACAAAGAGCTTAGCGTCGAGGCCCAACTCTTCAGTAACTTCAGTTTAACGACGACGATACTGTTCTTGCTGGTCGGGTGTCTAGTACTCTATTTGACGCTGGCGTTCGGTAGTCCTACCACTCTGATTTTGACACCGGTGATTTTCTGTTTACTGCTGCCAATGTCGATGCGATCCTACTGGCAGGCCCGCAGGGACAAAGTCGAAAGTTCGGTTCTATGGGCGATTTCGGTGTGGATGCTCATTGCGCTTGCAATGTTATTGGTGGGTGCACGGGTCTATGCCCTTTTCACTGTCTGTACGATTCTGGTGGCAATTGCCCTTATAATACTGGGCAGCATGACGGCATTATTTCCGCCGCTTATCACACCCACTGTGCCAGATCGCTACGTATTTTATATCGTTCTGATTTGGTCACCGCTGCTCTTTTGCGTTTGTACGCTGTCGATCTGGCAGTCGGGCGGGCGCCTGCAGTCGGCGGCAGCCGGTATGAGAAGTGCCATCGCGGCCCTGCAGGAATCGGAGCGCTCACTGGAGGCCAAGGTAGACGAGAGAACCGCAGAACTGGCGGCAAAGAACACCGAACTGGCACACGCCTTTCACGAGATTTCGGACATCAACGAAATCGCTGGCATTATCAACTCAACCCTCGACCTGGACGAAGTCAAGAATACCTTTTATAGTGCCTTGCAGCGCGTTTTTACATTCGACCAGATGGGCGTTTTCTTGCTGGATGATGCCGACCAGCAACTCCGTCTGTACCTGCAGGCCGGCGTGCCGTTCGCGCCGGAATTACAACAGAAACTTGCCGTTGAGGGTCTGCCCCTGGATGTTGCAGACTCCTTTATCGCCGCATCCGTAGGGCGTAATGAAACGGTGTTTCGCGCGTCGGTTACCGCCGAAGGCCTGGCCAACGCCGGCGCCAGCGACAAATTCATCATCCAGCATAATCCGTTGAAGTCTTTTCTGCTGTGCCCGCTGGAAATCGAGCGGCGCGTGATAGGGACGATATTCTTTATCGCCACGGAGCACCCATTCGATCTCGACGAATCGGATATTACATCTGTAGAGCGCTATGTGACGCAACTCGGTACCGCGATCAGAAATGCCCAGTTATTCCACGCTGCCGAACAGGCACGCAATGAAGCGGAGGCAGCGAACCAGACCAAGGGTTCGTTTCTTGCCAATATGAGCCACGAGATCCGCACGCCGATGAACGCAATCATTGGCCTGACCGATCTTTGCCTGAAAACCGACCTTACTGCCAAACAACGAGATTATCTGGCTAAAGTCGACAGTTCGGCCAATGCACTGCGTGGCATCATCGATGACATCCTGGACTTTTCCAAACTCGAGGCCGACAAGGTAGACATCGAGTGCATTCCCTTCCTGCTCAATGAGATACTGGACAATCTGGCAACTGTGTCAACGGTTCGATCCCAGGCCAAGGGCCTGGAATTGCTGTTCAAACGCGACCCCAACCTGCCCGATATTGTTATGGGTGATCCAATGCGACTGGGACAGATACTTATCAACCTGACCGGCAATGCGATCAAGTTCACCGAGACCGGCGAAGTCGTCGTCGAGCTTAAGCAGGCGGCAAGAACGGACAACTCCGTGACGGTGCAGTTTTCGGTCACGGACAGTGGTATCGGTATGTCCGAGGAGCAGAGGACGCAACTGTTCCAGGCATTTACCCAGGCGGACAGTACAATAACCCGCCAATACGGGGGTACCGGTCTCGGTCTGGCCATTTCGCAACAGTTGACCCAGTTGATGGGCGGGGAGATCGAAATTGAGAGTTCGCCGGGAACTGGCAGTACGTTCCGCTTCAGTGTTGAAATGGACATTGTCAGCGAAGATGACATTGTCGTGGAGCCCGAACAGGAACTGACAGGCCTGAATGTACTGGTAGTGGACGATAATGCGCTGGCTCGTGAAATACTCAATGAATACCTGGTCTCATTCGGTTACCGGGTGACATTGACGGAAAATGGTGAACAGGCGCTGGAACTCATGGAGCGGTCGCAGGCCTTTGATCTGGTGCTAGTCGACTGGGTCATGCCAGGCATCAGTGGTCTCGATGTTGCCAGCGCCATTCGCCAGCGCGATAAGCCTCCAAAAATCATCCTCGTCTCGTCCAGGGATATACACCGCGTCGACCATGCGCACCTGGTAGACAACTTCCTCGCCAAACCCGTCAATCCGTCGACCCTTTTTGACACCATCATGAGGACCTTTGGTAGAAGCGTTGTACATCACTCCCAATTCCGCCGCCAGAGGGTTGGCGAAGTGAACCTGGCTTCCATTCGAGGTGCGAAAGTTCTGGTAGTTGATGACTCGGAGATCAACCAGCAAATTGCTCGCGAGTTGTTGCAGGATGCCTCGCTCTTTGTGGATGTTGCCAACAACGGAGAAGAGGCTGTCGCCAAGGTGGATAAGGGCTCCTATGACTGCGTGCTGATGGACATTCAAATGCCGGTAATGGATGGCTATACAGCGACGGAGAGAATCAGGGCAGACGCGCGTTTCAAGGAATTGCCCATTCTGGCCATGACCGCAAATGCCATGACCGAGGACAGGAACAGAGCTCTGGATCGCGGGATGAACGATCACATCCCCAAGCCCATCAATCCCCAGGAGCTGTATCGGGCCTTGTTGAAATGGATAGCACCTGGAGAGGCTTCGGCAGGCGTCTCTGCCACAAGCGAACCAGAGGCTGTCTTGCCTGAAGTGAAGCGCTCTGTGAGGGAAGAGTCGCCCCTTTTACCGGACTCACTGCCGGGAATACAGATCGACGAAGGCTTAAATCGACTGAACGGCAACGAACGGCTCTACATCAAGCTGCTGCGTGATCTGGACGCCGCACACGGGGAAAGTGCCAACGAAATACAGCAATTACTAAACCGGGGGGGCATCGATGATGCCATGAAAATGGCGCACAAGGTCAGGGGTATCGCCAATAACCTGAGCGCAAGTGAGATCGGGGCTTGTGCAGAGAAAATTGAAACGAGTTTGAAGGAGAACCAGCTGGTCCCAAACGCAGATTTGGAGGCGCTGAGCACTGCATTCACGACCCTGTCAAATAGCATAATCCAACTGACTATCACGGATGTGCCAACGACTGGCGCTGTTAACAAAGACCCGGATAAGGCGCGACAGCTTTTTAAGAACTTGTTGCAGGCGGTGTCAGCGAGTGATCCCCAATCGCTTGATTTAATCGATCAGCTGTTACCACATACTGAAACCGGTTCAGCCCTCGCCGAACAGTTAGGTGTCGCGAGGGAATTGCTGGACGCTTATAACTTCGCCGATGCTGAACCGCTTCTGTTGCAGGCGGAGAGGATGTTTAATCAATAGATTATTGATTGGCAGATGGTTTTGGTGCCAATTGGCGTCATAAACTACTGAATAGCTTAAGTTCAGGGTGCTCAATTACAAACGCCAGTCCACACCTGGTGCTCAGGTCTCACCCTCCCGTGGCAGGATAGTTGTCGTGTCTAATTTTTTACCAATATTAGGGGGGCGCTCAGGAATGAGCAATGAAACGATATGCAAAAGAACGTAAGCAGGCAGTACTCAAGAGAATGATGCCGCCCGAGAATACACCCGTATCAGTTTTGGTGGAGGATACAGGCATCTCCGACGTCACCCTGTATCATTGGCGTAAACAGGCTAGGCCAAAGGGGTTTTGTCGCGAGCTGGCACACTTTCCCTCCCCGGCTATACTTTCCTGCCCAGGATTCAAATCTTGGGTAAATAATGATCAGCTTTAAAGGCCGCCATCACCAACAAAATATCATATTGCAGTGCGTTCGCTGGTACGTCGCCTATTCGCTCAGCTATCGCGCCGTTGACAAGCAAGGCAAAACCATTGATTTTCTATTGACAGCCAGGCGAGATAAGAAGGCTGCACGTGGGTTTCTGAACAAAGCTATCGGCTCTAACGGAAAACCCAGCTTGATCAATATCGATAAAAGTGGAGCCAATACAGCCGGGATCAAACAGTACAACAGTGACGAAAACAAGCGCATCAAGATTGGTCAATGTAAATATTTGAATAATATCGTCGAACAGGATCACCATTTTATCAAGCGGATAACTCGCCCCATGCTGGGCTTCAAATCATTCTGGTCAGCCCGGGCGACCTTGGCGGGAATTGAACTCTGGCGTATGTTGAAGAAAGGTCAAAACAAGAGTTCGCTACCCGCATGGGAACAGTTTTATGCCTTGGCTGCTGCAGGAAAAGTGTGCCTGGCGAACAGTATTAGTTCGCGCAAATCGAAGTTCGCAACGGAACCGATCAGCGATACACCCGAAATAAAATTTCAGGCGAAGGGATGTTCAAGAATCTCGGACAGCAGAAAGCAGGGACTTTATTCTTTTTATACGCCAGGGCACATTTCGTATCTTAGCTCGTTGTGTTGCCGTCTTCCAGCCGGAAGCAAGTGAGGATGAAATTGTGAATGGAAAGCAAAGTCAATTGTTTTCGTCTGTCCAGAGCCCTCTCCACTTTGCTGTTTACCTTGTCGTCCTGACGCTGGCCGTGCTCGCGAGCCCCGCCGCTAAGGCTGCATGGCAAACCACCTGGTTTGAAGTTGTTGTAGCCCCGCCAAACCCGATCGGACGCACCGCCGAATCGGTGGTAGACAAGGTCATGGGATTGGCCGTGAACCAGGACGAGATATCGAAAATGGAGAGTTTTCTCCATGATGTGGCCGCAGAGTACGAAAAGATGGGTTTTGCCGACCCGGTTGCCTCCGGTCATCTTGTCCCGGTAGTCGAGGAACTGCTTGGTGATAAGAAGCGGGTGCGCATCTACCTCTTCGATATTGCCGCATGGAGCGAGGCTTACTCGGCCGAAGACGTGGACCTTGCCTTTTACATGGATGGTGTCTGTGACAAGGCGACTTTTGGCGGTTCAATAGTGATTCACCAGCCTGATGCATTCGCAAACGGAAAAATCACGCAATCCACCTACCAAACACTGGCCCACGAACTATTCCATGCCGTACAGGCGGCTTCTAATTTCAAGAAAAGCCCAAATTCTTGCAATATCGGCAAATGGATCACCGAGGGTACGGCAGACGCGATTGGTTTCGATATGGCCAGGCAGCTGCTTGGGTTTACATTCCCTGAATGGCGCAGCTTCCCGGATTTTCTGAAAATCTGGGGTGGCCGCCAATACAGCCTGCCTTTACCTGAACCAAAACCTGGCAAGACCGGGCCAACCGATTACTTTTCCAGCTCATTCTGGCGTCACCTGGCGGAAGTCACACAGGCTAACATAGGCGGACGAGACCACGCCGGATCAGACGAGGCAGCCGTTGACTACCGCTACCTCGCCGACCTGATGGCGACCCGTCTGCCGGGTTCAGGACCCCGGTCCGAAATACAATGGGTCAGTGACTGGATCCGCGGATACCGCTACATCCTGCAAGACCTCAGCCAGGTTTACGCCCAGTTCACGGCCTCAATTGCAGACTATTGGGCGCCGGGCAAGCGTATAAAGAATGTCAGTATTTCCGGTGGAGATTTCGAGAATCGCTGGCGCGAGAGGGTATTTGGGCCATGCCAGGTCATCGTGATCCCAACACCGACGTCATTGGGCGAGGAGTTTTCTCTCCCCATTGAAAAGAATGCTGCCAGGTGTTTTGAAGTCCTGGTTACAGGGCCAACAGTAGCCGCCGAATTGGTGATCCAGGAAAAATACCTGCCCGATGCAACCCGGAAACAATTGCGCATCGGGGCCGTTGGCGGTCAGCTTGTGTCCGGTCCCTTTATTGTGCCCCTGGCACCTGACCTAGCCAACATTGATCCTGAATACGGGCCGCTGCCCATTTGGCGTTTCCCGATCACTTTGGGGAGTACAAATACCTTCGTAATTTCCAACATGGCCAAAAACGCGCAAGACACCGTGCGCGCCGAAGCCACGCTGCACGTTTCCAGCCCGTTTTGGGGGTCCAGCATGACCGAGACGTCTGAAAACCCACCGGCAAGTAAAGATGGCAAACCAGGGCAGCCAAAGACCCGCGAGGAGGCCAGAAAGCATGTCCGAGCCCTGCGGACAAACCCGACGACGCGATCCGCCATGGCCGCACTCGCCAGCAGGGACGAAGCCGGGGAGGACGGGAGCTGTGAAGGCCAGATGAAGACTGCCAACCTGTGCGGCCCGCAACTGAGAATCATGCTGGTCAAAGATGGCGGCATCCCCGGCTTCGGATTTGTGGGCGGCACCGGTGGAATGATGAAACAAATGGCTGCAAGCGGGGCTGCCTTCGAGCTTGACGATCAGAGCCTGGTAGAGAATCTGAGCGAGTTAGCAAAACAGAATGAAGGCAGAATGATTGAACTTTCCATCCCGTTGGTCGATTACGGCTTCCAGGGCACGATCCGCAATGCCGAAGTGCATGTTAGCAAGGGCAGCGCCGGAAACTTTATTGCAGTTCAACAGAATCCGGACAGCCATGGATTTTATCCACCCAATGGTATTGTTACGATTGAAGAATATTCACCGGTGCTGTTGAGCGGCCGTTTCAGCGCCTCACTGGTGGATTCTGAAGCTGTGACCGGAATCACGCCGTCGAACCCGGTGCTTCCAGCGGCCGGCAGCATAGATGGCAGGTTCGTCGTGTCAGCACCGTGGCGGGGAAGTAATTTCAACCAGGAATTTGACAGCGACAGCCTGATGATGAATGACATGGTACAGGACATGATGTCAATGCTGCTGAAGATACCGTCCGAATTGCGTCGTACTTTGTTCACCGGTGACAAGCTGGATGGGCTTTGCGAGATGGGATTTACTGATGAGCAACTGGCCGCCCTGGACATCGTTGGCAGTTGCTTAGAACGCGGCAGTACCGGAACAGCCGTTGCAGAGCCAGATTGTTCCTGCATTTGTGATGTGTTTGAGGCGGAGAAAGGCAGCGCAAAATGCCAGCAGCAGTGCGCATCCATCTGGATACTCGAGCAATGTGGTGTGGATGTCTCGGCCGATCCGGAGGTCGCCCGCTACGAGGCCGAAGCAGGCACGCTCAATCTGCCAAAGCAGCTACTTAAAGCGCAAGTTGCGAATTTTCAGAACAGTCCGCCGTACGTGCGGAAACTGCTGTGGCAGGAATTGGAAAAACTCAAGCAGCGCCTCGATACAAAATAGAATATCTTTTATGGCATCTCGGTAATGGCAGGCTCTGCATCGTTACCATAGGCAATCAACTCCACGCCATCGCCGTGATCATCGACCAGTTGGACGATACCGAAGGGCACGCTGGATGAGAGCCAGATGTCTTTACCCAGTTGCTTCAAAGAGATACGTATGGCATCAAACGTACCGGCCTCAACGGTCACGGATTCCTGGACGCCGGTTTCAATCTCCTCGCAAGCCATCCGTATCGGACCTGAAAGGCTGTCCATATGGAAACTTCCTGGCGACATTTCCATCGGAAGCATGGCATCCATCCCCTCTATCCGGGGCATTTGCATCAGAACCCGTTTTACTGCCCCTTCCTGATAAGGCCACCCTGGAATAAGCACCTTCATCACCGAGGCCCCCATGCCCATGGGTATACCAGCCTCGAACTCCATCCAATAATGGCCCGCTTCCGAGCCGACGATAGCGTAGCGGTTCTCCACTCTTTTTTTCATCAAAGGTGCATCCACGGCAAATCTAGCCCATTGTCCATTGATCAGGCCAGCTGAACCATCGCACAGCCCTTCGATATCCCCAGCAGCAACAGGGCTGGCAATGCACGCGACCCAAAGGCCGTTTAGCAAGATGAGAGCGTAATTCCTCATCGCTTTTCTTGTATTATTCATGTTTTTCTCCTACGTTTTCCTGCCTGATCGCTGTTTTTACATTCAGCCAGCGCCAGCTTGATCCTGCCCACCATCAGTGGACACGTTGTTAAGCGACTTCTTTTGCCTCAAATACTTCCGGCCTGATATAGCCGTTGGCGCTGTGTCGGCGGATTCGATTGTAATCCACCGATACTATCAAAAGCTTAGCTGTTGCTGCCAGCACCGAAGGATATTACCCTGTGCATGGCGAAATGTTAATTTTCGATTAAATTCAATTGGTTAGTCGTTGCTACCTTCGCCAGCCACCTACCACAACACTTCGCAGAGCATAGCCGAGAGTCGTCAGGTTCGTCGGGTATAACTGGTGTTTCTTGCCACCCCCCCCTATGGACCCCATACTCGTTTCCGTATCCACAAACATATCTGCCCGAGGATTCCGAGGGGGTTTCTTATAGCCCCGACAAGCAGATCGATGGTTCGAATTTGAGCGAGGACCTGCCACAAGGCTTGCTGATGATCTCTGGGGGAAATCGGTCGCGCTTATAGGTATTCATCACCGGATTATCGATCCGGAGCAGTTAACTTGTCGATACCCTCCTGCCCGCACAGCCTTTATCGATACCAAGCGTGGGGAATGGATGCCTCTACGAGTTCCGCCGTATTCACGCTGACGACGTCGTATTGATCGCATACCCCCTGGGCAAAGGAGGACGGGGCCAAGGTTCTGGAAATAATCAAGGCGTTCTGGAACTGCTTGCGGAGCCAGATCGCGCACCGCAGATTGGTCTGGTCATCGCCGGTGGTGATAACGAATACGGGCTCCTCTTCCCCGGTCACGACCTCACTGAAAAGTCGCTGCCAGACTTCCGGGTCGTCGAGGTCTCCCTTATAAGTGTGGCGGCTGTATTTCCGTTCGGTCTCCACCTGTTCATCGGCGATCAGCGCCTGCTGCTCGGCATCCCGATCGATGATTGCCACGCGGCTGAACGCACCCGACGCGTGCCGTTCCAACTGCTCCAGTATACTCTGGCCAAATCCGCCGAATCCGGCCAGCACTACCGTGTCCCGGTATGCCGTGGCCTTAAACCTCCGCATCAGCCGCTCCCTTGCCAACTGGGTCGCGGCCATCTCGTATTGATTAAAGGTGGTACATTGCGTCACGACTCTCGAGTCAGCCAATACACGAAGAAACCGCAGATTGGACACGTGGTACACAATCTTGGGCCCCAGCTCCGGATCATGATCGAGCAGGATACTCGCCACCTCGAAATTGATCTCGTCTTTCTCACTTAACAGGAGGAATTTACTCGCCTTGTATAATGGGAAGCGCCTCATGCGGTGCATCTGATCACCTGAGACCACAAAGACCCTGACCCCACTATATGACCGCAGTTCGTCAAGATGCGAATGCTGCGACTCATCGATGATAACGATCACCCGACGCGCGTTGCCACTCGCCGTAATCCTGTTCAAAAATCCAAGTGTGAGCTCCCCTCCCCCGATTATCACAATTTTATTCTTGACGCTTCTGACGCGCCAGACCGGCGGGCGTAAGGCATGCAGTATGGTTTCAAAGACTGCGGAAGCGGTCCAGATCGGCGCAGCAAAATACGCCACCCACAATAGAATGCGCCCATACAGAGGACCACCAGTCGGAGTGCCCAGATCCAATCCGCCGAGGACAAACAGGCCAAACGCGTAATAGGCCTTGGTAAACAAGTCTGCCTCGGACACACCTGGCCTCTCGGTGACGCCGACTCCTGCCACGAGTCCCACAAAGCCACAGCCGAAGATGGCGATCGCTGACCAGGACTTCCAGGACAGTTCCGGGTCAAATCGAAAACCAAGTTTTGCCATGTTGGCGTTACCCCTTCCCGTTCCCGGTTACTATGCCCCACAAACGTGCAGAAGTCCTTTGCCGATTGCCACATGATTACTTTCTGACGTTCCCGCATATCTCCAGGCGACTGCAAATGAGAGCTGCCGCCATTAGCTTAATCGCCGGGCCGGAACCTCAGTGTTTCAGAAAGATAGTGTAGCTGCGTCCGCCACATCGCCACCCCCGACAGGCATGCGAACAGCGGCAGTTTGAAGGCCGAGGTAGCGACATGACTGGGGATGGTTCATTACATTATTACCTGGCGGCTTGCTATTTTCGCCGAGAGGTCAGGAAGTTCAACAAAGCCAGTGTCTCTTCCGGGTCAGTTCTGCCCACGGGTGAAGAACTGTAGGTGGAATGTATAACCCGCCCCTTATGGTTGAGGATGAATTCCGAGGGCTGCATGAAATCGCGCTTCTCCTCCCACCAGGCACCAAGCAAATCCCCCTGCTCGCGGCTCACTCCATGCGCCACCGGGAAGGGCAGGCTGTTGCCCACTTCTTCGGCCTTGTCACGCGCGTCATGGCTCGCCGCCACTATGGTGGTTTCCAGAGGGGAAAACGCGTCAAAACGTTCAGCGTAGCCATCTAACAGACGCCGGCAGAAAGGTCACCAGTGACCGCGATAGAATAGGATGATGCTGTAGCCAGAATCTTTAGCCTCTGGCAACACCAGCGTTTCATCGCCGACTCGTAACGACACCTCCGGGAACTGAACACCTGCATTTAATTTTTCGGCCATCGAAGACTCCTTGCAGTTATCAGCGTAGACGTTGTTGGCTCGCCTCGCAAGCAGGATCCAGAATGAAAAAGTCAGTGGCCAAAAAGGAGTTTCTGCGGACAGTAATGGAATATCGCCAAAAAAAATCACAATGGCAGCAATGGTATTCAACGTGGATGCGCTGCTAGTTCAGTTCGGCCCAAGCTCAAAGTTCGGTTTCAAAAACCCCTTACCCTTCTTCAACTTACTGCAACCCAGCTCGGTATAGCCCCACCCCCAGGCTCGGAATCCTTTCGGTCTCGGCTTCCCCGTCCTACCCCATCAGAAAATCCCGTTACCTTTCTTCAGCTTACTG
>PVMK01115964.1_pt1 | contig 12018 bp, 9 predicted proteins | sample 1853481 | NCBI WGS metagenome assembly PVMK01 (sample SAMN08533507, study PRJNA380276) | Marine sediment metagenome, whole genome shotgun sequencing project. | reverse complement strand
CCAAGACGCCGTTGCAGGATCTTGACGGCATCATTACGCCATCCGACCTGCATTACGAGCGGCACCACACCGGAATCCCGATCATCGATCCCGATCAATACACGCTTCGTATTGAGGGACTGGTGGAACGGCCGATGACGTTTACCCTGCAAGCGCTCAAGAAGCTACCGAAGCGCTCTGTGATTCGCTATCTGGAGTGCGGCAACAACGGTATTCCGGGGTTTGCCGGTATGGTTCCCGAGCTTACACCGCAACAGATTGACGGCATGGTCAGCACCAGCGAGTGGACTGGCACAACCCTGGCGTCGCTCTGGGAACTTGTTGGCCCAAAGGCAGAGGCGACCTGGTTTTTCGTCGAGGGACACGATGGCGGATGGACCGGCTCAATCCCGATGAGCGATCGCTGGGATGACAGCCTCATTGCCTGGGGACAAAACGGCGAAGCCATCCGGCCTGAGCAGGGCTACCCCGCTCGCTTGCTGCTTGCAGGCCATCCGGGCGGGCCGAACATCAAGTGGATCAGTCGCATAGAATTCAAGGGTGGACCAATACCCGAGGAGACCGTCCATGCTTTCAGTTCGGTGTTTGGTGCCAAGTCACTCATCACCTATCCCGCTTATCCGAACATTCTCGAGAAACCCGGCAGGGTCCCTGTCACGGGTCTCGCCTGGTCGGGGCGCGGCAAGATTGCGAGTGTCGATATCAGCGACGACGGCGGCAAGACGTGGTCGGCTGCCAGCCTCGAGGAGCCGGTGCTGTCAATGTGCCAGACACGTTTTCGCTATGACTGGAATTGGGACGGTCGCGATGCATTGCTGATGAGCCGGGCGACGGACGACACCGGCAACGTGCAGATCACCCTGGAAGAAGCACGCATGGCTCGTGAGACAAACAAGGAAATTCGCCACTACTACAATAATATTCGTGCATGGGCCGTGGCGGCCGATGGAGTGGTGACGTTTGGTCTTAGTTAGCAGTTAAGAAGCGCGGGATCCCGGCCAGGAGGCCGATCCCACAAGACAATATTTCATTTTGTGAATGGTTCCAGGCGAAGCACGTTCTGTATCTTGTCGCGCTGCTCGCGCAGAACGCCGACCTCGTCGGCGTAATCTTGCCATCGTGACACAACCGCTTGAACCTCGTCGATGATTGTTTCGGCACGGCCTCGTTTCATAGAGGCTGTTTTCGCACACGTTTTGAAATCATCGAGCACGAAATTATCCTGCTTGAAGTTCAGTGTCATCTGGTGGCTGGATGTAAATGCGCCTGTCGGGTTAAAGCTGTAAGTCATGTCAAATGCAGGCGAAAGAGACCACTCACCCTGCTTGTTCATCAGGAACGCAATGTTCTTGACATGATCGTCCTGGTTTCGGCCGACAATGTTGAAAACCATGCGACGGAACTGTTCCTCCACCGCGTCCATTCCCAGTTCCAGCTTCCTGATATTGAACAGCGCCTGCTCGTAGCTATAGGCGCCCGGTTCGTTGAAATCGTAATGTGCCAGCGCACCAAGCGATTGCATATGCAATTTTTCGCCACCATCAAGCCGGTCAAATCGACGTGTCATAAAATGATGGCGATCATTCTCTTCCAGCAAACGACATTCACTCATTTCGATTCCGCAGTCTCGCGCCATCTTGTAGTAGGCAAACTCGATGCGGCCGTAGCCTTGCGGATCGTCCAGTTCCTTGTCGCGATTGCTGCTGACGCCGTCAAACTTTAGTACCCAGTGGCTAAAGCCCTCACCCGCCTTAACCTGCCCGGACCTGACTTCATCGCGTCCGGGTTCCAGGCGACAATGGCCTTGGCACGGCGCGGCCGAAGTACCGACGCGGAGAATGTCGCGCAATGCTTCTTCTTTTTCCTGATCGCCGAATGAGCCACGCAAATCGTTACGGTTTGTGAGTACTTCCGATGCCAGCCCAACGAGCATATCCACCTGTAACGGATCGGCCGTTTTAGATTTCGGACCGATGCTTGGCACGAATTCCAGCGCGCCCATGCCGCGGCTGCCCGTGTAGCAAAGCCGCTCAATCGGATTAAGCGATCGTCTGCCCTGCGTCACAAGCCATGCATCGATGAGGGCATTACCGAATTTGTCTGGGAGCGAATCGGCAAGCAGGCCCGGCAAGCCGTGAAAAGTTTCATATTCCAGATCAGGGAAACGGTATACATCCGGGGACAAGGGCATCATTATCGGCGCGGCCTGGATGCCGCTATGAATAAAGTCAGACGCGTATTCGAATTCTGCAAAATGGGCACCGTCCTCGATCGCGACAGCAGCGATGGTCCTGCCCCATAGTCTGACTTCGGCAACGGTTGTCATGAATCGCTGCCCCAGGTCCATTCAGGAGGATCTTCGCGAACGGCGCCCCTGCGCGAAAATGCCCGTTTTCGTTCCTTTGGCTTGCTCTTTAAGAGATCCATCGGGCCCGGCCTTTTTTCCGGGACCAGCTCAACGAACTCCGTCAACAGGTCCAGCACCCGCAGAACCCGGACAAAGCTCACCATCTGTGTCGATCGGCCGGCCTCCTCGTAGCCGACTTAGGTAGATCGGAAGAGCGGCCTGTGAGCGAGTCAACCGAACCCACGAACCCCTTTTTCGCCGAGAGCACCCTGCCCTACGGCATGCCGCCTTTCGATCTGATCGAGGATGCGCACTACGTGCCCGCTTTCGAACGCGGCATGGCGGAACAGTCGGCTGAGATTGAGACCATCGCCTCAAATCCGGAGGCTGCTACGTTTGAGAACACCATTGTCGCGATGGAGCGCAGCGGGCAGTTGCTGGAACGGGCGCAACGAGTGTTTTTCAGCCTGGTCGCGGCACATACCAATGACACGCTGAATGAGATCCAGACCGAGATGGCGCCGAGATTCTCGGCCCACAATGACAATATTTTACTGAATGCAGAATTGTTCGCGCGCGTGGCGGGTCTTTACGCATCGCGCGACTCGCTGGGGTTGGATGCTGAATCTCGCCGGCTGCTCGAGCGCTATCACACGGATTTCGTTCGCTCGGGCGCACAGTTATTCGAAGAAGAAAAAGTGCGGCTGCGCGAGATCAACGCGGAACTCGCCGAACTCGGGACGACGTTCAGCCAGAATGTATTGAATGAGGTGAACGATGCGGCTGTCGTGGTCGATTCCCGCGGGGAACTTGCCGGGCTTAGCGACAGCCAGATCGATAGTGCCGCGAAAGAAGCAGAAACACGCGAGCTCCCGGGCAAGTATGCCCTGACCTTGCAAAACACCACGCAGCAGCCGCCATTGACGTCACTGGAGAACCGCGATTTGCGGCAGCGAATTCAGGAGATCTCCGAGGCCCGCGGCAGCAGCGGTACCGAGTACGACAACCGTGGCATCATCAATCGTATCCTTACGTTGCGCGCCGAACGCTCGACAATGCTTGGCTATGACAATCACGCGGCGTTTATTCTCGAGGACCAGACCGCGCTTACCGTGGACGCTGTCAACGATATGCTCAGCCGGCTGGGCCCGAGGGCGGTCGCCAATGCACGCCGCGAGGCGGCCGAGTTGCAGGCGCTCATTAATGAAACAGAGGCCGAGCCGTTTGAACTCGCCTCCTGGGACTGGCTGTATTACACGGAGAAGCTCAGGAAAAAGCGTTACAACCTCGATGAATCGCAGTTAAAACCCTATTTCGAGCTCAACCGCAGTTTGACCGACGGCGTGTTTTATATGGCCGAGCACCTTTACGGCGTGACCTTCGAGGAACGGCCCGAGCTGCCGGTATACCAGGAAGACGTGAGCGTGTTCGAAGCATTCCTCGATGGGGAGCCGCTAGGATTATTTCTGTTCGATCCTTACGCCCGCGCAACCAAACGTGGCGGTGCCTGGATGAACGCCTATGTGCAGCAGTCAACGTTGCTAAACCGACAACCCGTCGTGGCCAATCACCTCAACATCGTGAAACCGCCGCAAGGCGAGGCGACGCTGCTCACATTAAATGAGGTGAACACGATGTTCCATGAGTTCGGGCACGCGTTGCACGGCCTCTTCTCCGATGTGACCTACCCGCGTTTTGCCGGCACCAGCGTGCCGCGGGATTTCGTGGAATATCCCTCGCAAGTGCACGAGATGTGGACCACCTGGCCCGAGGTACTCGCCAACTACGCCGTGCACTACGAGACCGGCGAACCGATCCCGCAGGATTTGCTGGAGCGGGTGCGCGAAGCCAAGAAGTTCAACCAGGGCTTTGAGCAAACCGAATACATGGCCGCCGCCATCATTGACCAGGCGTGGCACCAGTTAAGTATCGAAGAAATTCCGCCGGCTGAGGCGCTGATGGAACACCAGGCGCAGATCCTTGCCGATGCCGGCATGAACTTCGAGACCGTTCCCCCGCGTTACAGCACGCCCTACTTCAGCCACATCATTGGGCGGTTACTCGGCCGGCTACTATTCCTATATGTGGAGTGAGGTGCTCGACGCCGACAGCGTCAAATGGTTCGAGGAAAACGGCGGCATGAAGCGCGAGAACGGTGATCACTTCCGTAACACCCTGCTCTCGCACGGCGGCAGCCGGGATGCCATGGAGTTATTCCGCGATTTTCGCGGTGCCGATCCCATCGGTCGAGCCGCTGCTGGAGCGCCTGGGATTGAATTGACGGGTAACTCGCGTTCAGGAAACGTTACGTTGGCTCATCAACTTTCTGATCCCCTGGAGCAGAAAGATGCCCAGGACAATCACTGCGACGCCCAGCAGTATGAATACGGTGCTCTCCCCTTCGAGAAAAGACTCGCCCGAGATACACGGTTGCGATCGCGTACGGTATTTCAGTGAGCGCCAGCGCGGCCAGGTACAAAGGGAAACGATAATGGAGAATGCCAAGCACGTAGCCCGGGATTTCAGAAGGGACGGCCGCCTGGAACATAAGAATATGCATAAACCGGGAACGCTCGCCGAGTTCGCGCTCCCAACCCGCGATTTTTTGTTCGTCGATGATCATGCCGACCACAGAGCGGCCGAGAAAACGACCGACGCAGAAAGAAAGAATGCCACCCAGCAGCCAGCCTAGCCACAGCAGCATGAATGTGCCGGCTTTGCCCCATGCGTAGATCGCGATCGGCGCAAATACCGCGCTCGAGAAAAAGGCAACCATCGCGGAGACCATCGACAGCAATACGAACAACACCATGCCCAGAACTGGCGCCTGCGAGATGACACCTTCAATCCAGACGATAATTTCTTCTGTGCGATTGTGCAGGGTATCGGATGCCGTAACGAGGCCTACCACGACAATGAGAATGCCAACGATGACGATATGGCGTTGCAGGTATTCGCGGATATTCATTGTTCGTGTACACCCCCACGCCCGATTACTTCGCGGCTTCGCCGCCGCATGCACGTCCTTATGCGCCGCGGCATAAGTACATCCATGTACAAAAAGTCGCTCCCACAATGTCAATTGCAAGATTGTGGGAGCGACTTCAGTCGCGATTCCTTCGCATTAAAAGCGCTTGTCAGTGCGCTCGATATACATGTCCATTTCGCCGTCTTCGTACATCTTCAAATAGAACGAGTCGGGATCGCAGGTGTAGGGGAATATTTCCGCCGTATTATCGCGTATCCACTGACGCCGCCGGACGGGGGGGCGGAAATAGTATTCCGGATCGTGCACCGTGACGACGAGCATTAGCGTGTTGCCGTCCTCGCTCAATTCATAGCGCTCTTCGATACGTGCATTTTCCGAGATCAGTTCGCCGCGAAAATCCCTGACTGTTTTGTCCAGTAATTTCGTTTCGATGACCAGGGTGCTGCCGTCCCAGTGACCGTTCGAATGACCCATGCGGGAAGGCGGCATGTACTCGCTCGGCTCCCGGTCATTCATCCAGATGCGCCGCACCTTGGACTTGTATTCGTAGATCATCGTGTAGCGATCATCCGATTCGATAATCTCGAAGGGGAAGGAATACGTTGTCAACGCCGGCAAACCGATCGAGGTGCAGCGCACGTCGGGCTGATCGTAATAAGGAAGATACGACTCGAGCCATTTTTTACCGGCCGGCGTCAATGCCATCGTGTATTTGCGGAAATCCCATTCCTGAGTCGCAGTCCAGGTGCCACTGATATCCACGGGCTTGGGTGGTCTTTCCATTTTATTCTGTGGTGGCTCGCGCACTGCGTTCCAGGGCCCAGGATCTTCTTTCTGCGCTGCGGCCCCTTCCTGTGAATAGGTACCGCTCATCGAATCGCCGTCGATTTTTCCCATCATCTGGCGGTTGAATACAAAACCGCGAACATCGCGACTGTCAGCCACGATGACAACGTTGTTGCCCTCGGTTTCAACACTTGCCGGGCCGCCTTCGAGGTAGGCTATCCAGCTCTCGCCCGCTTTCTCTATCTCGAGTAAGCCGACCAGCGTTCGTTTTTTGTCCTGCAGCGACAACAACCAGCGACCTTCGATGTCAGCTGCGTAAGCTTCCGAACGCAGTGCCAAAACACCGAACAACAGAAGCGAGATCAGTCCTCTTTGCATCGACATATTATTCCGGAACCTTGTCGACCATCACTGTCCCGTCGGCCAGCGTGATGGTCACGATAGACAGCATCTTGTTACCGTCGCGCCCGAGAAAGCCGTACATCTCCACGACGTCTCCGACCTGTATGGTGTCTTTTTTCCAACCTTTGCGTGCCAGCCAGACTACCGGTGAACCACGAGCGTCCCAGGTCTCTTCCACGCCGTCTTCGCCTTTGACTACGAACAGGTAGCGCACGTGCGGGTTCTTGAACCACACTTGCGTGATCGTGCCTTTTAGTGTCGCGGTCTTGTCGGCCACAAACTCGGCAGTAAACGAATGATGACTATGCGCGACCCGCATTAGCAGCACGCCAACAGCCAACGAACCTAACAAAGCCAGGCCCAGAGCAACGTGGTTTTTTTTCATGGCAAGCATGGTGTTGATCTCGATCGTCCTGCTGGTTGCGAATTCCGAAATATTACACCAGTACGCCAAAAAGAGTGACTAGCCGACTCATCAGGCGATTCAGGGAAACGCGGCGTCTGATTGGCCTTCCAGGAGCCGCTTTGAACCTTATTCCCCTGAGCGACGACATACCCTCATAACGGGCGATCCACGCCCCATACAAAATTTCCTGATTGCGTCTGAAGACAGGGGAACAGCATGCATACCAGAACAGCTTCAGCATTGATTTCGCTCGCTTTTTTCGGACTTCTGACCGGCTGTGGCGGCGGTGGCGGTAGCTCGCCCCCGGCTCCACCTCCTCCGCCACCGCCGCCACCTCCACCCGTGGTTCCCATGTCAGCCGCTGGCATTTGGGTGGGCGAGGCGGTAACGCCCGATATCGCAAATATCGTCACCGGTTTCGAGTTCAACGATACCAATGGCTTCATTCTGGGCACTGCACCGTTCACCGCAGATTTCCAGGGCGGTGTTACCGAGACTCGGGGTATCGGGGCTTTGTACAAGGACGGCGTGTTTTCCTGGCATATCAGCTCGGCCGGAGCATCCATCATCTTTAACGTACCCGGTAATTCGCTGTCGTTGTGGACGCGAACGGTCACGGCTGGCGATGTCGCGACCGTCAAGGTCCTGGATGAAAATGACGTCGAACTCTCGTCGACCGTTGTGCCCGACAACAATTTTGTGAATGTTATCGAGAATCGCAACCCCGGCGAGACACTTATCGGCTCGGTGGTCATCACTGTCGCTGCCGGCGATGAAATCGTCATTGACGCATTCTCGTTTGGCTATCCGAGCACTGCGTCCACCGACGACATCGCTTGCCTGTTTGCGCCGCCTGATCCCGTCGCGCCTGCGGCCGAGGACCCATTCATTTGCGTTATCACCGATGCCATTGGGGCATTGATTGGTAGTGCAAACGGAACTTATGAGGCCAATGGAGACGTGGTCACCGGCACCGGTAGCCTGTATGCCGCGCCCGCGGAAACGCTGGCGGACGGTTCCACGGTCGCTCCGCTGACAATCAGCGCCGGAACTGTAGTCGAGGACACATCGCTCAATGTGACTATCATTAGTTCCGGGCTGTCGATCGCCGTGACTTCTCTATTCGATGACACCTACGATCGCGTTAGTGATTTGTCAGTCGTGGCGGCAGTGTATGCGGACCTCGAAATATTCGGTGACACGTTCTCGCTCACAATCGATGGGGCAGGCATTATCAGTGGACTATCGATGGCTACAGGATGCGTACTCTCTGGCCAGGTGGCCGTGATAGATCCGGCGGCGAACATATATGGCGTCAATCTTGTTGCCGATGCCGGCACTTGCGGTGCGCTGAGTGGAAATTACGACGGGCTCGGTAGCAGTCAGGACGATATGTTAATGGATGACCAGTTCATTTTCGCCGTATTCGTTGACGGCGTGTCAATGATCGTTGGTCAGGGGAACAAGTAGCGCTCGATTGTTGCGCCCGCGTGGTTGAATTCGCGAGCTGCTCGCCGCCGTCAATCGGCGGTGAGCAGGTTGTACTCTTCGCTCGCGGAATCCGCATCGGAAGCGCCGTTCTCCGGCGTCAGTCCAAACTGGCGTGCAATAAAGTCTGTAGCCGCATCGGCCTGGCTGGCACCATTGAAGCCTTCGCCTACGACCAGCTTCTGGCCGCTATTGTCGACCGCAAAGATCTTGTAGTGGATAACATGATGATTGCCCGACTGTGTTTTTGACGAGGCTTTTTTGCTGAATCTGACGAAATCCGCACGTCGCATTCGCCCGCGTTTGACGGGAATGCCGAGAATCCGGCGTATCGTCCGGATGTCGGCGCCGTCCTGCATTACCTCGAGCGAATTCAGCACCAGGTAGAATGCAGTGACCACAATCAGCAGGCCCACCAGGCCGAAGACGCCGCCCATGAACGGGTGACCTTCGTATTTGATCAGGTACCAGCCGGCACCGGTAAATATGGTGCCAAAGATAGCCCCCATGAATCCAGATAGCAGGTTGCGCCCCATTGGAAAACGCATGGCCCGGCCGCCTGCCGCATAGCTTAGCTTGACGAGACTCTCGATAACCCGAAGGTCCAACTTGTTCTGCTTGTTGCGTGCCCGGTCGATCGAGACTTCTGACAATGCTGCCGAGTCCTCGGCCGTCGCATACACGGGTATCTCGTAGTCCCGGTCGATATCGACGCCCGGTTGCCGAGTCCTCGGCCGTCGCATACACGGGTATCTCGTAGTCCCGGTCGATATCGACGCCCGGCAAATCCGCCCTGATGTTGAGGCGCCAGAGATAGTAGGACCCTTCGCTTTGATCGGCATCGGACTCCTCGAGGTTTTCCGGCACGTCAAAGCGAAAGCTCAATCGAGAGCCTTTCGCACCAGGCACTACGTTTGCCTCCTTCGTGTCCTGCCACTCGGCACTCTCCTGGCGACTGCGGTTCTTGCCACTGCCGGACATGTAACTTCGCAGGCTGGTCAGGGTCAGCGAGAATTGCGTACTTGCATCGTAGGGCAGATTGACGTCAATCGTGCCCCCGACATGGCCGCCAATCGAGCCGGGATACGGATCCAGTGTGACTGGTGCAGCGCCGAATCGATTCCATTCCAGGGTGCGTTTTACGGCCCAGGTTATGAGCCCGAGGCCAACCAGCGGAAACAGTAATCCGAGCAGTGCCGGCAGGTTATTTTTTTCCGTCACTTCGGCGTAGATAACGAAAGGCAATGGCGCGGAGATCAGGTTCCAGAAGGCAGCGAAAGCCCAGCTCGCGTACATCGCGGTTTTGGAACCCGATTTGATGACCGCTGTTTGCCACTTGTCGTTCGCCAGCCAGGGGGAGTCGCGATATTGCGGCGCGGACAGGTCTTTTTCTTTCGGTGCACGGAAAACGAAAATGATGAGGCCCAGTCCGACACCGCCGAAGGTAAACAGGAAAATAGATTTGAACCCGACCATGCCCCAGCGTAACGAGCGATCAAGGATTGCCGCTGACGGTTCGTCGGAATCGACATAGACAGTGACGGTCTCGCCGCGGCTCTTGATGCCGCTCAAATGGCGGCCCATGTCTTGCTGGTAGTCACCGATATTGTCTGCCCCACCCGCAATTGCGACCCGGTCGTTGCTGTATTGTTGCCCGCCGTATTCGTAGGTGTAGTCGGCGTATGCTTCGTAGGTATAGGAGTCATCTCCCGAGTGTGTCTCGTAGCCCGCGCGATGTAGTGTCCCCTGCACCGCAACCCACTGTTTCATCTGCCAGGCATCGGCCATGTTGGATCCAGCCGAATATCCCATCCATACCCCGACACCAAAGAACGGGAGTGCAAACAAGAACAGGAAAATCTTGCCTTTCATCGCGTACTGTCCTCGCACGGCAACGGGTCACCATTGCAAGTAAGTGTAACAACGATCTTATAGATGGGTTGTGAGTGCAGTCTCAGTAACGATTGGTGTGCAATTCGGGCCTTGCGGGCATGTAGAGCCAACGCTGCTGCGCTTCGCTGCTTTCTCGCAATATGTGCAGCAATGTCGCCCGGCACTACGATGCCGGGCGCCCGACCATTCGCTATTTTACGCCAAATCGATATTGAAACCCGATCGACAAGACGTTGCTATTGGTGTCCTCGAGTTCATATCGGGTCAAATCGCCACTGATCAGGAAGCTCTCAGTCACCGCGTAGCCGACACCGGCACCGAAATACGGATTGCTATCCTCGGGCGTCGCCTGGCTGACATTATTGATCTCGGCATTGCCATCCCAGAAGAACATACCGAATCGGCCCAACAAGGAAAATCGCTCTCCCAGCGGCAAATATCCGCTGACGCCGAGGGTGAAGCCATCCGCGCTAAGGCTTGCCGTCGCCGGGGTACCGTTGACATCGATCTGTTGCTCGAAGTCCCCAAAATCGTGGTAGCCACCTTCGACGGCGAAATAGTCATTGAATCGCCAGCCACCAACGATGCGGAATGAGGTGGCGTCGGTATCGATGTTCAAGCCATCGAAGTCTTCGCTTAGTTCCGCAGAGCCAATGCTGCCGCCGACGAAAAACCCGTTGTCGGCATGGGCACCTAACGGCATAAGAAGTAGTACGGAAAGTATGGTTGTTTGAACTTGACTGAGCCTGTTCATGTCAATCTCCTGATGAATAACGGAATGTGCTTGCCACACAAACTAGGTGATTTCCCGTTACACTCGTTGAAGTTCCGATGAAGATCGATGAAGCAACGTTGAAGATACTTTTTTCCCTTATATTTCAATCACTTGAAATATTCTTTTGCGAAGACTGCTGCAATGGGTGAGAGCGCTTCAACGGCACCGACACGGCACTACCGCGTGGACGACCTCGAAATTGACCTCGACAACGAATCCGTGCGGCGCGACGGAGTGCGGCTCGATCTGCCGGACTTGTCGTTCAGACTGCTCGCGACACTTGTAATCAGAGCGCCCGAACGTGTCACCAAAGACGATCTGATTCAGGAAATCTGGGATGGTTCGGTGGTCAGTGACGAGACGCTCGCGCAACGGGTGCGTTTGTTGCGGCAAGTGCTGGACGAGGACAGTCTAAATCCACGCTATATCGCATCGGTCAGAGGCCGCGGCTATCGATTGATTTGCCCGGTCGAAGCATTGGCACCGGGCTCGCGCACAATCATTCGCAGGAATCGATGGCCAATGCTTGCCGGAGTCGCGGCGTTGGCAATCCTTGTTGCGTGGTTTGCAACATCCAGTTTGCGAAATCAGTCACCGCCAGCCAGCACCAGATCGGTCGCCGTACTCCCATTCGTAGATTTGAGCGCCGGGCAAACGCATCGACATTTTGCGGACGGTATGCAGGAGGAGTTGTTGACTCGACTGACTAAGCTTGAAAGCCTCGAGGTGTTATCACGCACGTCAGTCGAAAAGTATCGGGACACGAACTTAAGCCTGCCCGAAATCGCCCGTCAGATCGGCGCCAACGCCATTATTGAAGGCAGCGTTCGTATCGCGGAAAACCGGGTCCGGATTACCGTGCAATTAATCGACGCGGTGGCGGATCGTCACGTTTGGGCCGAGAATTTTGACAGAGAACTCTCTGTCGCAAA
>PVMK01114919.1_pt1 | contig 12021 bp, 11 predicted proteins | sample 1853481 | NCBI WGS metagenome assembly PVMK01 (sample SAMN08533507, study PRJNA380276) | Marine sediment metagenome, whole genome shotgun sequencing project. | reverse complement strand
ATCGGACGTGTTATCCGCGGTGATCGCGGTACCGTCGTGTGGAGCGCTGAATAATTTCTCGAAGTCGCTCAGGTACACCTCGTGCCGACGCGGGTCTCGCGTATTTTTACCTGACTTTGCCGTCCGGCGGTGATCCGGCTCACGTCGAACAGCTCGTAATCGAAGAACTGCGCCGAGTAGCCACTGATGGTGTTACCGAGGCCGAATTGGCCAAGGCGCGCAATATTGTCCTCGCCGATTTCTGGCGGGGGCTCGCGACGATCGACGGCAAGGCCGCGGCCCTGGGTCGGCACGAGGTGTTCCTGGGCGACTTCGAGAAATTATTCAGCGTTCCCGACGACGTTACCGCGATTACCGCGGATAACCTGCGCGATGTCGCCGCGAAAGTATTTCGTGTCAATAACATGACGGTTGGCGTATTGCGTGCGCCCGAAGAACCGGAGACGCGCCAATGAGCGTTAAGCGATACGTCTGTTTCGCATTGGTCGCTTGCCTGGCGTCCGTCGGTGCCGCAGCGCAAGGAATAACCCTGCCGCCTGTCGAGCGCATCGAGCTCGACAATGGTGTCGTCATTGTTTTGCTTGAGAAACGCGATGTGCCGTTGATCGGCCTTGAGGCCGTCATTCGTGGTGGCGCCGTATCCGATCCTGATGACCAGGTCGGCATGGCAAGCCTGCTTGCCGGCCTGCTTGAGAAGGGCGCAGGCGAACGCAGTGCGGCGGACTTCGCTGAGGCGGTTGATTCGGTTGGCGGCGTTCTTACGGCAGCCGCCGGCCTCGAGTCCATCACGATTTCCGGTGAGTTCCTGGCGCGCGACCAGGTGTTGATGGTCGAGCTGCTCGCCGACATGCTGCAATCACCGATCCTCGCGGATGCTGAGATTAAGAAGTTACGCGATCGGCGCATCGACCTGATTCGCGCGGCAAAGGATGGCGACCCTCGCCGCCTGACGCCAATTTACGGTGCGGCCAGCTTATTTGCCGCACACCCGTACGGCAGGCCCATCAGGGGCAGCGAGGAATCGCTGTCGAAAATCTCGCCAGCCGACGTACGCGGTTATTACCAAGATTATTTTGGGGCGGATCGTCTGATAATTTCCATCGCCGGCGACATTGACGCCAGCGCTATGCTCAAACGCCTATCCGACGCATTTTCGGACTGGGGCCCGGCGACGGCGGCGCTGCCGGTGTTCGATGCCCCCGAACCAGTCGTCGGTCGTCGTGTGTTGCTGGTCGACAAGCCCGGTGCGACACAGAGTTACTTCTGGATTGGCAATGTCGGCGTTAGCGTGAATTATGCATTACGCGCTGAACTCGATATCGCGAATACGTTATTCGGCGGCCGTTTCACATCGATGTTGATGGACGAACTGCGCACCAAGGCCGGCCTGACCTATGGCGCAAGCTCCTCGCTGCGGCGTCCGTCGAAGGCGGGCTCCGTGGCGATCGTCTCGTACACGAAAACGGAAACCACGGTGGAGGCCATCGACCTCGCCCTGTCTCTATTGGCGAAACTTCGTGACGCCGGTGTTGCCGACGACATGATCGTTTCCGGCAAAAACTACATTCTCGGCCAGTTTCCCCCGCGCTTCGAAACCGCCGAGCAACTCGCCGCGCAATTCGCAACTCTCGAGGCATATGGGCTCGACGCTTCATACATCAATGATTACGGAAGCGCCGTCGCCAGCGCTGCTGGAGAATCCATTCGCTCGGTTATCAATGACGTCTATCCCGAGCCGGACAACCTCGTGTTCGCCATCATCGGTGACGCCGATCAAATTCGCGAACAGCTCACCAGGTACGGCGATGTCACAGAAATGCCGATCACGGATCCACGCTTTCATCCCTAGCGGCGCGCGGCACCGTCCTATTTGCCGATGCAAAACTCCGAAAAAATCATTCCCAGGAGGTCGTCGGATGACGTCGCGCCCGTGATTTCGCCGAGCACCTGGTGCGCGAGGCGCAGCTCTTCGGCAAATACCTCGCCGGCTCGCTGTTCCGCCAGTGCCGCGCGCCCGGCGTCGAAATGCTCACGAGCTCGCCTGAGTGCGTCGACGTGCCGTCGCCGCGCCGTGATCGTCTGTTCGCCTAAATCTTTGTAGCCCGCCAGATCCCGCAGCTGGTTTCGCAGCGCGTCGATGCCCTCACCGGTCTTGGCCGACAATCGAACGACACGTTCGTCTTCAGGGTCGACGCCGGCGCTCTCGCCGGTCAAGTCAATCTTGTTCCTGACGGTGATGATCGGTATGTCAACGGGCAGCTCGTCATCACTTTCCATACCGGCTGGTTCTGTCGCATCCAGTATCCAAAGTGCCGCATCGGCGCTCTGCAGCATCTCGTGCGCCCGGCGGATGCCCTCCTTTTCGATGCGGTCCGGATTCTCGCGCAAGCCGGCCGTGTCGACGAGCTCAACTGCCAAACCATCGATGTTGATCTGCTCTCGCAAAATGTCCCGGGTGGTTCCGGCGACCTCGGTCACGATCGCGGTCTCTTCGCCGCTCAGGCAGTTCATCAAGCTCGACTTGCCGGCATTCGGCTTACCGGCGATGACGACCCGATAGCCGTCGCGCAGCACTCGGCCTACCTTCACCTGCTCGAACAGTTTGCCGAATGCATCGCTGCATACGTCGGTCGCATCGTGCAGTTGTTGATCGGACAAGAAGTCGGTCTCTTCTTCAGGAAAATCGATCGCGGCCTCAACATACAAGCGCAGGCGCGTGACTTCCGCTGCTAGCTGTTCGACCGCGCCGGAAAATGCGCCTGACAAAGACCGTAGCGCCGCTCGCGCCGCTTGCTCGGTCCCGCTGCTGATCAGGTCAGCCACCGCCTCCGCCTGTAGCAGGTCCAGCTTGTCGTTTAGAAACGCACGTTTTGTGAATTCGCCCGGCGCAGCGATGCGCGCGCCGCAAGCAACTGCAGCATCGACCAGCAGCGATATGACCACGGGCCCGCCGTGCCCGTGCAGCTCAACGACGGGCTCGCCCGTGAACGAGGCAGGGCCTGGAAAATACAGCACGAGGCCGCTATCAATTGCGTTCCCCGCAGCGTCCTGGAATGTGCGATGACTGGCGGTGCGCGGTTCCGGCAGGTCGCCGGCCATCCGGATTGCAATGTCCGCTGCTTGTGGCCCGGAAATCCGCACGATGCCGATGCCGCCGGTTCCCGGCGGCGTTGCGGCCGCGACAATCGTGTCAGCGTGCTCTGTCATGTGCCAAAAACTATGCCTTCTTGGTCTTCTTGCCGCCCTTCTCTTGTTTGCTTTCTGCCTCGACGACTTTATTGATCTTCCATTGCTGCGCAATGGACAACAGCGTGTTCGTCACCCAGTACAACACGAGTCCGGATGGGAAGAATGCGAAGAACACGGTGAAAATAATCGGCATGATCTGCATCACTTTGACCTGCACCGGGTCACCGACCTGCGGGTTCAGCTTCTGCTGGAAGAACATCGCCGCGCCCATGATCAACGGCAGGATGAAAAACGGATCCCTGGTCGACAAATCGGTGAGCCACAGCACGAACGGCGCCTGGCGCATCTCTACGCTCTCTAGCAATACCCAGTAAAACGCGAGAAAGAACGGCATCTGAATCAGAATTGGCAGGCAGCCCGCTGCCGGATTGACCTTCTCCCGCTTGTAAAGCTCCATCATTGCCTGGCTTTGTGCCTGCTTGTCATCCTTGTAACGCTCTTGCATCGCCTTGATGCGGGGCTGCAGGTTACGCATTTTCGCCATCGAGCGACCGCTGGATTCGGTGAGCTTATAAAACGCCAGCTTGATCAGTGCCGTCACGGCGATAATTGCGACACCCCAATTGCCGAACAAATCAAACGCTTTGCTCAACAACCAGAAAAGAGGTTGGGAAATAATTGTCAGCAAGCCGTAATCGACAGTCAGCTTCAGGCTCTTGTCGATCTCTTCGAGTTGTGACTGCAGTTTCGGTCCGACAAAAACTGTGGTGGAAAATATCTGGCTCGTGCCGGGCTCGACCGTGCGCGGGGAACCAATCGCGCTCGCGACTGACCGATCGCCTCGCGCCGACACGCTGAATCGTTGTTTCGTATCCGGCTCAGGAACGACGGCAGTAACGAAGTGGTGCTGAATGGTGCCGAGCCAGCCGCGCTCCGAACTGAAGCTTCGCGCTCCGTCGTCGACCAGGTCGTCGCGCGTAAGCTTCTCTGATTTTTCGCCGTCGTAAACGATCGGCCCGTTAAAGGAATACGAGTCGACGTCGAACATCGAGCGTTCCTGGCTCGCGAGGTAGCGTTGAATCTGCACGTACTCGGCACCGCGCCAAGCCGCGCCACTATTGTTAATCACTGTTTGCTCGAGGCCAATCGTGTAGCTGCCGCGAGTCAATCGATATCGTTTCTCGACCGTAATGCCATTTCCATCCGTCCACGTCAGCGGCACAACGATCTCGTCTGCGCCGTCGAGGTCGTAGCTCTCTCGAGCTCCCGAGAACATCGCGAGATGATTGGCCTCCGCCCCTTCGGCGCTGCCTCGCAGCCCGGATTGAATAAGTGATATCCGGGCTGGATCCGTGGTGAGCAATTCAACGAGCTCGCTTGGGCGATCTTTTGCCACCGGATAATTCAGCAGCCTTGCGCCTGTCAGCGTGCCGCCCTGCGTGCTGATCGTCACGTCAAGAACGTCGGTACGCACCTGGATTGTTGCCGCGCCGGCCGGTGCGCTCGTGGTTGGCATGTCGGCCACGGGCTCGACGCTGGGCGCGTCGATTACCTCGCCGATTGCCTCGCCGGAATCCAGGAGCTCCGGCAGAGCCCCCTCTGACGCTTGCTCGCCAGGCGCCTCATTTACGCTTTGCACAGGCACCGACTGCGGCCCATAGTCCAACATCCAGGCCTGGTAGGTCATCCATGCCGTCAGCCCAAAGATGGCCCATATCAGCAGTCGTTGATTATCCATTCTTTCCCTGTTCATGCGCGCCCTGATCCGCCCTGGTTTTCTCGCACTTCTGCCAATGGCCGTGGAGGCTATCAAATAATTGCCGGTTGTTGCCGGTTCGCGCGGCGGGCTGGTTAATGACTATGATGTCAAGGCCCGCCAACATTGCCTGGTTCAGTCGAAACGACTCCCTGACAATCCGCTTGATTCTGTTTCTCGTTGTTGCCGCCCGACAATGCTTCTTGGAGATTGCCAAACCGAGGCGCGCGGCCTCTTTGCTATTCTCCCGGCACAGCACGGTAAACCATTTGTCCCGGCTGCGCGTCGCTTTTTTGAATACGCGCTCGTATGCCGCAGCATCGAGCAAGCGGTTGTCTTTGTGAAACCGATATGGCGAGCTGCCGATCAATTCTGGATGTTTGTTCGCCGTCGTAGTGGCCGCCCGGGCGCCGTGAGTTGGCTTACGGCGTCAGCTGGGCGCGGCCCTTGGCGCGGCGCCGCTTGAGAACCAGGCGTCCGGCTTTCGTAGCCATGCGGGCGCGAAAGCCGTGTGTCCGTGCGCGCTTTATTTTGCTTGGCTGGTAGGTGCGTTTCATTGGTCCGGTGCCTGCAGTTCGGAGGGCCGGTTTCGGCGCTCTTTTTGGGAGGGCGGCAAGGGTACGCAGATGCCCAGACAGTGTCAATAGACGCATATGGCGGTGCCCCAGCAGACGGTATAGACTGCCCGGTCCACACCCGTAAACCATACTAATAACGATTTTGGGGAACCTTTTGCCGGCCGAGATGACGCTATGGACCCGCTGCATCCGCGACCTGCAGGCGGAAATTCCCGAGCAGCAGTTCAATACCTGGATCCGGCCACTGCAAGCCGTCGAAGACGGCGGCGTATTGCGCCTGCTTGCGCCCAATCGCTTCGTCGTTGACTGGCTGCAAGAACATTACATAGAGCGCATTCTGGAAATCGTCGGCGACACCGGTGTCGCTGCTGAAGTTGTTGTGGAAGTTGGCTCGCGTCAACCAGCGGTTGCGGCGCCGCCGACTAGCGCCGCACGCCCCGCTCCGGTGCGCCAGGCGCTTCCCGCAGCACTCGAATCGCGCCTGAGCCCGAGCTTTGTTTTCGAGACTTTCGTTGAAGGGCAAGAGCAATCAACTGGCGCGGGCCGCCGCCACCCAGGTTGCTGAGAATCCTGGCACGTCGTACAACCCGCTCTTCATTTACGGCGGCGTTGGGCTCGGCAAGACGCACCTGATGCATGCGGTTGGAAACGCCATGCTCGAGCGCAAACCGACCGCCAGAGTCGCCTATGTGCACTCCGAGCGCTTCGTTGGCGACATGGTTCGCGGTTTGCAGCACAACACAATTTCCGAATTCAAGCGAACGTATCGTTCACTTGATGCCTTACTTATTGACGACATTCAGTTTTTTGCCGGCAAGGAGCGCTCGCAAGAGGAGTTTTTTCACACCTTTAATGCGCTCCTCGAAGGCCACCGGCAGATTGTGTTGACCTGTGACCGCTACCCGAAAGAAGTTAATGGCCTCGAAGAGCGCCTCAAATCCAGGTTCGGCTGGGGATTAACTGTTGCCATCGAACCACCGGAACTGGAAACATCGGTGGCGATCCTGATGAGCAAAGGCCAAGCCGAAGGCGTCGAGTTGCCCGAGGAGGTTGCATTTTTTATTGCCAAACGAATTCGCTCAAATGTTCGCGAGCTGGAGGGTGCGCTGCGGCGTGTTATTGCGAACTCGCGATTTACAGGACAACCGATTAGCCTGGAGTTCGCCAAAGAAGCGTTGCGTGACCTGCTCGCTTTGCAAGCACGATTGGTGTCCATTGAAAACATCCAGAAAACTGTCGCCGACTACTTTAAGATTCGCGTCGGCGATTTATTATCGAAACGACGTAGTCGTTCTATCGCCAGGCCACGACAGTTTGCAATGACGCTAGCCAAGGAACTAACAAATCACAGTTTGCCGGAAATCGGCGATGCGTTCGGTGGTAGAGACCACACCACGGTTTTGCACGGTTGTCGCCGAATCGCGGAGCTGCGCCAATCTGATGAGCGAATCGATAATGATTATTTGAATTTATTAAGAACGTTGACAGGATAATGTGGATAACACGTGGAAAACTGGTGAGAGTAATTTTATCCACAGCCTATTCACAGCTCAGTGACATTTAATGCACTCGGTTATCTTGCAAAATATGTATGTTAACTAACTGATTTTAAAAGAGATTTATATTTTATCCACAGGACCTATGGCCCTTAATAATAATAATAATCTAATAATTTCCAATATCTATTAACAGGCGGAACACATGAAACTAAGAGCTGCTCGCGACGTCCTTTTGAAGCCTTTACAGGCTGTCATTGGTGTTGTCGAAAGACGGCAAACGATGCCAATATTATCTAACGTGCTGCTTGTGGCACGCGAGGGAGAGCTGCTGGTTACGGCCACAGATCTTGAAGTTGAGCTTGTCGCGAGCGCCGAAGTCGCCGTTGAGACCGGTGGGGAAATTACGGTATCAGGACGGAAGTTGCTGGATATTTGCAAAGCGCTGCCTGATGGATCGGATATCGATATTAGTTTGTCGGGGGAAAAACTCGTCGTTCGATCCGGGCGCAGTAAATTTAGTCTTGTGACGCTGCCAGCGGCCGAGTTTCCGAGCGTTGAGGATATTAAAGCGGGCAAACGATCGAAGTTTCCCAGGAAGTGCTGGGGCGACTGATCGAAAAGACACATTTTTCAATGGCGCAGCAGGACGTGCGTTACTACCTCAATGGCATGTTGCTGGAAACCGGAGGAAAACACCTTCGTGCGGTGGCGACGGATGGCATCGACTAGCGCTGTATGAAGCAGAAATTGAAGGGCGGCGCTTGATGAGCAACAGGTTATTGTTCCTCGCAAGGGCGTGCTCGAGCTGCAACGGCTTCTGGATGGCGAGGGAACCCTGAATGTCGAGCTTGGCGCCAACCATGTGCGCATTCAGCTGAAAGGTATTCGCTTCACGTCGAAGCTCATCGATGGGCGGTTTCCTGAGTACGATCGGGTTATCCCGAAGGAATCGAGCAACGAGCTTAAGGCCGACAAGGCCTCATTGCGCAGCGCACTGCAACGCACCGCAATTCTGTCGAATGAGAAATATCGGGGCATTCGCTTGATAATCCGCGATAGCGGTGTCGTCATTCAGGCGCACAATCCCGAGCAGGAAGAAGCCGAAGAGGAACTCGAGGTTGCCTATAGTGGGGAGGACATCGAGATCGGCTTTAACGTGAATTACCTGTTGGATGCCTTGGGCGCAGTCGAGGGCGACGAGGTGACGCTGTCGGTACTCGACAGCAATTCCAGCTGCCTGATACGCCAGCCTGGCAGCGACGAGGGCAAGTTCGTTGTGATGCCCATGCGGCTCTGACGCACGAGCGGAAAGCGGTGCCGCTTTCGCATTTTACGGCACGCAACTTCCGCTGCCTGGAGAGCATCGAGCTCGACCCGGACCCAAACTACAACCTTATTTTCGGGCGCAATGCTTCCGGCAAGACCAGCGTGGTCGAGGCGATCGCATACCTAGGCCGCGGCAAGTCCTTTCGCGGCGCGACGACGGGCGACCTGATACAGCACGGGGCAGAGGAATTTGTGCTGTTCGGGCTGGTCGAAGCCGGCGAACGGGCCGCCAAAGTGGGGGTCCGCAACAGTCACGAGGGTCTTGAAACCCGAATTGACGGCGAGAAAGATGGCGGCGCGGCGGCGCTTGCAGCAGCGCTGCCATTGCAAATCATTGACCCGGATGTGCACGAGCTCGTCGCAGGGCCGCCGGACCAACGGCGACGCTACCTCGACTGGATCGCGTTCCACGTGGAACATGAGTTCCTCGGCACCTGGCGCCGTTTCCGGCGCACGCTGAAACAACGCAATGCCGCGCTTCGAAGCGGGGCGGCGGCCGCGAGCCTCGAGGGTTGGAATGCGGAGTTCGCAGAGCTCGCGGCACAGGTCGACCGGGCCCGACGCTCGGCGCTAGCGGCGGTGATTGGCGGCCTCGAGGAGGCCGGCCAGGATTTGCTGGGGCACAAGATGGGCTTCGAGTATCGCCCCGGATGGAACGAGGACAAGGGGCTGTTGCGAGCGCTGGAGGAGAGTACGGAGCGTGACCGGCAACAAGGCAGCACCCAATACGGGCCGCACCGCGCGGACCTTAAGCTGAGCTACGACGATCGACGGGCACACAAGCTCGTGTCCCGCGGACAACAAAAACTGCTGGCCTGTGCGATGGTCCTCGCCGCGACGCAGACGGCACAGAAGGCGCTGCAGCGGCCGTTGTTGCTGCTGCTTGATGATCCCAGCGCCGAGCTTGATAGCGATGCGCTGGGCCGATTGATGCAGCGGGTTGTCGATCTTGGCAGCCAGGTGATCGCGACCAGCCTGGTGCCTGATGTGCTGCTTTTTCCCGAAGCGGGCAGGGTGTTTCACGTGGAACACGGGACCCTCAAGCAGGCCAAATCAGGGCCAAGCTAGCGGCCTGCTTTTTTGGCCGCGATTAGTCGCATAATTCCTTAATAAATAAGGCTTTGAGGGTACTTTAGGCGCACCGCTTTGGTACAATGGTCCGGTTGTCTTCAGGGAACACAGAATGGCCGACGAAAGCGAATATACTTCCAGTAATATCAAGGTCTTAAAGGGCCTCGAGGCCGTCCGAAAACGACCGGGCATGTACATTGGCGACACCGATGATGGCACCGGCCTCCACCACATGGTTTTCGAGGTCGTCGACAATTCGATCGACGAGGCGTTGGCGGGGTTTTGCAGCGGCATTACGGTGACGATACACGCCGACGAGTCGGTGACGGTCAGCGATGATGGGCGCGGCATTCCGGTCGACCTGCACCCCGACGAGGGGCGCTCGGCGGCGGAGGTCATCATGACCGTGCTGCACGCGGGCGGCAAATTCGACGATAATTCCTACAAGGTTTCCGGCGGACTGCATGGCGTCGGCGTGTCGGTGGTCAATGCACTGTCGGAACATCTCGTGCTGACCATTCACCGCGAGGGCAAGATCCACCAACAGGAATACGAATACGGGGAGCCAAAAGCGCCGATCAGCGTCGTGGGCGACAGTGAGCGAACGGGCACGACGATTCGATTCAAGCCCAGCAGCAAAACGTTTACGAACATCGAATTTCACTTCGATATCCTGGCGCAGCGACTTCGCGAGCTGTCGTTCCTTAATTCGGGCGTGCGCATCCGCCTGGTCGACGAGCGCGTGGAGCGGGAGGACATATTTGAGTACGAAGGCGGCATCAAGGCGTTCGTCGAGCACCTCAACCGCAACAAGACGCCAATCCACAACAACGTGTTCTATTTTTCGATCATGCAGGATGACGTCGGCGTCGAGGCCGCGCTGCAGTGGAACGACGGCTACCAGGAAAACATGTTCTGCTACACGAATAATATTCCGCAGCGCGATGGCGGCACGCACCTGTCCGGTTTTCGCACGGCACTGACGCGGACGCTGAACACGTATATCGAAAAAGAGCTGAGCGCGAAGAGGGACAAGTTCACCCCAACGGGGGACGATGCCCGCGAGGGGCTAACGGCGGTCCTGTCCATCAAGGTACCGGACCCGAAGTTCTCGTCTCAGACCAAGGACAAATTAGTTTCATCTGAAATTAAAGGCATTGTTGAGCAGGCTGTAGGCGGGCGCCTGCACGATTTCTTGCTGGAGCATCCGGCTGAAGCCAAGACGATTGTCTCGAAGATCGTCGATGCCGCGCGCGCGCGGGAAGCGGCCCGCAAGGCGCGCGAGATGACCCGCCGCAAAGGCGCGCTCGACATCGCCGGCCTGCCCGGGAAACTGGCCGACTGTCAGGAAAAGGATCCGGCGCTGTCCGAGATATTCCTGGTCGAGGGTGACTCCGCCGGTGGTTCTGCGAAACAGGGACGCGACCGACGAACCCAGGCGATCCTGCCGCTCAAAGGCAAAATCCTAAACGTTGAGAAAGCGCGCTTCGACAAAATGCTTGCGTCCGTCGAGGTTGGCACGCTCATCACCGCGCTCGGCTGCGGCATCGGCCGTGATGACTTCGACGCCGACAAATTGCGCTATCACCGCATCATTATCATGACCGACGCCGATGTTGATGGCTCGCACATACGAACCTTGTTGCTGACATTTTTCTATCGGCAGATGCCGGAACTGATCGAGCGCGGCCACGTGTACATCGCGCAACCGCCGCTATACAAAATCAAACGAGGCAAGCAAGAGGTTTACGTTAAGGACGACGGCGAACTTAACGCGTACTTGCTGAACGCGGCGCTCGACGATGCGGCGCTGTATGTCAACAAAGAGGCGCCGGCATTATCCGGCGCCGCACTCGAGACGCTTGCCAAAGAGCACGTCGCAGTCGAAAGCATAATCGCGCGCCTGGCTGGCCGTTATGATGAGGCGGTATTGCGGACGATCAGCACGCTGCCCGAAGTGAACACCGATCTCAGCGAGGGGCTGGACCAGCTTGTCGCGTGGACCGAACAGCTGTCTGTGGCATTGCCAAAGAGCAGCGGTGATCGGGCGAGCAGCAACAACGGCGGCACGTACTCGGCCGAACTTGACCGCGGCGACGAGGATGGCGAAGGCGTGCGCATTGGCATCACGCGGGTACAGCACGGGGTCAGCGCGACCCGGTTTTTGCCGCGCGAATTTTTCGACACGAACGAATACCGACTCATCATGGAGCTGAGCGCGAAACTGAGTAACTTGCTTGACGACGGCGCTTATGTGCAACGCGGCGAGCGCACTGCCAACGTCAGCTCCTTCGCCGAGACTGTTGACTGGCTGATGGCCGAGGCGCGGCGCGGCCAATCTATTCAGCGCTACAAAGGGCTGGGCGAAATGAATCCGGACCAACTCTGGGATACAACCGTTAATCCGGAAACGCGTCGCCTGTTGCAAGTGAAAATCGAAGATGCGGTCAAGGCCGATGAAATCTTCACGACATTGATGGGCGACCAGGTAGAGCCGCGCCGCGAATTCATTGAGAAAAACGCGCTTACGGTCGCCAACCTCGATATCTAGCAACAACGGCAGTCATAACAATAATGTCGACGCGCCGGCTGATACACACGG
>PVMK01137386.1_pt1 | contig 12025 bp, 10 predicted proteins | sample 1853481 | NCBI WGS metagenome assembly PVMK01 (sample SAMN08533507, study PRJNA380276) | Marine sediment metagenome, whole genome shotgun sequencing project. | reverse complement strand
GGCCGGGAAACGAATGACCCTGGTGGCAATCCATTCGCTGCGGGCGAATAATTCCAGCATGCGGTCGAGGGCGGGCACATGCTGAACCAGCAGCACCAGGTAGGCGCTGCGCCGGCAGACGGCCAGCACCAGGTCGAAAATCCGGTCCAGGGTTTTCTCATCCAGTGGCTGGCGGTCGATACGGTCCAGCAATAATGGCATGAAGCGGTCCAGCCGGCGGCGGGCGCGATGGCTCAGTACAAAACGGTCGAGCCGGCGCAGAAAAACCGCCATTGGACCGCTCACTGCTTCGACGCTTTCCGGGTCGATACCTTGCCGGTCGGCTTGTAGATTGCGCCACTCTCTGACCCATCGGTCGTCTTCTTTCAGGGTGGGCTGGGAAGGAAAAATTGCCTCGAACCGTTCAGAGACCTGCTGCCGGATACCGGACAAATGCCTGGCGAGAGCCTCAGGGCTTTCCTCACCCATGCCCTGTGTGATCCGTTCGAGGTCCTCACCGGGCGGTAAACGATGGGTCTGCTGGTCACGCAGGGCCTGTATCCTGTTTTCCAGACGGCGCAGGTAAACGTAGTCCTGGCGCACTTCGATCACCGCTTCGGGGCTCATTAATCCCAGCGCCGCGATCTGTTCCAGCGCCCGGTCGAGTGACGGGGTTTGCAGGCTGGTCTCCCTGCCGCCGCGAAGGATTTGGAAACACTGGGCCAGGAACTCGATTTCGCGGATGCGCCGGGCCCCCGCTTGATGTCGTCCAGGCGGTCTTTGCGCCGTGCATCCTCATGTACATTGGCGTGCATTTCCTGCAGGGCTTCCACTGAGCCAAAATCAATGTAGCGGCGGTAGATGAACGGTCGCAGGTTTTCCAACAGTTGCGCCCCCGCAGCCAGATCGCCGGCAACCGGCCTCGCTTTAACCAACGCGTAGCGCTCCCAATCACGCCCTTCGCGCTGATAGTACTGCTCCATGGCTGCGATGCTGGAAGTCAGTGGGCCTGAGTCACCAAATGGCCGCAGTCGCGTATCCACACGGAAACAGAACCCATCCCCGGTCACCTCGGCGAGGCTGGCAATCACTGCGCGGGCCAGGCGGGTGAAGTACTGGTCATTGGCAAGGTTTCGGCGGCCATCGCATTCACCGGTTTGCGGGTAACAGAACATCACGTCGATGTCCGAGGACAAGTTGAGCTCACCCCCACCAAATTTTCCCATACCGATGACGAACATTCGCTGCTCACTGCCGTCCTCGGCCCGGGGTGTGCCATATTTTTCCTGCAGACGCTGGCTATGCTTGTCAATTGCGGCTTGCAGGCAGACCTCCGCCAGATTGGTGAGGTCAGAAAACGTTTCAGCCAGTGTCGCCAGTCCACACAGGTCACGCCAGATAATGCGCAGCATTTGGTGGTTGCGGAAGCGTCTCAGGCCGGCATCCAGCCCGGCTTCCGTGATTAAAGCTTCCAGCGCTTGCGCTTCGGGTGGTTGGTGCTGGTCAAGCCCTTCCGCCCATTCCGGGTAACGGTCCAGCACGCTGTCGGCAAAATAGCTGCAATAACACACATGCGCCTCGCGGTCCTGGGGCACAATTTCGACCAACGGTGCGTCGATCCGACCGGATAGTGCAGTGGACGGGGAAACAGATGGGGAATCAGCGGCTGGCATGACCGGATTATAAGGTGATCTGCAGCATCAATCCTTTAAGATAAGCAGATGTTTTAAACCAAGGAGTAATTTATGCAGCAAGTAACAATTCAAAAAGTCGGCTGGCAAGGCGTCAGCTTTGGTTCAGCCCTGGCCATGGCGGTATCGTTCAATGTGAACCATTCCCTGGGCTGGGCGATACTTCATGGGCTGTTTTCGTGGTTTTACGTGATTTATTTCGCTATTTTTAAGTGACAAACAGTAATGCTACCGTTTTCATGGGTATGAACAGTCTGGCTCGTCCGTTGTGGCGAAACAAAAATTCAAATCCAAATTTTTGATAAAAGTGTTCGGCCTTGTCGTTCAGGCAATCGACAATAACGGCGTAGGCTCTCATTTGAGAATTAACGCTCCAAAGGTGCTCCAGAGCTTTTATCAAGGTAATTTTTCCCAAGCCCTGGGACTGAAAAGCAGCATCAACAGCCAATTGTGCCAAAAGAAAGACAGGCACCGGGTATTGCGGTAGCTTTTTTGCAAGGCCCCTGGGTAATGATTGTCGTTTTATTGAGCCAGCTGCAATCGTATAAAAGGAACAGATGGAAAATTTGCCGTTTGGTTGAGGTGTAACAGCAGGAAGAAGCAAAGTTCTGCTGATACCCGCGGCCATATGTTTGGCGGCGCGAGTCTTGATGAATTCGTTTAACTCTGGTTCACCACAATCGAATGAAGGTCTGTCGTGAAGCGTCCCGTCCAGTTCCACAAATTCACTTGACCAACTCACCTAATGCCAGACTCTTTTGTGAGATTCGCAGCATCAAGCAAGGCTTGATTCGGTCTTTTGGTTTTTTCGCAAGCAATCATAAAACGATCGAAAATATCTTCCTCGATGATCATGCTTTCATGTTCGGAAATAACCTGGGTTGCATTCTCATCCATCAGCCTGACCACATACTCGGTGAGACTCTTCATGCCCAGCAAAGCCGAAGCTTTTTCAGCTTTGGCTTTCACCTTTTCATCCAGCCTCATGTCAAAGCGGGTAGTAGTCATTAGCTTTTCCCTTGTGTCATGTACGGAAATATTCCGTACGAAACTGAAATGTAAACTCAATGGGCACCGAAGTCAATATGTACGGAAATAGACCGTACAAATTCAGCACAAACAGTTTCACTGAATGTTAATTGAAATTCAGCAACTCTCTGCTTAATTACCTTACCATCCTCTTTCTTTTTTTCTGTAGGAAAATTGATTAAAGATGGGTATCAACCTCTTTTGCCGTTCAATGAGGAAGGCTGGCCCAACGAGCAGTGATCGACGCTGATACACTTGCACCTTTGCCAAGGTCGAGGAACATAAATCGTGCGCCAGTTTTTTCTGTTTACCATCATTCTGTTTTCACTTTCTGCCTGCCAGGATGGAGAGAAAAAGGCGGACTATGACCCCGCGCATGACTATTTTTCCTTCGCCAACAGCGACCAGTTTGTGACCCGTCACCTGGAACTGGACCTGAAGGTGGATTTTGACCTGCAGACACTGGCCGGTTACGCCATTCTCCACATGAAACGACTGGATCCTGGTGCAAAGACCATCGTGTTGGACGGCAGGGGACTTCAGATCAGTGGTATCCAGATTTCTGCGGGTGGAATGGAGGCAAAACCGGCCACTTTTGATGTGGGTGAAGCAGATTCAGTTAAAGGGGAGGCCATTCAGATTCACCTGCCTGCTGGTTTCCAGGATGAATCAGGATTCCTGGTCAAAATTGAATACCAGACCGGACCGGATGCCTCAGCGCTCATGTGGTTGCCGCCGGGACTTACGGCAGGTGGAAAATATCCCTTTTTATTCACCCAATCGCAGTCGATCCATGCCCGTAGCTGGGTACCGTTGCAGGATACTCCGGGTGTTCGATTCACTTATGAGGCAACAATCCATACACCAACGGAATTGTTGGCCCTGATGAGCGCGGACAACGATCCACTGGCCGTGAGAAGCGGTGAATATCATTTCTCCATGCCGCAGCCCATCCCCTCCTACCTGCTGGCTCTGGCGGTGGGCAATATATTTTTTGAACCTATTGGCGAGGATACTGGCGTATACGCGGAACCGGAGATATTACAGGATGCCGCCTGGGAGTTTGGCGACACTCAGGACATGCTGGATGCGGCGGAAGCCCTTTACGGTCCGTACCAGTGGGGCCGTTATGACCTGCTGATCCTGCCGCCCAGTTTCCCCTATGGCGGGATGGAAAATCCACGCCTGTCCTTTATCACGCCCAGCGTTATCGCCGGTGACCGCAGCCTGGTTTCCATGATCGCCCATGAACTGGCGCACTCCTGGTCAGGCAACCTGGTAAGCAACGCCACCTGGCGGGATATCTGGCTGAATGAGGGAACGACTTCCTACCTGGACGCCCGCTTGATGGAGGAGTTGTATGGCAAAGAGCGGGCCGACGAGGAGAGGTTGCTGACTTACCAGGGCCTGCTTGAAGGATTGGAGACCGTTCAGGCGGAAATGCAGCATTTGGCGCCGGTATTCCAATTCGAAGACCCGGACGTTGGCCAGGACGGACTGGAGTACTCGAAAGGCCAGTTGATGCTGGAAACGCTGGAAGCGACATTCGGCCGGAACACATTCGATGAGTACCTGGCCGGGTATTTCGAGCATTTCAGATTCCAGGCCATCAACAGTGAGCAATTCCTCGATTACATTGATACTCATCTGTTGCAGAAATTTCCGGGGCGTTATTCACGGGCGCAGGTTGAGCAGTGGTTATACCAACCGGGCATTCCCGATGGCGCAGCGGTTCCCTCATCGAGGAGCCTGGAAGAAGCTGCCAGCATGGCCTTTACCTGGTCCAGTGGTGAGCGGCCGGTAGATGATTTGCCGGTAGCAGACTGGAGTCCCCAGGCGATGGTCGCTTTCATCAAAGCACTTCCCGCTGACCTGTCAGAAGACCAACTGCGGGAACTCGATCAGACGCTGGGCTTGAGTACGGCCAGGAATTCAGAAATTGCCCGGACGTGGTTTATCCAGGCTGCCGCCAGAAACTACCGTCCGGCTTATGACGAAATGCGTTCCTATCTGAACCGGTACGGACGTACCCGGTTAGTGAAACCTGTATACCAGGCTCTGGTCGATAACGGTGAAGACCGTGCGTTGGCCCAGTCACTTTTTGCAGAGGCCCGCGTCGGCTATCACCCGTTAACCATTGCAGCAATCTCGCCGCTGTTGCAAGGCGCGCCAGATTAACCTTGAGAGGTCACACCGTCATGAAAGTCGAACTTTCGATTACAGATGCACAAACCATAAGCGAATACGAAGAAAATGGTGTTTGCGTGGTGCGAAATGTCCTTGACCCGGAGTGGATTGCCCGCATGGGTGAAGCCACCGACCGCATCCTGGCAAACCCCGGTCCCGGCAGTATGGAGTACACCCCGGATGGGAAAACCGGGCGCTATTATGGGGATTTTTTCATCTGGCGCCGGGACCCGGATTTCAATGAATTCATGCGTTCTTCCCCGCTGCCCCGGCTGGCAGCGGAATTCATGCAGGCGGAAGAACTCCGTTTTTTCTATGACCAGCTGCTGGTGAAAGAACCCCGGACTGCAGAACACACCCCGCTTCACCAGGACTTGCCCTACTGGCCCATTCGCGGCAGCCAGATTATTTCCATCTGGGCTGGTTTCGATCCGGTCACCGAGGAAGCCGGAGCAGTGCAATACATCAAAGGTTCACATAAATGGGGTAAGTTCTATGCACCGGCGACCTTTGGCTCCGGTTCGCATTTCGCCGATATTTACCGCGAAGCCGGACTTGAGGAGATGCCGGATCCTGACCGGCTGATCAGTGAAAATGAAATGTTGTTTTGGGACCTGGCGCCAGGTGACGTGGTCGTGCATCATCCGCTGACCCTGCATTTTGCGCCCGGGAACCTCACCGCCACGGGACGCCGGCGGGGCCTGGCCTTGCGTTACATCGGAGAAGATGTCACCTGGGACAACCGCCCGGGGACCTTCATCACGAATCCGAACCTCGCAAAAACCCTGCCGCCAATGAATCTTACTGACGGCGAGTCTTTACACGGAGAGCTTTTCCCCATTATCTGGAAACGTGCTGGCTGAAGACTGGTTTTACTTATTTCGCTGCCGGTGATCCTGATCGTATTTCATCAATTATAATGAACTGCAAAGGGTGTGAGTCCCGAATCTCGCGGAGATTGATCACTTGAGTCCCGTTACCAGTACCCAATTACTACAGGAATTGCAGAAAACCTTGCCCCGAAGAATCCTGCTGGATTCGGAAGAGGCCATGCGCCCATTTGAGTGCGATGGTCTGTCGGTATACCGGCAGTTGCCATTGCTGGTTGCACTGCCGGAAGAAACGAGCCAGGTCCGGCAGATTCTCGTGACCTGCTACCGTCTCGGGGTTCCGGTGGTCACACGCGGCGCCGGCACAGGATTATCCGGTGGCGCATTACCCATTGAGCAGGGCCTGCTGCTGGTACTGACAAAACTGAACCGGATTCTCGACATCGACCTGCTGAACCGGACGGCCCGGCTGCAACCGGGCGTGCGCAATCTTGCGATCAGCGAGGCGGTTGCCATTCATGGACTTTACTACGCTCCCGACCCCTCTTCCCAGATTGCCTGCAGCATTGGCGGCAACGTGGCTGAGAATTCCGGCGGTGTTCACTGCCTCAAATATGGCCTGACCGTACACAACGTGATGGAAGTCCGCATGCTGACGGTAGAAGGCGAGGAATTGGTGCTCGGAGGCGAGGCGCTCGATGCGCCCGGATATGATTTGCTTGCGCTGGTCAACGGCTCGGAGGGAATGCTCGGTGTGATCACCGAAGTCCTGGTACGTCTTCTGCCACGTCCTGAAACCGCCCAGGTGGTGCTTGCGGGTTTTGACAGTATCGAGCAAGCCGCAGCCACAGTCGGCGCCATAATAGGCGCCGGGATTATCCCGGCCGGACTGGAAATGATGGACCGCTTGTCCGTCGAGGCTGTCGAGGCCTTCAACTCACCGGGATATCCGCGCGACGCTGAGGCCGTTCTGCTGTGTGAACTGGACGGAGGCGAAGCCGAAGTTGCTGAACAGATGGTCATCGTACGGAATATCCTGGAGACTCAACAGGCGACATCGGTGGCCGTGTCAGTCAACGAGGCCGAACGGTTACGACTGTGGCAGGGGCGCAAGAACGCTTTTCCCGCAGTAGGCCGGATCCGGCCGGACTATTACTGCATGGACGGCACCATCCCGCGCCGCGAACTGCCCCGTGTCCTGGCAAAAATCAGTGAAGCCTCTGATCGATATGGCCTCCTCGTCGCCAACGTTTTTCATGCCGGGGACGGCAATCTGCACCCCCTGATCCTGTATGACGCCAACCGTGAAGGCGAACTGGAACAGGCCGAGAACCTTGGCGCTGAAATTCTGAGTATGTGCATTGCGGCAGGAGGTACCGTGACCGGTGAGCACGGTGTCGGCATGGAGAAAATCGACTCGATGTGTGAGCAGTTCACGCCAGCCGAACTGGAACAGTTTCACGCAATAAAGAGTGCCTTCGATCCGGTTGGCTTACTCAATCCCGGTAAAGCTGTACCCACGCTGCACCGCTGCGCCGAACTGGGCGCCATGCACGTGCACAAGGGCAAGCTCCCTTTTCCCGATATACCGAGGTTCTGAGCCGTGGACCAGCAGGATTCGATCGTTGGCAAAGTCAAAGTCGCCCTCGAGGACCGCAGGCCGTTGGCCATCCACGGCGGCAACAGCAAGGCATTCTATGGATACCCCGCGCAGGGTGATTCATTGGATGTCTCGGGACACAGCGGCATTGTCGAATACGACCCCGGTGAACTGGTCATCACCTGCCGTGCGGGAAGCTTGCTGGCCGATATTCGTTCTGCCTTGAGGGAAAACGGACAGCATTTGCCGTTCGAGCCTCCGGCCTTTGGTGAGCGGGCCACGATCGGCGGCACTGTTGCCTGCGGTTTTTCGGGTCCGCGGCGTCCATGGTCCGGCAGTCTGCGCGACTACCTGCTCGGGGTGAAGCTGGTGAATGGTTCCGGCGTGGTTGTTCAATATGGCGGCCAGGTGATGAAAAACGTCGCGGGTTATGACGTGTCACGCCTCGTTGCCGGCTCAATGGGTACGCTGGGCGTGGTGCTGGAAGTTTCGTTTAAAGTACTCCCGATACCCGCGCGGGAACTGACCCTGGGCTTTGAATGTGACCAGGGCGAAGCGATACGCCGGGTTAATGAATGGTCAGGCCAGCCCCTGCCCCTTTCCGGCGCCTTCTGGTCGCACGGACATCTTCAGGTCCGCCTGTCCGGTGCGGAAACTGAAACCAGGCGCGCGGCGAAGCGATTGCAGGCTGATCAGGTCAGCGAAGACCTGCAGGCCTGGCGGGAACTGCGGGAACATCAAGCTGACTTTTTCACCGGACCCGGCAATTTATGGCGCCTGTCGCTGCCTCCAGCCACGGAGCCACTCGACCTCGGAGACGATTGCCTGGTGGACTGGGGCGGCGCCCAGCGATGGGTTCGGTCACCCCTGCCAACGGAGGAAATTCGTGAACAGGCCGCGAGAAACGGCGGACATGCAACGCTGTTTAAAGGAGATGAAAACGGGGAGCGTTTCCACCCGTTGCCACCCGTACTGGAACAGATACACAAGCGAATCAAGCAGGCCTTTGACCCACACGGATTGTTCAACCCGTATCGCATGAGCCGGAACTGGTAATGCGAACGTTTCTGAGCGGTGAACTGAAAAAACTCCCGAAGGACGCGAAGCCGATGAAATTTTGAGGGCCTGTGTGCATTGCGGTTTCTGCAACGCCACCTGCCCCACCTACCAGTTACTGAGTGACGAACGCGATGGTCCGCGTGGCCGTATTTACCTGATCAAAGAGATGCTGGAAACCAACACCGCAACCCGCGAAACCCAGTCACACCTGGATCGTTGCCTGACCTGCAGGGCTTGCGAAACCACCTGTCCCTCCGGAGTTCAGTACAGCCGCCTGCTGGCAATCGGGCGGGCCGCGGTAGAGTTAAGAGTGGAGCGGCCATTGACCGAGCGCATTCAGCGCGAAGCCCTCCTGCGCACCATACCCGAACCCAATCGGTTTCGCCTGCTGCTGGGCCTGGCGAACCTGGCCCGGCCGTTGCTTACTGCTGCACAGAAAAAAACCATCCCCGTCATCGCGTCTACGGGCAGGCCCTGGCCATCCACCGCGCACAAGCGCAAAGTGTTGCTGCTGGAAGGCTGCGCACAGTCTGTGATTGCGCCCCGGATCAACCTTGCCGCAGCACAGGTGCTGGACCGGCTTGGCATCCAGGCGCTGCCGGCAGCGGGATGCTGCGGTGCACTTAGTCATCACCTGTCGCAGGAAGAGCGGACCGAGGCCACGATCCAAAAAAACATCGATCGCTGGTGGCCTGCAATTGAAGACGGTGTAGAGGCGCTGGTTTTGACCGCCAGCGGTTGCGCGCCGACTGTGATGGACTATGGCCGGCTGCTTCAGCACGACCCCCGCTACGCCAAAAAAGCGGACAGACTGGCGTCGATCGCACTCGACATCTCGGCCTTTCTGGAGCATCAGAACCTGGATGTACTGGGTGGCACAACAGGTGATGAGTCGTTGATCGCTTTCCACTCACCCTGCACGCTGCAGCATGGCCTGAAACGTGCCGGCAGCGTTGAGGCCCTGCTGTCCCGGCTGGGGTTCAGGCTGGCGGCCGTGCAGGACGCCCACCTGTGCTGCGGTTCGGCCGGCAGTTATTCCATACTGCAAAAGGACTTGTCACAGCAGCTGTTGCATCGAAAACTTGAATGCCTTGAACGGGATCGACCCAGTGTCATTGCGACCGCAAACATCGGCTGCATGATGCACTTGCAAAGTGGCACGGACCTGCCCGTGAAGCACTGGATTGAGCTATTGCTCAGCTGCCGCTGAAAAATCTCACCGACGGCGAGCCTTTGCACGGAGAGCTCTTCCCCTTTATCTGGAAACGTGCTGGCTGAAGACTGGTTTCACTTTTTTCGCTACTGGCGATCCTGATCGGACTTGCTACACGGGGTTAGCCGTTTGGAGTGAAATCCATACTGTAAATATGCCCGATCTCCATCGACTTTCCATCCAGGTAGGTCACCAGATCGACTTTAAGCGTTTGGCCATGGTAGCGCTCCAGGACCTCTCCAGGAAGCCGGTATCGATAGCCGTGATGACCGACAAGTGGGCGGCCAATTCGCTTTGATTGTCTGAGTTCGGAATCCCGAATGAACGTGCGCATGGGTCTGGACTTGTGAATGAGTTTACCCTGAGCGTCCCGAATGAAAACCTGGACGCGTAGGTTCTTGTGCGGCAGCGCATCGTTGAAAGCCCAGGCACTGAGCAGGCCCCTATTGTTGATACTCATGATCTCGCCACGGGCGTTACTCCGTGGCCGGTGCTTGCTGTCCTCAGTCTGGCCGTAAGCCATGTTTGGAAACCTGGGCGCGCTCCGCTTTATCTGCCGGCCGATGCGTTTCACGTAGCTGACGAACACTGAGCCGCGGTTGCTCACGCCGTCATCGAACAACTCGGGAAACCGGTTCAGGCCCAGCCCGGGAACGTCGCCGTTCGCATCGAACGACCAAATGAAAGGAATGAAGGCGATAAAGCGGGGCTCGTTCAGTGCGATTTCGTAGTGGTGCTTTAACCGGCTCAGAAGGACGTCCGGCCAGTCGGCGCGGTTGAGGGTCTCATTCAGAGCCCAGGTTTCCGGCACCGCCATCAAACGCTGGTGCGGCTGCATATTCTCCAGCAAATGCGCGTAGTGCTGCACAAAAGACCGGCTATCACAGCTATCGAAAAGATTGGAATAGCAGTCGAATCCGATCCAGTCGTAGTTCTCCGGGATGCTGAAAAAACGATGGGACAGCTTGTGACCAGACAGGATCACGCCGATGGGTATCTCGGGAAAACCCTGTTTGATCAGGTCATTCACGTGAGTGAGGCTCTGATGAATGTCATCGTACACCTCGCCCGTGATGTACTGCTTATGAAAAGGTGGGTCCCGATGTTTGACAAATTCCTTGAAGGGTTCGTCTTTCGGATAAATCATCGCCACCGTTTCGAGCAGGCCTTTATACTCAATCTGCGAACGGAGTTCGACCAGGAAGTCTGTGATATCGGCGTCTGATCGCAGATCGCCCCGTTCGTTCAGGAACAGGAAAGGCCCGATGCTCAACGTCGCCTGCACGCCCACATCGCGGGCTTCCCTGAGGCGCTGGATAATATTCGTGGTCGCAACTGCCAGGTTATCGCCAGAGTCCACATGTATCCAGGTCAGATTGGTGAAGGGGGCCAACTCTTTTGTGAAATTCCAGTTGCCCATCGCGCTGGCGTAAAAACCAAAGTATTCGAGGTGGCCAAAACGCTTGTCAGGTGAGCGGAACACGTCCTCTTTTGACACTACCGCGTACTGGGCAAGGACATTGCTTGCCGCGCTGACCAGAGCGAGGATCAACATAGAAGAAAGGAGTTTTTTCATGAGTGATACCCCGGCGGGACCTGATCGGTCATTCGGTAGAACAATACGACAGGATGGCGGCAAGATCCTTGACCAGAGCAGACAACTGCTTGGCCCGTGTAGTTCATTTTATTTAATTTCTGATTTCAACCTATTGCCGTCAAAGGCGGCAACAAATGGTGCGAGTTCTTGTAGGATAGGGATTGGATTTGGGTGTCCCGGCTTTTCTTGGCTTTTTTATCTTTATTTGCCCGGATCTGGAACCGGACCGGCATACGTTAAGGCCTGATATTTTGCTTGAAACCACCTTTGATTCTCTTTAATTCAGGTAGTTACGCTGGTCCGACCCCTTCCTCTACCTCTGGTAACCACAGCGGCACGGTGGCTTTCGTCTTGCAGGCAGGAATTGGCGTGAAATAGAGGTTTGGCACCGATCAATTCAGTCACGGGTGGCAACATTTGCTGAAATTCGAAATGAATGGGGTGAGTAGCCGAGAAAACACGATATTTAGCAGCACTGGGTTTCTCGCAATGTAGCGTTTATTTTACTTATGCATCATCGATGCAATCGCATTTGGAAAATTACCCGAAGACCTGCCGGTTACCTATGCTCCGCTCGGAATAAACGACTCCACGCCATTGACATTGCTGCGTTTTGGTGGTGATGATGGTGAGGATACAGAGGTCGGTAATGAAGCCCGAAATTGTAAGAATCCGTCGCTTTTTGAAGTCGCAAATTGACCGCAACAATCGACTTCACCAAGCGCAAAATCGTGGAGAAGGTCCGCTAGAATGGGTAGCCAGGCTGCGCACCTGGCAGGCACAACGCTTGACTGTCAGTTTTGCCGATCTGTACGCCAGTGAGCGCTACGGACGAGCGGT